>Ga0066903_100004254_pt1 | contig 12056 bp, 8 predicted proteins | sample PanSoiMetaGPlot1_FD_67491 | JGI IMG/M metagenome (GOLD analysis project Ga0066903, IMG submission 67491) | Tropical forest soil microbial communities from Panama analyzed to predict greenhouse gas emissions - Panama Soil - Plot 1 (version 2) | ecosystem: Environmental > Terrestrial > Soil >...
CCGCGCCCGTCCGTGCCCGTCCCCGGCACGTAGTGGCTGCGAGCCTTGCCGCCGAGCTTTGCTGCGGCGTCGTAAACGGTGATCTCCGCCGGGCCCGCGTGCTCGCGGCTCAGCTCACGGGCCAGCTCGTGCGCGCACGAGAGGCCCCCCATCCCCCCACCCAGTATCGCTACCCGCAGTGGCAAACCTCGGCGGGAAGCCGTCGCCAAGGACAGGCGCGTACTCATCGGAAAGCCTCTAACTCTGTTGCCATCGGTCGATTCGAGCAATGACCGCCAAGCGTGGGTAACGGCAATAAACCCAGCGGCATTCGGGAGGCTGTGGTGAAGATCACAGATTTCCGGATCAATGCGGCTGGCTATGATGCCGACTGGATCAGAGCCCTTGCCGCACGGAAGGGCGCACAGGCCAATATTCCGCCGAGATGCAATCGCAGCGAGCCGATCTGCTTCAGCCCATATCTGTATCGAGCCCGAAATTTGGTCGAACGGTTCTTCAACAAGATCAAGCACTGTCGCCGGGTCGCAACGCGCTATGACAAGCTGGCGGCGAACTATGTCGCTTTCGTTCAGCTTGCGTCGATCAGGCTATGGCTGCGCGTTAATGAGTCCGCGCGCCGGGATCGGTCGAGTCAGCCGGGCCGCTGCAGCTCCGTCTCCGCCTCCTGCCGGCACAATTGCATATCCATCTCGCGGAACATCGTGGCCGCGGTGACGAGATGATGCCGCGCCGCAGCCCGCGCGCCGGCGCGCCCGCGGAGCTTGCCGAGACCGAGCTCGCAGTGGGCGACGAGGGGGCGCATTCCGAGCGCCGAGGCCAACGCCGTCGCGTCTCGATACGAGCGATCGGCCGCTTCCACATTGGCGGGCGCGTGATTCGCATGGAGGTCGCCGAGCAGCCGCAACGCGTCGGCTTCGATTCCCCGTTGCCGGTGCGCGCGGCTCAATTGCAGAGCCTGCTCCGCCGATTGCAGCGCATCAGCGGGCCGGGCCGCCAGCCCGTAGACCGTGCTCAGCGACACCAGCGTCGCGGAATAGACGCCCATCATCCGCATGGAGCGGAGCTGCTCCGCCGCCTGCTCGACCAGCGCCACGCCTTCGGCGAGGCGCCCGCGGCGCGCATAGGCTTCGCCGAGAACGCCGTTGATGAGCGGGAACAGCAGCGCGATGTACTCCCGCCGGTGCAGGTCCTGTGCACGCTCCAGCCACGTGACGGCCTCCTCGAGCTTCCCCTGGAGAAACGCCGGCATGGCGGCGCACCAGTACATGCCGACGGTGCTGTATGCATGCTGGGCGGCTTCCGCGATTCGCACGCCCTCCGCGACGATGGCGCTGGCCGAAGCAAAATCCCCCAGCGTGGCCAGCGACCAGCCGAGATACGCGCGCGAGCCGATCGACGGCAGAACCGGCAGGCCGAGGCGCTCGTAGGCCAGCTTCCCTTCTAGCTTCTCCACGTTCCAGCGGAGAACCTCGGCGGCCCGGCGAAATTCGCCCGTGTGGAAGTACGCCTGGCCCAGGCGGTGATTGGTCAGCACCCGGAGGGGAAAATCTTCGAGGCCCGCGGCGACGGCCAGCGCCCGCTCGCCGGATTCGATCGCCCGGTCGCGGTCGCCCATCCAGAAGAAGCAGAACGTCATGTGGGCGAGCACGCGCCCCAGCCGCTGCTGATCGAGCAGGGAGTCGGCCGACGATTCGGCCGCGCCCAGATGGTCGAGCGCCCGCTCGATCTCCCCCTGGGGATAGAGGGCGCCCTGCAGCGTGAGCCGAAGATCGATCGCCCGCTCGGTGAGGGCGCGGCTCTCGGGCGGCCGTGCGGCCAGCGCCTCGTCGAGCACCTGCAGCCCTCGCTCCAGGTGATGAACCGCTTCGACCAGCGCCGAGCGTTGGATGGCAAGCTGGCCGGCCCGCAGGAAATAGTCGGCCGCCTTGTCGGGCATGCCCGCCTTGGCAAAATGATGCGCCAGCAGCTCGGGTTGCGTCCCCGCTTGCTCCGGGAAGCGCTGCTCCAGCGCCGCCGCGATCTTGGCGTGCAATTCCTCGCGCGCCGGCTTGAGCAGCGTGGCGTAGGCCATGTCCTGCACCAGGGCGTGCTTGAAGCGGTAGCTCGCGCCGCCCACCGGGCCACGCTGAAACACCAGACCTGCCGCAACGAGCCGGCCGAGCTCGCCTTGGACCAGCGGCTCGGGGAGGGGGCTGGCGGCCGTCAGCAGCTCGTAGGAGAACTCCTTGCCGACGGTCGCGCCGATCTGGGCAACCTGCTTCGCGACCGGGCCGAGCCGATCGAGCCGCGCCATCAATGATGCATGCAGCGTCGCCGGGATCTCGGGCGACAGCGGCGGGGCCGCCGCGATCGTTCGCGGGTTGCGCTCCGTGCCGTTTTCGAGCACCGCCTTCGTGAGCTCCTCGACGAACAGCGGCACGCCATTGGTGCGCTCGACGATCTCGTCCACCAGCTCTGGCGACAACGACTCGGCGTTGCCCGCAACCTGCCGCACCAGCGCAGCAGCGTCGGTGCGGCCCAGGCGGTTGAGCGCGACGAGGGTTGTCGCCGGCAGCTCGATCCAGGGTGGCTGGAGCTCGGGGCGACAGGTCGCGACCAGCAATACCGGGAGCCGATCGATTCGCTCGGCCAGCAGGTCGAGCATTTCGCGCGAAGTCGGATCGATCCAGTGCAGGTCTTCGAACGTGACGAGCAGCGGCTGTCGCCGCGCCATGCCCTCGAACTGGCGCAACAGCGCCGCCAAGGTTTGCTCGCGCTTGCGTTGGGGCCCGAGGTCGAGCGGCGGATAGGCCTCGCCGCCGGGAAGCGACATGAGCTCGGCGATGAGCGAGATGTCGCCCTCGGCCGGGTCGGCCGCTGCGAGCAGCGCCGCCAGCTTGTGGAGCTTGTCCCCGGCCATGTGATCGCGCTCAAAGCCGGCGCTGCGCGCGAGTTGCCTGATCACGGGGTAGAGCGCGCTGTCCTGGTGGTGCTGCGAGCAGAAATAGCGGACGTGCGTATGCGCCTCTTCCCGCACGCGCTGTTGCAGCGCCGCGGTCAGCCGCGATTTGCCGATGCCCGGCTCGCCGGTGATCAGCACCAGGCGGCCCTCGCCACGCGCAGCCTGCCGCCAGCGCCGCGCGAGCGTTTCCAGCTCCTCGCTGCGACCGACCAGCGGCGTCATGTCGGCCGAGCGGAGCGCTTCGAATCGGCTCTGCAACGGGCGGGCGCCGACCACCCGCCAAGCCGGCACCGGCTCGGCTGCGCCGGCACCGGCCGCGCCGGCGGCCTCGATCGCGTCGAGGGCTTGGCAATCGAACAGGTTGCCGACCAGCCGCAGGGTGGTCTGGTCGATCGTCACCGTGCTGGGCTTTGACAATGCCTGCAGCCGGATGGCGAGGTTTGGCGGATCGCCGGTGATGCCGCGCTCGTTCGCAACGCCGACCACGTCGCCCACGATCACGAGCCCGGTGGCGATGCCGATCCGGCACTGCAACGGGACGTCGGCGCGCAACTTGACGGCGCGCATGGCCGAGCACAGCTCGAGCCCCGCGCGCACCGCCTGCTCGGCATCGTCCTCGTGCGCTGCCGGGTAGCCGAAATAGACCAGCACCGTGTTGCCCACGTGCTTGCCGGCGAATCCCTCGAACCGTCCGGCAATGTCGGCGACGATGCCGTGATAGATGCCGATCACCGAGCGCAGCTCCTCGAGCTCGCTGCCGCCCAGGCGTCCGCCCGGCGCGACCAGCTCGCACGACATCACCGTGAGCTGCCGGCGCTCGGCCGCCGTCTCCAGCCATCGGCCCGCCCGGGGTTCATCCGCTTCCTCGCCGGGGTCGCGGCCCGTGCGGCGGCGCTCGAGCTCCCGCACCGCGGGAGCGATCGCCTTCACCATCAGCTGCGTGACCTCGTCCTGGACCGCGAACAGATGCCCGTCGTCCCGATCGTAGCGCTCGGCCCACAGGTGCTCGCCTTTCTCGGCTTCCACCAGCTGGCCGGTGATCCGCAGCCGGTTGCCAGACTTGCGCACGCTGCCCTCGAGAACGTAGCGGACGCCGAGCTCGGAACCGACCTGCGTGATCGGAACGGATCTGCCCTTGTAGACGAAGCTCGAGTTGCGCGCGACCACTGGAAGCCACCCGAGCTTCGACAGGGCGGTGATGATCTCCTCGGTGATGCCGTCGGCGACGTGCTCCTGCTCCGGATCGCCGCTCATGTTGGCGAAGGGGAGGACGGCGACCGACGGCCGGCCCGGCAAGGCGGCCGCGGCCGCCGCTTGCGGGCGCGCGGCTTCGACCTCCTCCTCCGTCGCCACCACCGGACCGACGAAGCGGTAGCCGCGGCGCGGCAGCGTCTCGATCCAGCTTTCGCCCTCGGGCTCCTCGCCCAGCAGGCGGCGCAGGGCGGCGATCTGGACCGTCAGGTTGCTTTCCTCGATCGCAACGTCCGACCAGGCCGCCTCGATCAGCGCATCCTTGGAGACCACGGCGCCGGGCCGCTCGGTCAGCGCGCACAGCAATGCGACCGCCCGGCGTCCGAGCGCGACCGGCTCTGCACCTCGGAACAGCAGCTCGGCCTGCGGATCGAGACGAAACGGACCGATCGTGCGGATCGTCGGCATTGCCCGCCCCCGTCAGAGCATTTTCCGCCGAAGTGGGCACCGGTTCGGCGCAGAAAATGCGGCAAACGTATTGAATCTAGAGCGCATTCTGGCTCGGCCGCTTCGGAACGTGGTTCAATTCAGGTGGAATGCGCTCTAGGGCGGATTTTGCCGAATTCGGGAACATTTCGGAAGTTTTTCGGAGTGCCTTCACGACATCCGGAGAGCGGGGGCGCAGGCTGCTGTCGTTGATGCCGATACCCGGCGCAGCACCGACGGAGCACTAGAATGGAGCGGCGACCCGCAGCGTTTGAGCTGGAACGGCGAAGAGTCGTGTTCGTATCCGGTTGCGGCCCGCGCATCGCTTCAACCGAAGGCGGCGGAGTGGGGGTGGTCGACCGGCCTGATCCCAGGCCCTCGACCATGTCCCGGTCTGCCAGGTCGGCGGACTCTGCCCCAGCCTTGATCGACGACCATCGCCTAGGCCCCGAACACGAACGACTCTGACTGGCCGCCCCCCGACGGCCACTCGGCCAACGCTGACGTGCTGGCGCGCCATCTACCGTGCGCAGGTGAGCCGGATGTTTGCCATGGCCCGCCGCTTGCTGCTGGTCTCGTTGAAAGTGCCGCCGACGTCTCGCGGAACCCGGATCGTCCCGGGCCGGGACACGGGCCGTATCGAAAACGGACAAGGCGGCCTGAGGGCGAGGCTCACCATGCTCCGATGTCTTGCGCTGCTCCTCGTGCTCTGTCCGTCCGGCGCACTGGCCGGACAGACGAAGAGCCAGTTCCGGGTCGGCCTCACCATCACGGGCGAGACCGCAAGCCAGGCGGCGAGCGCGCGCGAGACCGCGCCATCCCGCTCCGCGGCGCCGTTGCGTACCGTCGGACGCGTCGGCCGGAATTACGTCTCGACCATCGCGTTCCGGATGTATTAGGGCTTGTTCTGTTCCTCATCCTGAGCCGCCGCCGGTACAGGGCGGCGATGAGGACGCGCCGCTTCTCATCGCGACGGCCTGCATCCCTCAGAACGAGGGCGGTCGATCAGGTGAGGGGCGGGCGTCTCGAAGGGCGAGGGTGACGGTTCCTGATGACCAAGGTTTTCCGCTTCCACGAGATCGGCGGCCCCGGCGTGCTCCGCCTCGAGGAGGTCGAGGTCGGCGCTCCGGGGGAAGGCCAGGTTCGCCTGCGCCACACGGCGGTTGCCGTCAACTATCGGGATATCTGCGTACGCAGCGGTCTGCATCCGGTGGCCTCGCTTCCGTCCGGCCTTGGCCTGGAGAGCGCCGGACGGATCGACGCGGTCGGCCCCGGCGTGGGCGGGCTCGCGGTCGGCGACCGCGTCGCCTGCGTGTGCGGGCCCGACGGCGCCTACGCGGAGGCGCGCATCGTGCCGGCCGCACGCGTCGTGAAGCTGCCGGAAGGCATCGACGAGCGCACAGCCGCCGCCATGATGGTTCGCGGCATGACGGCGCGCTACCTGCTGCACGACACCTACAAGGTTCAGCCCGGCGACGTCATCCTGGTGCACGCGGCGGCCGGCGGCGTCGGCGCGATCCTGACCCAGTGGGCGAAGCATCTCGGCGCGATCGTGATCGGCACCGTCGGCAGCGACGCCAAGGCGGATTATGCCCGCGCCCACGGCTGCGATCACGTGATCGTCTACACAAGCGAGGATTTCGTCGCCCGCGTGCGCGCCATCACCGATGGCGCCGGCGTTCCGGTCGTCTACGACTCGGTTGGCAAGGCCACCTTCGAGGGCTCGCTCAAGTGCCTCGAGCGGCGCGGGCTCATGGTCTCGTACGGCGAAGCCTCCGGGCATCCCGACCCGGTGCCGCCGCGGCGGCTCGGCCAGATGGGATCGCTCTTTCTCACCCACCCGAGCCTGTCCGATCACATCGCCACCCGCGAGGCGCTCACCGCCACCGCCGCCGACCTGTTCGCGTTCGTGGCGAGCGGCCGGATCCGGATCGAAGTGAGCCGCACCTATCCGCTGCACGAGGCGCCGCGCGCCCACCGCGAGCTTGAGTCGCGCGCCAGCACCGGCTCGATCGTGCTGGTGCCGTGACGCCCCCTCACGGGCTCGCGTGGTTGATGAACTTGGCCGGCGGCGCCTGGCCCCACTGCGACACCAGCGCCTCCTCGGCCGGCAGCAGGTTCGAGCCGTTCGCCCGGTTGAGCCGATCGCTGTCGGCCCAGTGCTCGTGCACGCGGCCCCACGGGTCGGCCCAGTAGTCGTACACTTGGCTGCCCAGCACGTGCCGCCCGATCCCCCACATGTGCTCGTAGCGGTCAAACTGCGCCAGGTAGTCGTGCCCCATGGCGACGTCGTCGATGTCCTGCACCTCGAACGAGAGGTGGTTGAGCCCGGTCTTCTCGTGCGCCAGGCAGAAGAACACGTGGTGGTCCACGTACTGCTCGCCGCGGTCGCACCGGTTGAACGAGCCGATCAGGTTGTCCTTCTCGCCCGCATAGACGTCGTCCGAGCAGATGAAGCCCAGCGCCTCGCGGAACCAATCCACCGTCTCGCGGAATTTCGGCGTCATCAGCACGGCGTGGCCGATCCGCTTCACGTGCGAGGGCCCCCGCGGCAGCCGCATCAGCTCGCCGGCGCGTTCGAGCGGGCGCTCGCCGGTGTTGAGCTTCTGCCGCGCCTTGATCTTGCGCGCCGGCAGGGTGGCAATGCCGTGCACCACCTCGATCTGGTAGCCGTTGGGCTCGGTGAGCCGCACCCGCTTTCCCCCGCCGGGCTCGTCCATATGCTCGATGCCCGAGGCGCCCGGCGCCTTGGCCAGCCGCGCCAGGTCGTCCTCGCTCTCCGCGTAATAGGCGACGCCGAGGAAGCGCGGCTCGCCCTTCTCGGTGACGTGGATATGGTGCGGCGGATCGGTGCCGCGCATGTACAGCGCCTGTTCGGTTCGCTCCGACCGGGTCATCCCGAACCGGGTGAGAAACTCCTCCATGGCGTCGAGGTCCGGAGCCCGCAGCCGCCCGTACGCGATGTCCGTCGCCTTGATCCACGCCATGGTCTTGCTCCCTCGATCTACGGCGCGTGGCGTTGTTCTTTCAGCGGCGCCGTCCCGCACCGGTCATGGTCGCCAACCATATGGCGTCATGCCGAGCGGCACAATTGCGTCGCACCCGCGGCACCCATGCCCCGCGGTCGGCATTGCGTCCTGTTGCAGTCAATGGGAGTTCAGCGGGCGGCCTTGAAGCTCCGCCAGGCTTCGAGGCCGGCCGCGGACGTGACCCGCTGGTCGAACAGTTCGTTGGCGGCCCCACTCAATTTGGCGGCGATAGCCCGCGGCAGCTGCGTGACGGTAGCGCCCTGCGCCTTTAATCTCTGCACGGCCTCCGTTACGCCGGCGATAGCGGTCGAGGCGTCTTTTTGCATCTGCCTCTGACAGATGCCCGCGATTGCTTCCTGCTGGCTGGGCGCCAGGCTTTCCCACACGCTCTTGGTGACGATCAGATCGATGACTGACGGATCGAACACCGGGTAATAGTAATAGCGGGCGACCTGGGGGAATCCCAATCGCTCGTCCATGGAGGGCGTGCCCCACCCCGCGCCGTCGATGACGCCTTTCTCGAGCGCGGGATAGATGTCTCCGGCCGGAAGCACGAACGGGACTGCCGCAACGGCTGCAGCAAAGACGGCTCCCTCGGCGCCGCCCAGGCGCAGCTTGAGCCCTTTGAAATCGTTTGCAGTCTCGATCCTCTTGCGGGCCCACAGGCCTCTCGGACCCAATGTCGAGCAGGGAAGCGCCACCACCCCTTGCTCTGCAAACAGCTTGCCGCGCGGGCTCTTGCCGCTTCCACCGGCCCAACCCGTCAAGGCGGCAGCATCGATCCCGAGCATCGATCCGCCGCCAATGAAGCCGAAGGCCGCGTCTTTGGACCAGTAATAGCCCGCATACGTCCATCCCATCTCCACGGTGCCTTTGGCGACCGCATCGAGCACCTGAAGGCCGGGAATGATCTCGCCGGCGGCAAACAACTCCGCCCGAAGCTTGGCCGACGTATTCGCGCTCAGCTCTTGGACGAACTGCTCGGATGACTCAAAAAGCTCGGGCGTTGATTTGGGAAACGAGCTCGTCAGCCGGAACTTTCGCTCGACCGCCGGCACCCGTGGCGCGGCCGGCGGTGCAGCTGGCGGTGACGCCGCGGGCGCTGACGCGGCTGGTTGTGCGGCCGAAGGTGACGCAGCCGGCGTTGACCCGGCCGGCGTTGACGCAGGCGGTGGTGGTGCAGTCGGAGATGCCGACGGCGGAGATTGCGGGGCAGGGGGCGTTGGTGGCGGGGCAGGCTCGGGGCTGAAGGAAAAGAAAGCGATCCCCACTCCCAATGCCGCGACCGCTCCTGCCGCGCCGAAACCGAGCATCATCCTGGATCGCGTCGACGATTCCTTCGGCTCCACGGCCTTGGCGAGAGGCTGCGGCAATGGCTCCGCCGTAGCTTGGAGCCGCCTCCGCTCCTGTTCGGCGCGCGCCGCTTCCTCCTTTCGGCCTGCCTCCTCGGCGGCCCGCCGCTGCTCCTCGGCGGCCTTGGCATCGCTCGCCGACCGTTGCCTGGCTGCCTCGACTCCGCGCAACGCCCCTTCGATGTCCTTGACCAGCCCCTGCACGTCCGCCCGGAAACGCTCCTGGGTCAACCGCACGGCATTGCGTCGCGCCAGCGGCTTCACCGTCTCCGGCAGCTCATCTGAGCGCGGCATCTCGGCCCTTTTGATCAGCACCGGGATCACACGCTTGCCGAGTCGCAGCGCCGATTCGATCTCGATCCGCACGAAATCTTCCGGGTTGTCCAGGCGCCGCCGGCCCGTCTCATCCGTGGCGTTGAGCCAGCCCTGGCCGATCAGCACGAGCAGCACGTCGCACGCGTTGACCTGCTCCTCGAGAACCTGAACGAAATCGTCTCCCGCCGGAATGCCGCCTTCGACGTCCATGAACAACCGCTCCGGCGAGAACGACTGCTCCAGCCGGCCATAGAGCGCCAGCGCGAAGCCCGCGTCGTCCTCACGCCGGTAGTTCAGGAAGATCTTTCCGGGCATGCGCTCAGCTCGGCTGCGGCCGACAAATCTAGCTCAGATTGTATCGCTCGTTAATGCCATCCGGGAAGTCGGCGGCGCGTCAAATTGACAAGATGTACAGCGTGTCTCCTCAATCCGCCCGGATGTGCGCGTCGCGGATCACCTTGCTCCACTTCTCGGCATCGGCCCGGATCAGGGCGGCGTACTGGTCGGCCGAGCCGACGATGGGCTGCAGCGTGTTGGGAACGAGCACCCGCTGACGGTAGCCGGCGTCGGCGAAGATGAGCTCGATCTCGCGGTTGAGCCTGGCGACGATGTCGCGCGGCGTGCCGGCGGGCGCGAACAGGCCGAACCAGGATCTCGCCTCGAACCCCGGCAGGCCGCTCTCGGCGACGGTCGGCAGATCGGGAAACTCGGCCAGCCGCCGCGCGCTGCCGATCGCCAGCAGCTTGACCTTGCCGGCGCGCCACGGCTCGAGTGCGGACCCGATATTGACGAACATCATCGGAACGTGGCCGGCGATCACGTCGGTCAGCGCCAGGGTCGCGCCGCGGTAGTGGACCGCGGTGAGCTTCACACCCGCCAGGAGCCGGAACAGCTCCATGTTGAGGTGGCTTCCCGAGCCGATGCCGACGCTGGCGTAGTTGAGCGCGCCCGGCCGCGCCTTGGCGAGCGCGATCAGCTCGGCGACATCGCCAGCCGGCAGCGACGGATGGGCGACGAGCGCCTGCTGCACGAAGGCAAGGCCGGCAACCGGCGTGAAATCCTTTTCGGCGTCGTAGGAGAGCTTGCCGTAGAGGCTCGGGTTGACCACGAATGTCTGCTCCGGCGTCACCAGCAGCGTGTATCCGTCGGGAGCCGCCTTGGCGACGAGCTCGGCCGCGATCTGGCCGTTGGCGCCCGGCCTGTTCTCGACAACGACCTGCTGGCTGAAGCGCTGCGTGAGCTCGGTCGCGAGCGAGCGGCCGAGCAGGTCGGTGACCCCGCCTGGCGACGACGACACCACCATGTGGATCGGCTTTGCCGGATAGGTCTGGGCCTCGCCCGCGTCAGGGCCGAGCCCAGCCAGGCAGAGCGCGAGCCATGCCCCACTGCACGCGCGCCGCGCGTTGCTCATTGACCGCGCCGCATTCGATCGCCCACGAGCCGGGAATGCGGGCGCAGAATATCGAGTTGGGCCGGATCGGTCAGCGGGGCATTGTGCAACCCGCCACGATCGGACGCGGCTCGGATCACGAGCCGAAAGGCAGAAACAAAGCAAAAAAGAGAGCATATTGAGTCGGCTGCGCCTTCGAACGCTGATGACGTGCTCGAGCCTTCGGGCGGGGGCCCTCAATCGAGCTCGCGCCCCCACGCCGCGACACGGATTTCGCCTTTCCGATCAACAAGCTGCATTTTCGGATTTGCGTGTGTCTTTTTTGCACTAGAGTTCCGAGCCGCTTCTGGCACTCTCGCGCAACCCGCAACGGTGGAGAGGGTCATGAAACGCAAGCAAACAATTTCATTGGGTCTCGGAGCGCTGGCGCTGGCCGGGATGGCGCTGCCGGCCTCCGCGGCGGATCTCGGCGTTCGACCGGCACCGGTTGCCCCGCTTCCGGTCGCCTACAACTGGACGAGCTGCTACATCGGAGCAAACGGCGGCGGCAAGTGGGCCGATTTCTCCAACGACGGAGCGCTGGTGGTCGGGAACGTGCCCCTGTTTCCGTTTGGCGCCGTCAACAACAACAACTCGAGCAGTGGTGGCATGGGCGGCGGCCAGGTCGGTTGCCAATGGCAAAGCGGTGGCTTCGTGTTCGGCATCGAGGGCGACATCGACGGCACGAGCTTGAGGCGAACCTTCATAGCGAACGGCTTCGTCGGTCCCTTCTTCCCCGGTGACACGCTCGACTTCAAGAATGACTGGCAGGCCTCGGTTCGCGGCCGCCTGGGTTATGCCTGGGACCGCTGGATGGTCTATGCGACGGGCGGCGTCGCCTTCGCCAACGTCAAGGCCACGCTCGGCCTCGTCCCCGTGCCATTTGCCGTGCCGACGCTGTTCGCCTCCGTCTCGGATACGGTCACCGGCGGCACCGTCGGGGCCGGTGTCGAGTACGCCATCCTGGACAACCTGAGTCTCGCCGTGGAGTACCGGTTCACCAGCTTCGGAAATCAGAACTTCGGTCTGGGAACGGTCGGGGGATTCCTTCCCGCCGCGGTCGTGGCGAACCCCCGGCTGGATACGAATGAAGTCACCGCCAGGCTCAACTGGCACTTCAACTGGTGGGGCGGCGGGCCCGGCCGATACTGATCGCTGCCAGGACTCTGAAAACCCCCGGGACCGAGAAGACCGGGGTCGTTGCTGGGACGAGCGCCTTCCGATTCCTCCAATCGGAAGGCGCTCTGACGTGCTCGAGCGATCGCTGGCCGCCGTGCAAGAACCGGAGCGCGGTCCCGGAAACGGGGCACTAG
>Ga0066903_100004255_pt1 | contig 12056 bp, 7 predicted proteins | sample PanSoiMetaGPlot1_FD_67491 | JGI IMG/M metagenome (GOLD analysis project Ga0066903, IMG submission 67491) | Tropical forest soil microbial communities from Panama analyzed to predict greenhouse gas emissions - Panama Soil - Plot 1 (version 2) | ecosystem: Environmental > Terrestrial > Soil >...
ACGAAAGCCGGGGTGAGAAAGGATCCGACGTTTGAACGGTTCCTCGCCGTTGCCGTACATATTGTCCGCCCAGGTGAGGTCGATATCCCAGGGAATGACGAGCCATTGGCCCGTTTGCGGGTTACGGAAGTAATCGTAATTCTTACCTTCGCCGACATCGTAATGGTGGATGCACTCGCAGATGGCGCGGTAACTGAAATATGCCGGCAAGTCGAGATTAGTCTGCCACCACTCCTCGGCTTGATTGACGCGGCCGTAAGCGACTCGAAATTCATGAAGGTCGGAACGGTTGGTGACCTGGCCAGTGCCATGGTGTTCGAGCGTGCCGCTGCCCATTTCCATTTTGTAGAGATTACCACTGGGTAAGCCGTGGGTTTTGAGGAACCGGCCATCTTCGTTTTCGATGGCCAAGTATAGTCCCCAAAAATCGCCACGATACTGATCACTGGGGTTTTCTTTAGGTTCGTCAATAATCCGCAGTTGGATCCAGCAGGTATTTGGCGCGGGAACACCGGCGAGGTTGAATAAGCGAAAGCCAACGGTCTCAAACATACCTTGTTCCCCGCGTTGTCCATAATCACCTTGCTGGATGCAAGCACGCAAATTGACTTTGCTCCAGGGGACCGGAAACGGGTTTCCGAAGTCATCACGCGCATGGAGCAGGTGGTCGCCAGGGAGAGCAAACTTCCACATGTTCTTACCCATCGCGTAGCGCCAGACCCCTCCACGAGCCCGATAGGCGACGTGATCAAAGACCTCACCGTCGACCACAAGCGTGCCTGTATACTTGTATTCCTTGCCCTGAGTTTGCTCGTTCCAGGTGGCGTTTTCAATCGAGGTCTTTTTGCCAATGAGATGGTAGATTTGCACTCGGCTCATGACTTCAGGAGGGAAGATGAGCCGAGCTGAAAGTTTCGGGTCATCGCTTTTGGGATTGATGGCACCGGTCCAGGCTGGGACACCGTCATAAACAAAGTAGGCATAGTTGGGCGGGATGGAGTCTGCACTGGGCGCCTGGAGGTGCTGGCCGGCAGAATCGGTGCCGTTAAATCGATAGCGCACCAAACGCCGGTGCTTCTGCAAGTCCGCCGGCAGGGTAACCTGAAACGATTGCTCTTCATGCGAATTGCCAACGGACTGCATGGGAAGTGAAACCCAGTTTTTTGCGAAGGAAGAATCCTTAAGCTCGGCGTAGGCTCCTGGTTCGACGACTTGGTACTGGAGAGTCAGATTGGCGGAGCCTGGGCGAAAGGAGGCAGTGATTTGGACTGGCTGACCCGAGTGGGGCTGTCGAGGCGTATGTTCAACTCTTAGGAGCCATGGCGCGCCAGAGGATTGAGGCTCCGGCGGTTTAGCGAGCGCGTGTGTGGCACACAGAACCAAGCAGAGGCAGCTTCTCCAAACAAACAGTCGAGCCATGAGATTGGTTGGCACACAATCACGAGTTTTGCAACTTCGCTCTGATGATGGACAACTGGTGAGTAGACGTGGCGGCCAGCCCTTCCTGTGTGGGAGCTTCCGGATTATCGCGCGGCCACTCTTTCAGGCCCGGTGAGACCTGCAACGGCAGCTTTGGAGAGCAAGGCCTCCAGTTGGTCCAGGCAGAAACGAGACCAGGATTCGTAACCCTCGCGAGCTTTGACAGCTTCTGGTATGGGAACAAACTCGGGCGCTAAAATCCCACTGCGGCGGCCGGCGACAGCCTCGTCGGGCACGTGCATAAGGTGCACGACCCCAAAATGCACGAGACCCACTTCGGTGCTGTCATCATTGATCACCGCGACAGCCGCTTCCTTGAATTGCTCGATGGCAACCTCTTCCATCAATTCACGGCGCATGGCCTCGTGATAACCAACCGGGCTGGAGAAAAGCCCGGTATCCTCTTCCGAAATATGGCCGCCAACGCCGACCGAGTATAACCCATGCAAGCGAGTTTCCTGCCCGCCGCGGCCACGCCGGTATCGTAAGATCTTTCCGTTACAGATGACCAGAACGTAAGGGATGAGTTGCTTGTACTTTTTATCCTGCTCGGCAGCGCTTCGGTTTAGATAAATAAGCTGCGATTGGGCGGTAACTTCCGGCAAATATCTCTCGACATCCAGACTGAGGCCCTGAAACACGCCCAACGTCTCAAGCAGTTCCCTCCTAAAGCACAGCACTCTTTCTTCGGTTGCCATTTGCGACTTTCTATGTTTAATCGAATAATTGACGGGTTGAAGGCTTTTCCACGAGCAAAAGATACTAACGTATTATCCACCGCTTGTTATGCGGTTATTCACAACTAAGTCTCCCCTCACGACAGAGAGAGCTCCATCTGCTTTCCCGAGGGCCTTCGAAACGCTGCAGTCGAGAGCTCGGGCATACGACCCGCAAGGCCGTGCTTGCGGCAGGCAATATCAAACAGTGAGTCCACCTGCTCGGCGAAGATGCCCTCACCTCGCATCCGTTTGCCAAATGCATATTCGTATAGCTTACCATTTCGCATCGACCGAATACGCTGAAGCACCTTTTCTTTGCGCTCGGGGAAATGGGTAGCCAGCCATTGCTCAAAAAGAGGTGCGACCGCATGCGGTAAGCGTAAGATCACGTAGCTAGCAGCGCGGGCACCGGCCTCAGCTGCAGCCTCCACCAAGGCGGGGATTTCGTGGTCGGTCAGGCCGGGAATTACAGGGGCAATCAACACGCCAACTGGAATTCCGGCTTGAGCCAGCGCCCGAATGGCGGCCAGGCGTGTCGCTGGAGGAGAAGTGCGGGGTTCCATGACCTTTCGCAGCTCCGTATCTAATGTGGTAAGCGAGACGAAGACCGCGATCGCATGAGCGGTAGCGAGATTGGACAGCAAGTCGATGTCACGCGTCACCAGAGAATTCTTGGTAATGATCGCCACTGGATTCCTGAATTCCGCCAACACTTCTAAACACCCGCGCGTTAATTTAAGTCGCCGCTCGACCGGCTGGTAACAATCGGTGACCCCACTGAGCGCAATGACCTGTGGCTTCCATTTCGGTGAGGAGAGCTCGGAACGCAAAAGTTTTGGAGCATCCTGATTGACCATGATCCTGGTTTCGAAATCCAAGCCAGCGGAAAAACCGAGGTACTCGTGGAAAGGGCGGGCGTAGCAATAAATGCATCCATGTTCGCAGCCGCGATAGGGATTGATGCTGGCCTCGAACCCAACATCCGGGCTGTCATTGTAGGTGATGAGCGTATTGGAACGATCGGCCAAGAATTGTGTGTGCGGGAGTGGATCTTCGTTCGGATCCCAATCCTCATCCCGCTCGAGTGAGATGTGTTCAAATCGGTTAGGCGGATTGGTAAGGGCGCCGCGGGCAACCGGAGGTGACGGATTGCTATTCACAATTACGCTTGCAGTATAGCGGAAAAATCGAGGCCAGGCAAAAGCCGCGCTGCGATGTCATCATTGAATTTAGAGGAGGGATCTGCTAAATTATAATAACAAGGATGGAGGAAAGGAGGATGGAGGAAAGGTTTTCCAAATTTCGCAGGCTCCGAAAAGAGGCAGAGGCGTTGTGGGACGAAAGCGCGTTTCGCTCTCGGACCGAGCTCTCGCGACTGCACAAATTTGCCTCCTTTTGCATCCTGGCCATCAAAAGCTTTAACCGCAATCGGTGCCCAGTACGCGCTTCAGCATTAGCTTACGCGACACTGCTAGCGATCATTCCGATGTTGGCAGTCATAATGAGTGTCACGACAAGTTTCTTGAAGGAATCAGGGGTGGAGCAAATTGATCAATTCATTGTAAAATTCGTTGCGAGCATCACCCCAAAAACGATGGTCCCCGCAAATGTGGAGCACCCGTCAACCGTCACGAACCAGGTCAACACTGGCAAAGCGGCAGCGGACCGTGCTTTACCTGCGTTTGCGCAACAAGAGGAAGCGATCAAAGCGCGAAAGGAGATTGCGCGGCGAATTCATGAATTCATCGAAAACACACAAACGGGAGCGTTGGGGATCACCGGTGCAGTCGCGCTGATTTTTGCGGCGATTTCAATGCTGGGGCAAATCGAGAGCACGTTTAACGATATCTGGGGCGTCGCACGGGGCAGGAGCTGGTTCACGCGTGTGGTGCTGTACTGGACGATGCTCAGTCTCGCGCCGCTGTTATTGGCAGTAGCCCTCGGCCTCACGACCGGGCCACAAATGGCCGGGACGAGAAAGGTATTGATGACGATGCCGTTTATCGGGCATCTGCTTTTTCAGGTCCTGCCTGTGCTGCTTTTGTGCCTCACCTTCAGTTTGTTGTACCTGGTAATGCCTAACACAAAAGTCCATTGGGGGGCCGCATTGGTAGGCGGTTTGCTCGCAGGCATCCTATGGCACGTTAATAGTCTGCTCAATGTGCTCTACGTCTCGCGCGTCGTTTCGAATTTCAAGATTTACGGCAGCCTCGGTCTGGTTCCGGTTTTCATGATCGGCTTATATTTTGCGTGGTTGATCGTGCTCTTCGGTGCGCAAATCGCCTATGCAGTCCAAAACCGGGCGACGTATCTGGAAGAAAAGAAAATTGAAATTGTGGATGAACGTGCGCGAGAATTGGTCGCTGTACGATTGATGGCGCGTATCGCCAAACGCTTTCAGGAACGCCAGGGGCCACCTACGGCCATGCAACTTGGCCAGGAATTGGCCGTGCCGACCCGGCTCATCCAACAACTCATCCGACCTCTTTGCGCGGCACGGTTGGTTGTTGAAACATTTATCCCAGAAGCTGCTTACTTGCCCGCAGCTCCGTTGGAAACCATCAGCTGCCACGACATTCTGCTGGCCATTCGCGCGGAAAAAAGTTCGCCCACATCAACGCGCCCCGAACCGGTGCGTACCGGGGCTGCTGGGGAGTTCCATCGCATCGAAGATGCTGAGAGAGAAGCCGCTTGCGCTGTCACGCTGGAAACACTGGCGCGCCGGGTGCAAACGGCAGCTCAACCTGGGCAAATGCGGAATGCCCCGGAGCCGAAGACGCAGCATGGTCAGACTAAATCCAGGCCTGAGCACCGGATCTTAACGGAGTAATGCTGCTCCGGTGCGCACGTACTTGAGTTCTATAAAACCGTGCGGGTACTTCCGAGCTGTCAAGAAGTAAACGGAGACCCAAGGGCGTCTGCTCCTCGCTCACCGGTCTTAAGACGAAGGGCATCCAGCACAGGCAACACGAATACCTTTCCATCACCTTGGTGGCCCGTATGTCCTGCGGAATAGATTGCTTTCAAGACCCGCTCCACCTCCTCGTCGTGGCAGATGATTTCCAGGCGGGTTTTTTTCGTCAGTTCGGCTCCCGGAAGCTCACGGTATTCCGGGTTGGCCGAGTCATGTTCCTGGCCGAAACCGCGCGCATCTGAAACAGTAATGCCGTGAATGTGTGCGCCGATTAAGGCGTCCTTTACGCGGTGGACCACGTCAGGAGGGATGAAGGCGAGCAAGTATTTCATAGGGTGCGGCAAACACATCTGAGTTCGCGATAGAAAGCGCCCGAGGACCAGCGCAGTCCAAGACCTACAAGTGCAAAACGCATTTAGTAGTCACCTTTCTGGGACTCAAAACTGGGATAAAGAATCGGCAGTAAAAGCAATGTCAAAAGGGTCGCTGTGACCAACCCGCCAATAATAACTACAGCAAAGGGACGGGCGGTTTCGGCACCTACGCCTGTGGACAAAGCGGCCGGTAGCAGACCCAATGCCGCCATGAGCGAAGTCATCATCACCGGGCGAACTCTGGAAATGGAGCCTTCGACAAGAGCGTCGAGCAACGGTGTACCCAAGCGCCGCAGTTCCCGCACTCGTTCAACCAGGAGCACACCGCTTTGGATAGAAACTCCAAAAAGGGCAATAAAACCAACCATGGCTGAAACCGATAAATCGAGCCGAGCTATCAGCAAAGCCAGCAGGCCGCCCACTGCGGCAAACGGAACATTGAGCAGGATCAGCGCCGCCAATTTTCCTGAATCGAAAGCCGTAAAGAGCAGGAAAAAGATCGCAACGATGGTCAGGGGAACCACCACCATCAGTCGACGCGTTGCGCGCTGTTGATTTTCGAACGCGCCGGTCCAGACCATGCGATAGCCCGATGGAAGTTTCACCGCCGCGTTCGCCTTTTCCTCGGCCTCGTGCACCAAAGAGCCCAAATCCCGGCCGCGGACCGAAAGCTTGATGGCAATCCGACGTTCGTTGCCTTCGCGCATGATCTTGGCCAACCCGGAACGCACTTCCACTTCAGTCAGAGTTCCCAAGGTCATACGTTCCCCATTTGCGCCAAATACAGGGATGTTGCGGATCGAATCGATGTCCGAAACGGCCTTTGGCGCGAGCTTTACTACCAGGTCAAAGCTGCGCTCGCCTTCCAGAACTTGGGTCGCTACCGACCCGCCCAGCGCCGTCTCAATCACTGATTGAATATCAGAAACACTCACCCCAAACCGGGCAATAGCAATTCGGTCGACCGTAATCTGAATTTGGGGCTGTCCCGTGAACCTGTCAGTGCCGACATCCTTCGCGCCGGGCACCGCAGCGATAGCTTCGGCAATCTTATCTGCGTATTCCTGCAGCTTTTCCGGGTCCTCGCCAAACAACTTGATGGCCAGTTCGCTCTTGATGCCTGAAACTGCTTCATTGACGTTGTCTTCGATATATTGGCTGAACTGCGACTCGATTCCCGGCACTTCGCTGAGACTTTTTGCCATAGCCTCGACCAATCCCTCGCGACTGAGTGTCGTTTTCCATTCCGAGCGCGGCTTCAAGTTGACGTTGAACTCGCAAACATCAAAACCATTGATGTCGGTGCCATCGTCCGGCCGCCCGAGCTGACTCAGGACGTTTTCGCATTCCGGGAAGGATGCCAGTCGGTGGCTTACATTGCCCACGATTTTTGACGCTTCCGAGGGTGAAATCGACTTGGGCATAAAAATCCGTACCCAAAGCGCCCCTTCGTCCAATTTCGGCAGGAACTCTGAGCCAATGAAATAATAGGCGAGAGCGCCGGCGAGGAGTAACAGACCCGCCGCCGAAAAAACGAGGCGCCGCCTCCGAAGCGCTGCGGTAAGGAGCGGGCGATAAAGCTGATTGAGCTGACGAACAATCCAAGACTCTGTTTCGCCGGTCTGGCGCTTAAGAACGAAGCTGAGCAAAGCAGGGACCACAAACACGGCGAAGAGCGTGCCGGTGACAAGGGCGTATGTGAGGGTTAACGCCATCGGCCGAAAAATGCGGCCTTCGACTCGTTGAAGAGTATAAACCGGGATGAACGCAGTGAGCAAAATTGCTTTGGAAAACAGTATTGGCCGCCCGATCTCTCGCACAGATTGAACAATCGCGTTAGGCAGCGACGACGGTCGATCTTTCGTTTCGTGCAGGATACGAATGAGATTCTCGGCAATCACCACCGCTGAATCGACGATGATTCCGAAATCAATTGCGCCCATGGAAATCAGGTTTGCGGGAATGCCGCGCAAGTCGAGCATCAGGTAAGCCCCCAACAGCGAAACCGGCACGGCCAGCGCTACCACCAACGCGGTCCTATAGTTCCCCGGCCCCAGGAATAAGACTAATACCAGCACCACGAGTCCGATACCCTCAAGCATATTCTTGCGCACCGTATGCAGCGTACGATGGATCAACTCCGTCCGGTCATAGTGGGCAATCATCTTGATGCCGTTAGGCAAATAATGTTCATTGATTTCTTTGACTTTGGCGTGAATTCCATCCAGCACATCACGAGGGTTTTCGCCACGTCGCATGATGACGATCCCTTGAACTGCGTCAGGCTCTTCGTCATATGAACCATCGGGTTGCTTGAACAGCATGCCCACTTGGCCTAACCGGACTGCATTGCCAACGGTCACCGCACCTATATCTCGAATTCGAATCGGCGTGCCGCTGCGACTATCAACGGCGATCGCCGCAATATCATCCGGATTGCGCACAAACCCGAGGCCGCGCACAACGTACATCTCCGAACCATGCTCGATATATGAACCTCCGGCATTGCGGTTGCCGTTAGCCAGAGCGGAAAACACTTGTTGCAATGAGAGGTTGTACGCCCTCAGTTTCAAAGGCTCGACTTGCACCTGATATTGCTTAGTTGGGCCTCCAAACCCCACCACATCCACCACCCCGCGCACGGTGCGTAATTTTCGTTCAACGACCCAGTCCTCGAGCGCCTTGAGCTCAACCGCCGGATAGTCTTTTGGTGCCTTCAACGTATACCGGTAGATTTCACCAATAGGGGTCGCGTTCGGTGACAGATTGGCTTGTGCTCCAGTTGGAAGCGTGACCACCGAAAGGAACTGTGAGACCTGGTTACGAACGTAATCTGGTTCGGCCCCATCTTCGAAGACCAGCGTCACTTGGGACAAGCCGAAGAGACTGATGGAACGCAAGGATACCAGCTTGGGCACACTGTTCATCTGATTTTCAATCGGGATCGTCACCAACCTCTCAACCTCCTCTGCCGCATGACCTGGAAAGAGGCTGATCACCTGAACGGACATGTTGGAGACGTCGGGGAAGGCCTCCACGGGCAAGCGCAAATAGGAATTGATCCCGCCGAAAAGAAACAGCAGCAACAACAGCACGACCAGCGCACGGTGCCGCAGGGTGTACGTCGTAAACCGCCCGATCATGACTTCGGGGCGCTATCCATCAAGGACTGCAGCAGTAAACACCCTTCGGTCACCAAACGCTGGCCTTCCTTCAAACCATCCAAAACCGCCACCTTGCCCTCGCGTTCCGAGCCCAATCGGACTGGCTGCCGCTGGTACTGCCCCGCCGCAGTTTCCAGAAACACATAATATTGGTTTTCACGCAAGAATACGGCTTTCGAAGGTACTTGCAGACTTCGCGGTACGGCGTCGGGGATTTCAACCGTCACATAGAGTTCTGCTTTCAGCAGTTTGGAAGAGTTGTCGACGGTGCCACGGGCGCGTACGGTGCGCGTAGTCGGATCCAGCGAGTCACTGATCAAGTCCAACTTGCCTTCAAAGGTGATTTCGGGAAAAGCCTTCGTCCGAATCTTCAATTCCTGCCCTTTGTGGACGAGAGGTAAATGCATTTCGGTGACGTCCAGCCAGACCCAGAGTTTGCTCGGATCACTAATGGTAAAGAGAGGGGCTGTATATTGTGGCAAATTGGCCAGCATCTGGTCCGGACGCACTTCCTGGCCAGGGGTGACATTCCTTTCCACGAGCATACCATCCAATGGGCTTGGCAGCAGGAACCCTTCATGGCTTGAAGTGGCGCTCGCCCCATAAATCGCCAGTTTGGTCTGCGCTCTTTGCAGTTCGGCTTGCGCCATAGCGTAATCCGCCTCTGCAGATTCCAAATCCTTCTTTGGTGCGGCACCGTGCTCGAACAGGTCACGCTGCCTGGCAAGACTGCGTTCGTTTTTAAGGAAATCGCTTTGGGCCTTCCGAGCATCAGCCTGGGCTTGACTGAAATCGGCAGATTGGATTTCAGCCAAGGGACAGCCTCGCTTGACAGGCTGATTGATATCAACCAGAAGGTTCCGCACAATGCCCGCAAACGGGGTAAATACACGCACCGTGGCATCATCATTCCAGACGAGACGTCCGGTGAGTGGCACAAAGGCCGGCTGTTCGGCGGGAACCGGCTCCACAGTCAAAGCAGCGCACTGGGGCGAGTTGGTTACCATCACTACGGTGTCGCCCGAGACCTTAGCCTCGACGGGTTGAGCGTCCCTCTTTTGCGGCCCACAACCGATTACGCTCAGCAGCAGGCATAGAATGGCCGCCAGGTTGATAGCCTGCGGCCGTCCACGAGTGCAGCGGGGACGGCACGTGGCGGCGTCTTGAATTAACTCAGGAATAAACCCACAATGACCTACTGCTTCCGGCGACGCGCGCATTCGAGTCCAGGTGTTGATTATCTTTCGCGTTTTCATTTCTTCAGCTGGGAAGGTTTAATTTCGGTGGTCGCCGCTTGCAGGGCTGCTGCTGCAACGATTAAGTCGCTTTGCGCTTGGGCTGCGGCGAGCCGTACGTCATTGTCATTGCGCTGGGTGGACAACAAATCCAGCAAAGATGCCCCTCCCTTCTGATAGGCATAGGCAATCGTCTTTCGAATCTCTTCCGATTTCGGACGAATGCTGTCTCGATATTGACGCCAGCGCCGCGCGGCATCCTGGTAAGACAAACCCGCCGTCGCAACATCGGCCAAAGCTTGCGCTTTGGTTTTTTCAAAAGCTATTTGCGCTTGTTCGCGCACCGCTTCAGCGGCAAGGATGTTGCCGTGGTTATGATTCCAGAGCGGCAAGGGGAAACTCACACCCAGGCCGATGCTGTTAGGATTATCCGGTGGCTCGTGCTCGTACTGGGCCAACACCGTTGGGTCCGGAATGCGATTGGCCTTTTGCAAGCGCAAATCGGCGGAAGATTTTCGCAACGCTGCCTCGGCAGCGACGACATCCGGGCGCCACACGACCGCCCCATTGCTGATTGCTGGCGGCAGTTCCGCAAGCAAGTTTGTCAAGCCGTCCCCTAGCACAACCTTTCCGTCGGGATGGGGCAAGCCCAGCAACACCTCCAATGCGACTCGCGACTGATTCGCGGACGATTGAGCCGTTTGCGCATCCAGTTCAAAACGCTCCGCGGCAATCTCAATTTGGCTCTTGTCCGAGCTGGAAATCTCTCCGGCTCTCAGGCGCACTTCAGCAAGCTGCGCTTCCTGGCGCAGCGTCGCCGCGGATTGCTTCAGTACCTGCACGTTTTCTTCCGCTTGCGACGCTCCGACGTATGCTTTGGTAACCGCCAGCTCCAGCGTGCGTTTGGCGTCCAAAAACTGAGCTTTTGCTACTTCGTATCCTGCCTGTGCCGAAATTTGGCGGCTTCTCCGTTTGCCGCCTATTTCGAAAAGCTGATTGATTGCGAAAATCGTATCATAGCTGCGGTCCCAAAAACCGTTTCCCGCAGGTGTGGAACTAGGAGTGCCGTCCACATTGATTTTCGTTGTGCTCATCGCTAGAGATGGATTGGGAAACTCGTGAGCGACGATCTTCTGGGCGGTTGCGGCATCGACTCCCGCTGCGGCCGCGAGCAAGTCCCAGTTCCGTTCGAAGGCCATTTGCCGTGCTTGAACCAGAGTAAGGGGCTTAAGTGCGGCTATGGCAGGCGGAGTGCGAACGTCCCCGGAGGCAGCAATGTCCGAAACCGGAGAAGCCGCGAGAGTGACGGCGCCCTCTAAACTGCTCGGTTCCGCGAGCGCGAACGGGCTGACCGCCCCTTGCGCAGCAACCAAAAACGTGGCCGTCATAAAAAACGCGACTCCACTCAAACCGATTTTGAAATCGAATTTCCGTGTGGGACGCATTATTCGGTCTTTCAGTTAACCTTCTGGGAGTTCAGCCAGAATGTTCTGACCGATGCGTGACGATGCCGTTCAAATCCTGCTCATCTGGCAGGTGGTGGCTATAATAATCGCGCGGAGCGCCGTTCTGGTCCCACTCTTACTACTCAAACCGCTTGGCGGTTTCTTAGACCGTCGATGGCAATGAGCTTCAATTCGATCTAGCGGAAATTCCATGTTCTTTACGCCTCGAAGCTGTAAGTGTGCCAAAGCTCTGGCGCAGGACCTAAACCCGCATCGGGCCAACCTTCTCTTGATAAAACAGGCAGAAGACAACATACGATTGTGGTAAGCAGGTTACCGCTGATGGTAACCGGTTGACCTCGGGAGCGGTTCTTCTGAGGAGCGAGGATTTAGGTCGCACGTCTCAATAACATTCTCGAGAATCGGGCTGGAACGAACCCGGCGAGCAGGGCGTAGCCGCTCGACAGAACGCGCTGGAAGTGCGTTCACCACGCCACAAAAAAACTTGTCTCCTCTTGAATAATCTACCTTTATGAGCTGCGATGTTCGCGCCGGAATTATGAGCACCTTAGTGCGATTAGCTGAAGCCTTTGTTAAACGAGTGCTCGTTTTACTGCCGGTTGCATTCTGCTGGAAGCTGTTCGCCTCAGAGAACGTTCCGCATCGAGCCTTTGCACAATGGGCGGAGCTGCCTGCGCCCGGGCAATTCGTTGCTGGCGTGGTTTA
>Ga0066903_100004256_pt1 | contig 12054 bp, 3 predicted proteins | sample PanSoiMetaGPlot1_FD_67491 | JGI IMG/M metagenome (GOLD analysis project Ga0066903, IMG submission 67491) | Tropical forest soil microbial communities from Panama analyzed to predict greenhouse gas emissions - Panama Soil - Plot 1 (version 2) | ecosystem: Environmental > Terrestrial > Soil >...
GGTGCCAACACCGCCATCTTCACAGTCTTCGACGCCGTTCTGCTCAAGCCACTCCCGTTCGTCAGACCGGAACAGCTGATCAGGATTTACAGCAGTGGTTTCCAACTCGATCACGCGCCGGTTTCGCCCGCCAATTTTCTTGACTGGAAAGAACAGAACCGCGTTTTCGAGCAGATCGCCGCCTACAACGGAAATGCCTTTACTCTGCTCGGCGGAGACGTACCCGAGCGCCTTCTCGGTGCACGCGTTTCCGCCGGATTCTTCGACCTGCTCGGCGTTCAACCTTCGTTAGGCCGCTCGCTGCGCGATGAGGAAGACGCCTACGGCCGCAATCAGGTAGTCGTCCTGAGTCACACGCTTTGGCAAAAGCGATTTGGTGGCCGAACCGACATCGTCGGGCAGACGCTCACCTTGAATGACAAGAGATTCACAGTTGTCGGCGTAATGCCGGAGGGGTTCGCCTATCCAGGTCCCGAGATTCAAATCTGGACGCCGATGGCCTTTTCCCCGTCGGAGAAAACCGTCCGTGACACGAATTACTTGTCGGCTATCGCACGTCTCAAACCGGGCGTCACCCTCGGGCAGGCGAGCGTGCAAATGAATCTGCTCGCCAGCCAGATCGCTCAACAGTATCCGGAATTGAACGCCGGCGATCATCTTGAGCTCGTTTCCCTGTCAGAAGCGACGGTTGGCGAGATTCGCCCGATTCTTCTTGTATTGTTAGGCGCGGTCGGTCTCGTCCTGCTCATCTGCTGTGCAAACGTGGCCAACCTTCTCCTCGCTCGCGCCGCTCAGCGGCAGAAGGAGATTGCAATCCGCAGTGCAGTTGGTGCGACGCGCTTCCAACTCATCAGACAGTTGCTGGTCGAAAGTGTGGTCCTGGCTGTACTGGGCGGGGCGCTCGGATGCTTGCTCGCTTTCTGGGGAATTGATCTGCTCCTTTCATTCAAACCAGAGAATCTTCCTCGGATCGAACAGATCGGAATTGATTGGTCGGTGCTCCTCTTTACGGCCGGCCTTTCCCTCGCGACTGGGTTGCTGTTCGGGCTCGCACCCGCGCTCCAGACGACCAATCCCCACCTCAGCGAAGTGCTGAAGGAAGGCGATCGCGGCGGGACCAGCAGCCCCTCGCGCCATCGAGTGCGCGACCTGCTCGTCGTCTCGGAAGTGGCGCTCTCACTCGTCCTGCTGGTAGGTGCCGGACTCTTAATTCGCAGCTTCGTTCGCTTGCTCGATGTGGACCCGGGCTTTCGCGCCGACCATGTGCTGACCGTCTCGATTCCGCTGCCCACCTCGCGTTATCCTGAACCCGCGCAGCAAGCCGCTTTCTTTCAGCGCCTGCTTGAGCGAGTCCGTGAACTGCCTGGTGTTCGCTCCACCGGCGCGGTCACCGATGTGCCATTGTTTGGCGGCAGCTCGACCGGATTCGATGTCGAGGGCCGGCCGCTGGCCAAGCCTAACGAACGGCCAATGACCGATTTTCGTTCCGCCACGCCAGGTTACTTCCAGACCATGGGCATGGAACTGGTCGCCGGTCGGAGCTTCATCCCTAACGACAACGCCAATTCGCCGCCGGTCGCGGTGATCAACGAAACGCTCGCCCATCGCTATTTTGGAAAGGAAAACCCAATCGGAAGGCGAATCGGACTCAGTCGTCCGATCGATTGGCGCGAGATCGTGGGCGTGGTCCACGACGTGCGAAATTACGGGCTCGCCGCAGAGGTAAAACCGGAGTGTTACCTGCCGTACCTGCAAAATGCGCCCGATTACCTGGCCGGCTCGGCTTCGTGGATGATAATGGTGGTGCGGACGGAATCCGATCCGCTCGGTTATGTGGCGGCGATCAAGGGAGCGCTGCAAAAAATCGATAAAGACCAGCCGATCTCCAGCATCAAGCCGATGACTGCCTACCTGGCGCAGTCGATCGCACAACGCCGTTTTAACATGTCGCTGCTCGCCGTCTTTGCCGGCCTGGCGCTGCTGCTGGCAGCGGTAGGGATCTACGGGGTCATCTCGTATTCGGTTGTGCAGCGCCAACGCGAAATGGGGATCCGGCTGGCTCTCGGTGCCCAGCCGCGTGATCTCCTCGGCTTAATCGTCGGCCAGGGCATGCGCCCCGCGCTCTTCGGTCTCATCGCCGGCCTGCTTGGGGCCGCGGCTCTGACCCGCTTCATGGCCAGTTTGTTGTTCCAAGTCAGCGTGATCGATCCGCTGGTTTTCGGCCTCGTCGGCCTTGGGTTGCTGCTGGTTGCCACCATCGCCTGCGTGATTCCGGCGTTCCGCGCGCTGCGTCTCGATCCGGCCAAAACTCTGCGATCGGAATGAGCCTAACGAAAGCAAAACCGGCATGAGCCATTTTCGATTTGCCCTGCGCCAGTTACGCAAGTCGCCCGGGTTTACCGCCGTCGCCGTTCTCACGCTGTCGTTAGGCATCGGCGCTAACAGCGCGATCTTTAGCGTGATCAACGCCGTTCTGCTGCAGCCTCTCCCCTATCCAGAAGCCGACCGCATCATGACGCTGAATGAATTCAGCAGCGGAACAAACACGTCGATTGCCTTTCCGGATTATTTGGACTGGCGGCACGATAATAAGGTGTTCGAGCAACTCGCAGCTTCGCGCCGCGAATCACGCAACCTGAGCGGAATCGAGGGGCGTCAACCGGAGCGCCTCGGGGTTGCCTTTGTGACCGCGAATTTTTTCCAGGTTATCGGCTTAACACCCGAACTCGGTCGGACTTTTAACGAAGAGGAAGACAAGCCGGGCGGACCTGCCCTGGCCGTCATCAGTGATCGTCTCTGGCAGCGCGTCTTCGGGGGAAGTCCCGCCGTCCTCGGGCGGTCAGTCAGTCTTCACAATGAGATTTTCACCATCGTCGGTGTCATGCCGGCGGAGATGAACTCCCCGCGCGAAACAGATGTCTGGCTTCCCATCATGCGCCGCAGCCACGCGTGGCTCAACCGCGCCTGGCACCCCATGATATTTGCCTGGGGCCGTTTGAAACCAGGGCTGACGGTCCGGGAGGCGCGAACGGAAATGAATGCCATCGCGGCCCGCCTGGAGAAGCAATATCCTGAGACAAACGCCGGCCAGTCCGCCGTCGTAACTCCGCTCCTGGAAAATCTGGTTGGCGAGTACCGAAAGAATCTCGCTCTTCTCCTTGGTGCTGTTGCCCTGGTCTTGCTCATCGCCTGCGCGAACCTCGCAAACCTGTTCGCGGCCCGCGGGGCCGCGCGCACTCGCGAGTTTGCGATCCGGGCGGCGGTCGGTGCGACCCGCGGTCAGATCGTTGAGCAACTTCTTCTCGAAGGCCTGATCATTGCCGTCTTGGGCGGTGCTTTCGGCTTTCTCATGGCGCTGTGGGGACGCGATACGATCGTGGCTCTTGGTCCCGAGGGAGTCGAAAGATTTCATGACGTCGCTTTCGATGGCCGAGTTCTTGGCTTTACCTTTCTGCTTGCTTCCCTAACGAGCATAGGGTTTGGCCTTTGGCCCGCCCTGCGCGCCTCGCGGACGGATGTGCAATTTGCCCTCAAGGCCGGCGGCCATGGCAGCTCGGACCCCCGTTCTGCCCGGCGCACCCGGGACTTGCTCATTGTCATTGAGATCGCATTGACCCTGGTCCTTTTGACCTCCGCCGGACTCGTCCTGAAGAGTTTCGCCCGTGTTCAAGCTCTCTCGTTAGGCTTCGAGCCGCGGGGTCTCTTAACCGCGCGAATCGATCTCCCGTTTCCGATTTATTCGAGCGCGGAGAAGATCGCACCGTTCACGCACGCTTTGCTGGCGAAAATTCGCGCCGTGCCAGGCGTTGAACAAGCGGCCCTGGGTGCAAATCCGCCCATGCTGGGCGGGTGGGAGATCAACTTCATAAAGGAAGGGCAGGATCCTAATCTGCCGCCAGCCCAACAACCGAGTACTGAATGCGAAGTCGTCTCGCCGGAATATTTCGCGACCCTGCGGACGCCGTTGTTGCGCGGTCGCGCCCTGAACGAACGCGACACGAAAGATGCGCCGCTCGTCACGGTGATCGACCAAACCTTCGCTGAACAAGCCTTTCCCGGTCAGGACCCGATCGGCAAACGCCTTTTCATGGAACCGTTCGACGAAGGCGAAGGCAACTATTGGTTCGAGGTCGTCGGCGTGGTCGCAAACATGAAGTTTCGTGGCTTTGAGGAAACGGCACCACTGCCGGTCGCTTACTTTTCCCTCGGCCAGATAAAGCGAACCAATCAGGTGCTTTTTGTGCGCGCCGGCGCACAGGCGCAGTCGCTTGAAAAAACGGTGCGCGAGATTGTCGCTTCGGTTGATCCGGCACAGCCCGTTTTCGATGTGCGTACGATGCAGGCGCGCGTAGAAGAAACGTGGGCGACGCATCGCCTGGTCAGTTCTTTGCTCGCGATTTTCGCCCTTCTCGCTCTCGGCCTGGCGACAGTTGGGCTCTACGGGGTAATCGCTTACACCTCGTTAGGGCGTATGCGCGAGATCGGCGTCCGCCTGGCCCTTGGTGCGCAACGCTTCCAGATTCGCAATCTAATCCTTTCCCAGGGAATGAAGTTGTTCGCGGCCGGAGTTGTGCTCGGCCTGGCCGGTGCGATCGCGTTCTCCCAATTGCTGCGCAGCGTCCTCTTCGAGGTGCAACTCGGTGACCTGGAAATTTATTCTGTCGTCGGCGGACTGCTGCTTGGCGCGACCTTGCTCGCGTCCTGGTTACCCGCCCGACGCGCCGCCCGCCTCGACCCGGTCATAACTCTGCGTGCCGAATGAGCCTAACAAATTAAGTCACCAGACATGAACGACTTTCGCTACGCAGTTCGCCAGCTCCTCAAGTCGCCCGGATTCACGCTGGTGGCGGTTCTCACCTTGTCCCTCGGCATTGGTGCCAATACCGCAATTTTCAGCGTCATTAACTCGGTTCTGCTCCGGCCCTTGCCCTATCCGAAGTCGGACCAACTCGTGGTGGTCTGGGATAACAATCCAGCCAAGCAGGTCGATCACTCCGCGCTCTCTCCAGCCAAACTGACTGACCTGCGGGCGCAGGTGAACAACCTGCAAACTCTCGCCGGCTATTATCTCGACGATCTCAATCTCACACTGCCCGGCGAAACCAATTCCCTTCCGGCCGCGCTCACGACTGGTCCATTCTTTCAAACTCTCGGCGTCACGCCATTGTTAGGCCGAAGTTTCACCGAAGCCGATGACAAAAATGGGGCGCCCGGTGTTGCCATTCTAAGCTACGCCCTCTGGCAGCAGCAGTTTGGAGGAGACGCCCAGATTGTCGGCCGTCAGATTGAGTTGGCGCAGAGAAGCTGCACGGTCGTCGGCGTCATGCCGCGAGACTTCACCTTCCCGAAGGAAGTGGCGCTGTGGACTCCGGCGGCCTTTCCTGGATTTTTCTTTCAAACACCATCTGCGCGCCTCTCGCGTTTCGTCACCGCCATTGGACGACTCATTCCGGGCATGACCTTGGCTCAGGCCCAATCTGAGATCGCAGCCGTTGCACAGGTGATTGCCAGGCAGCATCCGGATTCGGATGGCGGCTGGAAAATGAAGGCGGTCTCCCTCTACACGCAGACGGTGGGTTCAGCACGATCTGCTCTGCTCCTGTTATTGAGTGCGGTCGGCCTGGTGCTGCTCATCGCCTGCGTCAATGTCGCCAGCTTACAGCTCATGCGCGCGGAATCGCGGCGCCGAGAGTTGGCGCTGCGGCTCGCGCTCGGCGCCGGACGTAATCGACTGGTTAGACAATTGCTCGTCGAAAGTCTTGTCCTCGCGCTGGTCGGCGGCCTGGCGGGGGTTTTGCTGGCCTTCTGGGGAATCGATTTGTTGGTCGCCGCAAGTGATGCACGGATCCCGCGCCTTCACGAGATCAAGGTCGATGGCGTCGTTCTTCTCTTTACGCTTGGTCTCGTCACGGCGACCGGGTTGATCTCGGGTTTGGCCCCGGCCCTGGAAGCGTCGCGCACCGATCTCGAGGCCACCCTGCGCGAAAACAGCGGACGCGCGGCAGGGACCAAACGGAGTTATCGCCTGCGCGGTCTGTTCCTTGTCGGCGAGATTGCGCTCGCGTTGCTCCTCGCGATAAGCGCCGGGTTGCTGATCGAAAGCCTGTTTCGAGTGGAAAGAGTAGACCCCGGTTTTCGCCGCGAAAACGTCCTGACTGCGAAGGTTGCTCTGCCCTGGTCGCAGGTTGAGAAAAGCAGCGCCTTTTACGATCGCGTCCTGCAGCGAGTCGGTGAACTGCCGGGAGTCCTGGCTGCTGGCTCGATCAACTTCCTTCCCTTCGATTCCTCCAGTACTCCGATGTCATTCACAGTAGAAGGACGGCCGCAGGCTGCCGAGCAGGCTTCACTCGCCGAATTCCGAATTGTTTCCGGCGACTATTTCAGCGCGCTCGGCATTCCGCTCCAGTCCGGCCGCGGCTTCAACGAAGGCGACACTTTCACCGCGGCGCCGGTGGCGATCGTAAACGAGAAATTTGTGCAGCAATTCTTCTCTAACGAAAACCCGCTAGGGCAGAATCTGCGTTTCCCGGGACGTTTCAAGTCGGAGCGACCGACCACGATCGTCGGCGTGGTCGGTTCGATTCATCATGCCGGGCTCGACCGGGCGCCGGTCGCGGAAATGTATTTTCCCAATCGGCAAAACCCATGGCCCTCGCAGGCCATCGTCGTCCGCACCGCTCTTGCTCCTGAGGGAATGATTTCCACCTTGCAGCGGGCGCTCTTTCAGATCGATCCAACCCAGGCGGCTTTTGACATCCAAACGATGGAGCAGCGACTCGATCGTTCGGTCGCCGAACGCCGTTTCAACATGCGCCTTCTTTCACTTTTCGCGCTCGTCGCTCTCACGCTTGCTGCGGTGGGCGTTTACGGCGCAATCAGCTACGACGTCAGCCAGCGCACAAAAGAAATTGGGATCCGAATGGCTCTGGGCGCGGATCGTTCCTCCGTCCTCCAGCTCGTCGTCGGGCGCGGTCTTCGTCTGGCCGTCGTGGGCATTTTGATCGGCGGCACGGCCGCGTTAATGACTCGAAAATTTCTTTCCAGCCTGCTCTTTGGAATAAAGACGGGCGACTCGCTCATCCTGCTGGTGACCAGCGCGCTCGTTCTTCTGATTGCCTTAGTGGCCTGCTGGATTCCCGCGCGCCGCGCCAGCGCGATCAGCCCAATGGAGGCATTGCGCGTGGAATGACAACGCCACCTCAATTGTCGTTAGGCCAAAGGAGACTTCATCCATGATAAACGACCTTCGCTACGCCATTCGCCAGGTGCTCAAGTCACCGGCCTTTACCCTGATTGCGATCGCCACTCTTGCCCTCGGGATCGGTGCCAACAGCGCCATCTTCAGCGTCATCAACGCCATCCTGATTCGACCGCTGCCCTTCCCACAGAGCGACCGGCTGACGATGATCTGGCAAACCAATCCCGAAGTCGCGAAGATGGGATTCCCACTCGCGCCAACCAGTGTGCCCGATTTCCAGGATTGGCGGACCCAGGCAAAGAGCTTCGCAGCCATTTCGGCCTTTGAAGGTTGGACGGCGAACCTCAGCGGCGGTGATCAACCCGAGCGGCTCACCGGCGCAAGAATCTCGGCCAATCTGTTCTCTCTCCTGCGTGTGGCACCAATCATTGGACGTGGCTTTGTCGAAGGTGAGGATCAACTCGGTCATAATCATGTTGTCGTCCTCAGCTCGGAACTGTGGCAGAGACATTTCAACAGCGATCGAAATGTCGTCGGGAAAAAACTAATTCTCGACGACGAACCGTTCACGGTCGTCGGTGTGATGCCGCCCGGTTTCCAGTTTCCCAAAGAGACCGGAATGCCAGCTTACATGACCTTTGGCGAACAGTGCCAGATCTGGACTCCGTTCGCACCCTCGGCGGAACGGACAACAAATCGCGGCGCACACAATCTGGCCGTTGTCGGCCGCCTGAAACCGGAAATCAGCCTGGCGACCGCACAGACGGAGATGAACAGCCTGGCGTTGCGTTTCGCGCAGCAGTATCCCGACAAGAACAAGGACTGGGGCATCCAATTGGTCTCGCTTCAGAAGCAGGCCGCGGCCGACAGCGAACGCACCCTCACTCTTCTGATGTTCGCAGTCGGTTGCATCCTGCTCATCGCCTGCGCGAACGTGGCCAACCTCCTCCTCGCCCGTGGTCTCGGACGGCAGAAGGAAATCGCGATTCGCCGCGCGCTCGGCGCGAGCCGGTGGCGAGTCATGCGACAACTGCTGACCGAGAGCGTGTTGCTGGCGCTGATCGGCGGATCGTTAGGCATCCTTTTCGCGAATTGGAGCGCCGATCTTTTGCTCGCGATCGCGCCCGCCAATCTGCCGCGCCTCAACGAAGTCCGGATCGACGGCCCCGTGCTGACCTTCACCCTCCTCGTTTCGTTGGCGACGGGATTGCTTTTCGGTCTTGTCCCGGCACTGCAATCGTCGCGCATCGGGCTGACGGAAAAGCTGAAAGAAGGAGACCGCGGCTCGACCGCCGGTCACCAGCGGTTGCGGAGTGCGCTCATTGTCTCTGAGGTCGCGTTGACCCTCATGCTCCTGATCGCGGCCGGATTGTTAATCGAAAGCTTCGCTCGACTTGCTCGGGTCCAGCCCGGATTCAATCCGGAAAGCACCCTCACCTTCAACATCGCCTTGCCTGACAAACCCTACGACGATGAGGCAAAGGCGGAGGCATTCTACGATCAAATCGTTAGGCGAATCGAAAATCTTCCCAATGTGCAGGCAGCCAGTGCCAGCAACGCGCTCCCCTTGAGTGGTGCGGAGGAAGTGGATGGGTTCGAGATTGAAGGCCGGCCGAAACCGCCGCCGGGCCAGTTTCAGACGGCCAATCTCCGCTGGGTAACGCCGGATTATTTTCGCACCCTGCAAATTCCACTGCAGCGCGGGCGCTTTTTCACGGACCGGGATAAGGCCGGCGCACCTGCGGTCGCGATCATCGATGAAACCATGGCGCATCTTTATTTTCCCGGGGTCAACCCCGTCGGTAAGCGGTTCAGCAATAGCGGCGAAAAGGAATCGCACCCGCGTGAGATAGTCGGGGTGGTCGGCAATGTGCGACATTCCTCGCTCAACGCCCAACCGGCGCCGCATATCTATTCTCCGCAAGCTCAGAAAGGGATTCAGGAGATGACCGTCGCGGTGCGCTATGCAGGCGCGCAGCCCGCCCTCCTGCAGATGATCCGACGCGAGATCGCGGCCGTCGATCCCAACGTCCCGATCGCGGACATCCGCACCATGCAACAATTGGTTGGGTCGTCCGTCGCGCCCTGGCGGTTCACGATGGCGTTGCTCAGCGCATTCGCTGGCGTCGCTTTGCTCCTCGCAAGCGTCGGGATTTATGGCGTGCTCGCCTATTCCGTGAACCAGCGTCGGCGCGAGATCGGCATTCGGATGTCGTTAGGGGCACAGCGCCGCGATGTGCTTCACCTTTTCCTCAGTCAGGGAATGACGGTCGCCTTCGTTGGCATCGTCATCGGGTTGGGCGGCGCCTGGGCTTTGACGCGCATCATGAGCAGCTTGCTTTACTCCGTTAGCCCAACCGATCCCGTTGTCTTTCTTTCCGTTCCGCTAACCTTCGGGGCGGTCGCTCTCCTGGCCAGCTTCTTTCCCGCTCGCAAAGCGACCCAGGTCAATCCCGTTATCGCTCTCCGTTCCGAATGACGCTCCCTAACGAGTAGATCCGATGCTAACCGATTTCCGCTACGCTCTTCGCCAACTGCGCAATTCTCCCGGCTTCGCCCTGCTCGGCGTCTGCACGCTGGCCCTCGGGATCGGGTTGAACACTTCAATCTTCTCTGTCGTGAACGCTGTCCTGTTGCGGCCGCTGCCTTACCCCGAGGCCGACCGCCTCGCCATCGTGATGCAGACCAGCCGGCCAGCCCCGGAGATGTCCTTCTCGTTCCCTGATTATCTCGAGTATCGTCGCGACAATACCGTTCTGGAAAGCTTCGCCGTTAGCCGCCGCGAATCCTACAATTTGAGCGGGCTGGAAGGCCACGCGCCGGAGCAGGTCTCCGGTGCGCTCGTAACCGCGAATTTTTTTCAGGTCATCGGCCTGAAGCCGGAACTCGGTCGCACCTTCACGGAAGAGGAAGATCGGGTCGGTGGTCCGGCGCTCGCGGTCATCAGCGACGGCCTATGGGAGCGACTCTTGGCGCGCGATCCGAACGTGCTCGGGCGTGCGCTCACCTTTGGCAACCAGTCCTATACTGTCGTTGGCGTGATGCCCCCGCAGATGTTTTCACCGCGAACTGTGGATGTCTGGTTCCCGCTAATGCGAAGGACCGGCAACCAGGTCTGGCAGAATCGCCAGAATCACATGGGACTGGTCGGTTGGGCCCGTCTCAAGCGCGGCGTCTCATTGGTAAATGCACAGGCACAACTGACGGCGATCGCAGAGCGACTGGCGACACAATATCCTCGCAGCAATGCCGAGGTTGGCGTCCGGAGCACGCAATTTCTCGAAAACCAGGTGGGCGAATACCGCGCTAGTCTCCGACTGCTGCTCGCCGCGGTCTTTGTTGTCTTGTTGATCGCGTGTGCAAACCTCGCCAACCTGCTCGCGGCACGCGGTGCCACACGCTCTCGGGAGTTTGCCATTCGCCTCGCGATCGGCGCGACGCGCGGCCAGATTGTGAGGCAATTGCTAATCGAAAGCGTCGTTCTGGCGCTGGTCGGTGGATCGTTGGGATTGATTTTCGCCGCGTGGGGACGTGACCTGCTGGTGGCTCTCGCTCCGCAGGATATTCGCAGGTTTCAGGAGATCCGTATTGACCTCCCGGTGTTGCTTTTCACCGCCGCCGTCACGCTGTGCACGAGCGTGCTCTCTGGCCTTTGGCCCGCCTGGCAAGTGTCTCGGATGGACGCTCAGAGCGCACTCACAACAGGTGTGCGCGGTGCCTCCGAGGCCCCAACCGCGAAACGCTCGCGTGAGTTGCTCATCATCGCCGAGGTGGCGTTGACCCTGTTGTTGCTGAGTGCGGCGGCTCTGGTCTTAAAAAGTTTCGCCAAGGCTGCTTCGGTCGAACTCGGATTCGAGCCGCATCGACTCGTTAGCGCGGAACTCTTCCTGCCTAGCCCGACCTACGAGAACCAGGACAAGCTGGTTGCGTTCTTCGACGCGCTCTTGCCAAGGCTGCAGGCGATTCCTGGCGTCGAGAAGGCGGCCATCGCCGCCAATCCTCCGCTCATGACCGGCTGGCAGAGCAGTTTTCTGGTTGAAGGACATGCAGAGCCGCCGCCCGGTCAGGAAGCTTCAGCGGACATTGCCGTCGTAACCAGCGACTACTTCGCAACCTTGAGCACACCGCTCCTGCGCGGCCGGACATTTTCGCCTAACGATACCAAAGACACACCGCCGGTGATGATCATCGATCAGGACGTTGCGCAACGCTGGTTCGCCGGGCAGGACCCGATCGGCAAACGCATCCGGATCAACAACAACGTCTGGCGAACGGTGGTGGGAATCGTGCCGCACCTAAAGGCTTATGGGTTCAGCGAGGCGTTGTCGCTCCCGCAAGTGTATTTCCCGCAAACGCAGGTTCCGCAAACAGGCGTCGTGATTCTGCTGCGCACGTCGCTGCTACCGACAACGCTGGAGAGCCAACTCCGGCAACTGGTCGCCGCGCTCGATCCGGCGCAGCCCGTCTTCAATATCCGCACGATGCAAGAGCGGGTGGAGGAGACTTGGGCGACACCGCGCTTGATGAGTTTTCTGCTGGGCACTTTTGCCGGACTTGCGCTGCTGCTCGCCGTCCTGGGCCTCTATGGAGTGATGGCTTACAACGGTGTCCGCCGCATGCGCGAGATTGGGGTCCGCCTCGCACTTGGAGCGCGGCGACGGCAAATCCTGACGATGATGCTGGGACAAGGGATGCGTCTGTTGGCCACTGGATTAGTGTTTGGTTTTGCCGGCGCACTCGCCGCCTCCCGAGTCTTGCGCAGCCTGTTATTCCAGGTGAGCGCAACCGATCCGCTCGCCTATCTCGGGGTGACTGTGCTGCTCGCGGCGGTAGCGATCGTCGCCTGCTGGTTCCCA
>Ga0066903_100004257_pt1 | contig 12053 bp, 6 predicted proteins | sample PanSoiMetaGPlot1_FD_67491 | JGI IMG/M metagenome (GOLD analysis project Ga0066903, IMG submission 67491) | Tropical forest soil microbial communities from Panama analyzed to predict greenhouse gas emissions - Panama Soil - Plot 1 (version 2) | ecosystem: Environmental > Terrestrial > Soil >...
GCGTTCAGCGCGCGCCCCTGCTGCGGCGCGTCGATGACGCACGAGATGTTCCGCTCGGATCCGCCCTGCGCGATCGCGCTGATGTTGATGTTCTGCCGGCCGAGCGAGTCGAACACCTTGCCGGCGACGCCGGGATGGCCCTTCATCCCCTCGCCGACGACGGCGAGGATGGCCTGGTCGCCCTTGACGTCGACGATCATCGACTGCTCGTGGAACTCGAACTGGAATTCCGCGCGGATCGCATCGACCGCGGCGGCCGCGTCGGCGCTGCGGACGCCGAAGCAGATCGTGTGCTCGGACGAGGCCTGCGAGATGATCACGACGTTCACGCGGCGCGACGCGAGCGCGCGGAACAGCCGGCCCGCCACGCCGGGCACGCCGACCATGCCCGGCCCGCGAAGCGTGAGCAGCGACAGGTCGCCGACCGAGGTGATCCCCTTCGCCAGCTTCCCGTCGTCTTTCGCCAGGCGCGAGATCAAGGTGCCCGGCGCGCCCGGGTTGAATGTGTTCTTGATGAGGATCGGGATGCGTTTGGCGACCGCCGGCGCGATCGTCGCAGAGTGGAGCACCTTCGCGCCGAAGTAGGAGAGCTCCATCGCCTCCTCGTACGTCATCTGCGGCAGCACGAACGCCGACGGCACGATCCGCGGGTCCGCGCTCAGCACGCCGTCGACGTCGGTCCAGATCTCGATTTCGGACGCGCCGAGCGCCGCGCCGACGATCGCGGCGCTGTAGTCCGATCCGTTCCGGCCGATCGTCGTCGTCTGGCCGTCCTCAGTCGCGCCGATGAACCCCGTGACGATCGGCAGAGCCCGCCGCGACCGCTTGAAGAGCCGCGAGAAGTACGCGCGCGTGCGCCTGTTGGTCTTCCTGAACATAACGCCGGCATGCGTGAACTGATCGTCGGTCACGACGAGGTCGCGTGCGTCGACGAACGCGGCCGGATGCGACTGGTCGAGATAGCCGGAGACGATGACCGCCGAGAGCCGTTCGCCGAAGCTCGCCGTCATGTCGAGCGCGCGCAGCGGGCAGTGGCGAAGCAGGTGAATGCCCTGCAGCGTGCTGAGCAGCTCGGCCAGGAGTGCGTCGACGCGCGCGCGGACGCGGGCGCGGCGCCGCCTGACAAGTTGCGCGACGGCGGCGCGATGGCGGCGCGCGATGGCGTCGAACAGGTCTGCGTACGAAGCGTCGGAACGCTCGGCGAGCCGCGCGCATTCGAGCAGCTGGTTCGTGACGCCCTGGAAGGCCGAGACGACGCCGACGACCGGCTCGCGCCGGCGTGTGTCGAGCAGAATCCGGCCGACGCCGCGAATAGTCGACGGCGTCGCCAGCGAAGATCCACCAAACTTGAGCACTCGCATGTAGGTAGGTGGCGTGAGCAACTGTAAGGATATCAGGACGACGACGCTTCACTTCTTGACACTCTTTCAGTGCGCTCGAATAATCGGCCCCGTGAGGGCGTGCAGATGAACGGGTCATATTTCTGGCGTTCGAAAGCGTCGTCGCAACTGACTCGCGTCCTGCTTCTGGTCGGCACGCTCGCCTGCGTCTGCGACCTCTCGACGCAGTCGGCGACGGCGACCGACGTGGTCGTGCGCGTCACGTCGCCGATGGCGCCGCCGCGTTGGGCCGCTCTCGAACGTCGGCTCCTCGCCGACAGCGTGCCGGCGTGCCGCGAGTTCTTCGAGAAGTACTTCGACGACCGCGGCTACCTGCAGGTGTTCGTGCGATGGGGCGCGAACGACGGCCCCGACGATGCGTTCGAGAACTTCAATCGGTGGCCGGAGCTGCACGCGCTCGGAGCGAGCGACGACATCCTGCGGATGTACGTCAAGGGGCATGAGGGGCTGCTCCGGCAGTACACCGAGGCGAAAACGGTCGACGTCCCGATCGCCCGCCGGGGCATGTACTACAAGGAGTTCATCGTCCAGTCCGACTGGATGCATCACGGCGAAGGGCTGCAGCTCTTCAACCGGATGGGCCTCTCGATTCCGACCGACCCGGCATACCAGCAGCGCGCACGACGCTTCGCCGGGTTCTACATGGCCGAGGATCCGGAAGCGCCCAACTACGATCCGGCGCACAAGATCATCCGGAGCATGGAGAACGGCAGCCGCGGACCGATGCTGCGCAAGGCGACGGCGATCGACTGGGTCGGCGATCCCTTCGACGTCACCGGATTCGATGCGCTTCACGGAGAGAAGACGTTCGATCAGTTCCTCGCGCACTACGAAGACTACGGCGACGTCATCGGCGATCATTTCCTGAATCTCGTCGCCACCGTTCTGCCGACGAACGCGTACCTGCTCGCTGGCGAACCGAAGTACCGGAAGTGGATCGTCGAGTACATGGACGCGTGGCTCGATCGCATGGCGAGGAACGACGGCATCATCCCGAGCTTCGTCGATCTGGACGGGCGCATCGGCGGCGCGGACGGGAAGTGGTGGGGCAACGCGTACGGGTGGGGCTTCAGTCCGGTTAATCCGGTGACGGGTCGCCGCGAGGATCGCAACCGCATCCCGCGAGCGCTCGTCGGCTTCGACAACGCCCTGCTCGTCACGGGCGATCAGAAGTACGTCGACGCCTGGCGGCGGATGATCGAAGCCGTCAACTCGCACGCGCGCGAGATCGACGGGCGCAGGCAGTATCCGACGATGTACGGAGCCGACGGATGGTACGGGTGGCGGAATGCACCGTGGGACGTCGGCGCACTCGAAGTGTGGTATTGGTCGCAGACACAGAAGGATGCGGACCGCGTCGCCGGTAACGCGTGGATACGATTTCTTCAGGGGCGCGAGTCGAGCTATCCCGAGACGGCGCTGCAGCGCGATCTCGACACGGTCGCGCAGCGCCTGACCGCCGTTCGCCGCGACACGACGCCGCCGCAGAAACGCCTTGCCGACAACATGCTCGACTACAACCCGGCGTCCACCGATTCGATGGTGCGGTTGATGTGGGGAGCGCTGCCGCCAGGGCGGGAGGGCGGACTGCTCAATGCGCGGCTTCGCTACTTCGATCCGGACAAACGCCGGTCCGGCGTTCCGGAAGACGTCGCGGCGCTCGTGACAGCGTTCTCCGACACGCGCACTTCGGTGACGCTGGTCAACCTGAACCGATCAACGCGACGGACCGTGATCGTGCAGGGCGGCGGGTACGGAGAGCATCAGCTGATGGCGGTCACGCTCGACGGCAAAACGACGTCAATCGATTCGCCACTCCTGACCGTGCAGCTCGAACCCGGAGCAGGCCAGACGCTCGAGCTGACGATGAAGCGATACGCGAACTCGCCGACATCGCTTCATCCCTGGCATCGCAAACGGTAAGGGGCTAGCCGCCCGTTCCGGCCGCCGGCTTGACGGTCACGCCGACGTGCGCGTTCGTCCAGCAGCACTGGAAGCCACCGCCGCCGGCGCCGGTAGAGTCGTTGCCTTCCACGCGCAGGATGTATTCGCCCGGCGCGCCGAACGTCACGTTCACCGTCGACTTGCCGCCGTTGAGGCGATCGATGGCCGGCTTCTCCTTGTCGAACTTCACGTCGCCAGGGCCGCGAAACTTCGACCAGGTGAGCGCGAGCGGCGGCGGCGGCGCGAAGAACTCTGCTGCCGCAGCGGCCGCCGCGGCACCGCGTCCGGCAGGCGCGTCGCCGCCTCCAGCCGGTGCGTCACCCCGTCCAGCCCCCGCGTCCCCACGCCCGGCGGCACCGCGTCCCCGGCCGCGTCCGCGGCCGGTCGTCTCGGGCACGTTGATCTTCGGTCCCTCGTCCGTCGCCCAAACGGTAATCGCGAGCGGCGTGCCGACCGCCGCCGTCAGTTTTTCCGCGATCCCTTTCGGCGCGCCGGTGGAGACCTCGCCGTTCTCCACGAATCGCAGCTTCGGCGGCGTGTTCTTGTTCGCCGCGTCCTCAAACGGCTCGACGACGTAGTCGGCTTTGGTGTGCAGGGTGATCGCGTTGGTAAACCCGTTGGCCACGATCGTCCACGTCAGCTTCTTGTCGCCGAAATCCTTGGGCACCGGAATCGAGAACACGCCCCAGCCGCGGCCGATTCCAAAGTGCGTCGGCTGCCCCATGTCCGGTCCGCCGGGCTCGACGCGGTTGTTGGGCCCCACGGGAATGTCGAATTCCTGTTTCGTGTTGCGGTTGAAGTAGCCAACGAGCAGGCGGACGCCGCCGTCCTTCTCGTAGTACCAACCCTCGAAGGCCGGCGTTACGCTGCTCCCGCGCTCACGGACCGATCCCGTCAGCGGCAGCTGACTCGGCGTCTGGCCGACGCCCTGTGGCGGCGCCGGCGGCTGCCCCGCGCGAACGAGCGTGCCGCCCGCGGCACAGACGACCAGCAGTCCCAACGCGATGTTACGTGCCCGCATCACATGCGCACCTGATGAAAAAAGGCGCCGCCCGCTCGGACGGCGCCTTGGGGTACCCGAACAGTTCGCAGTCGGCAGTTGCAGGCAGTTCGCTGTCGGCGGTTGCAGACAGGGACTACTGCTGGCGATCGGCGGCCGTCGTCGTGCTGACGGCCTTCGCGCGCGCCGCGACTTCCGCTTTGAACTCGTCGTCGTTGTAGTACGTGATGTTCAGCCACGCGTGGCCCATCTCGTCCACCGTGCGGTCGCCCCAGCCGACCCACTGATCGGGATCGGGGTTCGCCTTGTTGTTCTTCGTGTTGTCGTACCACGCGAGCAGGTGCAGGATCGTCCCCTTCGGCAGGAGCGGCGCCGCGTCGTCCGCATAGATGTACATGTTGTGCCAGTTGAAGTTGAAGTCGGTCACCTGGCTCAGCATCTCGCGGCGGCCGTCGGGATAGATCGCTTCCATCGACATGCCCTTGCCGCGCAGGTGCATGTGCGCCTGGAAGTTCTCGATGCGCGCGTTCTGCCGCAGCGTCACGAAGCTCTCGGTCGTCGTCACCTGGTTCGGCTGGATGTCGAGGCCGCGGCTGCCCGGCACGTTGCCCGAGAAGGTGTTGAAGAGCGCGAGCACCTCACGGTGCTTCGGCTCCTGGCCTTTCGGATAGAACCAGACGGCGAGCTCGGTGTGCGCCGTGATCTCCTCGCCGACCGCGTGGTAGTGCATCTCCCAGACGATCTTCGAGTTGGGCAGCATCAAACGGCCCGAGTCGGGACGCATCTCGTCGCCGTTCTTGCCGACGGCCCACTCCATGAAGAGCCCGTCGCCGGCGACGTTCGGATCGTTGGTGAAGAGCGCCGGATCCATGTCCTCGGGCTGCTGCAGCCGCGCGAGCGCGTGGTGCGTGATCTTGCGCGCGTTCTTTCCGACCGGACGAATCTCGATCGCGCGGACCCACCGCGGCTCGGTGAGGCCGGTCGGCACGCTCGGACGCCACCACGCGTCCTGCGCGACACCCGGCATCGTGTACTCGGGCGACTTCACGACGAGGTCGGGCTGCCCGTACTTCTCGGCCATCGACCAGCCGCTTTCGTCCTTCCAGACCCGCGGCGCCGGCATGTCCTTCGGATCGCCCTTCGGCGCGCCGCCGGCCACCCACGCGAGGATCGTCTCGATCTGATCGTCGTTCAGCGAGCGATCGTTCTTGAACTTCTGGATGCCGATCGTCTTGTCGATGTGCCACGGCGGCATCTGGCGCGAGCCGACGCGCGCCGCAATCGACTTCGCCCACGGACGCGCTTCCTCGTACGTCATGAGCGACATCGGCGCCATGTTGTTCGGCCGATGGCATGCTTCACACTTCTGCTGAAAGATCGGCGCGATATCCTTGGTGAAAGTCAGGGTTTTGGCCCCGTCCGCCGCCACGGCCGGAATCGACGCCACGAGCACGGCGCTGCAGGCCAGCGCTACCGACACACGCACCATCACGGGCTCCTTTCAACCGACGGAACCGAACGCTCCATTATAAGGAGTAACCGTCCGAGGCCGCTTGTCACGATTTGTCACGCCGTTGCACAGGCTGCGGCAATTGTTTCAGGAATCGCCGGGTTCGCTTCGTCACCGCCTCCAGCCAGTCAATCTGCATGCGAGCGCCGGTCCTGAAGTACTCGATGAAGTCCTGCGGGAACGCGGAGTAGTCGATGCGGGCCTTGCCCCAGTCGGGCCGGCGGCCGTCGGCGTCGGTAAAACCGTACTCGCGGCTCAACTCCCACGAGCTCACGAGCTGACCCGAGCGCTTCAGGACGTTGCGGTCCGCAGCCAGCGCCGCGACTGCCCGCCCCACGAAGAGCGGCGATTCGGAGTGCAGAAAGTTCTTGTCCTTCTTCCCGCCGCGGCGCCAGTTCGATTCGGTCACGCCAAAGTGCTCCAGCATCTTCTCCGAGCGGAGAAAGCCGGGCACGATCGCAATCGCGGCGACACCATGCGGCTTCAGCTCGGCCGCCATGTTGAACGCCATGCCCTTCAGTGCGAGCTTGACCGACTGCGTCATCGGGTTGCCGCCTGCCGACAGGAAGTCGCCCTCCGTCACTTCGACGATCAGGCCTCGGTGGTTGCGCATCATGAGCAACGCCGCGTGCTTGGCGGTGATGATGTGCGAGAGGAGCGCCTGACGAAACACGGCCTCGCCGTGCGTCAGGTTCGTCTTCCAGAACGAATTCCACTGCGCCATCATCGGCTCTTCGCCGGCGATGCAGTTGACGAGGACGTCGAGCCGGCCGTGCTCGCGATCGACGCGCGCGAAAAGCGCCTCGACATCAGCCTCGACGGTGTGATCGACACGCAGCGCGACGGAAGCGCCGCCGGCGTCGGCGATCATCCCGGCGGTTTCGTCGATCGTTTCCGGGCGGCGGTACGGCGAGGGATTGCCGCGGACGCTGCGCCCCGTGCAGTAGACGAACGCGCCCGCTTCCCCGAGCGCGCGCGCAATGCCGCGGCCTGCCCCGCGCGTCGCGCCGGCGACGACGGCGACGTGTCCGCTGAGTGAGCGCTTCTTCGCCATTCTGCCGTCCCGTGCCGGACAACAGCATGCATCGCCCGCGGTCACGCTTCAAGCGTGAGTTGACTGCCGGACGTTTCCGCGCCGGGTCCGGGATCGCGCGCCGCTACCAGTCGAGCGCGACGCCGAAGCGCACGATCCGCGGCGGAATCACGCTCGTTGGCCGGAGATAGCTCGTTCCAGAGCCCCACGTGATGAAGTCTTCCGGATTCGAGTTGAGAAGATTGTAGAAGTCGAGCTGAGCACTGAGCTTCGAGCGCGTGGAGAAGCGGAACTGACGCTCGACCCGGAGGTCGGCGATCGCGACCGTGTCCTGCTGCTGCGTCCCGAGCGGCTCGGCGAGCACGCGCTGGCTGCCGTAGTTCATCGTGGCCACGAACGTGCGGCCGAACGGCTGACCCGATTGCACGCGGAAGAGCGGCGCGAACCGGAAGCTCCATGGTCCCGGCACCACGGTGTGCAGTTTCAGGTTCCACAGCGCGTAGTGGTAGCGGCCGTCATCGCTCGCGTTGATGAGATCGTTCGGGTTCAGCGGCGAGTCGGCGGAGCGGACCGGATTGGCCGCCGCGCCTGGTGAAGCCAGGTTCTCGCGATTCCACGTGATCGCAAACGACGCGATCATCGACCAGCCCGAGGCCATGCGCCGATTGCCGGTGATCTCCCACGTGTAGTAGTCGTTGACGCCCGCTGCATTGGTGACGAGGTTGTTCACCTGACCGAGCCGCGACGGGTCGAGATTGAAGAGCGGGAGCAGCGGGCCGTCGTCAGCAGTGCCGGCGCGCCCGTCAGGACCTGGATCGCGAACCTGAATCGGCAAGTTGAACGCCGAAAACGGCTGCGACAGATTCTGCGTCTGACGAAGCTGCCGCTGTCCCCGCCAGACCAGGCCGGTTCGAAGCTCCACGTTCGGCACGAGCTCGTGATCGAGCCATGCCGCGAACTCGTCGGTGTAGGTATTCTGCAGATTCGGATCCAGCGCCTGGCCAACGCCTCCCACTCGCGCCAGGAGACGCCCCTGTTCCGACGGTTGGAACACGCGATCGTTGTTCGGGTCGGTCCAGGCGTAGCGCTCGTACGCGGTCGCGATGTTCGGATTCACCGCCGACGCGACGTTGACGTCGGGATTCCACCAGTAGCGGCCGGCGTTCGCCTTGACGACGGTCTTGCCTGCGCTATCGATCTTGAACGTGACGCCGAAGCGCGGCGCCGGCAGATTCCACGTCAGGACGTTGTCGATCACCGGGAAGTCTGCCGCTATGGCGTACTGGCTCGCGGGGCGCGACTGCGCTGGCAGATACGACCGATAATGATCCATTCGCACGCCCACGTTCAGGTTCAGGCGTCGACCGATGTTCCAGCCGTCGGTCACATAGAGGCCGACCGCGAACAGACGGTTGATCGAGAACGACGGCTGGTAGAGCCGCACTTCGATCGCCTGGCCGTTGTTGAAGTCGAGCAGGATGTTGCCCGGGTAGCCGATCTGATTGCGCTCCTGTGTGTCGCGATAGAGCTCGAAGCCGGCCTTGACGTTGTGCGCGCCGGCCGATCCGTCCTTGAAGAGGCTGAGCGATCCCAGCAGCTGATTGCGGTTGACGTTCTCGGTCCACTCGACGTTTCCGCCAGTCACGTTGAGGTTGCCGATGTCTTCGCGCCGCGTCTCGCTCGAGTAGACGCCCGACTTCCACGTGTAGCCCACGCGGCCCGCGCGGATCTCGGCATACGCCGCGTTGCCGATCGTCCGGTTGTATTCGCCCTTCCAGACCCACCCGATGTAGTCCTGGTTCGCGGTTGCGTCGGCGCTGCTGAAGAGTGCAAAGCTCCGCGAGCCCCCGGGTCCCCCGATGAGCGCCGTGTCCTGACGATAGGGCTGCAGCTTCTTGCCGGCCTGCCCGTAGAGAATCAGTTTCTCGCTCGACGACACCTGATAAGTGGCCTTGCCCGTGTAGTTCGTGAGCCTCGTCTCGAAGGGCTGAACGGGAAAGTTCGGATAGCGCGCCTGCGATCGCTCGTCGCGGAACGAGGTGTAGAACCAGAGCGCGTCGCGCCTGAGCGGCCCGCCGATGTCGATGTTGCGATCGTAGAACTGATGCAGGCGGTTGTCGCTGTCGCTTGCGATGCCGCGCGCGATCTGATCGGCGTCGATGTCGTGGGCCTGGATGTCCTCGTTCTCGTAGTTCGTCAGCGCGCTCCCGTGGAACTGGTTGCCGCCCGACTTGCTGATGAACTGAAACTGCACGCCGGGCATCGCCATGTCCGCCGAGTTGCCCGCGGCGTTGACGGCCACTTCCTGGAACGATCCGTAGTCGTAGTAGAAGGTGACCGACCCGCCGGCCGATCCGATCTGCGACATCAGCATCCCTTCGATCATCGGCTGGTTCTGGGCGCGCGTGCCGTAGGTGACGAACTGCGACTGGCTGCCAGCCGACGCGCCGCCGACGTCGACGACCGCCTGCCGAACGGCCGGCGACGCAGCCATGATGGCCCAGATGTCGCGCGCGTTCGGGATCGACGCCAGCCGCTCGGCGGTATAGTTGTTTTGAATGCGTGTCGCGGCGGCATCGACAACCGGTGACGCGCCTTGCACGGTGACGGTTTCCGCCAGCGCGGCAACGCCGAGCTTCACGTCGACCGTGGCGGTGAATCCGACCGCAACCTGAATCGGGCCGCGCGCGGTGGAGCTGAATCCGGCAAGCTCGTACACGAGCTTGTATTCACCAGGCGGCAGTCCTTGAAAGCGGTACGCTCCGCGAACGTCCGTCACGGCAGCCTGCGCACCCATCAGCGTTTGTCCCGAGAGCGTGATGGTCACGCCGGGCAGCGCCGCGTCGCTTGCGTCGGTCACGACCCCGTTGACCGCGCCGGTCGTGACGCCGACGGTCTGCGCGGCCGCTGGACCGGCGCCAATCAGCGTGAGAACCATCCAGACGAACGCCGCACGCCTGCCTGACATCTCCGTCCTCCTGCTGTTCGAAGGACGCTACAGGCGGTTCGTGTTCGTGCGGCGACGGCGCCGTCACATTTGCGTAACGATTAGCGGCGCACGACGTCCGTGAAATCGAGGTATCTATGCCCGGCGACCGTCGACCTGTGTGCGGTGAGCTGATAGGAGCCATCGGGCGTTTTCACCGTCTCGGTCAATCGCTCGAGACGCAGGCTCGCCGGCGAGGGACCGCTTCGCAGCCCTTCCTCGATCACGCGTCCCGTCATCGCCTGCGGCACGGCGAGGCCGGCGAGCGACAGCAGCGTCGGCGCGAGATCGAGGTTGGCGGTCGGCGCGTCGCCCGTCGCATGTTCCTTGAAGTCGGGGCCGGCGGCGATGAGCGTGGCATGAATGTCGAACGGACTCGACGTACCGTGGCCCGCGACGCCGTTCTGCGCGGTCGTCCCGCGCCTCCCCTCGGCGTTCGCGGCGTCGGTCCAGCTGGCGGAAACCAGAATCTCGCCCGAGCGCTGATGGTTCCAGCGGGCGACGTCGAACGAGAGCGTGCCCGGTACGATTCCCTCGACGCCGCCTCGCGCGGCCGGACGCGTGAAGATCGCGCCGACCTCGGGCCGCTTCTGCAACGCCGCGACGATCGCCGACACGCGCGCCGGATCGGCGCCGGCGCGGAAGTTGATCGCGCCCTCGGCGACGACGATGTCGCTCGACCCGTCCGGCATGGTCTTCGCGAAGGGTTGCACGAGCGCGTCGAGGCGGAGCGCGCTGGTATGCGTCGAGAACCCGTGATCGGACACGACGATGAGGTTCGTGCGATCGAGCAGGCCGCGCGCACGCAGCGTGTCCTCGACGCGTCCGATTCCCGCGTCCACCAGCTTCAGCGCCTCGAGCGTGGTCGGCGTGCCGACGCCTTTCGCATGCGCCGTCGTGTCGGGATCGCTGATCCACATGAACGTCACGTCGGGGTGAATCTCGTCGAGGCCGAGCGTCAGATACGCGTCGAACACGCGGCGGTTCAGCGCGTCGTTCGGCGTCCCGTGCGCGGGCGGCGATCCGAGCTTCTCGGTCAGCCGCGATCCGAGCGCGGGCGGCCGCGAAAAGTCCTGGTGCGCGGAGACGCCGGCGCCGGTCGAGTCGAGCAGGAACAACGCGCCGCTCGATCCCGATCCAATCGTCAGCAGCTTCCTGCCGGCTTTCTGGAGCAGCTCGCCGAGCGTGGGCGCGGTCAGCAATCGGCCGCTCGCGCGCGCGACCGCTTCGAGGTTCGTGTAGATGCCGGTGTCGAGGCCGCGCGTCGGACTCACCGACGCGACATAGATCGTGTTGCCGAGGAGGCCGTGGCCCTCCGGGTAGACGCCGGTCACCATTGACGAACTGTTGACGCGCGTCACCGTGGGAAACACCGAGTGGTGATCGCGGAACACGATGCCGCGCTGCCCGATTCGCGTTAGCCGCGGCATGGTCTCGGCGTTCACATCGTCGGGGCGAAGGCCGTCGACGACGATCACGACCTGCGCGCGCGGCGGCGTCTGAGCGGCAGGCGCGGCGGCGAGCATCAGACCGAACGCGATCGGTGACACCACGTGCGGCCACTTCACGGGCTGCATCTTACCTCGGCTCGTGTGACAGCCTTGAAAAGCAAGGATCCGACTTCAGGCAGTCCGACGCCAGGCGTTGACGAGATCACGAATCGTCGAGACGACGAGATCGGGCTCGTCGAACTGGATCCAGTGGCCGCTTCGCGACGCGACGATGTGGCGGCCGCTCGATGACAAGCCCGCCAGCGCCCGGTGTCTGGCGACGATCTCCGCGGGCTGATCCCCGCTGGAGACGACAACGAGCGGAAACTCCCCGAGCGTCTTCACGCCGGCGGCGCACGCCGCCATCTCCGCAAACGCGTCGAAGTGATCCGCCATCGCTCGAAAGCATTTGGGTTGACACCAGAGCGTTTGGATAATCGGGTGGACCTCCGGCGGCAGTTTTCGGACCTCTCCCACCAGTCGTTCGAGCGTACGCGCCACGGTCGGCCCAAAGATTCGCGCGACGTTTCTCGGCACGCCCGGCGCCCCGCCGGTCAGTAGAGCCAGGCACGCGCGCACGATCCCGACCCGCGTCAGAATCTCGCCGATGCGAGCCAGTTGACGCCCGCCACGGAGCATGCGCCGGTGCTGGGGGGTGATATCGTGCCATTCGCTCGGCGGGTCCAGCAG
>Ga0066903_100004258_pt1 | contig 12052 bp, 11 predicted proteins | sample PanSoiMetaGPlot1_FD_67491 | JGI IMG/M metagenome (GOLD analysis project Ga0066903, IMG submission 67491) | Tropical forest soil microbial communities from Panama analyzed to predict greenhouse gas emissions - Panama Soil - Plot 1 (version 2) | ecosystem: Environmental > Terrestrial > Soil >...
GCTCCAGCCCTGCGCCATCCCATCCCATTGTTGGCGCATGGCATCCTTGGCTGCATCATCTTGAACAGAGAATTGCATGGCTTCAGGTTCCTTACTGCTCGGATCTCAGTGCAACGGATCGAGGAACGGCGTGTCGGGCGTGCTGACATAGATGATCAGCACCTTGGTCAGCTCCGAGGCGTTCCGGTTGTAGCCGGTCATCTCGACGTTCGGCGGCTCTACGATCGCCTCGCCGGCTTTCACGATGATCGGCGGCCGATCCTTGAGCTCTAGCGTGAAGGCGCGCTCGAGCACATAAACGGTGACCGGAAAGCGGTGGGTGTGCGGCACAGTGCGGTCGCCTGGCTTAAAGGTGGCAGTTAGTACGCGCACCGATTGCCTAGCGTCGCGCGGCAAGCCCTCCACGAGCTGTTCCAGGACTAGATTGGGTTTCGCAAGGCCGGGCTGGCCATGATCCTCCGCGAGCGCCGTGGTCGAGAGCGCCACGCCGGCTAGGCACAGCCGATCGCGTATTCAAGGTGCATCTGAGGTCTCCCGTTAACTGTCGAAGCCCGTAAACCTTAAGGCGATTGGGGAGGCGCGCGGGAGCCGCAAGATTGCGACAAGGGGCGTCAGAATTGCATAATCGCACCCATGTTCGACTGGAATGACCTCACCTATTTCCTCGCGGTCGCGCGGCACGGCAGCACCATTGCGGCCGGCAAGGCGCTCGGGCTGAGCCAATCAACCGTGCATCGGCGGCTGAGCGAGCTCGAGCGGCGGCTCGGCCATAAGCTCGTGACACGGCACACGACCGGCTACCGCCTCACCGCGTTTGGAGAGGCCCTGCGTCCGTACGCCGAGAACGTCGAGGCTGCGATCAAGGAGCTGGAGCGGCACGTTAGCGGTGCCGCGCATGACGCGGCGGGCATCATCCGGGTGACTTGCCCGGAGCCGATCGTTTATCGCATGACAGCGCTCATCGATCGCTTCCATGCCAAGCATCCGAAGTTTCGCGTGGAGTTCGTGACGAGCGACCGCTATCTCGATCTGTCGAAGGGCGAGGCCGATGTAGCGTTCCGCTCCGGCGACACCGATGACGAGTTGGTCGGGCGCAAGATCGCGGACTCGGTCTGGGCGGTCTATGCCAGCCACGGCTATATCGAGCGCCACGGCAAGCCGGAGCAGATCGAGGACCTGTCAGGGCATGCGCTTGTCTGTTTTGATGAATCGCTTGGACAACATCGCGCCTCGAAATGGCTTGCCGAGATCGCACCCGGCGCCACCATCGCGGCGCGCAACAACAGCGTGCTGGGCCTCGTTTACGCCGTGAAGTCCGGCGTTGGCGTCGGGCCACTGCCGACTGCGATCGGCGACGATCAGGAGGACCTGGTGCGCGTGCTCGGCCCGATCCCCGCGCTGGCGCGGAGCTGGCGTCTGCTCACCCATCCCGACCTGCGGCGCGCGCCGCGCGTGGCAGCATTCTTTGATTTTGTCATTGCGGAGCGCGAAGCACTGAAGTCGATCTTGACGGGATAGCGTGGCGGGCGCTCGTTGGATACGCTTCGTTGTTCAGCTCTTGGCAAAGAAACATTTACTCGTAGCGCAGTTCGACACGGAAACTCTGTTCAGCTGATTTTCTTCGATTGTTTTGGAACGCCACAGCACGAAGCGCGTTTATCTCTCATCACCGAGAGGGAGAACGCAAATGAAGGGAACTCTTATCGCATTGGCGGCGCTGTCGCTGTTTACGGTTGTCACTCCGGCATCCGCTCAGGATGGCCGCCGGCACGACAACGATTGGCGTCGTCACCACCACCGTTCTGGTGTTACGGTCGACATCGGCCGTTCGTATGCTCGCAGTCATTGTTCCGTGAGGGTCACGAAGATCCATCGCAATGGCAGAACGGTGACCCGTCGCGTTCGTACCTGCGACTAAGTTTGCGCAGCACGACTGACGGAGAAGGGGCCCCGAGCCTTCCGGGGCCTTTTCTGATGCGCTGGCACACCCGGATTTCCGAGGCATGCAGCGGTTGAACATGATGAACCGCAAGCGCTCGTGACGGTTACTCGCCCGCCAGCTCCTCGCGCAGAATCTCAAGCTCGAGCCATTGCGACTCGGCCGCCTCGATCTTGCGATGCAATTCGCCGAGCGCCGCGGTGGTTTGCTCGAAAGCGTTGCGGTCGCGCGCATAATACTGCAGATCGGCGAGCTTTGACTGCAGCTTGGCGGCCTCCGTCCGCAGAGCCGCAATGGTCGCCGGCAGAGTTTCGAGCGCGTGCTTGTCCTTGAACGTCATGCGCCGCCTGGCTGGTTGCGTTTCTGGGCGTGACGGTGCCGGCTCGCTCGTTGCCTTGTTGGACTTTGGCGGCACGCTGTGCGGCTCGCGCGTGAGATCACTGCCGCGTTGCGCCAGCATGTCGCTGTAGCCGCCGGCATAGTCGAGCCAGCGGCCGTTGCCGTCGGGTGCGATCACACCATTGACGAGCCGATCGAGGAAATCGCGGTCGTGGCTGATGAGCAACACCGTGCCGGGATAGTCCGCCAGCATGTCCTCGAGCACGTCGAGCGTCTCCATGTCGAGGTCGTTGGTCGGCTCGTCGAGCACCAGGAGATTTGAGGACTTGGCGAGCGTCTGCGCCAGCATCAGGCGGCCACGCTCGCCTCCCGAGAGCTTGCCGAGAGGCGTGCGCGCCTGCTCGGCTGCGAACAGGAAGTCCTTCATGTAGCTGACGACATGTTTGCGCTGTCCGTTCACCAGCACATTGTCGCCGCCGCCTCCGGTGAGCGCGTCTGCGACCGTGACGCCGGGGTTAAGGCTGTCACGCTGCTGGTTGAGCGTCGCGATGACGAGGTTGGTGCCGAGCCGTACCGTTCCGGAATCCGGGGGCAGGGCGCCGGTCAGGAGATTGACGAGTGTCGTCTTGCCGCTGCCGTTCGGCCCTACGATGCCGATGCGGTCGCTGCGCTGGATGCGGGTCGAGAACGCTGTGACGATCGGGCGCTCCCCGTAGCTCTTGCCGAGGTTCTCGGCCTCGATCACCAGCGCGCCGGAGGGAGGCGCCGTTCCCGCCGTGATGGTGGCGCTGCCCGCCGTCGCCCGGTAGGCGCGCCGTTGTTCGCGCAGCGTCCTGAGCTCAGCGACCCGGCGCATGTTGCGTTTGCGTCTGGCGGTCACGCCGAAGCGCATCCAGTGCTCTTCGGCGACGATCTTGCGGTCGAGCTTGTGCTGCTCGCGCTCCTCCTCTTCGAGCACCGTGTCGCGCCATTCCTCGAAATGAGCAAAGCTGCGCTCGATGCGCCGTGTCATGCCGCGGTCGAGCCACACCGTGCTGCGCGAGAGGTTGGAGAGGAAGCGGCGGTCGTGGCTGATGATCACGAGCGCGCTGTCGCGGGTTGCGAGCTCCTGCTCGAGCCATTCGATGGTGGTGAGGTCGAGATGGTTGGTCGGCTCATCGAGCAGCAGGATATCGGGCGAAGGCGCGAGCACGCGCGCCAGCGAGGCGCGGCGCGTTTCGCCGCCGGACAGGTGGGCCGGATCCTCCTGCCCGCTCAGGCCAAGCTCGGCCAGCATCGAGCGCGCCACATGCGTGTCGTCGGTCGGCCGCAGCGAGGCCTCCACATAGGCCTGCGTCGACGTGAAGCCTGTGAAGTCCGGCTCCTGGGGCAGATAGCGCACCAGCGCGCCCGGCTGCACGAAGACCGAGCCGCGGTCGGGCTCAGCGAGGCCGGCCGCGATCTTCAGCAGCGTGGATTTGCCCGACCCGTTGCGCCCGACCAGCGACACCCGCTCGCCAGCCGCGAGGGTGAGTTCGGCGCCGGTTAAGAGCGGCGTGCCGCCGAATGTGAGTGCGATGTCCTTGAGCTGAATGAGGGGAGGCGCCATGCGGCCTTGCTATGCCGTCTGCGCGAAGGCGTGTCGATGGGGGCGGGGGAGTGAAACGGTGCCTGTGTTGCGCCATCCGATGAATCGTGCCTCACTCTTTCTCATGCCTTATCGCCGCACCGAGAATGTGGTCCGCAAGCTCAGTGCCCGCCGGGCAGCGATCCTGGCAGCAGCCGAGGCCTTGGCCTCGGAGATCGGCATGGGGGCGGTACAGATCGCGCCGGTCGCGGAGCGCGCCGGGATCGCGGCCGGCACCGTCTATCGCTATTTCCCCTCCAAGACCGCGCTGGTAACGGCGCTGGTCGAGGCGCAGTCTGCCGCTGAGATCGCGGCGCTCGCGCGCGCGGCTGGTGCTGCTCCTGGCCCGCTGTCGGCGCTCTGCGCCACGATCGCTACCTTCGCGGGCCGCGCGCTTGCGCGGCGACGGCTTGCCTTCGCGCTGATTGCGGAGCCGGTCGAGCCCGAGATCGAGGCCGCCCGCGTTTCGTTCCGCGGGGCGCTCGCGGGTGCCTTCGAGGCGCGCATCCGTGCCGCGCTCGCTGGCGGTCATCTCCCGGATCAGGATGCGGCGGCGGCGGCCGCAGCGTTGGTCGGGGCGCTCATCGAGGGGCTGATTGGGCCGCTTGCGGCCGCACCCGAAGGCCGCGCGCGCGAACGCGTGCAGGCGCTCACGCTGTTTGCGCTGCGGGCGCTCGGGGTCGTGGATGCCCGAGCACGCGGCCTGGTGGTGCAAGCGCCGGTGCCAGGGCTGGCAAGCTCTGGCCCGGCAAGCTGAGGCCTTACCGCAGTGTCGCGCCAACGATCCAGTCGGACACCGCCTGCAGCGCCTCTTTGCGGTTCTTGTGCCCGCGCTGCTCCTGGAATACGGCGAGCTGAGCGTCGGCCGAAGTGCCGTCACCCACGATCTTGCGGCAGTGGGCGATCTCCTCGGCGCAGCCGAGCGCTTCGGCGTCGGCGGCAGTTTCCTCGATCACGCGCTCAAGCATCTCACCGACCGTGACCGCGCCTTCCTCGGTTACGAACGTGCCGTGGATGCCATAGCGCTGTGCCCGCCACTTGTTCTCGACCACCAGCGCGCGCGAGATCGCGTTAATCCCGTGGTTGCGCCAGGGATTGTAATAGAGGTGGCGCACGAGCGTGCGATAGAGCGCTGCGATCGCAACGGCGTCGTCGATTAGTGTGCAGCAATCGGGCGCGCGCAGTTCCAGCGTCGGGTGTGCCAGCGAGGGCCGGATCGCCCACCAGACGTAGCTCGAATCGGCGATGATGCCCGCCTTCACCTGGGCCGCGATATAGGCGTCGAACTCCTCCTTGGTGCGGAACAACTCGGGCACGCCGGTGCGCGGCAGCTCATCATAGGCCGCGAGCCGATAGCCCATGAGCCCGGTCGAGCGCGATTGCCAGAACGGCGATGAGGTCGACAGCGCCAGGAACAACGGCAGGTACGGCAGCATCCGGCACATGACGTCAACGCGCTCGTCGGGATCCGGCAATTCGACGTGCACATGCATTCCACACAGCATGTTGCGTTGCCCGATCATCTGCAGATCGTGCATCACTTCGTCGTAACGCTGCTTGGGCGTCTGCACCGCATCGCCCCATAGCGCGGTCGGATGAGTTCCGGCGGCTAGGATTGCAAGCCCATGCTCGGCCGCAATCGACGCCACGATCTGTCGCAATCCGCGCAACTGCGAACGCGCGTTCGCAATGCTGAAATGCGGCGAGGTTGCGACCTCGACCTGCGACTGCAGGAACTCGCCGGTCACGTGGCCGTCGGTCGCTTTGTTAGCAGCCATAAGGAATTTTTCTGGCATGTGCCGCGCGACCCGCTTGGTCTGAGCGTCAACCAGAAAATATTCTTCCTCGATTCCGAATCTGAAAGTGTCCACCATTCATCGCCCCTCGTTGAAGTTCGCCCCCGCGATGCCAGCCCGCGCGGGAGCTAAGCTGCTGATGGAACATGGCTAAAGTTGTCGCAGGAAGCGCTCGATAACGCCGCCGCGCGTTACCGGTTCCAAGCCAAATGCAAGAAATTGTTACCGAATGCGGAAACACCACGGCAAAAATGAGAATTAAGGCAAGGGCTTGCGAGCGGCCATTCGTGGCGCTGATTCGTCCATACTAAGATCAATGGGACATCAGCACCGGCACTGCCATAGACCGCAAAATGCTGCGCGTGACGCCGCCAAGAATGAACTCGCGCAGGCGCGAATGACCATAGCCGCCGAGCACCATGAAGTCGGCTCCGGTGTCGGCGGCGTGCGCCAGGATCGCATTCTGCACGCCAGCGCCGCCGCGGGTGATGTGCTTGATCTCGACCGTGACGCCGTGGCGCGCGAGATGGCGGCGCATGTTGGTGCCGGTGATCTCGCCGCTCTTGTCGCGCTCGCCGGTGACGACGACGATGTCGATCGACTTGGCGCGTTGCAGGAAAGGCAGCGAGTCCGCAATGGCGCGCGCCGCCGGCCGGCTGCCGTCCCAGCAGATGACGATGCGATCGAGCTTCAGGCCTTGCTTGTGCGTATGCGGCACCACGATCAGCGGGCGGCCTGATCCGAACAAGGCGCCTTCGATCATCAGCTCTTCAGAGGCGCCTTGCTCCTGTCGTGCCTGCCCGACCACCGCGATGTCGTAGCGACGGGTGATGCGTCCGAACAGATCGGGCGCGCCAGCAAGGCTGGCGTCGACCATGCGAGTCTCGGCCGACACGGCAGCCGCCTTCGCGGCGCTCTCAAAGCGCGCGATCGCGTCCTTGGCGGCGGTGGTGTTCTGGCTGCGCTGCGCTTCGATGAGGTCGGTCGGAATGCCGCCGAGTACGCTGCCGGGGACGACCGGCTCGTAAATGAAGGCGACACCGGCGATGTGTGCGCCAAGACCGGCGGCGAGCGAGATCGCGTAATCAGACGCAAAATCCTGCGGGTGGCCGCCCGTCAAGTTGACGACGATGTCCTTGATCATGGTCCAAGATCACGGTCCCAGTGTCGCCCGCTTTTTGCTGGGCTTCGGACCGGGCGCGGCCCGGCGTCAAGGCTGTTAGCTTGCCGCCGGGCTATGGCGCTAATGCGACGAGGCTTTTACTTCTTCGCGCCGTCAGCCCCGAACTGCTTGAGATAGGTCCACAGGTCCTCGACTTCCTTGGGGTCGCGCACGCCCGCGAAGGCCATGCGAGTGCCGGGAACTTTCTGCATCGGACCGCCAATGAACTCCTTGAACACAGCCTCGTTCCAGGTGATGCCGGAGTTCTTCATCGCGTCCGAATAGTTGAAGCCATCGAACGTGCCAGCCTTGCGGCCGTCGACCCCGTTGAGCGGCGGTCCGAGCTTGATCTTCGCATCGGCCCCGGCATCGTGGCAGGGCGAGCACCATTTGCGGAAAGTCGCGTCGGTCTGCGCCATTGCGCTCCCGGCTGAAGCAACCACAAGCAACGAAGCCAATATCCAAGTCTTCATTCTCGATCTCCTCTTAGTCCTCCCAACGCCGCCGTTCTTTGCGAGCGCGTTATGCCTGTTGGGATCCGCCGCGGTACGGCGGTCCACAGCTGTTCGAATGGCGCTTGGCGTGGACACTGTCAACGCCCCCGGGGTGGAATTTCCTGCGTTCGCGAGTTGATTCTATCGAAGCTGTGCGCTTGCGGCTATAACACTCGAAAATAGCCGTGCTGCGACGGGCACGTGACGGCAGCTTGTTACGACCGCTTGGCCCACGGAGATGTCCATGGTGGTGGCTATGCCCGAGCCTGACCTGGCCGTGCTCGCGCGCCGCGACCGAATCGTCAAGGCGCTCTCGGCGATCGTGCCTGGCGAGGGGGTGATCGCCAGCGAAGCGGCGATGCGCCCTTACGAGACCGACGGGCTTACGGCGTACCGTGCCTTGCCGATGGTTGTGGTGCTGCCGTCGACCACCGATCAGGTGTCCCGCATCCTGGCCTATTGCCATGGCGAAGGTATCAAGGTGGTGCCGCGTGGCGCTGGCACCTCGCTTTCGGGCGGGGCGCTTCCGCTCACCGACGGCGTCCTCCTCGGGATGGCCAAGTTCAACCGCATCCGCGAGATCGACTACGACAACCGCGTCGTGGTGGCGGAGCCGGGTGTGACCAACCTCGCGGTGACGCAGGCGGTTGAGCACAAGGGCTTCTACTACGCCCCAGATCCTTCCTCGCAGATCGCCTGCACCATTGGCGGCAATGTGGCGGAAAACTCCGGCGGCGTGCACTGCCTCAAATACGGCATGACCAGCAACAACGTGCTCGGCTGCGAAATGGTGCTGATGACCGGTGAGGTGGTGCGGCTCGGCGGCAAGCATATCGAGGCCGGCGGCTACGACCTTCTCGGCATCATCAATGGCTCGGAGGGGCTGCTGGGCGTCGTCACTGAGGTCACGGTGCGCATCCTGCGCAAACCGGAGATGGCACGGGCCGCGTTGATTGGCTTTGAGACCTCCGAGGACGCCGGTGAATGCGTCAGCAAGATCATCGGCGCAGGGATCGTCCCGGGCGGCATGGAGATGATGGACAAGCCGGCCATCCACGCGGTCGAGGAGTTCGTGCATGCCGGCTATCCGCTCGATGTCGAGGCGCTGCTGATCGTCGAGCTTGATGGCCCGCAGGCCGAGGTCGATCACCTGGTCGGACGTGTCGAGGCGATCGCGCAGGACTGCCGGGCCGTGAGCTGCCGGGTGTCGGCCACAGAGCAGGAGCGGCTGTTGTTCTGGGCCGGCCGCAAGGCGGCGTTCCCGGCGGTCGGCCGCATCTCGCCCGACTATTTCTGCATGGACGGCACCATCCCGCGCGCCAAGCTGCCCCTGGTGCTTTCCCGCATGCGCGAACTATCGGAGCGCTACCGGCTGCGGGTCGCCAATGTGTTCCATGCGGGCGATGGCAACTTGCACCCGCTCATCCTCTACGATGCCAACAAGGGCGACGAGCTCGAGCGCGCCGAGGCGTTCGGCGCTGACATCCTGCGGCTGTGCGTCGAGGTCGGCGGCGTGCTCACTGGCGAGCATGGTGTGGGCGTTGAGAAGCGCGACCTGATGCCGGCGATGTTCAGCGAGGCGGATCTCGCCCAGCAGCAGCGGCTCAAATGCGCCTTCGACGACAAGGGCCTGCTCAATCCCGGCAAGGTGTTTCCGACGCTGCACCGCTGCGCCGAGCTTGGCCGCATGCATGTGCATGCCGGCAAGGTGGCGTTCCCGGACATTCCGCGGTTCTGATGTCTCGATGACCGACACGCTCCAGCCGCGCACCGCCAAGGACGTCGAGGACGCTGTGCAATGGGCGCTGGCGCGCGGCGCGGCGCTCGAGCTTGTCGGTCGCGGGACCAAGCGCGCCATCGGGCGGCCGGCCCAGAGTGATCTGACGCTCGATCTCTCTGGCCTCGCAGGTGTCATCCTGTACGAGCCGGAGGAACTGGTGCTCTCTGCGCAGGCGGGAACGCCGCTCGACGAGATCGAGGCGCTGCTGGCCGAAAGGGATCAGCATCTGGCGTTCGAACCGATCGACTATGGCCCGCTGCTCGCCGGCGCGGCCTCGTGCGGCACCATCGGGGGCGTTCTGGCGGCCAATCTCTGCGGGCCACGCCGGATCGCCGCTGGTGCGGCGCGCGACCACTTCCTCGGCTTCGAGGCCGTGTCGGGCCGGGGCGAGACCTTCAAGTCCGGTGGCCGGGTCGTAAAGAACGTTACCGGCTATGACGTCAGCAAGCTCATCGCCGGCTCCTGGGGCACGCTCGCCGCTCTGACCACCGTGACCATCAAGACGCTGCCACGACCGCAGACGCAGGCGACCGTGGTAGTGTGCGGCCTTGATGATGCCAGCGCAGTGCGCGGCATGGCGGCCGCCATGGCAACCTCCTGCGACGTCTCGGGCGCTGCGCATCTGCCCGCTGCGGTGGCCCCGCGCATCGGCCTTGGGAAGGCGACAGGCGGCTCGCTCACCGTGTTGCGGGTCGAGGGCGTGGCGCCCTCGGTCGATCACCGCAAGGCCGCGCTGAGCCTCGCCATGAAAGCGTTCGGCACCGCCGAGTTGTACGATGAGGAGGTCTCGCGTAGCCTCTGGCGCGCGATCCGTGATGTCATGCCGTTTGCAGCCGCTCACGTGTCGGCGCGGCCGGTCTGGCGCATTGTGACAGCGCCCTCACGCGGCGCCAAGCTTGCGGCCATGATCGCAGCTGCTGCTGAGGCAGAGGTGATTTACGACTGGGCCGGTGGGCTCGTCTGGATGATGCTGACACCTTCGGATGATGCCGGCGCCGCGGTTGTTCGGCGTGCTGTCGGGGCCTGCGGCGGGCAGGCCATGCTCATTCGGGCGCCTGCCGCAACCCGCGCCGCTCTCGATGTGTTCTCCCCGCTGCAGCCGGGCCTTGCCAGCCTGACTAGACGCGTCAAGCAGGGCTTCGACCCGAACGGCGTGCTCAACCCAGGCCGGATGTGGGCGGGAGTGTGATAGGGCATGTGACTTGGGCATGTGACTTGGGCATGTAGCTCGGGGCATGTGACCAGGGGCAAAAGCCGAGATCGCCATGCAGACGCAATTTTCTCTCGCGCAGCTTGCCGACCCGCAGATCGCCGAGGCGGACAAAATCCTGCGCACCTGTGTGCATTGCGGGTTCTGCACCGCCACCTGTCCAACCTATGTGTTGCTGGGGGACGAGCGCGATTCTCCGCGCGGCCGTATTTATCTCATAAAGGAGATGCTCGAGCGCGATCAGCCAGCGACAGCCGAGGTCACCACGCATGTTGACCGCTGCCTGTCGTGCCTCTCCTGCATGACCACCTGCCCCTCCGGGGTGCACTACATGCACCTCGTCGATCATGCTCGAAATGTCATCGAAGCGACATACCGGCGGCCTTGGCTCGACCGCCTGATGCGAAGCTTGCTCGCCTTTGTGTTGCCCCATAACGCCCGGCTGCGCCTGGCGATGCAGGTTGGCGCACTCGGCAAGCCCTTTGCGGGCCTGTTGGCGACGCTGCGCCTGCGGCGCCTCGCTGCTCTGCTGGAGCTCGCGCCCTGGCGTGTGCCGCCGCGCTCGATCACGGAGAACCCGCACGTCTTCCCGGCCGAAGGACTACGCAAGGGCCGGGTCGCGCTCATGACCGGGTGCGTTACACCGGTGGTCGGGCCATCGATTCTCGATGCGGCGGTGCGGGTGCTTTGCCGCCACGGCATCGAGGTCGTGGTGCCGGAGGGCCAGGCCTGTTGCGGCGGCTTGGTTCATCACATGGGGCGCAGCGAACAGGCGCATGCAGCGATCCGCCACAACGTAGCGGCTTGGACGTCGATTACACCCCCGGTCGACGCCATCCTGGTGACCGCCTCGGGCTGCGGCACAACCCTGAAGGACTATGGCTTCATGCTGCGTCATGATTCTGTTCATGGGCCGGCGGCAGCACGTGTTTCAGCGCTTGCAATGGATGTTTGTGAGTATCTGGCGCGCGCCGATGCGCTCCCGCAGCGCGCCCCGAACGGCAAGGTGGTTGCCTATCACGCCGCGTGCTCGCTGCAGCATGGCCAGCGAATCGTACGCGAGCCAAAGTCGCTGCTGTCACAACTGGGCTTCGATGTGAGAGAGGTGCCGGAGGGCCATTTGTGCTGCGGCTCAGCCGGAACCTACAACATTCTTCATCCTGATATTGCGAAGATGTTGCGCGCGCGCAAAGTCGGGAATATCGAGAAGATAGAGCCCGACGTGATCGCCGCCGGCAATGTCGGATGCATTAGGCAGATCGCGACAGGGACGGTGATCCCGATTGTCCACACGGTCGAGCTGATCGATTGGGCGACGGGGGGCCGAGTGCCGCCGGCATTGCAAGGAACGTTCACTCCAGTGCCGGCATGAGCGTTGGACCATTGGCCAAACGATCGGGAGGTCGAACATGGCAAAGAAGGCGAAGAAGTCGAAGGCGAAGGCTAAGAAGGTGAAGAAGGTGAAGAAGGCGGTTGCTGCCAAGAAGAAGAAGGCAGCGGCCCCGAAGGCTGCGAAGAAGAAGAAGGCTGCTCGCAAGGCGAAGCCAAAGGCCGCCGCGGCGGCGCCGGCTGCGGCTCCCGCAGCCAACCCGGCGATGCCCTCGTGGATGACGCCTGGCAGCGGCGGCAGCGACGGCGCGTAACAAGGCCAAGCGCTTCGTGCGAGCGGCACCCTCGCCGCGCCGGACGGGCGCTCGTAGACCGCCACCTTCGCCAGGCCTCTTAG
>Ga0066903_100004259_pt1 | contig 12052 bp, 10 predicted proteins | sample PanSoiMetaGPlot1_FD_67491 | JGI IMG/M metagenome (GOLD analysis project Ga0066903, IMG submission 67491) | Tropical forest soil microbial communities from Panama analyzed to predict greenhouse gas emissions - Panama Soil - Plot 1 (version 2) | ecosystem: Environmental > Terrestrial > Soil >...
CTGCCCGGCGTGCATGAGGTGCTGCCAGCTCTCGTCGAACTCGTTTCGGTGGATATCAACGGCGAGAGTCAGCCGTTGAATCTCCAGGGGTGGCTTCCGGAAACCTCCATTTTCGATCACTTGAAGTTCATCGCCGGACGGAATCTGACAAAAAAGGATACCAATTCCGTGGTCCTGGGAATGGTGCTGGCCGGCAACCTGAACAAGAAGGTCGGCGACACGATTGAGATCATGGACAACAAGGTTTTCAAAGTTGTCGGTATTTACGAGAGCTCGCATGTGTATGAAAACGGGGCCCTCGTGATGCCGCTCCGGGAACTTCAAGACCTCATGGGACGAAAAGGTTTGGTGTCGGGCTTTAGCATTGCGTTCAGGCCGCGTCTGAATGAAGCCGACCTGGAGAAAATGCGGAAAATGGTTGAGGACGTCGCTCCCGGTGTTCTGCGTGCCCAGCGCGCGGTCGATTTTGTCAAAAACATGTTCGAGATTCGCATGGCCAAGGGCATGGCCTGGGTCACTTCGGCGATCGCCTTGCTCATCGGCTTTTTCGGCATGATGAACACCATGGTGATGTCGGTGCACGAGCGGACGCGGGAGATCGGTATCCTGCGAGCCGTCGGCTGGCGGAAATGGCGTGTGATGAAGATGATCCTTTTGGAATCGGTGGTGCTGAGCGTCTTCGGCGCCATGGCGGGAATCATCGGCGCGGTGGCATTGATCAAGATCTTGGCGCATTTGCCGACGGTGAATAGCTTCGTCGAAGGAACGGTGTCGCCGGCGCTGATGGTCTATGGCCAGTTGCTGGCGATTGGTGTGGGCTTGCTGGGCGGGATGATCCCAGCTCTGCGCGCGGCCCGCATGTTGCCAACGGCGGCGCTGCGGTATGAGTAATTCCTGTTTACGTTTCGCGCTAAACACGAGCAGGTCACTTGCTCGCTTTGGACAGTTGCCGTCGAAACGATTCCACCCGCGTCTTGATCGCCAAGGGCAGCTTGGCCTTTATTAGATTGCGGCCGTCGAACCACTCCTTTGGCTCGTTCAACACCAGATGGAATTCAACAAAGAGCGCGCCCGCAGGTTGTTTCAACTCGGTCATGCGGACGTAGCCGCCGAAGCCTTCGTACGGCTTGGCGGCGCCAATGACTTTCTTGCCATTCTTCAAATCCACCGGCCGCCATTGATTAGGAAAGTCCGCATCCTTGGCGAAGCGTGGATCGAGTTGCATGGCAGAGACGATCGCGGTGGGACCGCTGGTCTTGAAGGCCCGGCCTATTCCCGAAAGCTGCACCTTGTCCAGCAACTCAAAATTCAAAAGCGTGTAGCGCTCGTCCAGGCCTTTCGACTTGGTAAGAGTGATGTTGCGCTTTTTCAGTTGGTCTTCCGATAGAAACGAGGCATCGCCCTTGCCGATATTGTTCTTGGGGTTGCCAAGTAGCTGTTCCATCACGTCGTTGCTCACCGCCGAATCGAGTTTTCCATAGGCGACAAAATACAGGTCCACTTTTTGGCCGATGCGTTCCTTGTTTTTCCCCTCGATCGGGTTGATCGTCAACTTGTGCGGACTGACGTCCTTGTTGCGCATGAAGAGCTGGTAGTTCGGATAGAGCTTTTTGATAACGGCCGTTTGCTCCGCGGCGGACAGGCCGTCCGCCATGACCGGAGCCGGCAACTGAACGGGGCCCTGCGGCAGAACAAGTCCCTTTTGTACTAGCTCCTTGGCCAGTGGATTTTCGACGGGTGCATCACCGAAGCCCAGGGCGGCGGATAACAGCAAGATGTGGCGCATGGTTGACCTCGTGAGTTTCCAGCAAGCCCCAGGGCGAGTAGCCCTGGGGCTAATGATTATCACCTCGTCCCGATCGCCCGCAGTTGGCTTTCCAGGTCCAGCACCTGCTGGGCGGTGAACTGGCGTGTACAGGCCAGGCGCTGCAATTCGGCGGTGTACGCCACCGTTCTGCCCTGCGGGATGCGAACGAGGGCAAAGGCATCCGGCGAAGGAATGCCCAAAACGAATTTGTCTCGCCGCACGCTTAACAGACGATCTTCGCGCATGCTGGGCGGCAGTTGCTGCATGGCCTGCTCCGCCGCAGCGTAATTCCCAGCCCGGTCCTTGGCCAGAAGCCAGACAAACTTCGTCAGTTGCCCGGATTGCGAATTCACCAGGACGGCGTGCCGCATCACCATCTTCTTGTGTTCGCCGCCCGAGAGCATGACCGCCTGAGCATCGATGAGCCACATCGATTCGGTGCGGGCCACGATGCGTACATCCGTATCCAGGATTTTTTCGTTTTCATCGAGAATGCGTTTGCCGAACAGGCCCAGGTCGGCGCCGAAGGTATTGCCGGCATCCACGATGGTATCTTTGCCACGGATGTTCATGGCAAAACCGCGGCCCACTACATCTAGATTATAGCGATTGTTCTGCGGGTTCCTTTTGACGTTGGCCAAAAAGACCAGCTTGAACATGCGGGCATAATCCGCAGCCATCTTGGGCGCTTCCTTGAGATCGGCGGCGCTCAGCGTGGGCGTGGCCACCAGCAGCAGGTGCGACCACAACTGCGGCGGACCATCGCTTGGAATAATCGTGCCTGCCGAGATGCGCGGCACCGCTCGCGACACCAGATCGACCGCGGGCGCCTGGGTCTGTGCTTGCACCTGCACCAATTCCCCGCCGCCCTGGATCAGCGTCGTCGGAACGACGCTCAAGGCTTGCTGTCTTTCCGCGCACCGGCATGCTCCCATCAGGATAACCACAAATGCGATGCAGATCCGTCCCATAATCCCATCCCTCCTTGGACCAGGTTTTTGGAGGGATGATTCTATTATTAGACCCGGAACGGGGGCAATAGGTGTTGATTTCGCCGGTTTTCTACCTATCCCAAACCGCCCAATCCCAGAAGCGCAATCGGCACGGTCCGTGTTCAAGCGCACAGGCGCCAATGAAATCAGGACCAAGAGGAACATCGGCCAGCCACCACCGGCTCGAGGCATCCGGTTCCCCTTCCATGCGGAGTAGGCGGGCCGGTTCGCTCGGTGCAAAGGCGACCTCGAAGCGCTCCAGGCCAAGCGAAAGCCCCTGGCCGCGCGCCTTCATGTAGGCTTCCTTGCGAGTCCAGCAGCGGAAGAACGCCAGTGGATCGCCCTTCAGTCCCTGCAAGACGCGGTTTTCACCCGGGCTGAAAAACCGCTTCGCCATCTGGAGAGCGTCTGGTATCGGGCGCATTTCTTCGACATCGACACCGATGTCCCGGCCGCGAGTCACTCCCAGCAAAGCACCGGAGCCCGAATGCGAAAGATTGAAGCGGATTTCATTCTGCGGAGCCAACTCGGGTTTTCCAGCGGGCCCAACATGGAAGGTCACCGCGGCTGGATCGATGTCCAGATATCTCGCCAAAACCTCCCGCAGAAAACCATGCGATGCAATGAAGCGTTCGCGATCCTTCTGGAAGTGAAATGCTGCCACACGCTGGCGCTCTTCCTCCGATAAACTCTGGGCAAGCATGTCCAGGACAGTGGCTTTCAAGCCCAGCCTGGTCCGCCAGAGATGGACCTCGCCATTCTCCAGGCGCAGCGGATCGGGTGGTTTGCGCCAGACACTGGTCTTGGTCAAATCCTCGGCCAGGGCAGCGAAAAAGAGAGCGCTGTCCTTCAAGTAGAAATGGCCGCCGGGAAACAGCCGTAAGTTGAATGCCCCCGAGGTCAACGCTTTCCAGGCTTCGAGTTTTTGCGGAGAAATCATGGGGTCATCAGCGCCGCCATAGACGGTGAGCGGGCAATCCAGAGGCTCGCCTCCTGAATAGGTGTACGTTTCTCCCACCGCCAGGTCGGCGCGCAGCAAGGGCAGAAAAACCCTCATCATCTCCATATGTCCAAGGATTTCCGGCGGCGTTCCTTCCAGAGCGCGCAGGCGTTCGAGGAACTCCGCCTCCGGCAACAAATGCATGCTCGGCGTGTCCCGCGGCAGATGGGCCGCCGCATGTCCGGAAACGATGATCTGTGCTGGTCCATTGAGTTTTTGTGCCGATATCGCCCGCGCCAGTTCAAAGGCGATCAACGCACCCAGACTGTGGCCGAACAGGACGTACGGAGCATCCAGGCAAGACGCCAGGGCCAGCGTCAGGGCTTCGATCAACGGCTCCATGCGGGAAAAGGGCGTTTCCCGAAACCGTTCTTCCCGGCCCGGTAGCTGCACCGCCAAGACCTCGATATCCTCGGGCAGCTTGGCCGGCCACTGCGAAAACGTCCGCGCTCCGCCACCGCTATGCGGCAAGATGATGAGCCGCAGTCGGGCGTTTGGATTCAGTTTGAGCGGAAGGACGCACTTGTTCATAACAATCGAATTCAGTTGTCTCAAAACTGCAAGGAGAATTCCTTATTCGGTCCATCAAGTAGTAGGCGCGTAGTTAGAAGGGCGTCCATGCCAATCAAGACATCCAACTTTGGGACCGACCCAGTTAGTTCCATTACCAATAGATCAGAAAAAACTAGCATTGGTCCTTGTGACGCGGCGAGGTTCAAAATGTTCCGGCTCACTTCAAAAAGATCGACCGGGACGGTTCCCGATATGGTCGTGGTGGTTGTTTTTGCAATTGGAGCAATCAGTCCAAGGCGGCGTAACACGGCCGAGCCGACACAAGTAACATCCGATCCAGTATCGATTAACCCTCGACATGGGACAGGTGGCGAAATTGCTTGGCGGGCGGAAACCAACGACTTCGTTGTTTGGCCATTCAGGCCAATCAAGACATCGCAAATCATTCCGTCAGGGGTGATTGGGAACTTCAACTCTTGCATGATCGGAAAAAACCTGGACCGCGCAGCACCGGTTCTTGGGCCAATATGGGACGGATCATGTGCGGTTGCAGAAGATACTTGTCAAGCCCCGCCTGCCTTGCCGCTTCCCAGGTGTCATAAACTCCGACAACTTGCTCTCCTTTGATGAGAGCAAACTTTCCTTCCAACCCTTCGGCGAGCAAACGGCCGACTTCACGGCGGTAGGTTTCCCATTCCGCAGCCAACAAGCTGTCCGGATTCGCAGCGGGCAAATCGGACCAGGGAATTGTTTGTGAAGTGTGTGGAAACATGGGCATCTCCTTTTCCGCACAAACTAGCCGATCTCCAGATGAAAAGCAGCGCCAATCGGCCTAACTGCTCGGATTCCGCACCTCGAATTGGTTTCGGACTTCGATGCTTGTTTCAACCTTTTGTTGTTTGTCCTCGACGATCTTGCCGTCGCGCATGCGGATGATGCGGTGGGCGCGTTCGCCGACCTCGGGACTGTGCGTGACCATGATCATGGCCATGTGCCGTTCGGCATGCAGGCGATCGAAGAGATTGAGAATTTCGGTGCCGGTGGCGGTATCGAGATTACCCGTGGGTTCATCGGCTAGGAGCAGGATGGGATCGTTGGCCAGGGCGCGGGCGATGGCCACCCGTTGTCTCTCGCCGCCGGAGAGCTTGCTGGGCAAATGGTTGAGTCGCTGACCCATGCCGACCGCATCCAGAAGCTGACTCGCCTTGGCGCGGCGTTGCGGAGCGGGAAGCGTTCCCTCGAACATGGGAATCTGCACGTTTTCAATCGCCGTCAAGGTGGGCAAGAGATAAAACGCCTGGAAAATGAAGCCGATCTTGTTGATGCGGACTTGGTCCAGGTGGGCCTGCTCGGACAGGGAGCGTTCCTCAAAGTACACTTCGCCGGAAGTGGGCCGATCCAGGCCGCTGATCAGATTGAGCAGGGTCGATTTGCCGCTGCCGCTCGGTCCCATGATGGCGATGTATTCTCCCTCGCGCACCTCCAGGCTGACGTTGCCGAGGGCGGTGATATTGCCGTCCGGATAAACCCGGCTGACACGGTCACAGCGAAGCAGCGGATGATTGGCGGCCATTATCTGTCCTCACCGACGGAAGAGAACCATAAGCGGATGATACGGATTCGCGTGCCGGTTGAAAGGGCCGATTTTGCAATCCTCGCGCGCACCCTGATGTGCTTCGGCAAGAATGTCGAACAAAAAAAGGGCGAGATATCTGATTTTCGGAGCGGTTCCCTTCCCGCAGCCGTAGTCGGACGGGTTCTCTTCACGTCCTACGGCTGTGGGATCCGGGTCACGACGCGCAGGTTCGCCGCCTCGTCGATCGGCGAAAAACCGTTTGGTGACGGATCTTGCCGCTTCTTGCCGCTCGTTGCCGCCTGGCGTTTGCCGCTGGCCATCCTCAGGGCTTCCATGTCGGCGGCCAGGGTGGCGACAAGCGGCTGGTGACTGGGGAAGGCCTCCTCGGCCAGCCGGGTCAGGTCGCTACTCTGGCCTGGCCGGGCCGCCTCCGCGATTTCCACCGGCACTTCCACACCTGCCTCGGGCAACTCGCGAATCAGGTCGGCAGCGGCTTTGGCGTGCTGCCATTCGTCCAGTTCCCGGTGGTCGGGCTCAACGGCGGGCTGCGGTTTGCCGATGGCGTACAGGAACAGCAGCTTGGCCGCCGCAAGGTTGCCGGCCCAGGCCATTTCCAGCAGCTTGTGGGCGATGGCCCCGATTTGCTCGACCGAGACATGATCGAGAAAGGCCTGGTGCCGGGCGGCCCGCTGCCGGGCAAAGGGGTCCCCTGGTCCGCCGGGGTTGCCCCTGGCAAATCGGCCATCCGAACCGCGCCCAGCATTCGTTTGCGATTCCGGTTCTGCCCCTGTTGGTTGGGTTTGCGGCTCCGCCTGAGTTTGTGGTGCTCCCACTGTGGCGTGAATGGACTCGCTCATGGTGCATCTCCTCTAAGAAGTGTCGTTGGCCGGTGCCTGTTCCCAAAGCCACCGGCCGGAAGGTACTATCGCGCACGGTACCATAATCGGATGGGGGGTTGCAAAGGCAGTTGACCATGCGCGCGAGCGGCACCCAGAGATCATAAAATAAAGGACTTATGTCAAGCCCGCGCTTTCTGGTGGTCCCTTATTTTCAGAGCAGTAGTTGGTAATGTTGAAGTCCTCAACATCCAGAAATGCAAAATTCGGCAAACGAGACGCATATCGACGTGTTGTAATGAGTAAAGGTGAGAGTCGAGGCGTGGAGTGAGCTCGACGCGGACAAACCCCCAGACACGTCGGGCTCACGCCTCGACGCTCGCCGCTGCGACTCTGGGTCCCAAACATGAAGCGTTACCTGATTCTCTTTCTTGTGTGGCTATTTTTCGGGGCATCGGCGGGTGCTCAATGCAGCAAGGCGGGCAAGCAGTCCAGGAACAAAACTCCGGGGATGCCCGGTTTGCAGGTTCCGCCCAGTGAGCAGAAGACCACCCTGCTGACCGCACTGCGCCGCCAGCAACAGCAGATCTCTCTCGTAACTGCTTTGCAGCGAAAACAATTGACCGCTTTGCAGAATGCCTTGCCCAAACAACAAAACGGACCGACGCCGCTACAGCAGCAGCAACTGACTGCCCTTCTGCAGCAACAAAACGTCCTCATGACCGCCCTGCAAAATCAAGCCATACTGCTGACCATGCTCCAGCAACAATCTCCTTTGTTGACACCTTTGCAAAAGCAACAGCTTTCCGCGTTATCCCGCCAGCAGACCGCCTTGCAGGATCTCCTGACGCAGCAAAACGATTCGGCGACGCTTATGCTGGGAATTCCTGCGGCACGATAGGGTATTTTCGCTTCTTTGCCTCCTTTCCACAGCTTTCTCCTGGCATGCCATCCAAACCGGGTGTAGAATCCATTTGTTGATGTCACCGCTGGGTTTTTCTCGGAGGAATCATGCCGTCTCAACCGGAAAACGAAGGCAACAAGGGCAAGGGCGATCCGCACACCTACAGCCAGGATTTTCAGGTTTCCAACCTGAGCGCACGGGTGCCCGAGAAGGTGGCGCGCGGCGTTTTCTCCACGGGGGCCCTGGTCCTGCAGGGGGCCACGGAGTTCGTGCTGGATTTCGTCCTGCGCATGAACCAGCCGCAGCAGGTGGTGGCGCGGGTGGTTTTGCCCATTCCCATTGTGCCGCAGTTTGTCGAGGCGCTGGGAGTCAATCTCGAGAACTATCGCAAGACCTTCGGCGCCCCGCCGCCGGCCTTGCCGGCGCCGGCGGTTCCGCCTCCGCTTCCGCCCAGCATCGAGGAAATCTACCTCGACCTGAAACTCCCCGACGACGTCATGGCCGGCGTCTATGCCAACCGCGTCATGATCGTGCACACGCCGGCGGAATTCTGTTTCGAGTTCATCTCCAACTTTTATCCCAAGGCGGTGGTGGTGGCGCGGGTGTTTCTCAGCGCAGCGCAAGTGCCCCTCTTGCTCAAGACGCTGGCCGGCTCCTGGCAGAACTTCCAGGCCAAGCTGCAACAGCCGCCACCCCCCAGGCCTCCCTCTTCCTGAGATAGGCCGCACAGTGCAACCGGCGGCGACCCTCACGGGCGCGCCGGGCGGCCAAGGATTTGTCGTTCCAGTTTTCAGCCATAAAATCGCCTCCACGGAGACGAGAATGGCCCCGCCCAGGAGAACGTGGTGGTCCCCGATGTGCTGATTACGTTTACCGGTCTCATCATAGCCGCCCTCATCACCGGGACGTGCACAGTGATGACGTCGCTGTATGCCGCGCGCTCGGCGCGGCGGGCACGGTTCAGCGCCCAGCAGGCGCCCGCGCAGGGCCAGACCAAACTGGGCATGCTCGGCTGGGCCAAGCATCGCAAGAAGTTTCTCGCCGCACTTGCTCTGGTCGTCGTGCTCATCGGTGTCCTGGTTTTCCAGGTATTCTCCATTTTCCGGGCCTCCGCCATTCGCGGCTTCAACGAGCCCAGCCGATCCCAGGAATGGATGGCGTGGCGCATCAAGGTCCACAAGATTCTGTCCAGGGAAACAGGGACCGTCGAATCGCTTCAGAAAGATGAAGCGCAGCGAGGCAGCGTGGAGCAGGCGCTGGTCAAAGCCCTTCAGGTCCACAAGCCGCCGGCCGCCGAGGAAAAAGCCAGCGCCCTCTTGCGCCGGGACCAGGCCATGGCGGAGGTCTTGTTGAGTTATGATTGCGTTCGCGCCTTGCTCGAGATTCGTTTCGGCATCCGCAAGAACTTTCTCGGCACCGGCCTATCGCTGCCACAGGGCATGGACAAATACTCCGCGGCAGCGGTGCACGAGTACCTGGTCCCCAATAATCAAGACAGCCATCCGTTCGTGTGGACCTGGAAATTGAAGCCGCTCAGCCTCAATTTGCGCAAGAAAGTGAAGGACCTGATTGCCGGCGATCCGAAAGTGCGCATTCCACCCGACAGTGGCAACAGCGAGCAACTGGAGGAGGAGATCCTGCCACGGGTCCACGAGAAGCATACCGATACGCCGCTGGTGATCCGGTTCGCCAAGTTTCCGAAAGTCTATTACAAGGGGACCATCGGCAGGCCGATTGCCAATCGGGTGTTCGCCTCGAACCTGGCCGAGGTGTGGGACCTGACGCTGGAGGAAGCCGCCCGGCAATCCGGTTACAACATCGCCGGTCCCTCCCGGGAGGAAGAACGGTTCTTCATCTGGGTGTTCGCGCCCAGGCACTACGATGAGGTCGTCCCCGCAACCTGGGGCGAGGTGTTCGAATGGATTCCGCACTGGCTGGACAGCAAGGAAGAGAAAGGTTCGTGATGGGTGTCCCGCTGCTCATCCTATCTTTCGCTTGGCCTTGGCGTCTGAGTTTCTCCTCATTTTGTCTGTCTTGGACTTTCGAGCTTCCTCAACATCGGCGGAGCAACCACAGCAAGCCTTTTTCCGTTGGCCGTGGTGGGCGCGCTGTTCACGGGATCTTCCGACCCCACCAACGCCTCGCCTTCCGACGTGCCGGCGAGTCGTTCCTCAGCTTTGCCGGCATATTTTTTGGATAGCTCAAAACCGATCCAGCGGCGGCCCAGTTTCTTGGCCACCACGAGCGTGGTGCCGCTGCCCGCAAATGGATCCAGGACCAGTTCCCCTGGGTTCGAAGAAACCTTGATGATTCTACCCAAGAGTTGCTCGGGCATCTGGCAGCCGTGCCAGCCGGCACGCTCTTTGAAGGTGCCGCACACGCGCGGAAAATACCAAACATCTTCTTCGGGCGTGAAACCGCCCTTCAAATCCTGGGGCCGGAGAAACCAGGTGTCGTCAGGAAGTCTGCCGCCTTCCTTGGCCCGGGAATCGGCATAAACAAGCTGCCGGGCTGAGGGCACCTTGATTTCCTTTGCGTTAAAAGTGAAAGCCTTTGGGTTCTTGACGAAATGGAACAAGTGTGTGTGGCTGCGGCTAAATTTCTTCGTGCAATTAACTCCAAACGTGTAGTACCACACCACCCAGCTGCGACAGTGAAAACCTTTCGCCTGAAACGCCACTTTCAACTCGGCCGCGAAGTCATCGCCGATGGCCAGCCAAAAGCTCCCATTCGGTTTGAGCACTCGATGGATTTCGCTGCCCCATTTGTTACACCAGGAAAGGTAGTCCTCCGCTTCTTTGCGGTCATCGTAGGCATCGTAATCGTAACCAATGTTGAAGGGGGGATCCGCGAAGACCAGGTCCACACTTTGAGCATCAACCTGGGAAAATCCCTGCAGGCAATCGCCCTGAAAAAGGAAATCCACTTGCATGGTAGAGGCCTCCCTGCGCCAGTATACACTCCGTGGTGAAGTCCGAGTTTTCTTCATGGATATGGAAACGGTGCCGAATTCCCAGACAATCTGTTTGAGTGGATGAAAAAGGTAGGCGATGACCGCGGAAATGGTGTAATTTGTTTTCGGTTTCTACGGATCAAGGATCAGCTGCCAGTACTCAGTCAGCCAGGTACTTTTCGTAAGCTTTTGTGGATGGTAAACTGTCGGGAAGCTTAAAGCTCAGGCATCCGGGAGTGCATCATGTTTTCCCTGCTCGGTTCATCGAGCGGTTTGACGCGGCGGGAGGTGCTGCGCGTCGTCGGCCTCAGCCTGCTTGGCCTGAGTGCTGCTGATCTGGCACACCTACGAGCTTCGACGCCGGAAACGCCCACCAACCAAAGGCGGCGTCGCAACTCCTGCGTCTTCTTCTTTCTGTTCGGCGGGCCCAGCCAGATTGATTTGTGGGACATGAAACCCGCCGCACCGGAGCAAGTTCGCGGCGAGTTCCATCCCACGGCAACCACCGTTCCCGGCATCCGCATCTGCGAACATCTGCCGCGCCTGGGACAAGTCATGCACAAGGTTTGCCTGCTCCGGTCGATGACGCATCGCATGAACGTACATGGGCCGGCTTGCAGCGAGGTCTTCAGCGGTCGGCCTTACTTCGGCCCGCCCACCACCGACCAGGCCAGCCGCGAAGATTGGCCTTCGCTGAGTTCCATCGTTCAACGTTATGGCCGTGAACAGCGAGGACTTCCGCCCGCGGTGGTATTGCCCTGGTATTTGCAGTTTCCCGGACAGCCGAAGCGCATCGCCGGCCAAACCGGTGGCCGAATGGGCGAACGTCACAACGCCTTTCTCCTGTCCGGCGACATCGGCCGATCCGATTTCGAGATCGAGGGCTTGCGCTTGACCGGCGACGTGCCGATAGGGCGGCTCCATTCCCGGCGCGATTTGCTGGGCCGGCTGGAAACGCGTTCCGCTGTGCGACCGGCCCAGGAGGCGTTTGCGACCGGCTGCCGTAGCGTGTACCAACTTCTGGAGAACCGGGCCAGCGAGGTCCTCGACTTGCGCCATGAGCCGGAATCGTTACGCCAGCGCTATGGACAGACGGCCGCAGGCCAGAGCCTGCTGTTGGCCCGACGGCTCGTTGAGGCAGGCGTATCCCTGGTCACCGTCAACTGGCAGGATGAAACCAAAATCGATGGCGTCAACACGTGCTGGGACACGCATCAGAACAACTTTCCGAAGTTGAAGAACCTCCTGTGCCCGATTTTCGACCGGGCGTTTTCAACCTTTGTGGAAGACCTGGACGCCCGCGGCCTTTTGGAGACGACGCTGGTGGTGGCGGTGGGGGAGTTCGGCCGAACCCCGCGCCTGGGTCAATTCACACAGAGCAACAACACGCAGAGCAGCGGCCGGGACCATTGGCCGCACGCTTTCACTGCTTTGTTGGCCGGCGGTGGCGTTCGCGGCGGCCAGGTCTACG
>Ga0066903_100004260_pt1 | contig 12051 bp, 18 predicted proteins | sample PanSoiMetaGPlot1_FD_67491 | JGI IMG/M metagenome (GOLD analysis project Ga0066903, IMG submission 67491) | Tropical forest soil microbial communities from Panama analyzed to predict greenhouse gas emissions - Panama Soil - Plot 1 (version 2) | ecosystem: Environmental > Terrestrial > Soil >...
TCCAGTCCACGTCGAAGCGGCGGCCGGTGCGGCCCATCAGGTGGGCGACCACGAAGCCGGCCACGAAGCCGACCACCACCCCGCCGGCCGACCACCACACGACAGCCAAGGGGGGTCAGCCGGGCTTGTCGCCCACCAGGCGGCCGAAGGTGTCAGGGGCGCCCACGTAGCCCTGCCAGGTGTCGGTGCGGGCGCCGGCGGCCCTCAGCACGGCCTCGGTGTCGTCCAGCTCGCCGGCGTGGACCCACTGGATGGTGCCGCCGGCGTTGACCTTGAACGTGGTGCCGTCGACGGGACAGGTGTAGGGCGTCCCGTCGACGTGGTGGCCGGTGGTGCCGGCGGCGCAGGTGATGAAACCGCAAGGGGTCGCCATCTCGTCATCTCCAGGGATCGGTTCGGGCGGGTTGCCTTCGAGGAAGTTCGAGCAGTAGTCGCGCCACGTCTCCAGGTGCCAGGTGGTCGACCCCACGAGGTCGGGCTGGAGGAGCCACGGGCCGGCGGGGTCGATCTTGGAGTTACAGCCACCGGAGGGCGGGCCGGTGGTGGCGTGGAGGTAGACGGCGCCGAGGTCCCAGCCGTACCAAGCGGCCAGGGCGGCCACGGTGCGGCCGTACAGGTCGATTTGGGCGTCGGGCCACGGCTCCCCCACCCCGTTGTTGCCGGCCTCGATGCCGACCAGGTGGAAGTTCATATCGGCACAGTCGCCGTCGAGGCCGGGGCGGATGCCGGACCCCCCGTGGTTGGCCCGGCCGGCGGCCACCACGTAGAGCTGGGCGTCGCGGCCGATGTAGAGCTGGGATATCGGGCCGGGGGCGGCCCCGTTGCCGGCCAGGATCACGTTCAGGTCGGCTTGGGGGGTGGTGCCGGCGGGCGAGGCGGTGTGGTGGCACAGGACGCCGGACGGCTCGAAACCGCCGGTCGAGGCGGGCCGGCCCCTCGTGGTCCAGTCGGCGGCGCCGGTGGGGTCGAGGGACGACGGGCCGACCGGCACCCAGGGGACGCCGGCGGCGTCGAAGGCGTCACCCAGGTCGGTGAGCATCACCACGGCGGACCTCCTCGGAAAGCGGGCGCTACGTGGCCCGTAGAGCGACGAACGGGGGGCGGGGGGTATGGGGACAGCCGGCGCCGAGCTGGGCTTTTGCCCTGGGCCGGCCACGAGCTCCTCACGGGCTCGGGCCTCGAGCGGGTCACGAGCTCGGGGCCGGCGGGTCGCCGGCGGCGTCGTAGTCGAGGACCAACTGGCGGACGGTGGCCACGTCCTCCAGGTCGAGGCGCTCGCCGGCCTGGCGGCGGCGGACCACGAAGGCCCAGAAACCGAAGATGGCGCCGTCGTCGGCGGTGGACTCATCACGCGATGGCATGGGCGGACCTCATGGGAAGGCGGCGAGGCGGGCGATGGTGCAACGGACGTAGGAGTTGTTCGACGGCGACGGTGAAAAGTGGATCTGGGCGAGGATGGTGGCGGCGGCGGCCAGCATGTGCAGCCCGGTCACGGAGAAGCCGGCGCCGCCGGTGCAGAGGCCGTAGGTGACCTGGCCGCCACAGTTCATGGTGACGTAGGAGGGGTTGAGGGTGGTGGCGCCGCCCAGGTAGCCGGCGATGGTCACGATGTAGAGGCCGCCCAGGCCGGTGGGGATGGGGATGGTGGCGCCGGGCACCCACTCGGGACCGGAGCGGTTGAGGACCGCGGCAAAGGGAATGTTGGCGTCGGCCGAGGCGGTGCCCGGCCCCCAGGTGCAGTCGAGGCCCACCCAGGCGCCGAGCCTGGCCCAGGCCGACCCCAGCCGTTGCCACACGGTGTCGGTGTCGGTGGTGACGCACAGGGCGCCCCTCGGCGGGTTGGTCCAGTTGTCGCGGGCGGCGGTGTTGGGGAAGCGGCGGACCACGGTGGTGGATGTGGCGGTTCCCCAGGCGGGGTCGAGGACCTCGCCGGCGATCACCCCGCCGGGGTTGCCGTAGGGGTCCATGGCCAGGGGGGTGACAGCAACGTCGGTCACGGGCGGCCTCCTGTCTTAGGTCAGGGAATGTGGGCGGGCTGGACGAAGGGCTCCAGGACGTGGTTCACGATCCACGTGCGGGCGGTGAGGACGTGGTCGGAGCGGACCACCCGGTAGGACTCCTGGGGCTGGCCGTCGACCCGGTACCACTGGATGACCCCGTGGGGGGGCCACACCATGCGGGTGGCGTCCCAGGCGTTGGCGGGGGTGCCGTCAGGGTGGCGGCGGTCGCCGGACACCATTTCGAGCTGGTCGACGTAGGTCAGGTTGGGGTCGCCCCGTTGTTTCAGGGTTTCGTTGGCGATGGCGTCACAGGCGGCCCGTTGGGCGCCGGCGGCGGTCACGTCGCCCCACACTCGCCAGGGGCCGGACTTGTGGAGGCCGTAGGCGCCCCAGGAGCCGGCGAAGGTGGCGTAGTCGAACGTCGCCCCGGTGGCGTCGGTGCCGTGCCAGGCGACCTCGGTGATGAGGCCGTCGAGGCCCTGGGACCACACGGAGCCGGCCACCACCTGGTCGTTGTAGAGGGAGCGGGCCAGGACGGTCTCGACCAGCATGTAGTGGACCAGGAGGGAGCCGGCCTGGCCGGCGCCGCCGGGGACGGCCTCCAGCCACAGGAGGCCGTTGGAGGCGGCGTCGCGGAGCTGCTGGAGGAAGGCGGGGAACACGGTCGAGGCCTCGGTGGTGGCGACCACGGCGGGCACGGTGTGGGCGTCGGCCTCGATGGAGCCGGCCACCGCCGGGAGGAACAGGCCGGTGTCGGTGTTCAGGCGGTCGACGATGGCCTGGACGCGGGCGTCGACCCGCTCGGCCGGCCGGCCCGACTGGTAGCTGGACACGGTGAGGCGGTCGGGCCAGGTGTCGGCCGTCACCACCAGGTCGGTCAGGGCGGGGTCGCCGGTGGCGGCCAGGGGGGTGGCGTACTCGGACACGAACCAGCACCACGTCGCCCCGGTGGGCACGAACGTGGCCCAAATCTGGCCGAGCTTCGACTGGCCGGCCAGGGCGTGGTCGCCGTCGTACAGCTTCAGCTCCAGGCGGCCGGGCTGGAGGTCGCCCCGAAACGTCCCGTCGCCCAGGGTGTGGGAATCGGTCGACCAGCGGGCCTCGACCACCTTGTCGGTCAGGTCGAGGAGGACGGCGCCGGCGGCGTACTGGTACCACCACCGCCAGGCGTCCTTCCACACCGCGCCCGGCGGCCAGACGATCTGGGCCCACTTGGCCTGGCCCCAGCGGCCCGACCCCCATTGTTGGGTGTCGCCCCCCGGTGTCGGGGCCAGCGAATCGCCGTAGGTGCCGGCCTCCCACACCCCGTCGCCGTAGTTGCCGGCCATCGGCGGTCACGGCGTCCCGTAGTCGACCACTTGGAAGGGGGCGCCGGCGTTGAACGACAGGAGGCCCCCGGCGGGGGCGCGGGCCTGGACCACAAAGGTCGACGTTTTCGAGGTCGAGGGGACGTGGACCCAGGTCAGGGGGAGCAGGGCGTAGGTGTTCACGGTGACGTTGATCCCGCACGAGGCGACCTGGGTGCCGTCCACGCTCAGGGCCAGGTTGACAATGCCGCCGGCGGTGTTCATGAGCACGTTGACCAGGGCGCTCAGGAGGTAGCGGCGGTTGGCGACCACGGCGATGCTCATGCTGGTCCCGGCGATATCGGCGTAGGCGGCGCCGATGTTGGCCGGGGCGATGGGCTGGGCGTAGCCGACCAGGCGGCCCATCTTGCCGATGATGGTGTCGAGGGCGTCGGCGATCTTGTTGTGGTCGCCGGGGTGGTTGTTCAACTGCGGGTCGCCGTTGGCGCGGGTGTTGGGCGGGGTGGGCGGCGGCCAGGCGACAACGGCCATGGGGACAGCTCCTAGGGGAAGATGGCGGCCAGCTCGGTCCGACGGTGGCGCCGCTGGTACTCCTTGAGGCCCCGGTAGACGGCCTCGGGGAAGGCGTCGCCGGGGGCGACGTAGACGGCGATCGACACGTAGGCGCCCATGGGGGTGGCGGCCGGCGGCGCCGGGCCGGCGGCCAGGGAGCCGAGGCCGGGAATGTGGGAGATGAGGCCCCCGCCCACCTTGCCCAGCCACCCCACGGCGTTGGAGGCGGCGTCTTTGATCTTCCCCAGCCACTCGATGATCTTCTGAATGGCGGCGATGACCTTGTCGAAGTTGGTCAGGAGGATGCCGATGGGGCCGAGCATCAGGTCGATGATGAGCTTCCAGTGGGCGCCCACCCAATCGGCCAACGATTTCAGGGCGTCCCACACCCACTGGACCACATCGCGAAATGGCTTGAACTGGTTGTAGGCGTAGATGATCCCGGCGGCCAGGGCGGCCACGGCCACGATGATGATGCCGATGGGGTTGGCGTTCAGGACCACGTCGAGGGCGGTCTGGGCGGCGGTCCACACCTTCACCCCCACGGAGATGCCGACAATGGCCCCGCCGAGGGCCACGAGGATGGGCACCAGGATTTTGGTGATGGTGGTGTTTTCGTTGAGGAACGACAGGAGGGGTTGGAGGAGGTCGAGGAAGCCCTGGAGGGCGGGCAGGAGGGCGTTGCCGATGGTCACCTGGATTTGGTCGATCGACTCGTGGAAACGGGCCATTTGGCCGGCGGCGGTCGACCCGTAGGCGTCGGCTTGGCCGTGAACGGCGGCGGTCAGTTTCTCCATGACCTCGGTGGCGGTCAGGGCGTGGCCGTATTGGTCCTTGGTGGCGATCCCCATTTCTTTGAGGGCGCGGGTGTTGCCCACCTGGGCCGAGGTCATGGCCTTGGCGGCGTCGGTGACCGACACCCCCTTGAAGGCGGCGAGGTCCTGGGCGGTGGACAGCTCCTCCATGGCCTTGCCGCTGTCGTGGGTGGCGGCCACCAGCCGGGAATAGGCCTCGACGGAGTCATCGGCCGACAGGCCCGTTTTGCGGGCCGAGGCGTCGATTTCCTCCATGGCCTTGTTCACGTCGCCCACCGGCAGGTTGAGGTTGCGGTAGGCCTGCTCGACCTTGGCGACCTGCTGCTGGTGGTCCATGGCCACCTTGGTGGCGTCGGTGAACTCGCCCAGGATCGCCCCGGAGGCCCCCAGGACGGCCCCCTTGACCAGGTCCATGTTGTTCTTCGATTTGGATTTCAGGTCCTCGAAAGCGGAAATGGCCTGCTTGGCGTCGGCCAGGATGGCGATGTGCAGCTCGGCCGTCTTAGCCATCGGCGGCGGCCTCCTGGGCGGCGGCGTCGACCTCGTCCAGCACGTCGAGGATGGTGGCCAGGTCGCGGGGGTCCTCGGCCCACAGCACGGACGGGGCGACCCCCAGGCGGATGGCGAGAGCGGCCACTAGTCGGCCCCATCCTCCTCGGTAGGGTCCACGACGGCGGGGGCCTCATCGCCGTTGGGGGTGTTGGGCACCACCCACGTGACCATGCGGGCGAACTCGGGCCACGACACCCCCTCTAGCTGGCGGGTGCGGGTGAGGGCGGCCCAGGCAATGGCCATGAGGCCGCCCACGGTGTCCTTGTCGGTGTCGACCCCGGACGTGACGAAGCCTCGGCGCTGGTCGCGCTGGTCGGTGTCCACGTCGAACTCGCGGCCGTCCTCCAGGACCACGTGGAAGGTGTGGAGGGGGATTTCCCAGCTCATCGGACCTTGGTCGCTTCCTTGTCGAGGACGGCCTGGAGGCCATCGGCCAGCCGGTCGGCCCAGGTGGTCTGGCGGTGGAACCGGGCCACGGTCCAGGGCTGGCGGCGGATGCCGTGGCCGGGCCATCCCCAATGGACGGCGGCGGCGCCGGGGTGGGCCACCACCACGTCGTAGCGGTTGGCGCCGGTGTAGCGGCCGGAATGGGCGGCGGCCATGGCCCCGGTGCGGTGGGGGGCGCCGGCCTTGAACGATTCGACGGCGGCGGCGCCGGCGGCGGTCACGGCGTCGCGCAGGTCGCCCAGGTTGCGGGCCACCCCGTCGAGGGCGCCGTCGAAGGCGGCCAGGTTGCGGACCTCGATGGTGTCGGCCACGGCCCTAGGCGGCGTCGAGGGCGTCGGCGGAGGCCAGGGCCGGCGGGGTGATGGTGAGCTGGCCCTGAATGGGCCAGGTGAACTTGGACACCACCGTGGCGCCGCTGTTCAGCTCCTCCAGGTTCCAGCCGTCGACCACGACGGTGCCGGCGATGGTCGGCCCGGTCACCCCCACCGGCACGAAGGAGAAGGGCTGGTCGGTGCCCTGGTTGGTGTGGACCCAATAGAACACGCCTTGCGGGTCGGTCCAGTCGAGGACCATGGTCCCGACCAGGGACCACGAGTAGGTGGCGCCGGCCTGGACCACGTCGCCGGTCAGGACGGTGAGGGGCGAGTCACGGGTGACGGTCTGAGGGGTGCCGATGGCCGACACCTGGGCCTCGGCGTCGACCCCGCCGGTAGCGGCCGGCCCCAGGTGGAGCGTCCCTTTCAGCTTGCTAACGGTGGTGGGCACAGTCGGCCTCCTGTCTTAGGTCAGGGCGTCAGACGGCGTCTGACGGTGGAGGGGCGGGCGGGGTCAGGTCTGGACGGTGGCCTCCCACCGCAGACAGGGCCACGTGGTGGCCTCGTTCACGGTCACGGACTGGCGGGCCATGCCGACCAGGGTGACCAGGCAGTCGAGGCCGAGGAGGGCGTCCTCGATGGCCTCGACGGCGTCCAGCTCCACGTAGCTGTCCTGGGGGCCACGGATGGGCACGTAGTGGACGGCGACCACCAGGGGGAAGGCGCCGGCCAGGGTGCCGTCCTCGGGAAGGGTCTGGTACGGCAGGAGGTAGACGGTCGGCGGGGTGAGGTCGGCCGAGCCGGTGGCCACGGCGAAGCCGGCGGCCCGCAGGGCGTCGACCATGGCCTGGTAGCCAAGGGCGTGGTTCATGCCACCGGACGGCGGCCGGCCTGGAGCCGGTCGAGGGCCTGGAGCCGGTCCACCCTGGGGTTGGTGGCGTATTCGGCCTGGACCCCGTACTCGGGGCCTCGGTTGCGGTCATTGAACCAGGCCACCCCCAGGGCCAGGATTGTCTCGAAGGTGGCGGCGTCGAGGGCGCCGGTGGCGTCGACCACGCCGGCGGGCGTCCCGTAGCGGGTGGCGTCGGCGGCGGCGGCCTCGTTCGCGCTGGTGACGTTGCCGTCCACGGCGCGGCCGAGCTTGGCGGCCAGCTCGGCGTCGGTGGGCCACCCAATGGGCACGGCCTACTTGGCCTTCCCGTGGCCGGCGGCGGCGGGCTCGGCCTCGGTGGCCTCGAAACCGCCGGCGTCGAGGGGGAGCGGCGTCGAGTTAGTGATGAGCACCACCCCGCCCACGTACTGCGCCCAGAAACCGACCCCGCTGTACTTGGTGAGCTGGAGGACCTTGGTGTTGCCGTCGCCGGTCCACTCCAGGCGGAAGTTCATGACCGGCGTCACCCAGGCCACGGCGCTGTCGGTGTCCTGGTCGAGGATCAGGGTGTGGTTGGCGGTCATGTACGGGCCGGGCAGGAGGGGGAGGCCCTGGATGGAGATGGAGCGGTAGGCGTCGCCGGCGGTGCCGGGGGCGTTCACCTGGGGGCCGGCGGGGAACAGGGGCCGGTCGGCGGTGTCGTCGGCGTTGGCGGCGGCGATGTACTCCTTGCCGGCGGGGATGGCCACGGTGGCGGTGTGGACGGTGTTGGCGGCCAGGCCGGCCACGGCGGCCCGCACGGCCCGGGAGAAGCCGAGGCCATCGGCGTAGGTGGAGTTGAAGGCGGTGTAGTGGCCGGCGGCGGTGAAGTAGGCGGTAGCGCGGGTTTCCACGTCGGCGGTCCAGGCCCGGTCCATGGCGTTGAGGGCGATGCGGTCGATCTGGGGGTTGGACCCCATGAGCAGCTTGCGCGAGAAGCGGTAGGACCCCTCGACCTCCTCGATGGTCACGGTGTCGGTGGCGGTGCCGATGGTGCCGGGGGCGATCGGGGTTAGCTCATCGGCGGGCTTGCCCGACAGGCCGGCCTCGGAAGCGGTGCGGGGCACCAGGAGCGTGTTGAAATCGGGGGTCCCGTACTTGGTCAGGCTGGAGTACAGCGGCGCCTTGGGCGACAAGATGGGGACGTAGCGGTCGGGCAGGACTCGACTCGGGACCAGGGCGGGGTCGCTGGTGGTGGTGCCCTCGCCGGCGGCCAGGATGCCGGGCGGCGGGGCGGCGAAGGTGAGCAGGCCGGCGGCGACCACACGAGGGTCGGCGGCCATGGCCTCGGCCCGGTGCCAGCGGCCGGCGTCGCCCCCCGGCGTGGGGATGCCGAAGGCGGCGGCGCAGTCGAGGACGAACGACGGGCCACCCCGGTCCTGGGGGATGGCGTAGGGGTAGGGCTCCAGGCCGACGTGGACCAACGGCGTCGAGGCGACCCGGCCGGCGGCCGTTAGTGTCACGCCACCGCCGGCCTCCATGCCGGTAGCGGCGGTCGCCGGCGGGGCTGCCGGCGCGGCGGTCGCCGGCCCTGTCCCGCCGGCGGCCACTTGGGCCGGACCTACCGGCGTTCCCTCGACCGTAGCGGCGGGCGCACGGTCGGTGGTCTGTGTGTTCTCTGTGACGGTCACGGTGGTCCTTTCAGGGGAAGCGGCGGCGACGGCGGTCACGCGGGCCGTGTCGTAGGCGGGTTCGGACAGGAGCGCGACGTGGCGCACCCTGGCCCTGGTCACGTAGAGGCCCTGGTCGGTTTCGTCGGCGGCGTCAATCTCGGCGCCCACTGACAGGCCGTCGCGCAGTCCCTCGGCGGCGTCCGCTAGGGCCTCATCCCCACGGGGGCCGCCGGGCACCCTGAATGAGGCGGTCTGGCCGGCGGGGGTGGCTTGGGAGCCGGCCAGGACTCCCACGGGCTGGGTTGGATCGTGGTCTAAGACCAGCTTCACCCGGTCGCCCATGACCAGGGAGCCGGGGGCGAAGGCGACCACCTGGCCGGTCGACACGTGGGCGTAGGTGTCCCACGGCGACACGAGGCCGGAGATGGTGCGGCGGGCGGCGTCGGCCTGGACGCCGGCGTGGACGGGCGACAGGTCAACGGACAACGGGAAGGTGGTCATAGCGTGGTCGCCCCCTGGGGTAGGCCGGTCGAGTCGGTCCGTTGGCTGGTGGTGGTGTCGGCGGCGGGGTCGATGCCGATGGAGCGGGCCACCTGGTCGACCCGGTCGGGCTCGGCCTGGGACCGGAGGGCGCCGATCATGATTTGCGCCCGTTGCATTTGCGTCAGGTGGGTGAAGGCGTCGCGGTCGAAGCGGACGAACTGGCCACGGGGGGTCACGTCGCCGGCCGACAGGCGGCCCTCGATGGCCCGCAGGTAGGGGTCCAGTACGTCATCGAGGAAGGCCTGCCGGTAGTCGGCCTGGTTGGTGTAGACGTAGCTGGAGGAGGACCCCATGGCGGCCGACACCAGGACGGGGTTCACGCCGGCCAGGCGGGCCAGTTGGGTGGCCATGTACTGGCGGCCCTCGACTAGCTGCTGGTCGGCGGCCGAGAAGCCCATGACCTTGGTCTCGATGTTCGCCGGGGTGTAGGCGGTGGCGCCGGCCTGGCGGGCCGTCGACCAGCGGCCCACGAGGTCGGCGGCGTCGTCGGGGGTCATCGGCTCGCCGGCCTTCTGGTGCAGCTCGACGTTGGGGACGGGCTCGGCGGCGGCGCGAGAGGCCGACTGCTCCAGGGCGATGGCGGCGGCCAGCACGGCGCCCCCGTAGTTCAGGAGGCCCTCGTGGGGGCCGTTGAGGACCACCACGTCGGCGGGGTCAATCTCGGCGCCCCGGTAGTACACGGGCGACCGCACGGTGATCCCCCAGGCGAAGGCCATCGGGTCGTAGGTGAGCTGGCCGGGCAGGACCCGGCGGAAGGCCACCGGGAAGCCGTAGTAGTCACGGGCCAGGACCACGAGGGTGGACACCCCGCCGAAAAACAGGTCATCGAGGACCCAGGCCCAGAACACGCTCACGGGGATGGTGGGGGCGGGGTCGGGGGAGGCGCACCAGCCGGGGTCCAGCTCGGTCACGTCGCCGGTGGCGTCGCGGCGGAAGCGGTCGAGGTCCATCGAGGCCATCCCGCCGGCCATCATTTGGCGGATCATGGCCACCACGGGGACGGTCATGGCGGCGGCCCGGTCGGTCAGGTTGCCCACCAGCCACGAGGGGTCGAGGACCGGACCGGAGCGGACCGACACGGAGTCAGGCGCCGGCGCCGGGGGCGGGGCCTCGCCGGCGGCGGCCTCGACCGATCGCCGGTTGCCGCCGCGGCGTCCGGTGAACAGGCCCATGGACTCTGGCGGGTGACAGTCCTGTAACTACGTGGCTGTGTCAAGGGCGGGCGGGGAACACTGGCGCACGAGAGAGGCCCCCCCGCCGGCGGCGAGGGGGCCTGTCTTACGTCACGAGGCGGGCTCGAAAGGCTCCTGGCACTCCTCGCACCGGGGCCGGGCCTTGTCGAACACCCCCCTGGAGGCCCGGATGGAGTAGCCGCAGGCACACACCCCCTTGACCAGGTTGCGGTCGCCCCGCTTGCGGGGAGCGGCCGGCGCCGGCGTCGGGGCCTCGGTACCGTCGCCCTCGCCCTCGGCCGGCGTCGGGGCCTTGCCCAGGTGGTCGAGGTTGGGGGCGGCGGCGGCGGCCGACTTGGCCAGGCCGGCCTCGATGACCTTGACCAGGCGGCGCCATCGCTTGGCGCCCTCGGGCGACAGGGCCGTCTTGGTCCAGCCGTGCCAGGTGAGCTGCTCACAGGTCAGGCCGTGCTCCTCGGCGCCGGCCTTGAACAGGAGGTTATGGCGCCCGTTCACGTCGGTGTCGAGGACGCCGGCGGCCAGGTGGCGGGCGTGGACGGCCTCGTGGAGGAGGGTGGCGGCGACGGCCTCGGCCCCCCGGCGCAGGTTCTCGCCGGAAATCATCAGCTCGAAACGGTCGGCCTGGGTGTGGGTGGCCGGGCTCCAGACCTTGGCCACGGTGGTGTGGCCCCAGGCCCGCTCATCGCGCTTGACCACGATGGTCACATCGGGGGCGTCGGGAAAGGCGGCCTGGATCAGGCGGTAGGCCTTCTCGATGGCGGCCACGGCGGGCGACAGGTCGGCGCCGAGGGCCAGGACCGGCGTGGCCTCGCCGGCGAGGGTGTTGGTGGTGGTGTGTGAGGTTGACATCACCATGACAAACGTCTGTCTTAAGTCAGAGGTTCCCGGTGTGACGTTCGACCGGGGTAGGCGCCCATGAGGTCCTTCACGTGGGCGTCGAACAGGGGCCGACACCGCCCACACATCGAGTCGAGGTCATCGGCGCCGGCGAGGAAGGCGGCCACGAGGCCCCGGCAGGCCTCGCACAGGCCGCCGGTGAGGGCCTCGGCGGCGGCGGCCCGCTCCAGGGCGGTCATGCGGCGAGGCCCGGTCATCGGCGGGGGACCAGTACGGCGAGGGCCTCGTCCACGGCCTGGTCGACGGTGAGGCCGGCGGGGGGGAAGCCACCGGCGGCCAGCCACTCCAGGAGGGCCTCGGCGGCGTCGGCCCGGTCGTCGGGCTCGGCGGTGGGGTCGCGCAGGATGGCCAGGGCGGCGTCGGGGTCCATCTCTAGAACTCCTCGTGATAGGGGCGGCGGGGGGTGCGGCGGGCCTCGGCGGCGGCGGCCCGGAGCCGGGCGCCGCCCTTCATCCCGTAGAGGGCCTCGGCGGTCTGGCGGGTGACGCCAAGGGCGCGGCCGATCTGGCCCCAGCTCGGCGGGTCATCGGAGGCCCGGAGGCGGTCGATGACCTCGGCGGTGGTCTGGTCGAGGACGGCGTGGAGGTCGCGCAGGAAGGCCAAGTCGTCCACGTCGACCTCGCCCAGCTCGGCCCGGCGGGGGAGCGATCGCAGGATGCGGGGGATGGCCCCGGCGAAGGTGGAGCGAACGGATTTCTTGGCGTGGCCACCCTGGGATTTGCGGGTGTTCAAGCCGTCGTCCTGGCAGGCTGGTGAGGACACCGGTGGGGTCCCTTTCGTGAGGTTGGGGGCCGCCTGGTGGCGGTCGGGGCCGGCCTGGACGCTGGCCCCGGCCACCAGCCTACGGCGTCAGATGGCGTCTGACACTTCACGAGCGGGCGACGATGACGAAGGGGGCCGGGGGCCTC
>Ga0066903_100004262_pt1 | contig 12048 bp, 10 predicted proteins | sample PanSoiMetaGPlot1_FD_67491 | JGI IMG/M metagenome (GOLD analysis project Ga0066903, IMG submission 67491) | Tropical forest soil microbial communities from Panama analyzed to predict greenhouse gas emissions - Panama Soil - Plot 1 (version 2) | ecosystem: Environmental > Terrestrial > Soil >...
GAGGTCGATGAGGCGCTGAAGGCGTATCGCTTCGACGATGCGGCGCGCGGGATATACGACTGCTTCTGGGGAGAGTTCTGCGACTGGTATATCGAGCTGATCAAGCCACGGCTGGATGTGGAGAATGGAGCCGATCGCGCGTCGGCCGAGGTGGCTTGCGGGAACCTGGTACGGCTGTTTGAGGCGTCGCTGCGGCTGCTGCATCCGGTGATGCCGTTTATTACGGAGGAAATCTGGCACGCGATCTACGAGGGTAAGCCTCCGCTGAAGTCGCTGGCGCTGGCGGCGTATCCGCAGGCGAAGCAGGAGCAGATGGACCTGGGGGTGGAGACCGAGATGGCAATCCTGCAGGATTTGATCGTCAGCGTGCGGAATCTGCGGGCGGAGATGAAGGTCGAGCAGAAGCTGAAGGTGCCTATTCAAGTCTTTGCCGAGGACGGCGTGCGCGGCCTTGTCGAGCAGAATCGCGGCGCGGTGGAGCGGCTGGCGAACGTTTCGGATGTGGCCTTTGTTGGCGAGTCACTGGCGAAGCTGGCCGGGGCGCGGCATACGTCGCGGTTCGATGTGCACGTGGTGTATGAGCGTCCGATTGACCTGGCGGCCGAGCGGGAGAAGTTGAAGAAAGAGCTGGAGCGGATCGAGAAAGAGATCGCCAACGGACAGCGGCAGTTGGGAAATGCGCAGTTTTTGGAAAAGGCGCCGGCGGCTGTGGTGGAAGGGATTCGGAAGAAGGTTGGGGAACTGGAAGTGCTGCGAGACAAGACGAAGAGGAAGCTGGAGGAGTTGGGGTAGGGCGGCTCTTGCACATTCAGGAACAGGCCATACATCTGCCCGCGTTGTTGCGTTAGGATGTTAACTGCCCGGACGCTATGGACTGGAACAGCCGACGCATCACTGCCATCATTGAAAACGCCCTGCTGGAAGATCGGGCGACACGCGACGCGACCAGCGCAGCCTGCATTGATCCCAATCAACGTGCATCAGGAACGATCCTTGCCAAGCAGGATTGCATTCTGGCAGGAATTGGCGGGATTGCGCGCATCCTCGACGTGTATGCGGCGCTTGATGGAGCCGTGGTTTCGCATTATGAGGTCACCAGCCATCCGGAGATTTTTGACGGCGTGCGCCTGCATGCGGGACAGACGGTTGCGGTTATACGGCACAACGCGCGGGTCATTCTTTCCTGCGAGCGCGTGATCCTGAACTTCATGCAGCGGCTCAGCGGGATTGCAACTTTGACGCGAAAGTTTGTGGAAGCAGCCTCCGGAACCAAGGCGCGAATTCTGGATACGCGCAAGACTGCACCGGGCCTGCGCGCGTTGGACAAGTTTGCCGTACGGTGTGGCGGCGGACAGAATCATCGGCTGGATTTGTCCGATGGTGTGCTGATCAAGAACAATCACATCGCGCTCGCGGGTGGAATCGTTCCAGCACTGGAGCGCGCGCATAAGAACCGGCAGGGAACGCAACCGATTGAAATCGAGGTCCGCACGCTGGCGGAATTGGAAGAGGCGCTGACGCACGGTGCGGAAGCGGTGCTCGTCGACAACATGTCCGTCGAGGATGTGCGCAAGGCCGTCGAGCGATGCGCAAAGATGGAGCGGCGGATTCCCGTGGAGTGTTCCGGTGGAATCAATCTGCAAAATATTCGCGCCTACGCGGAGACCGGCGTGGATTTCATTTCTGTTGGCACACTGACGCACTCGGTGACAGCGGTGGATATAAGCATGCGGGTGGCGAGTAGTTAAGCGGGTCGGTGGTCGTTGGTCTGGTCAGACTCCAACCTTTCAATCGTGGTCACGGGGAGAATGCCTCACGACTTCCGTGGCGCTTCCCGCGTTTGAGGGGTCCTTCGACTTCGCACAGGATGACAGTGTAAGTGAGACGAAACAGCTGTGATGTTCCCGGCAAAAAGCAGGTCCTTCGCTGCGCTCAGGATGACAATCCAATAAGCAGAGAGGAGCGATGAAAACCGCTGCAGTCGGTGCTACTGCAGTCCGCGCTACTGCAGGCGGAATCTCTCGTTCATCAGGCGTTGGAGGCGGGGTTTGTAGAGGATGTCGTAGGCAAGTTCCTTGTCGGGGAACATTGCGAGGGCTGCGCGTTTCGCGCCGGCTGCTAATTCGCTGGCTTCTTCTACGGTGAGATTCGGGTCCTGGCCGATTACGCTCATTACCATGCTGATCATGATCTGGAGGCGCCTGATTTTTCGTGCCTCTTCTTCTTTTTCTGCGGAAATTCTTGCCGCCTGATCACGATTCATGGGGCCCCCGTCGGGCGCATTCACGCGCGCCCATCCATCTGTTTAGATGTCCCACATTTGAAGGGCGTTGCTGTCAGACATCAGTCGCCAGCTCTCAGCCGTTAGTCGTCAGCTAGTACCGATGCCCCACGCCCTGCCATTGACCATCATTCTGTACCACGCGAGACCGTGGCGCAATTACACGATGGTGTAGGGACTTGAGACTTTAGGAACCTCGATAAGTCGGTCATGCGATGTTGGTAGAGGGGCAGCCACCCTGAATCTTGTCGTTTCGGGGAGTAAAATTGAAGTGCATTCGGCGATTCGCTTGTGAATTCAGACTTTCTGGAGGAAGAATGGCAGAGGTGAAAGAACGTCCTAATCCAAACGAGAAGCTGGTGCGGGTATTTGACACGGAGCAAGAGTCGGAGGCGATGGTAGTGAGTGGGCTGCTGGACAGCGCCAATATTGAGTGCGACGTAACTTCGCTCGACGCGCAGCAGGATATTCTCCCCGGCGTAGGCGGCACCGTCATCCTGGTGCGAGAAGAGGATGCGGATGCTGCGCGGCGTGTGATCGAAGAATACAGGCGTGCTCCGGGCGATGAAGAAACAACAGAGCTCGACATCACGGAGGGGACACCGCAGGAGTAGCGCTGTCTCCGTCGAGATAAAAAGTTACCGCACCGTTAAGATCGGTGCGAAAGGTTCTGACGTTCGCCGCTGCCAGGCGGGATAGAACTTCAAATCGAGGATGCCCATACACATTCCGGCTTCCAACCGAAATGACCGCATATCGCGGATGAGCGGCCGCTAGTAATGCAGGGGTTGTCGCACGGGCGCTTCCGTGGTGTGCGACACGAAGCAAGTCAGCCATAGGATTCTCTGAAATGATTTTTCGTTCGACATGAGGTTCTGCATCTCCCTCCAACAAGGCTGAGCTACTTCGATAGGTCACTTTCATTACCAGGCAATCGTCATTCGGATTCCACACATTGGTTTCTGGATCAAGCGTCGGTGCGAGAATACGCAGCTTCGTTTCGCCAATCGTGATCTCGTCTCCAGCGTGATGCCGCACGACGGGAATATTGAGGGTTTGGGACTGTGCGAGCAACCGATCGAGATCGCGGCTGGGTAGGTCCGCGCCTATCCACAGTTCCTTAGGACGGAAGTTGCTGAGGATGGCACCCATGCCTCCGATGTGATCAGCATGTGCGTGGGTGGCGATGGCGATGTCGATGTGACTGATGCGGCGAGTCCACAAATAAAGAGAGACTACATTTTCGCCAATGTCGAAGTCGGAGTGCATCCAGTGGGGCAGGCCGCCGGCATCGACGAGGATAGTGCGGCCGTCTGGCAAGACCAGCAAAGTGGAGTCGCCCTGGCCGACATCGATTGACGTGATCTCGAGTTTTCCCGGACTTATCTGCGGACGCGGTGAAATGGTTGTGAGCCAGAATGCGCTGACAGCCAGTGCGGTGAGGCCGCAACCTGTGATCCACGGGCGCCGCCGCGCCACGGTAGCTGCAAAGAGCAGGGCCACTATTGCGAAGAGGACGGCGAAGAGTTCGGGTGTGGCAACACGTGTGTCTGAAATCCGGCAAGTGCCAAGCCATTGCACGGTGTCCGTGATGCCGTGGAGTGCGTATGCCGCGACTCTGGCAGGAAGTGAAGCAAGCATTCGGGAGAAGTAGCTGATGGTGATGGCGGATATAGCGGCAGGCATCAGGATTCCAGTTAGCGGCACAACCAGCAGATTGGCGGGAAGTCCAACGACAGTGGCGCGATGGAAGTAGTAGGCCATAGGAAGCGCCAGTCCTAGCTGCATGAGCCCCGAGACCACGAGAAGTTCGCTTGCTGTTAGGAATAGGCGTGCTGAGCTGGCTAAAGTGCGCAAGGGAAAACGGTCCCCAATAAAGCGCGCAAGGCGGCCGGCAATCATGCGCAGGTCGAGGCGAAACTGTGCTACACGCGGTGGAAGGACGCGGTCGTAGGTAATCGACGTGACGTGATGCAGTCCGCGAGTGTAGGGCTGCGAAGTGCGATCGAGGATGGGCAAGCCGATCGCGGTAATCAACAGCACGGAAAGAAAGGTCAGTTGAAAGCTTGGTCCCAGGAGCGCAGCGGGATCGAAAATCAACAGGGCGAGGGCAGCGCCGCCAATGGCATTCAATATGGAGCGATCGCGATAAACGAGACGCGTGCCGAGATAGATCGTCAGCATCAGCGTGGCGCGCCAAATTGGTGCTCCGACGTCGGTAAGAAAGGCGTAGGCGATCGAGAGAAGGACGACGGCGCCAGCGGAGTAAAGGTCCGGAACATGGAAGCGGCGCAGGACCCAGAAGATGACAAAGGCGAGGATTCCGATATTCATTCCAGAAACGACGAGGATGTGGTACGTGCCGGAGCGTTGGAAATCGGTGCGCGTGCTGCGACCGATGAAGGCATCTTCACCAACCACCATGGCGTCGATGAGCGCAGCCTCAGATTCTGGCCAAAGCGCGTGGATCTTTTTGATGATGCTGCGATGGACGTTTGTTCTCCAGAACTCGATGCGTGAGCCAGCGAAGCCGGGTAGAACTTCGACCTTCGCGTTCTGGGTAGAAGCAAGGACGACGATTCCCTTCTCGGTCAGGTATCCGGCGTAGTCGAATGCTCCGGGATTGCGGAAGTTGCGCGGAGCAAAAAGCTTCGCGGGAAAACGTAGGCGCTCTCCATAGCGGAAGGGGCGAGCGGCAGGAACGTCGGCGTTTGACTCGTTGGAGTAGATGCTCAGACGGAGTCCGGCAAGGATTTCGTAAACTGTGCCTGTGGTCTCGATGGCTTCGGTTTCGAGGTCGACGAGTTGTCGGTCATTGACGTTGGGCAGAAGGTCGGGTGCTCCGATTACGTGGGCGGTGACGATGACTTCGTTTCCATTGGTGAAGAAGAGTATCTGATTGGCGTTCGAATGCTCCGGCGCGCGGAGTTGAATGCATAGGCAACCGCTCGCAAATAGGGCGAGGAGAGCGAGAGTCCATGCGGCCCAGGGACGTCGGCATAAGAAGAAGAGGGAAAATAAGGTGAATGCGGCGAAGGTGATGAACCACCAGGCCGCTGGCCGCCAGAAATAATGGGCGAACAGGATTCCGGCAGCGAAGGCCGCTGCTCCCCACAGGAGAGGTTGCCGCCCGCCTGAAGAAGGCGCACGATTCGTGCTGGATTTTGAAGTCACGGCTACCCGAACTTTCCCACCCTTCGAAAACCGCGAAGGGTGGGGCACCCTCAAGAGTCGGAAAAGCGGCGGCTCGGGATGACAGCCGAACTGCGCAACTCCCCGTTCTCTACCGCTTCAGGTGAAAAACGGTTTCCAGATGGTAGGTCTGCGGGAACAGATCGACCAGGTGGGCATGCTCAACTTTGTATCCGGATTTGAGCAGGCCGCCGAGGTCGCGGGAGAGGGTAGCCGGATCGCAGGACACGTAGGTAATGCGCGGCGCTCCCAACGTCACCAGGGCGTGAACAACGCTTGCACCTAACCCGCCTCGTGGAGGATCTACAACCACGAGGTCAGGTTGCAACTTTCGACTGACAGTTCTCAGGTACTGATCCACCATACCGCGAACAACCTTCACGTTCGCAGGAGAATTGTAACGCAGGTCGGCATGAGAAATCAGTGATGATTCGACTGCCACGACGCGCTCAAAGTTCCGAGATAGAACTGATGAGAAGAGGCCGACGCCGGCGTAGAGGTCTAGGGCGGTAGTGCCTTTTTGATCGGCTGTCGCGATGGAAATGAGTTTATCGGTCAGGTGACGGTTGGTCTGAAAAAACGCTCCGGCGCTGACGCGGTAGGTCGCATGTTGTGTGACGTACGAAAGTTCGGAGGCGCCGGCCGAGGCCAGGCGTTGGGGTTCCGGCTGGTTCGTGAGGGCGGCTACTCCAGCGATTTCGGGGAGAAGAGGCTTAGTGTGATCGGTGGCCGATTGGGCTGCGCTCGGCGGAGTGCCTGGCGCGCAGTAGAGTTCGAGTAAGAGCTGTGTGTCGTCGGCATTGGCGAAGAATTCGATTTCGTGGATGCCGTCGAGCGGCGGGTTGGTCGCGGCAATTGCCTGTATCGCGCGATTGATGAGGGGTGAACTGATGGGACAACGGTCGATTGGAAGCAAGTCGTGCGAGTTGAATTTGTAGTATCCGAGGGCGAAGTCGGGGCCGGGGCGGACTTTCAATCGCGTGCGATTGCGATAATCCCATGGTTCGGCGGAGTGAATCTGCAATTCGCTTGTTAATTCGAGTTTTGCGATGCGACGGAGGTTTTCTTTCAGGATCGCGGCTTTGATTTCGAGTTGATGCCCGTAGGTAGTGTGCTGGTAGTGGCATCCGCCGCAGCGTTGGAAGTAAGGGCAGCGGGGGTCGATGCGTAATGGTGATGGTTGAATAACTGAGTCGAGACGTCCCTTGGCGAAACCGGGCTTTTGTTCAGTGAGGATTGCTTCGACTTCTTCGTTTTCGAGGACGAAGGGGATGAATACGGCTTTGCCGCGTCCGTGCTCGTCGGCTGGTAGTCGGGCGAGTCCGGCGCCACCGTAAATCAGCTTTTCAATGGTGAGCTGCAAGAAGTGATTCTAGAGCATGCGTCGCCGTCGGCGATTGCGGTTCCAGCAACTTCAGGGGCGCGTGCAAGTAAATCTGAAAAGCATTCACCACAGAGGACAGAAAGGATCACAAAGGAACTTCTCAACTACTGCGGCCGTTGACGTTGACAACGGCGGCGAGTTGGGGGAAAATTCGTCGGCAGTTCCGGATTTTCGCTTCCTCGCCGCGCCTCCCCCTGGTCCGATTCACTGGCAAGTCTACTTGCAATTGAAGTCTTTCGCCCCGGAAACCAGTGTCATTAAAGGGGAACCACTCCAAGGCATATCGAAGGAGAAGGTTATGAATTCGCCGTGCCGTAAATTCGTGCTGAAACCTCGTGGTAGTAGTTCACGATTGCTGAGAGCGAGACTGAAGAATGGAAGTATGACTCGGCCGAGTATTGCAGCATTCTTTTGCATGATCTTCATGCTTGTTGCGGCACCGGCATGGTCGCAAACAGAGACCGTCCTTTATTCATTTGCTAATCCACCGGATGCGTACGGTCCCAAATGCAACCTGGTTGTCGATACCGCCGGGACCATGTATGGGACGACATTCAGTGGGGGTGCGAATAATCTGGGCGCCGTATTCAAGATTGCTTCAACGGGGATCGAGAGCGTGCTCTACAGCTTTGCCGGGGGGGCGGATGGAAGCCGTCCAGTGGGGGGACTGTTCCGCGACAAGACTTCCGGCAATCTGTACGGCACTACGGTCTTCGGCGGGACGGCGAACAGCGGCACGGTTTTTGTCGTGACTCCGACAGGTGACGAGACAGTCCTTTATAGCTTCAAAGGAGGCATAGATGGGGCAAATCCGTATTCGAGCGTTGTGCGGGTGGGCACCACGATTTTTGGCACCACTTATAACGGTGGGCAGTTCGGTTACGGCACCGTGTTCCGGTTGACCGGTGCTGGCCTGGAAACGGTGCTCCACAGTTTTAACTCTGCATTTCCCACGCTGGATGGTTCGTATCCATATGCCGGTCTGGTTTCGTACCAGGGCGTGCTTTATGGAACCACAACGCTCGGCGGCCTTCACAACCTTGGAACGGTATTCGCGATTACTCCCGGCGGCGTTGAGACCATACTGCATAGCTTTGAGGGAGGCACTACTGACGGGCAGAGTCCCTACGGCGGCGTACTTTTTGACAACACTGGCAAGCTCTTTGGCACGACATATTTGGGCGGCATCGATAACGCCGGGACAGTATTTACGATTGCCTCCGGCACTGAGAGCTTGCTGCATCACTTTCGCTTGAGGAGTACCGATGGAGCGAATCCGGAGGCGCCCTTGATTTTCAACCGCGGAAATTTCTACGGAACGACGCTGCACGGAGGAACGGCAAATGGCGGCGTTGTGTACCGAATGACTGCAGGTGGTACGACCACCGTGCTACACAGCTTCACCGGTGGATCGGACGGATTCAATCCATATTCGGCCTTGGTTCTCGGCAGCAACAATTCTTTTTACAGCACTACCAATCGTGGAGGGACGGCGGACTTGGGAGTGGTGTTCAAGGTGGGACCGTAAGGAGAATTGCGTAGTATTGAACACGTCCAGTCCGCTTCGGACCCGCTTAGTAAGCGTTAGGACGAAAAAAGATTCTTGCGCTGTGTGAAGAGCGCGGAATTCCTTACTGCCAGGAACTCCGCGCCAATCTATTCACTCAATGCACGGTAAGTTCGATCGCCAGCGGCATTCAGGGCGTGACCTGAAACACCGTGCCGTTGAATTGGTTGATCAGGAAATTCTTGACGGCGGTCCCAAACAGGTTGCCGGCTGGGTCACGGATCAATCCAGCCAATGGGAATGCCCCATCGAGGTCTCCGGTAAAGGCATGTAACACCGTTACCCGGCCAGCGGTATTCAGCCGATACACCGTCCCCAGGCCTTGGGTGCCTCCGCTCTGCGCAGTGCCAAACAGATTGCCAGCCGCATCCAAAACCAGGCTTCCGTTCGGGGTCTTGCCTTCGCTGGTTGCGAAGCGGTGCAGTACGGAATAGGTGCCGTCGGCAGAGATCTTGAATATCAGACCATTTCCACCGTTGCCGCCGGCGGCGGCAGCACCAATCAAGTTGCCGGCGGCGTCGAGGATTCTTGGGCAGTACCCCTCGCCGCCCTTGTTCTCCTTGTCCCTTTCTTCTTTGTGTCGGTCTGGATCGAACAGAGAGTTGCAGCACACTTCGTACCGGTGACCACTGCCTCGAACGTGCAGCCTGGCGAAGTAAATGAAGAACTCTTGGAACGAGCTGTCCGCGATGCGAATCTGCTGAGCTATGGATTCCTCTTCGCCTTTACCACAGCTTGGCTCCTCTGGGGTTCATTACATCGGTGAACTGTGAGAACTACACAGCTCTCCCCGCAGCGGCGCCGGATGCCCATGCCCACTGGAAGTTGAAGCCGCCTAAGTGTCCGGTAACATCGACTACTTCACCGATGAAGTAAAGACCCGGCACCTTTTTCGTTTCCATCGTCTTGGCGGAGAGTTCGTCGGTATTAACTCCTCCGGCAGTGACTTCGGCTTTCTCGTAGCCTTCGTTTCCAGCGGGCGTGACTTCCCAGGCGTGCAACTGCTTCTCGAAAGCCTCGAGGGCGGTGTTGCTCCAGCCTTCTGGCGCGTCAAGCTCGAGCCAGCGTGTCGCCAGTCGGCTGGGCAGAACCTCGTGCAGTGCTTGCTTTAATGCGGTGAGGGTTCGTGGCACTGTCGAACTTTGAAAGATTCTCGTTACCTGCTTGCCAGGGGCGAGGTCGATCAAGATTGGTTGTGCATCCTTCCAATAAGAAGAGATCTGCAGAATGGCGGGGCCGCTCAGGCCGCGGTGGGTGATGAGCATCTTTTCGTGGAAGCTCTGCTCCCCGAATGAGGCAACGACCTCGGTCGAGACTCCCGTGAGATCGCAGTAGAGCTTGCGATCGTCGGGCGTGAAGATCAATGGAACCAGCGCGGGGTAAGGCTCTACGACGGATATCCCGAATTGCTTTGCGAGTCGATAGCCGAGGTCGGTGGCGCCGATCTTCGGAATGGAGAGACCACCAGTAGCGATGACAAGGTTGGTAGCTCGAAATTCAGTGCGCGAGCAAACGATGAACTGTTCGTTGTGCTTAATTCCCGCGATATCGACATCCAGGAAAATCTGCACGCCGGCCGTGCGGCACTCTTCTTCGAGCAAGGTGACAACCTGTTGCGCGGAGGCATCGCAGAAAAGCTGGCCGAGCGTCTTCTCGTGATAGGCGATGCGATGCTTCTCTACGAGTGCGATGAAATCGGCGGGTGTGTAGCGCGCCAGAGCCGATTTCGGGAAGTGCGGATTGGAGCAGATGAAATTTTCCGGACGCGTATAGATGTTGGTGAAATTGCAGCGGCCACCTCCGGAGATCAGGATCTTCTTGCCCAGGCGAGAGGCGCGTTCGAGAACGGCGACCTTGCGGCCACGCTTGCCGGCTTCGATAGCGCACATGAGACCGGCGGCGCCTCCGCCGAGAATCAGGACGTCGAAGTTATGAGTGGGAGAGCTCACAAATAGAAGAGGCTCAGCCGCGGCAAATTGTACTTTTCCAGTAGACGCTTGTGTACGTACTGCTTGTGAAGTTGCTCAATCTGCGGGCCCGGCATTTTGCGGCGGTACGGAATCAGCTCGCGGTCGGCCTCAGCGCGCACGCTGACAAGATCGTCGTCAGGTGTAGCGGCCAGCAGGACAGCGTAGAGTTTTTCCTCCAAAACAGTCAGGCGGCGTTCCAGGTCTTCCAGGCGTGGTTGTGACCTGGCGGTAGCGAAGTCTTCCGCGATGTTTCGCAAGGCTGCTGCACTCTCGCGTGCGAGTTGCTGTGGTGAGATTCCTTCGCGCGAGGGCAGCTTTGCCGCGTCGAGTTGATCGGCATTGCGGCGCAGGAAGGCGACGATTTCAGCAGTCTGAAATCCGCGATCGGGTTTCGACGAATTCTCCGCCGGTGTTCCAACGGCGGCTTCTTTCATGTCCTCGGCGACTGATAGAACAGCCTGCGAACAATAAGCCAAGCTATTCACCTTGCGCGGAGTGGGACGCTTGTCGTAGTTGTCGAAGGCTTCGTCAATGCCGCGCAGCACAGCTTCGAGTGGAATGCCGGCATCTTTCCAGGTCTCGATCAGGGCCCAATCGAGAGTGGATAGCAGCAGGATTCCGCCGCGCCGGCGCTGAAAGTGTTCCTCAATTTCGGTGAAGTAGTTGAAATAGTTTTCCACGTCAGGTTAGCGGGGCGCTTTGGTTTTGCTGACTGGCCATGGCTTGGATGGCGGTTTCTCGGCGGACTTTTGTGCTTTTGCGGCGGTATCGCGTCCGGGCTTCGCCGTGCCATTACGCTCCCAGATGATGCGCAGGCCGTCGAGGGTGAGGAAGTCATCAACGGTCTTAATGAATTTCGATCCTCCACCCATCAGGCTCGCTAGGCCGCCGGTCGCGACAACTTTTGTTTCGCTTCCCATTTCTTTCAATAAGAGTTCGAGAACGCCGTCGACGAGTCCGAGATATCCGTGATAGAGGCCGGATTGCATGCTGGCCACGGTGTTCGTGCCGATCACACGCGCGGGCTTCTTGATGTCAACCCGCTGCAGGCGAGCGGTGCGTCCGAAAAGCGCTTCGGCAGAGATGCCGATGCCAGGACATATCACGCCGCCCATGTACTCGCCGCGAGCAGAGACACAATCGAAAGTTGTCGCGGTGCCGAAGTCCACGGAGATGCAGGGGCCTCCGTATTTTTCGAAAGCCGCAACCGAGTTGACGATGCGGTCGGCACCGACTTCGGCAGGATTCTCGTAAAGCACCGGCATGCCCGTCTTCACGCCGGGCTCGATGAACAACGGCTTGGTCTTGAAGTAGCGCTCGCACACTTGGCGCAGAGTGGAATCGAGTGGTGGGACTACGGAAGAAATTACGATTCCTTGGACACCAGAGACTTCAAGATTGTCCATGGCGAACAGGTTTCGGAAAAGAACGCCGTACTCGTCGACAGTCTGCGTGGCATTCGTAGCGACACGCCAGTTGGCGACGAGGAGGTCGTACTTCGGGGAGGTGCCGTCCGCCGAAGCTTCGCTGGGGCTCTTCGCGGTCTTATCGAACACCCCAAGCACCGTGTTGGTATTACCTACGTCTAAAACCAGCAACATCAGTCGTCAGCTTTCAGTCGTCAGAAAAAGGCAGTCGTCAGTCGTCAGAAAAA
>Ga0066903_100004263_pt1 | contig 12045 bp, 12 predicted proteins | sample PanSoiMetaGPlot1_FD_67491 | JGI IMG/M metagenome (GOLD analysis project Ga0066903, IMG submission 67491) | Tropical forest soil microbial communities from Panama analyzed to predict greenhouse gas emissions - Panama Soil - Plot 1 (version 2) | ecosystem: Environmental > Terrestrial > Soil >...
GCCGAGCTGCGCGACGACCGGCAGATCCCCGACATTTTGCTGGTTGGCTTTTCGAGCTTGGGCGGCTACGAGTTCGAGCTGTCAACCCAAGAGTTCGATCTCTTGATTCAGAACGCGCTCTTCTGTACGCCGACCGTGCTGAACCTGATCAGCATGAACGTGACCTGCACCGCATCCGCGCGCACGATCGTGGCGGCGGCTGGCGGATTCAATAACGTGCTGGCGGGCCAGCGGCTGATGTTCACCGGGACAACCAGCGGGCTATTGGACGGCGTAGTGGTCTTCGTTCAGTCGATCTCGACGGATAAATCCGCCTTGACGGTGGATGCGGTCCCAGACTATACCGGCCCGGCAGCATTCAATGCCAAGACCTACCGCAACGGTGTGGTGCGCAACTCGATGGCGCTGGAAAAGAATCTGACGCCGACTTCGTTCCAGCTGTATTCGGGCTGCATGAACAACACCTTCAAGCTGACCTTGGAAGCCAAGAAGATCGCCACCGGCACGTGCGACTTTATCGGCAAGGGAGCGAAGCCGAGCAGCACCAGCGCCAGCTCTGGCGGCTACAATCCGCAGACGACCAACCCGGTGCTGAACTGTTCGAACAACATCGGCAAGATCAGCCAAGGCGGTGCTCCGGTGAACACCGGGATCAAGATGATGACGATCGAGCTGAACAACAACTTGCGCCCGCTGGCCGCGATCGGGCAGGCGGACTTGTATGGTGTAGGTTTGGGCCGGTGCGAGGTGAAGGGTAGCATGCAGATGTACTTCAACGATAACGCCATCCTGTCCATGTTCATCAGCCACACCAAGTCGAGTTTCGGCTGTGTATTGACGGACGGGGCTGGGGGCGCAATATCGATCGACATCCCGAGCTTGCAATACGACACCGGCAAGACCGACGTGGCCGGGATCAACACCGACGTGATGATCGACACCACGTACTCAGCGTTCAGGGATAAGACGCTGGGCTACGAGATCCAGATCTGCGAAATGCTAGCACCGGCAATCCAGCCAACGATCGTCAGCCTGACCCCGAGCGCGGCGTCGATTGCAGCAAGCCCGACCGTAGCAGTCAAGGTGACAGGCACGAACTTCGAGCCGTCGCATCTGGTCTTGGTCAATGGCTTCCAGATCCCGGCGACCTACGTGAGCGCAATCGAGATCGATGCGGTCTACACGCTGCCAGCGACAACCGGGGTGGTGAATTTCCAAGTGCAAGACCCCAACAGCGGGCTGATCAGTGCTCTGACGCCGTTCACGGTGAACGCCTAAACTTATGGACACGACCCAGAATGTTGAACAGGGCATGGACCCCATGCCCAACGCCAGCAAAGGCGTGCCGGTGCCCGCCTACAACGAGCCGACTGGCGGCCCGAACAGCGACCAGCGGCAGGAACAGCACCGGCGGCGGCAGGCGTTCATTGCCAAGAAGCGGGCGGGTGCGGACGGGCCGAGCCCGTGCGTGCCCAGAAGTGGGCCGCCGGACGAATCTTGAATTCGAGATCGCGAACGTTATGCGAGGTGTTTATGGAGGACGACAGCAAAAGACTTGATGAAATCCTGACGATCCTCAAAAGGATCGAAGAGCGCCAGATCAAGACCACGGCGATGGTGAGCGAGGTCAAAGAACACGAAGCGCCGATCGTGGGAAGCTTTGCGAGCAGCGAGCTGGGAGACGAAAAACATGGCTGACGGTGAAGATGCGGTGACGCAGGCGCGGACCAGTGACCTGACGAATCCTGATTACGCGGCGACCAAGGAAGCCGACCCGTCAACGGCGGCCTGCGCGCGGATGAGTTCAGCGATCGACGAGTACGTAACCGGCGACCTGAAGAGCGGCGCGGCCCGGCTGCGGGCCATCTATAATGGCGACCCTGCGCCAGAGCCGGTGCGCAAACCGCGCAACGACTTCGAGGGCGCGACGTGATTCTGTTGATCCAGTGGCTGGTGCTGGTGGTGGTGGTGTGTCTGCTGTACTGGGTGGTGAGTCAATTCGCCCCGGCCCCGATAATGAAGATCGTGCTGGTGGTCTGCGTGGTGGTGGTGGTCCTGAGCCTGATCTGGTTGCTGCTGGCGTTCTTCCATGTCACGGTGCCGATGCATTAAGTATGAACAAACTATTGGCAGCTGTTAGCTTGGTTCCACTGTCGGTCCTGTCAGCTTTCGGGCATGACACGGGCTATCCTCACATGCACTTCTTTTCCGACCCGGACAATCCTGCCGGATTCGAGACGCTGGCCTTGATGTTGGCCGTGTGCGCCGCTGGGATCGGTCTGGGGGTGTTTCTGTACCGACGAAAATGCAAGCGGACAGACTCAGCGAGCACGAAGAAAAGAGACGGCTGAAGCGGATCTACCGGCTGATCGACGCGATCGGCCCGATGGAATGTATCCCCGGCTGCCACGACTGCTGCGGGCCGGTGTACTTCACCCGGCTGGAACTGCAGCGCGCGCCACTGTTGGAACTGAACATCAAGGCGCTGGAACAGCTGATAGAGGCGAACACCGGGATCGACTGGCACTTCAACTGCGCGACCTGCATCTACGTGACGCCGGAAGGCAAATGCGGGATCTACGACAAGCGACCGTTCGTGTGCCGGATCTTCGCCATGACCGAGGAACCGATGCTCAAGTGCCCGCACGGGCGCGCGCCAAAGAACCCGCTGCCGCTCAAGGAGACGCATGCGCTGATGGCCGAGTACAAATGGATCAGGGAACAGAACGCGGCTGATGGCTACTAGGGCGCGCATCGGCAGGCCGAAACGGGCACGGGCAGCGGCGCGGGTAACGACCGCGCACCGGGCTGGGCGGCCACGCGGCCCCAAGCGGGTGACCACGGCGCACCGCGAGCTTGCCAAACCGCACGCGCCGCGCCATGCTCCGGGGCAAGAAAAAGTATGAACCTATACGAGCTGAAAACGGATGCGGACAAGGATGTCAAAGGCGTCTGGATCGAGTACCCGGACCACAGTGACAACGGCAGCCAGCAACCGGCAGAGTTTCTGATTGCCAGCAGCAGCAACCCGGTCTACCGCCGGGCGCTCAATGCCGAGATCAAGAAGCGGTTTCATCGCAAATGGATGGAAGACATCGAAGGCCGGGACGAGGCCGAGATACAGGCGATGGCCAAAGGCGTGTTGCTGAGCTGGCGGGGTGCGGTCTATCTGGAGCGGGCCGGGGAAGTGACGGCGTACAGCAAAGAGGCAGCGATCAAGGCGCTGCGGATTCCGCCGTTCAAGGCGTGGGTGGAAGCCGAGGCTAACAATCTGGAGAACTTCCAAGCACAGGAGAAAGCTGCGGACATCGCGGCATTAAAAAGCGGCGCTGCGGTGGGAGGTACAGTACAGCCACCTCGATGACTTTCTGGGCGATCTGGCCGAGACCGAGCCGCATCTGGTCTCGCCTGACTATTACAAGCGCCCAGAGCTGGAGGTCTGGCAGCGAGACCTGCTAGACGCCTTCTACACGCTCGCCAGAGCCCGCCAGAGCGGTTTGGACGTGAACCCCATCTCATTGGTCGAGATGGAGGCGATGACGCGCCTGAATCAATCTGTGACGTTTTACGAGCCGCTGGATCTGATCGACATCTGGCAGGCGCTCGATCAGGAAATGCGCAGCTACTGGCAGGGCAAACGCAAGGAACGCGAGGAACGCGACCAGCAGCGCAAGAAGGCTCAGGCGGCGTCGCCATAGACTTTTGCTGGAATTTTGCCCCGCCACTGATTACGCTCGCGGCTTATGGCGGCTGATCTTTCCCTCAAGGTTGACGTTGACGGCTCGCAGGCCAAGACAGAGGCGCAGAACGTTGGCAAGGCGCTGACCGACATGGGCGAAAAGGGTGACGCCGGGGCCAAGAAGGTTAGCGAGGGCATGAAGAAAATGGGGCACGACGTGGAGACTGCCACCAAAGCGGTGGAAGGACATGGCAGCCGCGCATCCCGGCAATTCATCAACGCCACGCGGGCGGCGGAAGATTATTCCAAGGTGTTGGGGCTGCCGATGATGATGGGCGGGCTGGGGCGTTTGATTCGCGGCACCGAGGATCTGGGGCTGGCGATGGCCCGAGGCGGGGTGGGGATGGCGGGCTTTACCTTCGCGATGGTGGCCTTTAACGCGGCGACCCAAGCTGTGATGGCCCCGATTAACGCGCTGATGAATGCGCTGAAAGAAGGATTCGGCGAGGCGCTGGGGCAGGAGAAGCTCGACATCCAGCTCAAGAATATGCTGGGCTCAGCTAAGGCGGCAGGTGACGAGCTAAAGCAGATCAAGGACTTCGTCACCGGAGGGCAAGGTGGTTTCCTGTCGTTCGACGATGCGCAGAAAGGCGTGGAACGCCTGCAGAGTTTGAGTGGCGGCCTGATCACAACCTCGCAGGCGTTAAGGATCTTGGCGGGCGCGCAGGCAGTAAGCGGGCAGAGCGCGGCGCAACTGGGGCAGGAGATCGGCAAAGTGACCAACTACATCCTGAGCGGTACGCCGATGCGCTACCAGATGTTGGAAGGTCTGGTCAATCTGCACCTTATCAGCTCGCAGGACGCGGTGGCGATCGAGAACATGAGCAAGAAGCACGCCGACGCCACGGCGATTATGGGCCGATTCACTCAGGCGCTGCACGAGAACGACGCGGCGGCCAAGGAAGCCAGCGAAAGTTTCGGCGGCCTAATGAACCAGCTGGAGCAGATTATTCACGTGGATATTCTTGAACCGCTGGGCGCGGCGCTGATAGCGGCATTTAAGGAACCGCTGAAGACGCTGGACGAATTCTTTACCGGGCACCAGCCCCAGATTCAAGAGATGGCCATGCAGTTGCGGATCAACCTGATGACCGCAATCGACTACGTCAAGGAGCACGGAATTGAGAAATCGTTCTATGACGGACTGGACGCGTTCGTGGCGTACTTCGAAGCGAACGTGACGCCGAAACTCCAAGCTCTTTTGAAGCACATGTGGGACGGCACCATGTCTGATCTGCAAGAGTATTGGGACCACTTTGTGGCGGTCAACAAGGCTCGCTGGCAAAGCTTCATCGAGACCATGAGCAAGCCGCCGACCACGGTGGCCCCGCTACCGGGCACGCCCAAGGAAGCACTGGGACTGGGTGGCCAGCCGGATACCCGTGCGGAAGAGGAACAGCGCAAGATTCAGCAGGATCTGATCGATGCGCAGAAAGCCGGGGAGGACGCGACCAAGAACCAGACTAGTACGACCAAAACGCAGACCAGTGCGAGCGATGCGCTGAAGAACGCGAACAACGCCTTGAAGGCGTCTGTGGACCTCTTGAATACGACGATGCAGAACATGCCCAACATGCTGTTGCAGGGAGGGGTGGGTGGTTTCGGACCAGCTGGGGCGGCAGCCAAGTTCGCGCCACCGGTGCCGGGCGCGACGCCCGGTGTGCGGGCGATGCAATACGGGCCGGTGGTGGGCGAGTACACGGGGGCGACGCTGATAGGCCCGTTTGGCAACGTGCTGAAGTCCAACGACATCGCGGTCTCAGTGTCCTTGATGCAGCAATTCGGGCTGAAGCTGGGCGACTACGTCAACATCATCGACCAGACCGGCAAGGTGCTGTACGCGCACATGCACATCATGGACACCAGCTGGAAGACGGTGGCCGGGCGCAAGGTGGACACTGGCGGATTTGAGACCCGGACAGGTAAAGAGCTGGGCTACGCGTCGCTGATCAAGGAACAGAGCGGCTCAATGCTGATGACCGACTGGGGCAAGCTGTACATGAACGAGTGGAACAAGGCGCAGAAAGAGCAAGCTGACCAGACTGCGGGCAAAGGCAAGCTGACCGGGGTGCCTAAAGTGGAAGGCAAAGACAAGGCCACCAAGGATCTGAGCGAGGAGAAATCGCTGACCGACCAGCTGAACGAGGCCGAGAAGAAATTCGGCACACAGATTGAGATCGTCGAGCAGAAGCGCCATGCGCACATGATCACCGACGCGCAGGCGTATCAAGAGGAGTTGAACCTGTACAAGCAGGAACAATCTGCTTTAGAAAACGTCCGCGCGAAGCTGGAAGCGGCGTATCAGGCGGCGCAGAAAGCGCACGACACCAAGCTGGCCGAGCAGTACAAGATGAAGCTGGACGAGATCGACCTGAAGCTTCTCAAGATCACGGCGGACCTGCAGAAGGTTGGGGCGGCCAATTCGTTCTGGGGGCAGGCAGCCGAGGAAGCCACCAAGAAATCAGAGCAACTGGCGTTTACCGGCAAGTCGCTGATCGACAATTTTGACACTGCATTCCAATCGATCAGCGGCGGGTTCATGTCGATTATTGACGGCAGCCAGAAAGCCAGTGACGCCTTCAAACAGATGGCCAAGGAGATCATCGACCAGCTCTGGAAGATCGGCATGCAGCTCATTGAAAGCCAGCTCATGAAGTGGCTAGGGTCGCTGGGGCAAACTGCGGTGGGCACGGTGGGCGGCCCGTCCTTGGAAGGATTCGGCATCATCACCGCGTCCGCACAGACCGGCGGCATGGTCACCGGGCCGGGCGGGATCGATCGAGTGCCGACCATGCTGACATCGGGCGAGTACGTGCTGCACAAAGGTGCCGTGGACAAGTACGGCATCGCGATGATCGACGCCATGAACAAAGGCACATGGGGTTTTGCCAAGTACGCGGGCGGCGGCAGTGTGGGCGGCTACAGTCCGCAGAACATCCCGCCCAGCCAGTCAATCAGCGGCGCGGGCGGCGTGCAGAACGTGACCGTGGCGACGACGATCAACATGGGCGGCAGCCAGACCACGCCAGCGGATGTCGGGCGCGGCGGCGGCTCTGGCTTATCCAAGGAGCAGATCGCCCAGTTCCAGACGGTGATCAACAACGTGGTGCGCGAAGAGATCGTGCGCCAGAAACGACCCGGCGGCATCCTGAACCGCAACACCTCATAGGCTTATGGCTATCACACCGACTTGGCCCGCCACGATCCCGATTAGCTACGAGACCCAGAAGAAGGCGACCCCGAGGATCATGATCGCCAAATTCGGCGACGGCTACGAGCAGCGCACGCCTGAATGGATCAACTATCTGCCGCGTCAGGTGACGGTCAAAGTGGATCAGACGCGCGACGTGATTTACACGCTGGAACAGTTTCTGATCTCGACGATGGGCTGCCAAGCGTTCTGGTTCACGCCGTATCAGGACGCAGCTGGCACGTTCGTGGCTGACCAAGGCTGGACCGTGACGGAGAAAGGTTTTGATTACGCGATTCTGGAAGTGACAATCAGGGAGGTGTTCGAGCTGTACTAATGGTCCGAGGCAAACTACTACTAGAAGCTGTCAAGCTGAACCCGACAGCAGTGATCGACCTGTTCCAGCTCGATCTCAGACCGGTGGGCGCGGTGCTGGTGGAAGGCTGGGACGGCGTGCTGTACTTCCACTCTGGCAACCAGATCAACCGCACCGACATCGTTTTCGGTGGCCGCCAGTACGCGCAATGGCCAGCCGAGACCCGGAACTTCGAGTGGAACATGACGACCACCCAGCCGCGACCGCAGATCAGTTTTTCGAACATCTTGGGGCCATTCACACAGATGAACTTGGAGTACGGCGGGCTGGTCAACGCCAAGCTGACCCGGATTCGGACCTTCGCCAAGTTCTTGGACGGGATGCCCGAGGCCGACGCATCCGCCTATTTCCCGCCTGAGACGTGGGTGATCAACCGCAAGGTGCAGGAAGATCGCGAGATCTGCATTTTCGAGCTGTCCAACCCGATGGACATCGAGGACTTGAGTCTGCCGCGCCGGATCGTGCTGGCTGATCAATGCCGGTGGATCTACCGGGGCGACGGATGCGGCTACACCGGCACCCGGCTATTTGACATCAACAACAACCCGCTTCTGCCGTACGCCTACAACTGGAAGGGCGAATGGGACGCGAACACGCATTACAACACCGGCGACGTGGTGGTGGCCGAGTGGGCCTTCGTGCAAGGGGTGACGGTGCCGCAATATTTCCAGTGCCAGTATCCGAACCAAGGCCAGCAACCGCCATCCAGCGGCAACTCGCCGTACTGGGCGCGGGACGAATGCAGCCTGAACCTGTACGGCTGCCAGATCCGATTCAACACCGGCCAGAACGACCAGTACGGCGGCTGGCTGCCGTTTGGCGGCTTTCCCGGCGTGCAGCTGCAGCCGGTGCAACTGGGGCAATAATTATGAGACCGACCGAACCGTACGAATTCCAGATCATCGAATGGAGCAACCAGAAACCGGACGAGGAACTGTGCGGGGTATTGATCAAGCAGAAAGGCACCTTCCACGCGCTGCAGATCGCCAACGTGGCCGCCGACCGCCGGACCACCTTCGCGATGGAAGAGCAGCCATTCCTCAAGGCGATCAACTCAGGGCAGGCGTGGGGTACGTGGCACGTGCATCCGGGGCCGACCGCCGTGGACGGGCCGAGCGAGCCGGATATGGACCGGGCCAACGCGTGGGATCTGCCGGGGTGCATTCTGGTCCGGCGCACCATGCAATTCCGCTACTACATACCCAACGGCAAGCCAACCCGACTATATGGGCGGCCTTACGTGCCGGGGATCTTCGACTGCTACGCGCTGGTGCGGGACGGGCTCAAGAAATATCTGGACTACGAGCTGGCGGATCTGGACCGGGAAAAGCTCGACGGACGCGGCGGCCTGCCCGATCACGAGACGATGTGGGCACCGATGGGCTGGGAGATCCTTCTGCAGCCCAAAGCGGGCCGCGTGGCCATGATCGATTTCGGCGGGCACGGCAAGGTCAACCATCTGGGGCTCTTGATTTCCAAGCACGAAATGCTTCACCACGTCCGAGGTCAGCTGTCACGGGTGGACTTCTTTGGCTCGTGGCAACGCTGGACGTTGGGCTATCTGGCGCACCCGCAGCTGGAAGCAAAAGTCAAAGAGAACCGCTGGAACCGGCTGCCGGTCGATCCGCAGGAATATAACGACCAGACCGGTGGCGCTAGCAGCCCCGTCAAGCCGCCTGACAGCCTCGTGGACGCGTCCGGCAGGCCGACGAGGGTGGACATACCCGGCGACCCGCAAAACCCGCCCAGACGGCTTCCTGTGCGCCACCCGTTACGGGACAGCGTGCCGAGGCGGCCAACCATAGGAGATTTCCGACGATGATTGAACTGGCGTTACCGGACGGGCGAGCGATCCCGATCAGTCATCCGATCATGACCAGCCGGACGTTCTCTGGCGACCGGATGGTGCAGGTCCGGCTGTATGGGCGGCTGGCGCTGGTGGCCGGTCAGAAGATCTTTGAAATGGCCGTGTCCAGCGTGCGTGAAACAATCACCGCGCTGCATTGCCTGACCAACGGGCGCACGACCAAGTACATCGACGACACCTTGAACACGGTACGCTGGAAGGTGTTGGTCAACGGGGTGCAGATTGACGGCGACAACCCGAGCGTGGCCGATGAGCTGATGATCGAACGCAACGGGATCGAGACGATCGATATTTACCCGGTGCCCGAGGGCGCGGCTAACTGGCTGGGGCTGATCTTTGGCGCAATCCTCTTGGTGGTGGGCATTATTTTCTGGTGGGCAGGCGGCTGGGCGCTGACGCCGGTGATCGCTGGAATGCTGATCAGCGGGGTGGCCGGGGTGCTGGGCGGGCTGTTGAGTCTGTTCGATAAGCCGACCTCGACGCCCAAGCAGAAAAAAACCCAAGGCAACCCGAGCTATCTGTTCAGCGGCACGGTCAACACGCAGGATCAGGGCGGCCCGGTGCCGCTGGCCTACGGCAACATCATCTGCGGCAGCCAATGCATCGCGGCCTTCGTGACCAATTCCGACGTGTACTTCGTGCCGCAGGGCGGGGGCGACTGGCAGGTGGGCACGCCGTTCACCGTCAAGGACGTGGCGCTGCGGGACCGGCTGCGCTCGCAGCAGCGGGCCGACGCGCGGGCCGAAGTGCGGGACGCGGCCCCGGCACAGGCGGCGGCCACGACCGTCTGGAACGCGCTGGGCAGCCAAGATTTCTGGGGCTACGTGGCGCAGGTGGTGGTGGTGCCGTACAACTTCGAGGTCTCGACCCAGCAGACACCGCATCCCTACCCGACCGGCCCGTGGTGGCTCTTCAGAAGCTTGGACGGGGCCTTGTGGGCGACCTACGAGACCACCGGCAACCTTGGCCCGTGGGAATGCCTGCGGACCATGCCACAAGAGGTTGACCCGATCGTGCTTACTCATTCGCAGGACCAGTACATCGGCTGGGCGGCCACACCGAACATCCCGTAAAATCTCGAATTCAAGATTATGCCGAACTACTTCCCACGCGTGCCGCTCTTGGGTGACATTCAGGGGATGCCGCTGGCGCAGCTGCAGGCGTACTGCCGGGCCTACGAGATCCCGACCGCCAGCCAATCGATTGACCAGCTGCGCAACCAGCTGCGAGTGCTGCGGCTGATCGTGCAGGGCGACCCGCAGCAGGTGACGCCCAAAGAGGCGCGGACACTCTTTGATGCGTGGGGGCTAGAGGGCGACTATTCGACCTGTCCGCCGGACAACATCGTGGTGGTATTGGTGGGCTACTACGCGGCGCTGGCGGTGAGGTACGCCGCGCTGGGCTACTGCCGCACGCCGAGCCATACAACGGCGAAACTGCCGACAACCCGCTTCACAGGTGAAGGTGAATGTGACATTATCGTTTTTATGGATGCCGTAGAACCGCGACTCGCAGGTGACATGTACCGCTCAGTCTATGACAAGGACGGGAATAATGTGGTGGATACCTGCGACAGTCTGGCGTGGACCAAGCTGAGCGGCGCACCGACCGTTTTCCCGCCGGACGCGAGCGCCGAAAAGGTGGCCAACAAAGGCGTGGCCAACGGTTACCCGAGCCTTGACGCGAACGCGCACATCCCGACCGCCCAGCTGCCACCGGGGATCGGCACGGGCGACATGCTGAAGTCCACCTATGACACAAATGCAGACGGGGTGGTGGATGTGGCCGCGCTGGCCAACGCGGTCGCGTGGGGCAACATCACCGGCAGACCGAGCACCTTCACGCCAACCGTACACGCTGGCAGTCATCAATCGGGTGGCCTCGACCCGATCCCATTGGACACGCTTGCAGCGCCGACCGACAACACCAATCTGAACGCCAGCCTGACCCGGCACGGGCTGATGATCAAGCTCAACGGGAATGGCAACCAGTTCTTTGACGGCACCGGGGCTTTCTCGACACCGCCGACCAACTTCACGACCACCGCCGGATCATACCCGGTCCCGGCACAAGGTTCGACCGTGGTGATATCGATGGGCACACCGTATGTCTGGATTCAGAACGGGATGGTGCTCTACATCGCCGGGGCTGGCGGGACGAACATCGCCGGGGCCTTGACGGTGACCGCGCTCAACGGCAACCAGATCACCTGCCGCAACGACGGCAACGCGCTGGCCGGGGCGACGATCCCCAACGCGGCGCTAGTCACAGTCGCGGGGCCGGGCATTGCCGAGGCCCCGACAGATGGTCAAATCTATGGTCGCAAGTCCAGCGCGTGGTTCGTGATGACCGGCGGCGGTGACATGCTAAAGAGCATCTATGATACGAACAATTCGGGCAAGGTGGACTCGTGCGACAGCCTGCCGTGGACCAGCGTGACCGGCACGCCGAGCACTTACCCGGCGGCCCCGCACGAGGTCCAGCATGTCACCGGCACCGACCAGATCCCGAGCGCCAGCGCAAGTACACGCGGGCTACTGGGGCAGGTCTCCGGGGTGGCGACTGACTACGTTTCCGGCAACAATAGCTGTCTGCCGCTGGCCCCATCCATCGGCACCGTCCGGCTCAGATCCTACAACGCGCTGGCATGGAACAACCCGAACTTCGAGGTGGACCAGCGCACGATTTTTGCTCTGAACACGATCGGCCTAAACACGTGGCTCTGCGACCGGTGGCAGGCCAAGATCCCGGCAACGGCGACTTTGCAGGCCACCGGGCAATCGCTGGCGACCAACGTGCTGGTGCCCGGCACTAATATGCTGATCAGTTCGCGCGTGCTGCGGATCACGCTCACCCAACAGCAGGCCAGTCTG
>Ga0066903_100004264_pt1 | contig 12043 bp, 5 predicted proteins | sample PanSoiMetaGPlot1_FD_67491 | JGI IMG/M metagenome (GOLD analysis project Ga0066903, IMG submission 67491) | Tropical forest soil microbial communities from Panama analyzed to predict greenhouse gas emissions - Panama Soil - Plot 1 (version 2) | ecosystem: Environmental > Terrestrial > Soil >...
AAGATGCCCAGCGGCACTCGCCATTGAATGTCGCCGGTGTTCGCATTCACCGCGATGAGTTCTCCCCACGGCGGCGGCGCACAGGAGTACTTCGTCTTCGGATCCCAGAATCTGCCACCCTCAGGAGTGACCTTGCGGAAACCTTGAGTCGAACTCGGCGCGGCGTCACCGCGTCCTCGAGCAGGCCCTCCGTTGTTTCCGGGTCCTCGGTCGGAATCGGCGTTGTCGGCCTGACCCGAGCGTCCACGACCCGCGCCCGATCGCCCTCTGCTGTTCGGGTCTACTGTTTCCACGTGGCCCCACTGCCCGGCGTTCATCACGTTCGTGATGATCAAACCGAGCTTTGCGTTGTACGAAACGCCTTGCCAGTTGCCTCCGCCCACCGCACCGGGAAACACGACGACGTCCTGATTGAATCCCCATGGCGTATAAGGACCGGAATCCTGCAGGTGATACTTGTCCCACAGTCCGAGACAGTACGAAGTGAGCTCGGGCGTCACGTTGTTCGACAGGTCAGCCCTCGTGATCGAATTTCTCGCCAGCGGGGGAGGCTTGACCGGAAACGGCTGCGTCGGCGAGCTTTTCTCGCCAGGCACGTGACTCTGAGGAACGGAACGCTCGATCAAATCGAAGATCGGTCCGCCACTCACGCGATCGAGCATGAACAGCAAACCCATCTTGTTAATCTCGGCGACCGCGGGGATGGTGCGGCCGTTCCTCACGACATTGAAGAGCGTCGGCGCAGCGGCGAGGTCATAGTCCCAGATGTCGTGGTGCACGAACTGTTGATACCACTTCAGCGTCCCGCTGGTGGCATCAACGGCGACGAGTGACGTGCCGTACAAGTTGTCGCCGGGACGCTCCATCCCGGTGTAGTCCGAGCCCGCTATGGAATTCGGAATGTAAAGGATGCCTCGTTCGGCATCTACACTGAGGTACCCCCACACATTCGTGCCGTCGATCGTCTTCCAGACATCGTTCTCCCAAGTTTTGTGAGCCGGGTCGCCAGGCTGCGCGACCAGGTGGAACGTCCAGACAAGCGCACCGTTCCGTGCGCTCCATGCGCGAACGACCGGCTCAGAACCTGGTGTAAAAATCAGATCCTTGTAGACCGCCGGCGGCGACGCCATGCTGGAACCCATATCCACCGATCCGCCATTCCCGAATTCGGGGACCAGTGTCCCTGTCTTTGCGTCGAGCGCCACGAGTTGATTTCTGGTCGAGGCGAAAATACGTGGGGGTGTTCGCGCGTCACCGGGCCAGTAGGAGACGCCTCGCCGCGTCGTCGCAACCGCGTCATGCCTCCACAGTTGCTGGCCAGTGACGGCATCGAGCGCGTAGAAACCGTTCTGGGCTGAAAAGTACATCACGCTGTTGACGACCAGTGGTGTGCTCTCGAAGAAGCCTGACTTATCTCCAGTGTGGAACGTCCATGCGCGTTGCAGCGTGGCGACGTTCGCCGTATTGATTTGATCGAGCGTGGAGTACTTCGTGGCCCCGGGATCCTGTCCGGAATTGGTCCAGTCGTTTTGTGCGCTCAGCGTGACGGCGAGGAGCGAAACGAGCGCGACCAGTGCGCCAAACCACCGTGGCATCGCCCGCGAGTGTATGCGAGACGAGCGCGCCTACGGGGGCTGTTACCGTGTCGATACCGTTACGTCAACTCAGTCGACGCCCATTTCTCTGGTGAGTGCCGAGAAGCGGCGATCGGAGCGGAGCGCGTCGTAGCGGGGGTCGACTTTGACCGAGATCAAATCGAACGCCCGATCGTCCAGCCCCTTCAGCAGCCATCGAAACCCCGTGTCGAGATCGCCAAGCGCAAAATGGATCCAGGCAAACTCGACTGGTGAGACATACCGTTCAGCGGTGTACGACTCGAGCTTGCGCAACACCTCGAGCGCCTGTTTCTTGCGACCGGCGAGCGCAAAGGTCCTCCCGAGGGCGCCGTGCATGCGCGGCGTTCGTGGTGACAGCGCGACCGCGCGCTGAAACGCCGCCGCAGCCTCGTCCAGGTCCTTCCGTTGTTCCTGGATCACGCCCAGGATCCAGTAGGCCGGCGCGAAATGCGGATTCAACTCAATCGCGTGGTCGCAGTGTTCCAGGGCTGTCTCGAAATCTCTTCGATAGAAGTGCACCATCGCCAGATCGCGCGCGACGATCGACGAGACCGGATCCATCGACTGCGCCACGACCATCTCCTCGAGCGCATCATCGAGCCGTCCGAGCGGCGCGAGGCACGACATCGCGTACCAGTGATGCGCCGTCGCGTAGCGCGGGTTGGCGCGAATCGCAAACTGAAACTCGCGCTCCGCGCCGGCCCAATCCCAGTTCTGGGTCGATCTGACGTGCGCCAGTGAGGTGTGTGCCTCTGCGGAGTCCGGATCAAGATGGACCGCCGTTGCGGCGCTCGTCGCCGCCTTCGTCCAGGCCTCCGCCGGTCCGAGCACGCCGTAATGAGCGAGCAGTCCATACGCATCGGCGAGTCCGCTGTGGGCGAGGGCAAACTGCGCGTCCTCGACCAGCGCCTTCTCGAAAAACTCAAGGCCCTTGAGCAGCCCTTCTTCCGTGCGTTGATTCAGGTGATAGCGGCCCTGCAAGTACAGATTCTGAGCAGCAAGGTTCTCGGTCGATGGCCGCATGACGGGTTCGTGCCCCCGCCGGGTTAATTCCGATTCAACTTTCTTGGCGATGCGCTCCGCCACGCGTTCTTGACTGCTGAACGCATCATCAACGTCGCCATCAACCGATTCAGACCAGATGTATCGACCGCTGGCGTGATCGATGATCTGGGCGGTGATCCGAAGCCGCGGTCCTGCCTGGCGAACACTCCCGCCGATCAACAAGGCTACTTCGGAACGGCGAGGATCGCCCGAGTCAGTCGACGCTTCCACCGCGTCTGAAGCCAGTACCGACAGCCCTTGAAACTTGGTCAGGTGATGAATGATTTCTTCGCGGACGCCTTTGCAGAAGTAATCGAGCGTAGATCCCGGGGTGTGATCGGCGAAGGGCAGAACGATCGTCGTGTTGCTGCCGGGCGCAGGTGCTGCAGCGCGACGGACGAGAACGGTGGTCTCCCGCGGCTTGAACACCGGGACGTACCCGCCCTTGGGGAGCTCAATGATGATGTCGTCCGACCGGCCTTCGTCGCGGTAATAACTGACGAGCTTATTGCGCAGACGTCGCGCCTGCACACGGACGATCGGATCGGTGCGGGGATCGAACGACTCTTCTTTCCCAAACACCTGAACGCCGACCACGTATTCCTTGAGGTCGTTCCGTCTGCCCGCGACCGCTTCGTTGACGATGAAGGCGAGAAAGCGCTTGAGCCGATCAACTTGATGAAAGGTGTGACTGTTCAGAACTCGCTCGAGCTGCTCGAGCAGCGCCGGACCGGGATCGGGCGGAGAAGCCTTGAGCGGAGCCTGGGCCACGACGGTGATCTTACTGCTGCCGAGTGGAGCGCGAACCCGGCGATTCACGCGGTCTGGCGACAGCCCGTTTCCTTGGTGAACGCAATCAACAGACAGGAAAGAACGGCCCACGCCACGATCATCCCGAACGCGGTCTGGAAGGCAGCCGAAGAATAGGTGCGCACACCGCCGGCCATCGCACCCGACCACTGCCGATCGAGCGCCCAGCCAATCGCCGGCTGGAGCAGGGTCGGCCCGATCATGTTGCCGACGTTGATCGCACCCGAAATCGTCCCGAGGAAGCGAACGGGCACCGATTCTTTCGCGAATGCGAACCCGAGGATCACGGCGCCGCACGCGATGCTCGTGAGAGCCGCGACGACGACGAAGGCGGCCAGCGACAGTGGGACATAGAACAACATCGCCCATCCGAGGGCAGCGACGGCTGCGCCTCCGAAATAAATCGGCTTTCGTCGCTGAAACCGATCAGAAAGATAGCCGCTGATCGGACTGGCTCCCGCCCAGCACACAATCATCACCGAGCACACAGCGGCGGCGCTGGTGGGCGAGAGATTGAATCGCTGTCGCAAGTACGGCGGACCCCAGAGTCCCGTGAACGAGAGTACCGCACCCACGATTCCGCCCTGTGCGAGGAAGATCAGCCAGGTGTTGCGATATCCGAAAATTTTGCTGAACCCGCTCAAGAGGTCACGAGCGCGTTGATGTCGCTTCGTCTGAAGTTCACTGGGAGCGTGACTGGAGAACCCGCGGTCCGCTGGGTCGTTCGCGACGAAGGCCCACGCCGCTGCGCCAACTGCCAGCAGGACTGTTGCCGATCCGACGACGACGGCTCGCCACCCGAATTGCTCGACCAGCAGCCGAAGTGGCACCTGAGCGAAGAGCGCTCCGACATTCCCCATCAGCAGCCCCACTCCGGTGACCATCGCGAATCGTTGCGGGGGGAACCAATGTGTTGCCAGTTTCAGGGTGACAACCCAGCCGACCGCCGTGGCACCTCCCACCACCGCGCGGCCGATCCAGGCAAGCGCGACGTTCGTCGTCGCGCCGAAGATCAGCGTGCCGATGGCGGCAGCCAGCGACCCGCCGATCAGCAGTTTTCGCGCGCCCCACGTATCGACCAGAATTCCGGTCGGAATCTGCATCAGCACGTAGGCATAGAAGTACGCCGCTGAGAAGTTGCCCAACTCGCCGGCGCCGATGCCGAAATCGCGCATCAGCTCCGTCGTCATCACAGCGGGGGAAACGCGGAGGTAGAACCCCGCGAGATAAAACATCGCGGCCACGCCCCACACAGACCATGACAGCCACGGCGATGGAGCCACGGCTTCGTGAACAGGTTCCGCCAGGGCGCGAGAAGGGCTACTCACCTTTTTTGTAGATGTCGTTGATGTTCCAGTAGCCGGGTGTCGGCGTCGGTGCGTTCTCCATCGGTGCCTGAATGACCGTTGGGAGATCCGCTGCCAGCGCCTCCCGCAGAGCAGGGCCCAGTTCGCTGGCTGACGAAATCATCACGCCTCTGGCCCCACACGCGCGCGCCATCGCCGCGTAATCCGCTCGATACGGTTGTCCGCATCGTTCGAACATGCAGCCGAAATTCCAGCCGTAGTGCTGCGATTCGAGACCAGCGATCGTGCCGAACCCGGCGTTATCCATCACCAGCCACACGACAGGGAGGTTCGCTTCCATCGCAGTCGCAATTACCGACGGATTGGTGCTGAAGCCGCCGTCGCCTATCAGCGCGACGGCAGCGCGGTTAGGATGGGCCATCTTGACGCCTAATACCGCCGCCGGTCCAAATCCCATCGTCGCGAGGCCGCTGGGGGTGATGAATGTGCCAGGCACGGTAATCGGGAACTGTTGACCGACGCCGTTCTTGTTCCAGCCGACGTCGGTGACGATGAACCCGTCGGCCGGGACCGCCTGGCGCAGTTCACTCAGAATGCGTTCGGGGCGCATCGGGTACTGGTTGGACGACCACTGATGGTCCCAGTTCTCGGCGAAGGCACGTCGACCGCGCGCGATTTCCTCACGAAGAGGCCCACGCGATTGATGACGGCGTCCGCGAGCGGCGTGCGCCAGCGCTGACAGCGCCAACCTGGCATCGGCGACCGCGCCGAGCTCGGTCGGGTAGTTGCGGGCGATTTCCGTTTCATCGGCGTCGATGTGAATCAGCCGCGTCGGCGGAATCGCGAACGTGTATCGCGTGTCCCACGAGCTGGAATTCGCTTCGGCCAACCGCGTGCCGATGGCGACGATGAGATCGGCGGTCCGGCATTTCTCATTGGAAATCGGCGTACCCCAGAAACCGGTCTGACCAAGAAGCAGCGGGTGGTCATCGCGCAGACAGCCTTTGCCCATCAGCGTGTGTGCGACGGGAACTTCGAGCGCTTCCGCGAGCGCCGCGAGCTCTACGGAGGCGCGCGCGGAAAGAACACCGCCGCCGGCGTAGAGCACGGGGCGCTCCGCTGTCGCCAGCGCCTCGACGATTCGGGTCACGACGTCGGCATCCAGCGTCGGCCGGGCAATTTCCGCCGGCACTTTGCTGAACGAACCAACCGGCAATTCTGCGGAAAACAGATCCATGGGGATGTCGACCAGCACCGGCCCCGGCCGTCCCACTTGCGACAGGTGAAAGGCGCGTTCGATGGTGCGCGGGAGATCCTCCGCCCGATCGACGCGATACACACGCTTGCAGAACGGGCGGTAGATTTGAAACTGATCGGCGTCCTGGTGAAGATTCACCTCCTGATGCGGATGGCGCCCGTAGTAGTACGACGGCACGTCGCCGGCGATCACGACCATCGGAATCGAGTCGAGCGCGGCGTTTGCGACACCGGTGCAGGCGTTGGTGAGGCCAGGCCCGAGATGCGTGAGCAGCACGCCAGGGCGGCCCGTGGCGCGCGCATACCCGTCCGCCGCGTGCGCGGCCACCTGCTCGTGACGGGTCGAGATGAATCGGATTCGACTTTTACCGAGGGCATCGAGCAGCGCAATGATCGTGTGGCCGCACAAGCCGAACACGACCTCGACCCCGAGACGCTCGAGATATTCGGTCAGCTGATACGCGGCGATGCGCGTGCCGGTTTGCGGTTCGGTGGTGGCGGGTGCCGTGACAAGTGTGCTCATAAGAATGCTCGCAAAGGTCCGGCTAAATCCGGACACGACGTACCGTTAGAAAACGTCACTGTTATAAAACTCGCCGAACAGTTCCTGTTCGGTGGGGCGATCCTCGGGAATCGGACGACTGACCCAGGTGACGTTCATGTAGTGCTTGAGCGAGATGTTTTCGTTCGTGATGTTGCCGCCCCACACGCCGCACCCCATGCTCGACGTCATCGGCATGCCGTTGGCGAACGTGCCGGCGTTGGAGCTCGACTGAATCTGCCGGACCATGATGCGGCTGACCGGCGCGACACGGGCCAGTCGATCGATATGGTCATCGTCGAACGAATAAATTCCGCAGGAGTGGCCCTTGCCTCCGACCTCGAAGATCGCTCGGACCATCTCGAGCGCGTGGTCGAAGCCGTGATACTTGAACATCGCGAGCACAGTTCCCAGTTTCTCAGTCGAAAAGAGATGCTGACGTCCTATGTGATCTTGCTCAACGATCAGGAACGTCTTGTCGTCGGGGATTGAGAACCCGGCGCGCGCGGCCACGACGGCCGCCGGGCGCGCGATCGTCTCCGGTGTCCGATGTCCGTCGGCGTCCCAATACGCGCGTTCCAGGAGGCGCCTTTCCGACTCATTCACCAGGTACCCGCCCTCGCGCTGAAGCTGCGCGAGCAGTGCATCATAAATTCGCGCGTCGACGACGAGATTCCCGTCGGCGGAGCAGCCGGATCCGTGATCGTTGGTTTTACTGAGGCGTGTGTTTCGCGCCGCTTCGGCGACATCTGCCGTTTCGTCGATGACCATCGTGGCATTGCCTGCGCCGACGCCATAGGCAGGTTTGCCTGATCCGTAGGCAGCCTTCACCATCGCCGGTCCGCCGGTCGCGATCGTGAGATCGCAGCTGGCCATCAGCTCGCGCGCCAGCGGAATGCTCGGCCGCTCGATGCACTGCAGCAGATCGACGGGCGCGCCTTGTCGCGCGAGGGCTGCTCGCATGAGACGGACGGTTTCGTTCGTGGTGCGCCGGCTCGCCGGATGCGGCGAAAAGATGACCGCGTCTTTGCATTTCAGGGCATAGATGGCGATGCCGATCGGCGTCACGTACGGGCTGGTCACGGGCACGAGCGCCGCAATCACGCCGGCGGGCTTCGCGTACTTGACGATCCCTTTCTCAGGGAGTTCCTCGATCACTCCCATGCTTTTCTGGCGGAGCGCGTCGCGGAGGATGCCAAGCACCTTTGCGCGCCGGCGCGGTTCAGGGCTGCCCAGGCCTGATTCGTTGACACTCATCGCGGCGAGACGCGTGGCGGCCTGCTCATTTCCGCCCGCCCACGCCGTGGCGCGGCACAGTCGATCGACATCGGTCTGGTCGAAGGACTCGGCATCCGCCATCGCCTTGCGAGCGCGGGATAGCGCATCGCGAACGGTGTCCTGCTCCTCTGACGTGATACTTCGAACGGATGGATCCAGAACTGGCATCGCTTACTCCTCGGACTCCATGTGAGAGCCGGGGCCGTCATAGACAACTGGAATGCGGATGCGCATCGGTTTTTCACGGCCGTACTCTTCCGCGACCTCGGCGCTGATTCCGGCGACACGACTGATGATGAACAGCAGCATGCCCACCAGCGGCGGAAATCTGAGATCGTGCAGGATGGCGGCGAGGGCGCCGTCGATGTTCAGCGGAATCGGTTTCACCCTTTCCTTCAGCGCGGCTTCCAAGGCCCGCGCCAATCGAATGCCGTCGCCGGCCAGCCCGGCGTCCTCGGCAAGGCCAAACAACACGGACACCCGCGGATCGATCGTGGCGTGCACTCGGTGGCCGAACCCCGGGAGACGTTCGCCCGACGCTCGGGCTTGATCGACTAGCCGTGCCGCAGCGTGATCGAGCGACAGCGATTCCTGTCTGGACAGCTCGAGACCACGCGCGAGCAGGTCCATGCAGCGCATGCCGGCGCCACCGTGCTCGTCGCCGATGGTGAGGATTCCGGCGGCCACCGCGGCCGACGGTGATTGGCGGTTCCCGGAAGCGGCCAGCCGGGCAGCGGCGCACGACGGCGCGCCCGACCCGTGATCGGCACCGCCAATCAGAATGGCGTCGAACAACCGGCGTTCATCCGGCGTGGGCAGCCGTGTGTGGTGAAGCAGAAAGATCGCGTCGGTGAAAGTTGCCGATCGCATCATCGCCGTCACGTCATGACCGCGGATTTGGATCCGCGTGGGATCAGCGTTCACGATCGCCGTGCGCCATGGTTCCATCTGCCGATGGATTATCCGTCGTCGCGCGCGAAACGATCCGTTGTTACGGTTACAACACGGTAACTTCGTTCTTCAAGCGCCAGCCGAGTGTTAAGGTGCCCACCGCGACCGACGCGACTTCGGCCATCGGGAGGTGGGAGAGTGAGGACGTTACCAGCACTGCTCGGCGTGTTCATCCTGTCGTTCGTCTCAAACGGCACGGCGCTCGCTCAGGCCGTGGCCGGCTCACAACTATCTGGGGTGGTGCACGACTCGAGCAACGCCGCACTGCCAGGGGCCGAAGTGACAGTGACCAGGACCGACACCGGGCTGACGCGCACGACGTTCAGTGGCGCGGACGGCGCGTTCGCGTTACCGAATCTTCCGGTCGGTTCGTATCAATTGAAAGTCGCGTTGCAGGGATTCACCACCTACGTGCGCGAAGGCATCGTGCTCGAAGTGGGATCGAATCCTGAGATCGCGGTGACGCTGTCGATTGGCGCAATCAGCGAGCAGATCACGGTGACCGCGGCCAGCCCGCTCATTGAAACCCGGAACACCGGTGTGGGGCAGGTGATCGACAACCGGCGCGTCATGGAGATGCCGCTGAACGGCCGGCAGGCCACGGAGCTAATTTTTCTCTCCGGGCTGGCCACCTCCGCGCCGGCCGGCGATCTCAACACCAATAAGAATTTTCCGACGGTCACGATTTCCGTCGCTGGCGGCCAGGCCAACGGCATCACGTACATCATGGACGGAGGGACCCACAACGATCCGTTCAACAACCTGAATCTGCCGACGCCGTTTCCTGATGCGCTGCAGGAATTCAAGGTCGAGACGAGCGCGCTGCCAGCTCGTTACGGACATCATGCGGCGTCTGCAGTCAACCTCGTCACCAAGTCGGGATCCAATCAGGTTCACGGCGATGCGTTCGGCTTCAATCGCAACTGGCGTTTCAACGCGCGCAACTACTTCGCGCCCACGAAAGACAGCCTTAACCGCAATCAGTTCGGCGGCACGCTGGGGGCGCCGATCGTCAAGAACAAGCTGTTTGTGTTCGGTGGTTATCAGGGCCGCATTGAACAAAGCAATCCGGCGACAAGTCTGAGCTTCGTGCCAACCCAGGCGATGCGGAACGGCGACTTCACCGCGATCGCGTCACCTGCCTGCAACGCCGGCCGACAGATTACGTTGACCGGGCCGTTTGCCGGCACCGGCAACGTCCTCGATCCATCGAAGCTCAGTTCTGCCGCCATGAAGTTCTTGGACCACGTGCCGGTCTCGACCGACCCATGCGGACGCCTGCAATACGGCATTCCCAACAACAGCACCGAGCATCAGGGGCTCGGCAAGGTCGACTACACCATCAACAACAAGCAGTCAGTGTTCGTGCGCTACTTCTACGCGATGTACGACAACCCCGCTACTTACGACGGGAAAAACGTCCTCACGTTGAGCCGCACCGGACAGAACAACCAGGTGCATTCGCTGGTGGCCGGCCACAACGACGTGATTTCCGCGTCGACGCTCAATTCGCTGCACGTGACATTCAACAAGACGCTCAACGATCGGCCGATGCCGGCGTTCTTTTCGCCAGCGGATCTGGGCATCAACGTCTACGGTCCCCAACCGGGTTATATGGGTGTGACCGTCAGCGGAAACGGATTCAGTATCGGCGCGGGCGGCACCAATCCGGGCTACTTCAATTCTGTCGGATGGCAGCTGGCTGACGACATGGATCTAATTCGCGGGAGCCACCAGTTCTCGTTTGGCGGCAACTGGATTCATTCGCGGATCGAAACGTTGAACAATCGACCGAGCAACGGTCAGTTTTCATTCAACGGACAGGGAACGGGGCTGCCGCTTGCCGACTTCATGGTCGGGATCATGAGTGGGGGCTTCGTGCAAGGCAATCCGGTCTACGACTACGACCACAACGACTACATCGGTGCGTACGGCCAGGACAATTGGCGAGTGAGCAGCGACGTCACGGTCAACGTCGGCGTGCGCTGGGAGCCGTTCCTGCCTGTGAAGAACACCTACAGCTGGGTGAGCCACTTCGATCAATCACTGTTCGATCAGGGCGTGCATAGCCAGACGTATCCTCAGGCCCCGGCGGGCCTGATGTTTCCTGGGGATCCCGGATATCCGGGCGACGGCACGACCTTCGGCAAGGTGGCGCAGTTTGCGCCGCGGCTAGGGGTGGTTTGGACGCCGGGACACAGCGGGGATACCAGCATCCGCGCGTCGTGGGGCGTCTTCTATGACACGCCGCATTTGTTCTTCAACACGCGCTTTGCGAACAACCCGCCGTGGGGCGCTCAGATCACGCTCTCGAATCCGGCTGGAGGCTTCGCGGACCCCTATCTCGGCTACCCGGGCGGCAACCCATTTCCAGCGTTGAACAGCGGCTGGAAGACGGCCGCGTTCCCGACGTCCGGCGTCTATGTGAATACGCCGCTACATCTCGAGCCCACGTCGCTTCAGCAGTGGAATGTCAGTGCGCAACGTCAGTGGGGCGATTGGATGACGTCGGTGAGTTACCTGGGCAATCGCTCGATCCATCTCTGGCGCGCAACCGAGCTCAATCCGGCCGTCTACGGGCCAGGCGCGACCACTGGTAACACCAATCAGCGCCGCGTCCTCTACCTGGAAAATCAGGCGCAGGGCCAGTTCTACGGCACCATCGGGCAACTGGACGACACGGGCCGAGGGAACTACAAAGCGCTGCTCTTGTCCTTGCAACGGAGGCTGAAGGACAACTTCAGCGTGTTATCGAACTGGACCATCTCCAAGTGCATGAGCGATCCGGCGACGACCGAGATTACGGGACCGACGATTGTGAATCCCGCCGATCCGAATCTCGATTACTCCTATTGCGCGTCGGATCGGCGACACGTCGTGAACGTGTCGGTGGTCGCTTCATCGCCACGGCTTGGCAAGTCGGTCCTCGGGACAATTCTGGGCGATTGGCAGTTCTCGCCGATTCTCCGCTGGCAAAGCGGCAGTCGATCGAGTGTGACGACTGGCGTGGACACGGCCCTGACCGGGCTCGGCGGACAACGAGCCGTCCAGATTCTCGATGACCCGTACGGGACTGGTGGGCCAAACGCGTATCTCAATCGCGCCGCGTTCAAGAGTCCCGACACCGGCACGTACAGCACGCTGAAGCCGTTTACGATCGTGAATCCCTCGATCTTTCAGAACGACTTTGCCCTGAGTCGAACCGTGAAGATCGGTGGAACGCAGTCCATTCAGTTCCG
>Ga0066903_100004265_pt1 | contig 12040 bp, 12 predicted proteins | sample PanSoiMetaGPlot1_FD_67491 | JGI IMG/M metagenome (GOLD analysis project Ga0066903, IMG submission 67491) | Tropical forest soil microbial communities from Panama analyzed to predict greenhouse gas emissions - Panama Soil - Plot 1 (version 2) | ecosystem: Environmental > Terrestrial > Soil >...
CTCAGCCACGACGAGCACAGGCTGGCGGTCGAGTGGTGCATTGATCAGGCGAAGCATCGCGTGCCAGTGATAGCCGGCGCGGGCTCCAATGCGACGACGGAGGCGATCGAGCTTTCCCGGCATGCCGAACATGCTGGGGCCGATGCCGTGCTGGTCGTCACGCCCTACTACAATAAGCCGACCCAGGAAGGGCTTTACGGGCACTTCAAGGCCATCAACGATGCGATCGGCATTCCGATCATCATCTACAACATACCGGCGCGCTCGGTGATCGACATGTCGGTCGACACGATGAAGCGGCTGTTCGACTTGAAGAACATCGCTGGCGTCAAGGATGCGACCGCCAACGTGGTGCGCGTATCGCAACAGCGCGCCGCCATTGGAACGGATTTCAACCAGCTGTCAGGCGAGGATGCGACCGCGCTTGGCTTCATGGCGCATGGCGGGCATGGCTGCATCTCGGTGACGTCCAACGTGGCGCCGAGATTGTGCGCCGAGTTCCAGGACGCCTGCCTCAAGGGCGACTATGATGCCGCATTGAAGCTACACGACAAGCTCATGCCGCTGCACACGGCGCTGTTCGTCGAGACCAACCCGGCGCCGGCCAAGTTCGCGCTCTCCCTGTTGGGCAAATGTGCCGAGACGGTGCGGCTTCCCTTGGTTCCGGTCGCGGACAAGACGCGCACCGCCGTCCGCGAAGCCATGGTGCATGCCGGCCTGATCAATTAATTAAAGCATTAAAAGGTTGGACACCGGTTCTCGACAAGAAAATGCGACAAGCATTGAATGGCCGCGAAGTCCGAAGCCAACTTCAAGGTGGTCGCCGACAACCGCAAGGCGCGGTTTCACTATGCGATCGGCGATGTGTTCGAGGCCGGTATTGCACTGACCGGCACCGAGGTGAAGTCGCTGCGCCAGGGCAAGGCGAATATCGGTGAATCCTACGCGGCCGCGCGCGCCGGCGAGCTCTGGCTCTACAACGCCAATATTCCCGAATATCTGCAGGCGAGCCGGTTCAATCATGCGCCCAAGCGCCCACGCAAGCTGCTGCTCCACCGCCGCGAGGTCAACAAGCTGATCGGCGCGGTCGAGCGCGAGGGCATGACCTTGGTGCCGCTCAAGCTCTATTTCAATGCCAAGGGTCGGGCCAAGATCGAACTGGCGGTGGCGCGCGGCAAGAAGCTCCACGACAAGCGCGAGACCGAGAAGAAGCGCTCATGGGAGCGCGAGCGGTCGAGGCTCATGCGGGTGAAGGGCTAGTGTCCCGATTCCGAAGTTAGCTAGAGCGTGATGACGAAAGTCATCACGCTCTAGGCAAGCCGCTCACTGCTTCCAGCCGACGTGTTCCGGCACGACGATCTCGCAGACCACGCCGGCACGGCGCAGCGCAGCGACGACGTCGCGGGAGATGAGCCATCGGTGCTTGTAGAACAGCTTGTTCCGCTTCGGCCGTTTTGGCCTCGCGTATTTGACGACCATTGGCAGCTGGCCTGCCGCACCGGGTGGGGGCTCGATCGGCAGTCGGATAGTTTGATAAGACCTTTGAGGCTGGACAATGCCGACGGCGTGAAGGGAGCTCAGTCTCTCGAGCACTTGGTTTGATCTTGCGACCGCCGTGCGGGTTCGCCCGATGGTATCATTCAATTCCGCAAGCAACTGGCATGATTGCTCGATGAGTGACCTCGTTCGCGCCAGGGTCGCATCCACTTTCATGATCGACATGGTTGCGTTTCCCCCCGTTGAAAACCATTGCCGGTTTGGACCTTAGCTTCGGCATTTAGCCCTTATGATGCTGAACCATCATTTTGGCAAAATTTCACTCGCGCGGAGGTTTATTGTTCCCCGATCTCTCGCATTTTGCCGCTTCGGCAACTATTGGCTGTATCGGCAAATCGGTGGCGGCCATCGGGATAATTCCCGATAGGGATAATCACTGATCGCGTGTGTTGTGATCCGGGCTCATTATTAAGTGTTGCGAGAGGGCGATCCGCCGGGGTGTGCATTTGAATGGGGAACCAAAGAAGGCCGGACGGGTTGAACGCGCGGCCCGATCGTTGATAGCGACGCAGACCAGGACAGCTCGGTGAATACCCTCCTCGAACGCTGCAACGCCGAGCGATCGAACGGGGCGGATTTTCCCACCGTGTGGAACAAGATTCTGAAAGTGCACCATCTCGTCAACGGCGTGCCGGTCCAGGCCATCGAGAACGGCGAATCCGTACTCAAGGTCCGCCTCATTACCGGCCACCATCTCGTTTGCGGCCCAAACGGCTATTCGCTCGAGTAGAGTGGTAAAGGCACGCTTCTTCAGCGCGCCGCGCCCGCCATCCTGAGTTGATGAGTAGAATGGCGACATGGCGCGTCACGACCGCATCAGCATATTGATGCCGTGGCGCGGCGCGCCTTTGCCTACCGTACGTGCCGCGGGCAGCCCACACTGATATCCACATCGGCCTTCTTTTCAACCGCACCGCAGACGATAATTGGCTGCCGGTTATCACGTCGAAGGGAGGTCAAAGATGGCGCTCCCCATCAAGCTCGATCATTGCGTGCTGCACGTCTCGGACTGGGAGCGGTCGAACGCGTTCTACCACGACGTGCTGGGAGCCGAACTAGTTGAGCGGCCGGTCGGCTGGGCCTACCGGTTCGGCGACATCCAACTCAATCTGCACGGGCCAGGCTTCACGCCGGCCGAGGTGGCGCGGCTGCCGGTCAAGCCCGGCAACAGCGATCTGTGCTTCGAATGGAAGGGGCCGATCGCCGACGCGATCGCGCATCTCGCGCGCTGCGGCGTGGCCGTCGAGCGCGGGCCGATGGAGCGCTTTGGCGCCAAGGGCAGCGGCACGAGCGTCTATTTCCGTGACCCCGACGGATCGCTCCTAGAATTTATTTCCTACATGAGCACGTAGAGTAGGTACGGTGGGCAAAATCGCTGGAAAGCTTCCGGCGCCTTGCGGTGGTCGGCGATTTTGCCCACCCTACGATTCCGAGACATGTGGCATCGTTGGATATTTCTCGCATACAATGTTCGGGGAGGGGATATGGCTGCGCGCAATCTCACTGAGCTTCCACCCGACCTGCCCGTGCCGATCGATGACGGCGCGGCGCGCCACCTCACTGGATTGAAGCTTCCGGATCTGGGGCTTGGCTCCACTGGCGGTACGCCGGTGAACCTGTCGAAGCTCGCGGGCCGCACAATCGTGTACGCCTATCCGCGGACGGGCGAGCCTGGCAAGCCGATGATCGAGGGCTGGGACGCGATCCCCGGTGCGCGCGGATGCACGCCGCAGTCATGCGCCTTCCGCGATCACCATGCGACGCTGGCGATGCTCGGCGTGGCGCAGCTCTATGGGCTGTCCACCCAGGATACAGCGTATCAGCGCGAGGCCGTGGCGCGGCTGCATTTGCCCTTTGCCATTCTCTCAGACTTCGATCTCAGGTTCGCACGTGCGCTCAAACTTCCGACCTTCTCGATCGCTGGCATGACGCTGTTGAAGCGGCTCACCTTGGTGATCGACGGCGGCGTCATCACGAAAGTGTTCTATCCGGTGTTCCCGCCGGACAAGAATGCCGAGGAGGTGATCGCGTGGCTGAAAGGGTAGGCATCGGCGAGGCTCAAGCAAACAGTCAAGGGAGGACACTCATGGTCAAGCTGACAGTACTTTATGGACATCCGACAAGCGCCGCCGAATTCGAGACGTATTACGCCGAGACGCACCTGCCGATCGCCGCCCAGATGAAGGGAGTGCGGCGCATCGAGCTCGCCAAGGTGGTGGGAACGCCCGACGGCGGCAACCCTCCGTTCTATCGTATGGCCGAGCTCTATTTCGACGATCCCGAGCACATGAAGAGCGTGATGGGATCGCCCGAGGGGCAAAGGACTGTGGCCGATCTTGCCAATTTCGCCACTGGAGGCGCGACCGTCCTGATCTCCGACGTCCAATAGCGAGGCGGCCGTTCGGTTCGGCTCAATCCTGTTCATCGAGCCGGTGGAATTTTTGCACGCGCTGTCCGGTGGCTACTTCAGCCGTGTAGATGTTGCCCTGGTGGTCGACAGCGACATTGTGCAGGGCGGTGAACATGCCGATCTGGCGGCCGGGGCGACCGAAGCGCGACAGCGTCTCCTTGGTGACCCGGTCGACGATGCGGACTTCGCCGTTCATGCCGTCGATCATGTAGATGAACTTCTGGTCCTTGTCCGGTGAGAACACGAGATCGTAGACCGAGCCGGTGCCCCGCGTCGTCTTTTCGTACAGGTGCTCGGAAACAAAAGTGCCGTCCTTGCGGAAGATCTGTACGCGGTTGTTGGTGCGGTCGCATACATAGACCAGATCGTCCTTGCTGATCCGGATGCAATGCACCGGGTTGCCGAACTGGCTGGAAGGCGGTTTCGCCGGATCGTAGGGCGGCGTCTTGGCATCGCTCGGCTTGTTGCCATAGGCGCCCCAATGACGCTTATAGGCGCCCGTTTCGGAATCGAAAACGACCACTCGTCGGTTGCCATATCCGTCGGCGGCGAACACCTCCTTGGTGGCGACGTCGACCGCAACGTCGGCCGGCGAGCCGAGCCGGTCGGTCGCGTTGCTGTCGTTGCCCTCACCCGACTTGCCGATCTGGAGGACGAACTTTCCCTCCATGGTGAACTTGAGCAATTGTCCATCTCGCTTGCCGTTGCCCGCGAGCCAGACGAAATCGTTGTCGTCGACGTAGATTCCGTGCTCGCTCTCTGGCCACTGGTAGCCTTGGCCGGGACCGCCCCAGGAGCGCAGCAGGTTGCCGGACTGGTCGAGCAGGAGCACCGGCGGCGCCGCTACGCAGCACTTGGCGGTCGGCGGGGTCTGTTCGGCGGCGCGCTCCCGCTCGGTCAGTGAGCCTGGCCGGTGCACAAGCCAGATGCGATCGAACCGGTCGACCGCGATGCCCGAGACCTGGCCTAAAATCCAGTTGTTCGGCAGCGGTTTTGGCCAGAACGGATCGACCAGGAACTGCGGCACGCCGTTGTCGGCGAGTGTAGGCGATGACGCGATGGCGGTGAGCGCGAGAGCGGCCGCAACGGCTTTCATCCACATTCCCCCCGTGAGCGTTTGGTCGCGATCCATCATAACGACATCATGTCGCGCTCGGAAGAAGCTGCCGCCATGGTGTCGGCCAAATTTCACCGTTGAAGTATGAGCTGATCCATCTCGGCGGCCGCCTTTCAGATTCGGTGGATCGAGCCCATCCCAGTTTGTGGCGAGAGCGCAGCAATGCCGTCGGCGATCAAGGTCACCTCATGAGCCTTGCCCCTTTCGACCGTACCGCGAACAAGGACGCGCGGGCGGCGGCCGAGGATCCTCGCACATATGCGTTGGGATACACGGAAGGCGAGTTCAAGCGGCTGACGCTGCAGGGCGCGTTCATCCGCGACCTCACAGAGGATGTCCTGCGTCGGGCCGGAATCGGGCCGGGTGCACGTGTGCTCGATATCGGGTGCGGAATGGGCGACGTCTCGATACTTGCCGCCGGGCTTGTCGGCCCATCGGGCGCCGTGCTCGGCATCGACCGGTCGGCTGACGTGGTCGCTCAGGCGCAACGTCGAGCCGTCGCGTGTGGGCTCGATTGGGTGCGTTTTGCAGCGACCGAGCTCGACCGGTTTTCCTCCGACGAGCAGTTCGACGCTGTGATTGGGCGGCTGATCTTGCTGTACCTGCCCGACCCGTCAGCAACGTTGCGCGATCTTGTCCGCCACCTCCGGCCAGGCGGCATCGTCGCCTTCCAGGAATATGAAATGTCGCTGTGCCGCAGTGTCCCCGATACGCCCTTGTTCCGCCAATGCCGCGGCTGGTTCCTGAGCACCTTCGAGCGGTCAGGCTTCGAAGTCGACATGGGCACGAAGCTCTCGGCAACCTACCTGCGGGCCGGATTGCCGGCGCCACAGATGATCGCCGCCGCTCGCGTCGAGGCCGGTGCTGATTCGCCGGTCTATGAGTTCTTGGCCGCAACCCTTCGCAGTCTGCTGCCGGTCGCGGAACGCCTGGGGGTGGTCACGGCGGTCGAGGTCGATATCGATACCTTGGCTGAACGGCTGCGCCGCGAAGCGGTCGAGCACAACTCGTGCATCATGCCGCCGACCTTGATTGGCGCCTGGACCCGGACCACGGTGCCGGGCGCAAATTCACAGAGAGCATGATCCCGAAAAAGCCTGCCCCGGACTTGATCCGGGTGGATACCGGTTTTCGGAAAAGGCCTGCCCCCGCGAAAGCGGGGGTCATGCTCCAACAATAAGACTTGCCACGGGCACCCGGCGTCGTCCGGTCAATACGGGCGCGTCGTTCCTTTGACGGTCGTGCGCAGCATCAGCCGGCGCTCGCTCGCGGAAAAGTCCGTGCGGGCGTGCGATGAGCAGCGATTGTCCCACAACAGCAGGTCGCCCTTGCGCCAGCGATGCTCGTAGACGAATTCCCGGCGTTCGCAATGGTCCCACAGCAGGTTGAGCATCCGGTCGCTCTCCTCCCGTGCCATATCGAGGATCTTCATGGTCATCAGCCGATTGACGTAAATCGCCTTGCGGCCTGTCTCTTCATGGCTGCGGAACACCGGATGCACACACTCGCCGAATGCCTCGGTTCCTTTGTGGTCGCCGCGCGCGGTGGAACCGTAATGGTAATGATGCAGCGCCTTAAGGCCCTCGAGCCGCGAGCGAACCGCCGGATCGAGGGCGTCGTAGGCGGCGGTGCCGCTCGCGAACAAGGTGTTGCCGCCGATCGACGGGATTTCGACCGCATAGAGCAGCGTCGCCTTGCTCGGCACTTCGGCATGGATCATGTCGTGGTGAAACATCATCTCGCCGTCGGGGAGCGCGCCGATCGGCTCACCGTTTTCCCGGATGTTTGAGATCAGCATGATGCCGGGCACAAGCCGCGAATATCCTTTGGGGAAGTATTTGGGCGGCCGCGAGAGCTCACCGATCTCGCCGAAATAGCCGGTCACGCGCACGAGGTCGTCCTGCGCGAGATCCTGACCGGGAAAGATGATCACGAGATGATCGAGCCAGGCCTGGTAGATATCGCGGATTGTCTCCTCGTCGGGCTTGCTGCGCAGGTCGATACCGCTGAGCTCTGCGCCGATATGCCTGGTCAGCGGGACGACCTCGAAGCGCCTCTTCGTCTGGGTCGTGACCCTCATCGGCGTTCCTCCAAAAATCGTAGAATAGTGGTTCCGGACCGGAGCGTGTACTACCGTCGCCCTGACAGGTTCAAATTGGCGGAAGGCCATGATCGGGTCTGGGCTTGGTCAAGCTAAGCATGTGTCCGGCGTTGGTGCGGCGCTGGGCGCCGCATTCGCCCTCGGCGCCTTGGGTGCTGTGGCGGGGAGCGCCGAGCCATTCTTCAAGGGCAGGGTGATCAACCTCTATGTCGGCGCCGCGCCGGGCGGAACCTACGATTATTACAGCCGCCTCGTCGCTCGCTTCATGGCCAAGCATATTCCCGGGGATCCGACGATCGTGACGCAGAGTATGCCGGGCGCGGGCAGCCTTCATGCCGCTAACTTCCTGTACGCCGTCGCGCCGAGAGACGGCACCGCCTTGGGCATGATCACCCAGAACGCGGCGGTCGAAGAGGTTCTGCGTTCGCCCGGGGTCGCTTACAAGGCGGCGGAGTTCAATTGGATCGGCCGGGTGTCGGGCCTGCTGGAGATCCACTTCACCTGGAAGACCGCGGCGGCAAAGACCATCCAGGATGCGATGGAACACCAAGTCCTGGTGGCGGCGACCGGCCCTGGCTCCCCCTCGGAGGGCTATCCGAAGCTGCTTAACGTGCTTGCCGGCACCAAATTCAGGGTCATTTCGGGCTATCCGGGATCGATCCAGGGCATGTTGGCGATGGAACGGGGCGAGGTCGACGGCGCGCTCACGTCCTGGCACACGCTCAACCGGACACGGTCGGACTGGCTCAAAAACCGCGACATCAACCTTGTCGTCCAGTACGCCATGGAACGGCACCCGGACCTGCCCGATGTGCCGACCATGCTGGACGTCGCCGGCACTCCGGAAGCCAGACAGGTCTTTACGTTCTATCTCGGCAACGCGCTGATCGGCCGCTCGATTATGGCGCCGCCAGGCATTCCGGCGGACCGCGTCATGGCACTGCGCCGGGCGTTCGACGCCATGCTCGGCGACCCGGATTTTCGTGCCGAGATCGAGAAGAGCCAGGCGGAGTTCGACCCAGCGCCGGGCGAGCGGGTGCAGAAGTTCATCCGGGACACGGCCAGCGTCTCCCCGGAGATCGCCGATCGCGCGCGCGCCATACTTCGCGGCCGCTAATTAGAACGTGATGACGATTCGAAGAAAGTCATCACGCCCTAGCCTATTGGTGGAGCGTGACCCCCGCTTTCGCGGGGGCAGGCCTTTTCCGAAAACCGGTACCCACCCCGGATCAAGTCCGGTGCAGGCCCCGGATCAAGTCCGGGGCAGGCTCCGGATCAAGTCCGGGGCAGGCTTTTTTCGGGATCCTGCTCTAGATCCTTTCAATTTGGGATTTGCACCTGGCCGCCCGCGAAAATGATCAGCGCGCTCGGCGGCGGCACGTCCGCGATCGGCGGTACGTTGGCAGCCGCAATCGGCGGTGCGCCCGGGCCGCGCGGCGTGGTGTGCACCACCTGGCTGGGCGGCAGCGCCCGGCCGTTCCGCAGGTGGTCGAACATGAGATCCATCGCCTGAATGAAGTAGCGATGAAGCGGGACGAAACGTGCATCGTACCCGGGGAACTGATTGAAGCTGTCGAGGTGATGGGCGTTAGTCACCTCATAGTAATGAAGCGGGCTGACGGATCCCTCGACGACATTGTTGAGTCCGAAATATGCGCGAGAAGTGAAGTTCGGCGGCAGGATGCCATCGTTTCGGCCTGTCACGATGACGGCCGGAATGCGGTGCAGGTTGCCCGATGCGAGGATGTCCTCAACGCCTTCGCCGATGCGGTGCGCTTGGTTGCGCGCCGCGCCGGTGAGCTTCTGTCCGGTGATCGCGTCTTTCGCCGTCGCAAGCGAGCGCAGGCACAGCGCACCTTCGAGATTTTGGTCGACGGTCGAGACGCGGTCCTCCTTGGGGCCGCCCGGTGCTGCATTGTTGATCAGATTGACGCCGGAAGTTGGTGGGATTCCGTTGCTGGTGCCGAAGATCACGGCTTCGCCGGCAGCGGCCAGCGGCCCCGGCAGTCCGCCAGCGGTGGCGCCGAAGCTGTAATTGCAGAGATTGCCGACGACGCTGAAGCGGCCATAGGCGTTGGCATAGGTCACGGAAATCGATTGCGGCACGAAGGCGAACCAGTATCCCGGCTGAACGACGTTTTGCTCCGGCAGGATGCCGAAGTCGTTGATGATCTTCTGCGCCTCAGCGCCTTGGTCAGCCAGCGCCACCGAGGCGAGGAGCCCTTTGGCATGGAGGTCGGCGCAGCGTTGGGCGCTTCCCGCTAGGTTAAGCGGCGCGCCGGCGTTGGCGGGAGCGAGATTGGCGCAGCCCTGGAAGACGTTGACCAGCGTGATGTAGTCCATCAGCGGACGGCTGTGGTCGGCGAGCGGCGGATGGCCTGCCTGGACGATCGAAAACCAAGAGACGAACCTCGGGTTCACGTTGGGCTCGCCGACCGCAAGACCGTCGATAAGGTGCTGGTCGTCTTGTTCGACCGCGCGAACTGAGGCTCCGCCTCCGTTCGACACGCTCGACGCGATCACAATCGTGTTTCGCTTGGTAATCTCCGCGCTCCTATGACCGAATTTTTTATTGACTACGGAGAAGGCGAATTTGATGGAGCGGAGGACGTTCTTGCCCCAATTCTTCTCTGGATTTTGCTGGGAATGCGCGTGTTTGAAGGCAAAGCGATTGGGCGTGGCCGCATTGAAGGCGGCGCGCTCGGAATTCGTGAGTGCAGCCGTGAAGTTCGAATCATCGCCTGCCTGTGAGGCGTCGGCGCGCTCGCCGCGGATCAGGTTCACCGTGTCGTTTTGCAGGTCATGCGCCCCGGTGCCCGTTCCCTTGTCCGTATACGCCACGGCGCAACCGTGCTTGAGCCCCCACTCGCCGGCGGTCGCGATGGCGCCGTAGACACCGCGTGAGCCGGAGGAGGGCGCCGCCACGATACAGCCGTGCGCCGGATCGAAATGATCAGGCACCTGCACCATCATGGTGACGTTCCTGCGACCGTCCGCGCCTTTCTCGAAGGTGATGTACTCGTCGCCGGCGATCAGCCCTTCGCTGGTGGTTGGAACTCCGTCTACCGTGACGTTCGGCCCGTAAAGCAAGCCATAGCCACCGCCGGGCGTTGGATCGACGAGAGCGCGGTAATTGCTGTAGATCGCAAGGCGACGCAACTCCTCCGCGGTTGGCTTGAGTGGATCAGCGAAGCCAGGCGGTATTGGGCTGCCGAGACCCGACTTGCCGAGCCCGGCGGTCAATAAATCGTTGGTGACGCCGTCGTAATGCGCATGCAGGACGTTGTGGTCCGCCCACTCACCCGCGAGGAGAGGTAGCACGGTCAGCCCCCCCGATGACGCCGATGTCAGAAACGCCGCCGCGAGCCAGATCCGCTGCACTTGTTCCTCCATCAAGCTACGCAGGAGATCCCATTGCGGCCACGGCGGGCGGCGGAGGGATCTCCTTGGCCAACTGCGGCAGCCACAGGGCATCCAGCAACTGCCGAACCTCGATGCGCGCCGCCACATGCGACGTGGTCAGTCGCAAACCCGCGGTGATTTCGATCGAATCGATCACCGTCGCTCCGGTGAGGAACAGCTCGCGGTAGATGACGCGTTCGCAAAATCCCGGGGCGATGCGAAATCCCAGCTTGGGTGCCAGCGCTTCTAGCGCCCTGCCAACCCGTTCGTTGTTGCTCGAGGTGAGCGGGGCGAGCCGATTGCGCAGCACGATCCAATCGATCCCGGCGCCCTGTTCCCGCAGCCGTCGGCGCCGCTGCTCCAGGACCAACAGGCTGTATTGACTGGGGCCGGCCGGCGCCACACAGGCGGGATCAATCCGCGCCAGGACGTCCAGATCCATCAGGCTGTCGTTCATCGGGGTGACCAAGGTGTCGGCAAGGCTGTGGGCCAAGCTGGCGGACGGGGTCACGGCGCCGGGCGTATCGATGATCAGGAAGTCCGTGCGCTGACAAAGGGCGTGCAAATCCGCCGCGATTTGCTTGAGCCGGCCGCGCAGCGCCTCGCCATCCGCCGCTTCCGGAGGAGGCCGGTAAATGGTCGGGCAAGGCAGGGAGGCGGATCGATCGGTCGAATGGGCCCGACGATTCTCCAGGTAACGGAGCAGAGATTGCTGTCGTTCGTCAAAATCCGCGACCGCCACGCGGAAGCCAAGTTGCATCAGCCCGATCGCCAGGTGCAGAGCGATCGTCGATTTACCCGAGCCGCCCTTTTCGTTGCCGATCACGATGACATGGGCGTCATGCGCGTCCGGCATCTTGATGACTCGTATTGTGAACCTCCGAGGCTTTAAGTTTTCTTCTGGCAGGTCGTCGGCAGATCCGTGAGGGTTGGCACCTATTATGCCTTTAACCAAATCTATACCGGAAAAAACAATAGATCGGCAACTCTCAACCGAAGGAGGGTGCTGGACGTGTAGCGTGGTGGTGCGAACGGCCGGATGCTGATTGTCCGGGTGCCTTCAGCCCTCGGTCGATCCTTGACCTGATTACCGCACTCATACTCCATACACGAAAATTAAATCAGTTCTCTCTAGCTGGAATGAATGGCCCAGCCCCATCGCGGGCCGTTCTGCATCGTCCGGGGGGAGGCGGGAGCGGTCGAGGGCACAGCAACGGCGGGTCGAACGGCGCAATCGCGTTGTGTTCCAACACGGGTCAGCAAAGATGCGTATCGAGACACGAATGAACGGGACTGGCTTTGAGGCGAAGCTCAGCGACGGCTTGGCGTTTGCCGATAGTCCGACATTCCGCCTGCTCCTCAAGGAGATCGTCGAGGCGAAGCCGAAGACGTGCGTATTCGACCTTTCCGGGCTTTCTTCCATCGATTCGGCAGGGCTCGGCATGTTCATGAT
>Ga0066903_100004266_pt1 | contig 12039 bp, 15 predicted proteins | sample PanSoiMetaGPlot1_FD_67491 | JGI IMG/M metagenome (GOLD analysis project Ga0066903, IMG submission 67491) | Tropical forest soil microbial communities from Panama analyzed to predict greenhouse gas emissions - Panama Soil - Plot 1 (version 2) | ecosystem: Environmental > Terrestrial > Soil >...
ATGGACCGCGAGGTCGCCCTCAAGGTCATGAAGCCGGAGAAGCTGGCCAACCCGGAGGCCGTGCGGCGATTCCACCGCGAGATTCGCGCGGCCGCGACGCTGTCCCATGAAAACGTGGTCATGGCGTTCGACGCCGACCAGGCCGGCGACGTGCACTTTTTCGCCATGGAGTTCGTGGACGGAACCACGCTCGACCGCTACGTTCGTGAAAACGGGCCGCTGCCGGTCCCGGAGGCGTGCGAGTACGTCCGCCAGGCAGCGCTCGGCCTTCAGCATGCACACGAGAAGGGCCTCATCCACCGGGACATCAAGCCGGGCAATCTGCTCTTGAGCAAATCGGGCGTCGTCAAGATCTCGGACCTGGGGCTGGTACTTGTGGACCAACGAACCGGGCCGGCCGCGAGTCGGATTACCGGGCAAGGATTCACGGTCGGGACGCCGGACTTCCTGGCCCCGGAGCAGGCGCGCAATCCGCGCGGGGCGGACATCCGGGCGGACATTTATTCACTCGGCTGCACGTTCTATTACCTCCTCACGGGCGAATTCCCGTACCCCCAAGGGACGCCGACGCAAAAAATCCTACAGCACTCGCGCGAGCCGATGCCGATGCCGGCCCGCGCCGACGTCCCGGCCGGCGTGAAGACGGTACTGACCAAGATGACCGCAAAGAAGCCTGAGAAGAGGTACGCGACACCCGCGGCGGTCACAGCCGCGCTGGCGCCGTACGCGGCAAAGAAGGGCGCACCAGCCCCGCCGAACCCGGCACCGATCGTGGAGGAGTTGCTCACGGATGAAGAGCTGCCTTCGGCCGAGACGAAGACGGATAGCCGATTCCGGTTGTCGCCGTCAGAGGTGGCGCCACGAACGCAGGGGAGGAAGGGATGCCTTTCGGCCGTACTTCTCGTTGCTGGGGTGACGATTGTCGGAGTCGCGGTGAGATGGGTGTGGATCTAGCGTGGGATTTCGAGCAGTTCCCCCCACTCGGTCGTCTCGACGTTGACGTCACCGAGTTGGCACGGCTCGTCAGCGTAGATGGCGAGGCCCAAGAGGATTGGGCGCTTGCCCGTCCGGGCCGGGCCGGCGAGTTTGACCCATCGCGACGGCTTGTCCACAGCGTCGGGCGATTCGACCAGCCGGTGGAACGTCGGGGCAAACCCGCCGATGCTGAGTTGCGGCGGCCACACCTTGATTCGTGGCTTGTCGGAGCTGACGAACGCGCCCAGTCCGCGGACCACGTTGTTCAGCATTTCGGCGACATGGTCCGGCATTATGTTCTCTTGCGTCTTGCCTGTCGGAGCCATGACCACCAGCCGGAGCCGGCCCGGGATGCCGTTGACACTCAGACGCCGGGGATCGGCAGCCGCCGGCGCCGGCGGGTAAATCTTCAAATTCTCGCGTAAAAGCTTTTCCAGGTCCGGGGGGTCTTTCCTCCGGCTCCGGGCAATCTTCAGAAGGACCAGCGCGGCGACGAGCAATCCGATGACGACGGCGCCAAGAATCCAGTTGTCCTGGAGCGGCTTAAGCACGTCTTCGGCTTGTGCCCAGAGCATCGGACGAAACCAGCCTTATGATGAAGGGGACGATTGGAGTTTCGGCCTTCGCGCCTTGCGTTTCAAGGGGTCCCGCATGATTCCGCTCTTCCTGCTCGCGCTCGCCCCATCCGCCGACCCGGCCCAGGCCTGGGAAAAGGACGAGGCCGTCCACCTCACAAATATCAAGCAGGTGACTTTCGACTTCGTGCGAGCCGGTGAGGGTTATTTCTCTCCGGACGGGACGAAGGTCATCTACCAGGCGGAGGAGAAGGACACGGGAAATCCGTTCTACCAGATCTTTATCCAGGACCTGGCGACAGGGAAGCGGCACCGCGTCAGCCCCGGCGTCGGCAAGACGACGTGCTCCTACTTCCGCCCGGACGGAAAGCGCGTGATCTTCGCGAGCAGCCACGAAGACCCGGACGCGAAGAAGCTTCACGAAGCAGAGTACAAGCTGCGCGAGGAGAACAAGGCGAAGGGGATTCGCCCTCGGTATGTCTGGAACTTCGACCCGCACATGAAGATCTACGAGTCGGACCTCGACGGCGGGAACATGAAGTGCCTAACGCCCAAGGCCACGCAGTACACCGCAGAGGGCAGTTTCTCCGCGGACGGCCGTCGGATCGTCTATAGCTCCGGCACAGCGGGGAACGTCCAGCTTTACGTCATGAACGCCGACGGTTCGGAATCGCGGCAGCTGACCAAGGTCGCGAACTGCTATAACGGTGGCCCGTTCTTCTCCCCGGACGGGGCGAAGGTCATCTTCCGCAGCGACCGCAAAGAGAAGGACCGACTGCAGCTCTACGTGATCAATGCCGACGGAACCGGCGAGAAGGCGCTGACCGACAACGACCACTGGGTGTATTGGGCCCCCTACTGGTACAAGGACGGCAAGCACATCATCTACACCGCGGCGGACCATTCGGACCCGACGGCGCGGCCGAACTATGACCTCTATTGGATGAACATCGAGACCGGCAAGACAGTGCGGCTGACCTACGCGCCGGGCGCGGACGTGCTGCCAGTGTTTAGCCCGGACGGGACGAAGGTGATGTGGACGAGCAATCGCGACGGGCGATCGCCGACGCAGTTGTACATTGCGGACTTTGTGCCGCCGAAGGAGTAGCGGCGTTGTGGGCGGGCGCGTGGGTGCGGTATGATGAGGAGAAAAGGGGGAGGATGAGCTATGGAACACGATCTGGAACGCCAGCTCCGTCAGCGGATTGCTGAGTTGGAGGCGGAGGTGGCGCGCCTGAGAACCTCACTGGAATGCGTCAAGGCCGACCGAAAAGCACTGCGCGACGAGCTTTATGGTCCGGTGCGCGAGGAAGATCTCCCAACCGAAGACGAGCTGCGGGAAATGATGAAAGACTCGATTCCGGCTGAACATGTGTTTCGCGAGCTCGGCATCCCATTTGGGACTGGCCGGAAATGATCCCTGATCCGTCACCACCGTTCACTGTTGAGATGAGCGGTATGGTCCAAGACCGACTGGCAGTCATTCTCCGGCGCGCCAAGGATCAACAACGGTGGGCGGAAGTCACACCTGTGCTCTCGGACATCTCTGAGCGGCTTAGAATGGATCCCCGCGGTTGGGGCGATCCACTACGTGACTTGCGGCAAATGCAGTTGACGTTCTACCGCGGAATCCTGAAGCCATTCATCGTCTACTACTCAGTTCACCAGCGAATTCCGATTGTGTCCGTATGGCGCATCGAGGTAGATTCCGACGACCAACTCACACCGCCGACCGAGAACGGACAGTGAGCCTCTACTTCTTCACTCTCCCCCCATCTGCCACCGTCATCTGCCCGTAGCCTTCTTTCCATTGCCCGCGGACTTCGACTTTTCCGACGTAGTCAGCCTCTCCGAGCGTCGCGGTCCAGTCCTTCTCCAGGCGATCGTCCGCATCGACGTACACCTTGAGCAGATACCGCCCCGGTGGCAACGCTGGCTTACCGCCCGACCAGGTCTTCGCCCGGGCAGAGCCCACCTCGGCCATCAGCGTCACCGTGTGCTGCCACAGCTTGCCTTTTCCCCAGACCTTGCGGTCAGACGTGGCCACCGGTTTCGCCTCCCAATCCCTGGCCTTCTCATCCCAGGCATAGACGTCCAGTTGCAAGAGCTTGTCACCCCATGCCGGCGGGGTATTTTCGAGCTTCAGCCACGCTTCGGATCCAAATTGAAGCGGGCCGTTCGTCGGCTTGGGTAGGTCCGCCGCCGTCGTATAGCGCCCGGCCTTGATCGCGGCCACGTCTTCGACCCACTGGCGGAACGCCTTGTGCCCCTGGTCGCCGACAGCAAACTTGATCCCCCCCTCGTGCTTCACCTTGCCAAGCGGCTTTTGAAGGAGCAGGCTGTTTTCCGGGTCGGCCGGGTCGATCAACTTGCTTGCGATCAAATAGTCCATCGTCGCCTTCGGTCCGGCCTTCTTGACCCAGGCGACGCGGTCGCCATGCTCCTTGCGGAACTTGTCGTTCTGCGGCGTACCTTCGGTGTGGCAGTTCATGCAGCGGAAGCGCATGGCCCAGACGGTCTTCTCGAACGACTCGAGCAGCCGGTCCGACCGAGCATGGCGGATCACTTCGTTCGGCTTGGCCGGGCGGGCGAGGTCGGCCGCGTCGAGCTTCGGGGACGATCGTAGCGACTCGTTCGCGGCACACGCCTTGATCCAGGCGGCAAATGCCTCGTACTCGGCCTTGCGGTTGGCCGCGTGCACGGCCGGCGCCTTCGGGTCCGCGTCCCCCATCGCGATGAGCGAGAGGATCTTCGACTTCTCGGGCGCTGTGAGATCGATCAGTCCCTGGTCGCGGAGCGAGCGGAACGTCTTTTCGGCCGACGGCAGGATGTAGTCCTTGAGGTCAACGCCCGCGAGGTGGCACTGCACGCAGCTCGACGGGTTCGGCGACTTGAAGATCGGCAGGATGCGCGTCTCAAACACCTTCGCGGGGTCGTCGGCGCGCAGACTGGACGCGAGGACAGACAGGGCGGCGAGTGCCGCGAGGGCGAATCGATTCACGATGTGCATCTCGGAAGGTGGGTTGTCACTTCTCGGTCTTGGCCTTCGCCTTCAGCTCTTCGACCGTCTTCAGTGTCTTATCCGGATCTTTGAGGATTTCGTCCGTGCAGCCCTTGCAACAAACGAAGACCGGCTGGCCCTTCACCATCACCTTAACGGGTGCGCCCATGGAACCAAGCCGATTCTCCGGCTCGCTGGCGCAGTATTTCTGCTCCTCGGCCAACGCGCGGTCCTCCGGGTTCAGCTTTGCCATCGCAGCCCGGATCTTGGCATCGCTGCCGGAGGTCTTTGTGCCGCCTGCGACGGGCTGAGGCGATTGCGAGTCACTGCAGCCGGCGGCGAAAAGGCCAGCGGCAATGAGGAGCGGGAGGATTCGCTTCATCGGATTCTCCACCCCCGGCGACGGTGGGCGACGTCGGGATCAGGGTACACAGTTCGGTCCGGCCGCCATTTGTATCGTCCGCTCGCGGAAGGTGTCTAGAGCAGGTCGCCGGCCTGGGCCGAAGTGCACGGCGCGAAGAAGTGCGCGCGGGTGTAGTCCGCGGGCAACTACTTTCCAGATTTTAGTGCGCAGTGAGAAGGAGCTCGCGCAACTCCAGGCGAGTCAAGGCATCGCCGGCGCGCCGATAGTTGTCAGCATCGCCAGCGCAACTTGTGGAACAACTTCGAACTGTTTTCGCCGCCCTGGCAGGACTCGCCAGGACGACCGAACCTTAGTGCGGGCCTGGCTTTAGGCGCCGCTGAACATGACTGACAAGCACCGGCGACGATTTCAGAATCCCGATCAGTTTTTGCTCCACTTGCTGCGAGGGAGTCAGACCGGCACGGTCGTCGGCCACCAAAATCTCCTCGTCGGCCCAGATCTTGTGAAACGTATCCGAAGTCTTGTCGGGGCGAGGGGTTATGGGTGATTCGTTCACGGCAGTCTCCTCGGGTGTCAGCCTACGAGCGAAGGGGGCAATGCAGACAGCGTGCCGGTTCCTCCTTTCCGGATGGCAAACGGGGACATGGCACAGTCGTACGCCTATTCAATTGGCAGACGATCATCTTATGTAGACGGGCGCGAAACGGACAGGTTCGGACGATAATTCCCGTTGGATGGGCGACTCGACGGTTGTACCCGTTTCGTTTCATTGCAACAGGGAACAGGGGGACACCTATGAAACGAAATCCAAAAAGTGAAACGAAACGTGAAACGAAATAAGTCGCCCATCCGACGTCACTTCCGGCCAAATTGGAGCTGAATGGCGTTTATCGGACGCGCACCAGTCCGGTAGCGGAAGTCGCCAGACTTCCGTCCGGGGATCGAACGGAAGTCTGGGGACTTCGCGACGCAAACTCACTACCGACCTGCCAGCCGGTCGGCTTCCACCCTTCCATAGGGCCACGCCTCACCCGGCAGCAGCCCCAACCGGTCGTGGTCGATCTTGCCGGTCAGTTCTTCGTACACGTGTTTGACATTGTCCTTGTTCATCTGCGGCCCTGCGACCTCCACGCCGGTCCAGTCCTTGTACCAGGGCATGTTGATCGCCGCCGTGATGTCCGCGAGCGACTTCTTGTCGTCGACCCCCTTCTTGACCTGCTCGCGCAGCTCGACGAAGTATTTCTTCTGCTTCGCGATTAGATCCTTGGTCGTGACCGCCCCGTGGCCCGGGCAGACTAACTTGATGTCGAGCTTGTCCATTTTGTCGAGGCACTGAATCCACGACGCGGAGTTTGAGTGTCCCATGTAGTTGAACGCCCCGTTCACGCACGCGTCGCCGGTGCAGAGGATCTTGTGCTTGGGCAGATAGGCGACTGCGTCGCCCGGCGTGTGCGCATGGCCGAGGAACATAAACTCGACCTTCTGCGTGTCGTCTTCCAGCACCAGCTTGTCATCGAACGACTCATCCACCTGCTTCAGTTCTGTCTTGCGCAGGTCCTCGCGGTTCTTGCTCGCTTCCTCCCACTGCTTCGGTCCGTTCGCCTTGAGCAACCGGGCGCAGTTCTTATGGCTCAGGATCTTGGCCCCGGCCTTGGCCCAGACGGAGTTGCCGTACGCGTGATCGCCGTGGTGGTGAGTGTCGAGGACGTACTTGATCGGCTTGTCCGTGGTCTTCTTGATCGCGTCGAGGACATCGGCTGCTTCCTTGGGGAAGTTGGCGTCGATGACGACGACGTAGTCCTTGAAGACAACCCAGATGTTGTTGCACCCGCCGAACGGGATCGTCTTGTCATCAGCGCTGATGGACGAGTAGCGGAAGAAGACACCGGGGGCGACTTCCTTGACGTCGTTGAACTTCATCTCGGGCGGCTTGTCCTCATCCTTGGCGTCCGGCTTGGCCAGCGCGACGAAGATAAAGACGCCGAGCGCAAGCACGCCGGTCAGGAGCTTGGGGATGGTGCGCATGAGGTGCTCCGGTTTTGGACGGGAGTAGGGTACCGCAAGTTGAGATGAAAGTACACAGGGTAGTCGCGCCTGCGCGCAGCGAGCCGTGAAGCCGCGACGCGGAGGCTTTGTGCAGCGGAGCGCGGGCGTGTCAGGTCCAAGTGAGCTGGCTAAAGTTCAATGGCGAGCCCGGTTGCGTGAGCGCCGGGAGTGTTTGGACGGATCAGTCGCGTTACTGATTGTCGACGTACTCCCGGCGTTCACGCAACCAGACTGCCATTGCTAAATGGACAACGCCTCGGGCCGTACGCGTCTCACGCTCCGCTGCGCAAAGCCTCCGCGTCGCGGCTTCACGAGGTTTTGATTGGGAGCAGGGCTGCTCACACTGATCGCCGCTGACCCTCAATCGTCATATTCCCGCCTTCGCGGCGACCGTCCCTCGTCTTCGTCGTCTTCAATCTCGTCCCGCCGCCGCTGCCGGCGGCGCGGGCGGTCGTCGTAGTCATCTTCGTCCCCAAAGTCGTCCAGGTCGACGCGCCGGCGCGACTCGCCTGGCGCGGTCGCGGCCACAATGATGATCGGGATCGAGAACAGGAGCGCAGACGGCAGCCCGCCCAGGCAGCCGCACAGGAAAGCCATCCCTCCCGACAAAAGCGCGCCGATGATGCTCAGGGTGAGGATGATCGGCATCCGCGACTGCCCGCGGTGGCTGTTGCGGAGGATCATAATGCAGATCCCCCCGGTCAACGCCGGAATCAAGGCGCTGACGATGGCCGCGAAGACGACGCCGACCCAGAACCCCGCGGCCTGGGCGTTGTTTTGCGGTTGGAACTGGGCCCAGAGCATGGTGGGGTGTGGGTGTGGGTGTGGGTCAGGAGGGGTGGGACTCGCATGATCATACGGCGCGCGCGAGGGGCGGACAGGCGGCCGATGCTGGCGGCCCGCGGTGGAGCGCGGCGCTAAACCCGTCAGTCCTTGGCAAGCGTAGTAAAATGACCCGCTATGGAGGACGCCACGCCGCGCCACCAGTCGGTAATTGCTCCAGACGAAGCGGGCCTGCTGGCGCGAATTAAGGCGGGCGACAGCGACGCCTTTGAGGCGTGCGTTCGCACCTACGGCAGACAAATGTTGACGGTGGCGCAGCGGGTCGTCCGGAACGAACAGGATGCCAACGACGCAGTACAAGATGCATTTCTGTCCGCCTTCAAGAGCATCAACCAATTCCAGGGACAGTCGCGGCTCGGTACCTGGTTGCATCGGATCGTCGTCAATGCAGCGCTCGGCCGACTGCGCCGGCGGCAACGCCAGCCCGAAAAGTCCATTGAGGACCTACTGCCCCACTTCGGCGAAGATGAGCACCAGATCGATCCGCCGGTGCCATGGGAAGCGACACCGGAAACGAATGTGCAGGAGAAGGAAACCCGCGAACTGGTTCAGCGCTCGATCAATCAGTTGCCGGAAATTTACCGTATCGTCTTGTTACTCCGCGACATCGAAGGACTAGACTCGGAGGAGACGGCCCAGATGCTCGGAACCACCGTCGCGGTGGTCAAAACGCGCTTACATCGCGCCCATCAGGCCCTCCGCTCGCTACTCGACCCGCATTTTCGTCGAGGCAACCTATGAACTGCCGCGAATTCACGGAGTTTCTGCACGAATACTTGTTCGGCAACTTGCCGGTCGAGGAGCGCGCCGAGTTTGACAAACACCTGGCCGAGTGCCCGTGGTGCGTCGCGTACCTCGACAGCTATCAGAAGACCATTCAGCTCGGTCAGGCCGCGTACTCCCAGTCCGCGGACGCTCCGCCGCCGGCCGACGTGCCCGAGGAGCTGATCCAAGCCATACTCAGCGCCCGGTCTCGCGCCACGTGAGGCGAGGCACTGACCAGCCCAATTCATTTCCGTCCGCCGTCCACTTTGCTGTAACCTCTCCTCGCGGCTGACATCCCAGAGATAGACGCTCCCGCGTCGCGCCCTCGACCGATTGCCCGGCGGGCATCGGTGACGCCGGAGACCGATCCATTCTCATGAGAGTTCCTCAGGAGTGTCAACGTGCGCAAGATCTTGCTGACGATCGCCGGTACCGCTTTGAGTGTCGGCCTGGGCGCGGCCATCGTAGGTTGCGGTTCGTCATCGACTGCCGACAAGGACAGGATGGCCGGCGACAAAATGGCTAACGACAGGATGGCTGGCGACAAGATGAGCGGTGACAAGATGGCCGGCGACAAAATGGGCAACGACAAGATGAGCGGGGACAAGATGACCGGGGACAAGATGACCGGGGACAAGATGGGAGGAGACAAGAAGTAGCGAGAGACACTTGCTCGACCCCGCCGGGCGCCCACCCGGCGGGTCGAAATAGCGGCTGCGAGGGAAGAATCGTGAACCGTCTGGCGCCGAAACACCCACGGGCCATCCGCTGGATGCACTGGTTCAACGTCCCGCTGCTGACCATCATGATTTGGAGCGGACTTCTGATCTATTGGGCCAACGACGAATACGCAATTCGCGCCGGTGACGCCACGCTGTTCCACTTCTTCCCCAATGGTTTCTACCGCGCCCTGGACCTCGAACACAGTCTGGCGATCGGCATGGCCTACCATTTCACATTCATGTGGTTCTTCGCGATCAACGGACTCTGTTACGTCCTGTACACCTTCATCTCCGGAGAGTGGCGTCACCTGTTGCCCAACCGGCGGACGCCGCGGGAGGCGTGGCAAGTGGTGCTGCACGACCTTGGCCTGCACAAGGAGCCACCGCCACCAGCAAAGTACAACGGCGCCCAGCGCCTTGCTTATACGGGCGTGATTCTGATGGGCGTCGGTTCGCTCGCTACCGGCCTGTCCGTCTTCAAGCCTACGCAGCTTGCCTGGCTGACCGACTTGCTCGGTGGCTACAGTTTGGCGCGAGCCGAACACTTCGCGCTGACGATCGGTTACGTGTTGTTTTTCCTCGTCCACATCACCCAGGTGCTCCGAGCGGGGTGGAACAACTTTCTCGCGATGGTCACCGGGTACGAGTTTATGTCCGTGGAGGTAAAGAGCCATGCCTGAGCCGAAGGTGGTGCCTCCGCTAACGGGTGCTGCCGCGGAACAGTGGAGCCGGCGACTCACGCGGCGCAGCTTTGCCACCGGCGCGGTGGCCGCGCTGGCCGGCCTGAGCGCCTGGCGCTGGCTGACGACGGCTGACCGGGACGAGGGCGTGCCGTGGCCGCTGCGACGTGTGCTTCGCTTCAATGAGAAACTGGCCGAGGGTCTGGGGTCCCCGCGCGGGCTGGCGCCGACCTTCCCTCCGGAGCGAGTGCGCGGCGAGCCGCGGACGAACGGCACGATCGGCCTGGATGGCGCGGTCGACGGCGCTGACTGGTCGGTGCGTGTCGAACATGAGTCCCGGCGCGCTGTGGCAGCACAGTCGATTCGCTTGCAGGAAATCCAGCAGTGCCCGCGTTTCGATCTGATCACGGAGCTGAAGTGCATCGAGGGTTGGAGTGAGGTGATGCATCTTGGCGGGGTGAGCTTCCTTGATTTCGTGACGCATTTTCGCCTGGCAACGCGCAGTGGCCGCGCCCCCGACCCAGCCGGAAACCCGGCGGACCTGTACCGATACGTTTATCTGGCGACGCCCGACGAGTCGTATTACGTTGGCCTGGACATGGCGAGCGCTCTGCACCCCCAGACGATGCTGTGCGACATGATGAACTGGCAGCCATTGACGCGCACGCACGGGGCGCCGTTGCGGCTCTACGTGGCCGTGAAGTACGGAATCAAAAGTCTCAAGCGAATTGGACTCATTCGTTTTCAGGACGAGCGCCCCCCCGATTATTGGGCAAACCGGGGCTACGACTGGTACGCGGGCCTGTGAGCCTGGAGCGAGCTTGCCCGCGACACAAACAGGGCGAATCATGCGATATTCGTTGCTGGCCATTGGCGTTCTCGCCCTGGCCGTCATTTTTGTCATCATTGTGCGGCGTCCAGCGACAGAGGCGGCGCAGAGAGTGCCCGAAGCGGCAGGGACAACTGCGCCCGAAGCGGCGGCTCGGGCCGCGCCCGAAGAGGTTGGGACCACCGCGCCCGAATTCGCAGCGAGCACGCTTTGGATTCAGAGCGAACCTCTCACTTTGGCTTCACTTCGCGGCCGGGTTGTCGTCGTACATTTCTGGACATTTGGCTGCATCAATTGCATTCACAACTTCCCGAGCTACAAGGCCTGGCAGGAGCAATACGCCGGCAAGGCGGTAACCATCGTTGGCATCCACACGCCAGAAACCGAGGGCGAAGCTGACGTGAAGCGAGTCCTCGCCAAGGCCGAAGCGAACGGCTTGAAGTTCCCCATTGCCGTGGACAACGACGGCCAGAACTGGCGGAACTGGCAGAACCGGTACTGGCCCAGCGTCTATTTGCTCGACAAGAAAGGGCGCGTTCGGCACCGATGGGAAGGCGAGCTGAATTTTGCAAGCACCGAGGGCGAGCGGATCATGCGCCAGCGGATCGACGAGTTGCTCGCCGAGTAGCCAGTTTGGGCAGTGTCATGTCGAACTCCCGGTGGACTGCGAGCCCGAAGGCTGGCAATTCGAAGACGCGGACACTTTCACGCCGGAGCCGCCGCCATTTCCAGCCATTCCAGCGCGAGCTGCTCCTGGCACACGAGCAGGCCGCCCAGGCTCTTGAAGTGGATCCGCCGGAATCGTTCCACCGTCGCTCCCAATCGGCCACCGAGTCTGTTCACGTATTCTTCGGTGATCCCGTCGATGTAAACGCCAAAAGGCGACGGCCCGCTTCGATCGGCGATCAGGTCGGAGAGAGGCGTTCCCTCGGAGACGTTAGTCAGGGCCGGTGACCGGATTTGCTTGGCATCTTTCTCAGCCGCGGTGAGCGATTGTTGAATGCCATGGAGAATGGCCTGGGCCTCCATCTCGTCCCCTTCCGCGAGGTTGGGGTGTTGCGACAGCATCGACACGATGTGTTGGAACTGGGCTTCGGCACCAAACAGAACGCCCAGCAGGCGTTGGACACCCATGTGAAAGCGGTACCGCCCGTGCAGATCGTTCCTGCGTGCGCCACCGTCGAATCCGTCCAGATGCCCGGCGAGCGACCAGTGGGCCTCGAATGCCTGGCGGTCGAG
>Ga0066903_100004267_pt1 | contig 12039 bp, 8 predicted proteins | sample PanSoiMetaGPlot1_FD_67491 | JGI IMG/M metagenome (GOLD analysis project Ga0066903, IMG submission 67491) | Tropical forest soil microbial communities from Panama analyzed to predict greenhouse gas emissions - Panama Soil - Plot 1 (version 2) | ecosystem: Environmental > Terrestrial > Soil >...
GGCGACCGCGGTGGGCGAAGGCTCTGGCATCGCTTGGCTCTTTTCCTTCATCCCCGACATTCACTGCCGGCCGTCCACCGGCGGAGCGGCAAATCCCCAGCGCCGTCAGCTTCTTATCCACCGATTATCCAGCGCTTTGTCCAGCGGCTGGCGGGCGTTTCTCCCGCGCTTGTTCAACCCGCGTCGCGCCCGGCGGGCCGCATGGGGCGCGCCCTGTATCCCTGTTCTTACAGGGATAAATCAGCCCCCGCGCCCCGGCGCAGACCCCGCGAAAACGCACACGCGCGCCGTCGCGGCGCGCGCGCTGTTGCAGCGGCGTCAAAACCATGGTCCGAGCGCATGAATGGAGAGTGCCGAAATCCTAGGTGATTCGCGTAACACGAGTCAACCGGATTCGCGTCCCCGCGACCCGGCGCCAACTGATGGGGCATTACCAGGAATTATTCCGGCGGCGCGGCAATGGCTTGCCGCGCAATCTTCGTTCGCCGGAGCCAAATTGCATCGCCGCGGCAGCCTGAAGCGGCCCGCGTCACCGCGAGCCGTTGACGAATGCAACTTGAGGTATCAAGGTCCCCGCGTAGGGTTGAGGGCTCCCCACTCGCAGGTGTCGGCGCGTAGCGAGCGTGAGGGCGTGCCCGGGGCGCGCGATGGACAGTGCGAGTGGGGGTAGCGTCCGCGACACTGGCATCGACGCGCTCGTTCTGCTGCTGCGGTTCCACGAGCTCGCGGTCGATCCCGCGCAAATCCGCCATCGCTACGCCAATGCCCCGTTCGGGGTGGCGGAAATCCTGCGCTGCGCCAAGGAGCTCAAGCTCAAGGCGCGCAGCGTCGTGGTCGATTGGGCCCGGCTCGCGAAAATTACACTGCCCGCACTCGTGGAATGTCGCGACGGCGGCTTCTTCGTCCTCGGCAAGATCGTCGGCGACAAGGCGCTGATCCAGGACCCGAAGGTGGGGCGCCCGCAGCTCGTCGGCCGCGACGAGTTCGAGGCGCGCGCGACCCGGCGCCTGGTGCTGATCGCCCGCCGCGCCTTGCTCGGCGACCTCAAGCGGCATTTCGACATCACCTGGTTCCTGCAGGCGATCCACAAATATCGCTGGATCCTGAGCGAGGTGCTGGTCGCCTCGTTCTTTTTGCAGCTGTTCGCGCTGGTCTCGCCGCTGTTCTTCCAGGTGGTGATCGACAAGGTGCTGGTGCATCGCGGGCTGACCACGCTGGACGTGCTGATCATCGGCCTCATCGTGGTGTCGGTGTTCGAGTGCCTGCTCGGCACGCTCCGCACCTACGTGTTCTCCCACACCACCAACCGCATCGACGTCGAGCTCGGCGCGCGGCTCTACCGCCACCTGATGGCGCTGCCGATCGCCTATTTCGAGGCGCGGCGGGCCGGCGATTCGGTGGCGCGCGTGCGCGAGCTCGAGAACATCCGCAATTTCCTCACCAGCTCGGCGCTCACGCTCACCATCGACCTGTTCTTCACCTTCGTGTTCCTGGCGGTGATGTACTACTACTCGCCGCTGCTCACCTTCATCGTCATCGCCTCGTTCCCGTTCTACATCGCGCTCTCCGCCGGCGTGACGCCGGTGTTCCGCCGCCGGCTCGACGAGAAATTCAACCGCGGCGCCGAGAACCAGGCGTTCCTGGTCGAGAGCCTCACCGGCGTCGAGACGCTCAAGGCGATGGCGGTCGAGCCGCAGATGCAGCGGCGCTGGGAGGAGCAGCTCGCCGGCTATGTGCGCGCGAGCTTCCGCGTGCTCTCGCTCGGCAACTGGGCGAGCCAGGTGGTCCAGCTCATCAGCAAGCTGGTCACCGCGCTCACGCTCTATTTCGGCGCCTATCTCGCCATCGACGGCCAGCTCACCGTCGGCGAGCTCGTCGCCTTCAACATGCTGGCCGGGCGGGTGGCGCAGCCGATCCTGCGGCTGGCCCAGATCTGGCAGGACTTTCACCAGGCACGGCTGTCGGTGCAGCGGCTCGGCGACATCCTCAACGCGGTGCCGGAGCCGAGCTACCAGGCCGGCCGCGCCGCGCTGCCGGCGATCAAGGGCGCCATCGCCTTCGAGCACGTGACGTTTCGCTATAGGCTCGACGGGGCGGAGGTGCTCAAGGACGTCGTGCTCAAGGTCGCGCCCGGCCAGGTGGTCGGCATCGTCGGCCCCTCCGGCTCCGGCAAGTCGACCTTGGCCAAGCTGGTGCAGCGGCTCTACGTGCCGGAGAGCGGGCGGGTGATGATCGACGGCGTCGACATCGCCATGGTCGACGTCGCCTGGCTGCGCCGCCAGGTCGGCGTGGTGCTGCAGGAGAACGTGCTGTTCAACCGCTCGGTGCGCGACAATATCGCGCTCGCCGATCCGTCGGTGCCGCTCGAGCGGGTGGTGGCGGCGGCCGAGCTCGCCGGCGCCCACGAGTTCATCCTCGAGCTGCCGGACGGCTACGACACCATGGTCGGCGAGCGCGGCAGCACGGTGTCGGGCGGGCAGCGCCAGCGCATCGCCATCGCCCGCGCGCTGATCGGCGATCCCCGCATTCTCATTTTCGACGAGGCGACCAGCGCGCTCGACTACGAGAGCGAGCGCATCGTGCAGGACAACATGCGCAAAATCGTGCAGGGCCGCACGGTGCTGATCATCGCGCACCGGCTTTCGACCGTAGCGATGGCCGACCGCATCATCACGCTCGAGCGCGGCCGCATCGTCGAGGACGGCAGCCACGAGGAGCTCCTTCGCACCGGCGGCCGCTACGCCACGATGCATCGGATGCAGGCGGGGGTTCACCATGTCCAATGACAACGAGGCCGCCAACGTCGTGGCGCTGCCGTGGCTGGCGGCGCGCTCGCGCCGCGCGCATGCGCGCCGCGACCGGCTGGAGTTTCTGCCGGCCGCGCTCGAGATCGTCGAGACCCCGGCGTCTCCGCTCGGCCGCATCCTCGGCGGCACGCTGATCGCCTTCTTCGTGATCGCGCTGGCCTGGGCCACCTTCGGCCATATCGACATCATCGCCACCGCCCAGGGCAAGATCGTGCCGGTCGGCCGCGTCAAGGTGATCCAGCCGCTCGAGACCGGCGACGTCACCGGCATCTACGTCAAGGACGGCGACCGCGTGCGCGAGGGCCAGGTGCTGGTCGAGCTCGACCGCACCGTCGCCGTCGCCGGGCGCAACCGCGTCCGCCACGACCTGCTGCGCTCCCGGCTCGACGTGGCGCGGCTCACCGCCCTGCGGCGCGGGCTCGACGCCGGCACCGGCCCCATTGACTTTGCGCCGCCCGCGGACGCGCCGGCCTACGAGATCGAGCGCACCCGCGCCGGCATGCTGGCGCAGCACGAGCAGCAGGCGGCCAAGCTTTTGGCGCTCGACCAGCAGATCGCCCAGAAGATCGCCGAGGCCGGCGAGATCGCCGCGGTCATCGCCAAGCTCAAGGCCGGCCTGCCGCTGATCGAGGAGACCGCCGACGTGCGCGAGAAGGCGATGAAGCTGATGTACGGCAACCGCATCGCCCATCTCGACGCCCAGTTGAAGCTGACCGAGCAGCGCCACGAGCTCATGGTGCAGGCGCGCCGCGCGGTCGAGACCGACGCCGCCCGCCAAGCGCTGGAACGGCAGCGCGAGCAGACCAGGGCGGAGTACGCCCGCGGCATCATGACCGACCTCGCCGAGGCCGAGCCGGAGGCGGCGCAGTTCGCCGAGGACCTGGTCAAGACCGAGAAGCGCGTGCAGGACCAGACCCTGCGCGCGCCGATCGACGGCACGGTGCAGCAGCTCGCCATCCACACCGTCGGCGGCGTGGTGACGCCGGCGCAGACGCTGATGGTGGTGGTGCCGGGCGAGGGCGGGATCGAGGTCGAGGCCATGGTGCTCAACAAGGACATCGGCTTTGTCCGCGACGGCGATCCAGCCGAGGTCAAGATCGATACCTTCAACTTCACCAAATACGGGCTGCTGCACGGCAAGGTGCTGAGCGTCTCGCAGGACGCCATCGTGCGCGACAAGCCGGCAGGGCAGGGCGGCAACGATCGGCCCGCGCCGCCAAGCCAGTCCGCGCGCGGCAGCGAGCCGCCGGGGCAGGAGCTGCTCTACGCCGCGCGCATCTCGCTCGATCGCAGCCAGATGGAGATCGACGGTCGGCTGGTCAATCTCGCGCCCGGCATGGCGGTGACCGCTGAGATCAAGACCAGCCAGCGTCGGATCATCGAACTCCTGCTGTCGCCGCTGTTGCGTTACAAGCAGGAGAGCCTGCGCGAGCGGTGAGACTCAATTCGCTCCGAGATTGCCGCGGCAATCCTCGGGTCGCCGCATAGCCGATGTCTCGCCACGCGATGCAAATTATGCGATATTCAGCCCTATGAACCAAGCAAATCTCATCAAGGTGCTGCGGACTTACGATGGCGCTCTGCGCGAGAATGGCGCAACGGCGCTTTTCATTTTCGGGTCGCGCGCCCGCGGCAGCGAGCGCCCCGACAGCGATCTTGACCTCTTCATCGACTACAATCCGGGCGCGAAAATTCCGAGCCTGTTTCGCCTCATGCAGATCGAGGCGATGATTTCAGAGACTCTCGGCATTCCGGTCACCATTACGACGCGGGAGGCGTTGCATCCTTTGATGAAGAAGCGCATCGAACGCGACGCCGTCCGTGTCACTTGATGCCGAAGGACCCGACGATCGCCGTTCGGGATTGCCTTGCGGAGATCGCAATTCTGCAGGAGATCGCCACGCGCATGACGCTGCAAAGCTTCCGCAGCGATCCGATCGCGCGCCGCGCCGCTGCCTACGCGATTCAGACGATCTCGGAGGCCGTGCGACACATTCCAGATGACTGGCTCGCCGACTTCCCGACCGAGCCATGGGGCCAGATAAGGGGCATAGGCAATCGGATTCGGCACGAATACTTCCACATCGACGCTGCCATTCTGTGGGAAATCGTCACAACCGACACGCCAGCCTTGAAGATGGTCATGGATTTAATGCTCAAGCGGCATGCCAGCGACAACAGATAGGTCGGATTTCGCTTCCGCGCCATCCAACCTACGCCCGCCGAATATCCCGCGCATTCGCCGAATATATCGCGAGATGCGCCCTGGCGGCCGCGCTGATTCTGCTGCGCTGCAACTGCCGCAGCGCTTTGCCCGACCGCGCACCCTGTTCAACGAGATTGGCGGCTTCGATCTCCAACAGCTTGGTCAAATCATCGCGCGACAGATGAATGAGCTCGTTGGTGACGTGGTCGCGCACCGAGGCCTGCGGCTGCTCGGCGTTTTCGAGAAAAACCTTCGGCCGCTCGGTGACGCAGAACACGTAGGCGAGGAATTCCGCCTCCTTGCCGATCAGATCGGCAAGCTCGCTGCCGTCGTGTGATCGGAAACGCCTGGTGGCGGAAATGCCAAGTGCCGTAGATGCTGTGGAACAGCCCTGCGATGCAGACCGGCTCCGGGTTGCCCCAGTCGCGCAAGAGGTCGTGGGTGCCCTTGAGATGGGCGAAGAAGGTGCGGCCGCTGTGGTGCACGTCCTGAACGCGCAGTTGCTCGATCAGGAACGCGCGGTAGCGCTCCTCAACCATGCGGCGCCTCGGTCTTGAACATCAAGGTGATGCGCAGCACCGGGCAGATGCGCGCGACGCCGCGGGCGACGTGCGGGATGGTGCCCTGGAACATCACCAGCCGGTTCGGCATGGGATAGACCGAGGCGACGATGTCGGTCTCCTCCGGATTGAAGAACACGGTCTCGCCGCCCCAGTTCGGGCTCCAGCGCTCGTGCGGGTAATAGACGCTGGTGTAGCTGCTGGGCACCGCGGAATCCGCATGCAGGGTGCCATCGCTGCCGTAGGTGTGGCCGTTGGCGTAGCAGCGCACCAAGGTGTGGCCCTTGAGCGCCGTCTTCTCCAGCCCGCGCCAGAACGTGTGCAGCAGCGGCGCCTTGCGCGCGAGCTCCTCGGTGCAGTCGTAGGGCTCGACGCTGCCGTCGGCGGTCGGATGATCCGGCTGCAGCGCGCCCGCGAAATGCTTGTGCCAGAACGAGTAGATGTCGTTGTTGCTGCGCGACTTCCAGCCGAACTTCCAGCCCGGAGCCTGCAGGAACTGGTAAATCCGCTTGCGCTGGTCGTCGGTCAGCACATTGTCGACGCGCGCGAGGGCGGGCATTTTGCTCGGGGCGCTGGTACTGGGTACGACCGATGACTGCTCGACAACTGCTGCGGCTTCCGGCACGGCGCTCTCCCTCGGATCGTAAGAGCGTTCAAAAATTTATCGGCAAAAATTCTCATTGCGACATTTGCACGTCGTCGCCGTGTGCATCGAAGCTATCATAGCACTCAGCAAAGATTAATCGCTTCCGTAGGAATGAAGCAGCGTGCAAGCGTGGAGATGCTTTAACGAGTATGGGGTGCGGAACGAAGCCTTCTTGCAGGCACGGGTAAGCGACGTGCGCTCGGCTGACATCACCAAGGGGATTCGATCTGGGCGAATCCTTCTGCGAAGTTCATAACGAATTCTTCTGACGGATTAAATATACAATCAATATTAGAATTGTGGATTTCATGCAATTTTAATTTGCAAGCTCGCGGTGGGGGGGCGATATGTTTTTGGCGCACAAATTGCCGCGTTAGCAAAAATCAAATTTGCGATCCGCGAGTGACCTCCAATGAGCGGCAGCTCTATTGAATCGATGGTTGGAGCCCAAGCGAGCCATCATCACAAAGACTGGGAGGCCCTGGCTAACGCCGAGAAAAAGCGGTCAATGGGATCTGGGCCGTCCTACCCCCAGCAGATGCTGATCGAGGCCGTATTTCTCTCGACCTCTGCCATCAAAAAGGTTGTGACGTCGCGAGACTGTGCCATCCTACGAAGCGGGAGCGGGGGCACCGGTCTCGAACCGAATGTGAATATCCGTGGATCGTCTTCTTGCGTTCGTACTGCTCGCGCAACCTATCGACCCCGACATGCGAGCGGTTGTCGAGGCGATCCGCGTCCGTCATCCGGGCACCGCGGTGAGCCTGCCGGACGATCGCGACACCGCATCGCCCATGATCCTGTGCGCGGGCGAGATCGTCGTCGCAATGTCGATGCCCGCGCCTATCCCGGGCGACGACGGCGTGGTCGGCATGGCGTCCGCTACCTGGCCGCAAGCACGGGCCACCTTCGAGAGCCATCGGGCGCATCTCATTGTTTCAGTGCTGGGCAAGACCCCCCATCCGCTTCCGCAGGCACGGGCCATGACGGCGGTCATCGGCGGATTAATCGCCGCAGTGCCGGGCTGTATTGGAGTCGTGTGGGCCGGTCGGGTTGCCAATCCTGCAGACCGCTGGCTGGAGATGTCACGCGCCGCCTTCGCCTCCTACCCGGATTTCCCATTCATGCTCTGGATCGGCATTCGCCCGTTTCGCGATCAATCGACCATCGGTGCAGTCACCTATGGACTGTCGTCGCTGATCGGGCGGGAGATCGAGTTCGAAGGACAGAGTACCGACCTCCGGAGCGTGATCAACAAAGTAGCGGGGCTCGCTGCCTATCTCATCGACCGGGGCAGCGTGATCCCGGATGGCAACACGTTCGGTGGCGACGATACCGAGCGGATCACGGTCCATCACACCACCTCGCGCCGGTTCGCCAATACGCCAATTCTGCTCGCGATGTTGCCGGGCGCCTGATCGAAGGCGGGCGGCGGGCGCTACAACGGGCGCATGTCATGGGCCCGATGACACGTGATCCATGCATAATATCTAGGAGTCGGTGATGGGTGTGGGCTAGCGAGGTGCATGCATCCAGGCCACGGGCCCGGAAACCTTATCTCGCCGGTGTGGAAGTGGGGAGGGGAAGCACACCATGTCTGAGGAGGCCGTCAAAGTGCTAAAGCGTGCGCGCGAGCCGAAAATTCGCAAGTTTTTCCTTATGGATCGAGATTATGCGGCGACTAGAGCACCCGGTTATCGAATCGAGAACAAGACGAGGCTTTTGCGTAGCGGGCGTATTCTCGGACCTGAGCCTGGGCGGCGAGGTTTTCCAAACTATCCCGAAGCTCCCCGCGTCTTGATCGACACGAAATTCGGCCGACCGCTGCGCGATTGGGAAGAATGTAGTCAATATTGGCTCATCTCCGATCGCATGAAGGCGGTGCTCGAGGAAGTCGATCCTCAGGCCTGCGCCTTTGTCAAATGCGAGATGCGGCTTCGCAATTGTGAGCCCGGGCCGGGCTATTGGCTTTGTGATGTCGTGCGCGTTCTCGATGCGGTCGAGGAGGCGGAGTCGCGGGTGAAAATCTACGATGAACGAGGCGACAAGACCTACAGCTTGATGGGAGGCGCGCGCCTCGTCTTCAAGGAGGATGTCGTCCGATCTGCGCACATCTTCCGCATGGCGCATTTGGAACCGGCGGTCGTCTGCGATCAAAAATTCAAGGATGCATATAAGGCAGCAGGTTTGAGAGGCATTAGCTTCCGAGACGCTGCCAATTACTAAGCTGCAGGTTGCGCGTCCGCATGGATTAGGGGGAGCGACCCATGTCTATCTTCCAAATTCACCACATCATCTCCCTTATGTTCAGCGAGAACGCGGTTTTCGACTTGCTAACTGGTGAGCGCGACATCCACGGGGCGAATAATCTGGTGCCCCTTCCGGTCGCTCGCGAGTTGGCCGAGGAAATGGAGATTACGCCGCACAATGGCAGACATCTTGCCTCATATGAAAGAGGTCTTGATACCTTTCTCCGGGACCTGGAACGATCTTCCGACTTCGACCTCGCTAAGGCGACAGGTGACACCACCGCGCTCAATGACCTAAAGACCGAGTTGTCCATCCTGCAGGATGCGATGAGGGCCGCGCTTGCGAATGGCGATCTTTTCACCAATTACCCACTCGGAATGACTAAGGAAGCCGTGAATGCTATCAACAATACATTTTTTGGAGATTATCGCAATTACGCAATCGCACATGTAGATCAGATAATTGGCTTCAACAAAAATCCATTCACTGCCCCCAGCCCGGATTTGGGCGGGCCGTTTAGAGAAGCATTTCCGGTAGCCCCCGAAATAATCCCCCTGCCGGGTTTTGAACCATCTCCGGCGTTATCCCCTCTTCCAGGTCTTATGCCGGCTCCGGAATTCCCCGGCCTTCCAGGTCTTCCGGCAGCTCCAACTTTACCCGCTCTTCCGGGATACCCGGTCCAGGCGCCTACGATCCCCGGCGTGCTAACGAGGGATGAGACACCTTTTCTGGTACCTGATCTTTTTCCCACCACGGTCCCCACTCCCTTTCCCGAGCCGCAACCCTTCCCGGAAATTGCACAGCCTAATGGGTTCACAGTACCCGGCCTGCCGCCGGATTCGGCTGAGGAACTTGCTCCGTCCGCGCCCCCTCCGACGGACGATCGAATCTCGTCAACGACACTAGGAGACCTAGTGCTTGTCGGTATTGGGCTCCTGTTTGCAATCGCAGGCGCTCCCATCGTCGGACTTGGGACACTGTTCAGTGTAGCAACCCCAGCTCCCGCATTGGCCAACGTAAAGGAGGAGAAGGACAAGGAAGAGAATAATCCCGATCCAAAGGACAAGGACAATCCCGATCCATTCAGCAACAACCCCTTTGGCCCCCCTGATTTCGGTAAGGGTCCCGACGATAACGTCGACAAGAATGAGAATAATGAGGAGGACGAGAATCAAATAATATACGACTACGGATTCTTCAACAGCAGCGTTACCGCCACTGAGTCCCCTGTCGGCCCTGCCGACGACCCAGGCTTCGCCGGCAAGGGGCATAGCTGTTTCCCAGCCGGCACCCTCGTCGAGTTGGACAACGGGGCAAGAAAGCCGATCGAAAGCGTCGTGCCCGGCGACCGGGTCGTCGCCTTCGACCGCTTCGGCAATTTGTCCCCGCGGAGAGTCGCCAATACCTTCCGCAACACGACCGATTTCTGGGTCGAGCTGGCGTTCAATGGCGCGCCGGAGCGGACGCGGCTCATCGCCACGCCCGGACACTATTTTCTGAGCGAGGATGGTTCCTTCCAGCCGATCATGCGCATGCTGCGCCTCGGCGGCGGTGCGGCCAAGGTCGTGCTGGACAACGGCTCGCTGGCCGTGGTCGAGGGACGCCTGATCGCCTTCAGCGCCGAGACTGCCAGGCTGTTCGAGCAAACGACCGCCGCCGTCGACTACGTCGTGGATGGCGCGACCGCGCGCGCCGCGTCGCCGCGGGGCGGATGGGTCACCTACAATTTCGAGGTGGAGGAGCTGCACACCTACATCGCCGGCGGCGTGCGGGTGCACAACGACTCCGGCGACGATGATTTTAATAGCCTTGGCCCTAACGACTTTGGGCTCGGCATCAGCACCACTTTCGGGCCTTCGGAAGACTTCGCCGACAATAGCAACGGCGTAGGATTTGGCGGCTTCGGCAACGGGTTCGACGGCTTCGGTGGCTTCGGCAACGGATTCGACGGCTTCGGTGGCGTCGGCGGGTTTGACGGCTTCGACGGCTTTGGCGACGGTACCGACGGTTTCGGCGATGGCTTTGGAGACGGCTTTGGCGACGGTGCCGATGGAGCGGACGGGGGTGACGGCGGCGACGGCGGCGAACCGGTCGTGCTCGACCTCACAGGCAACGGCAGTATCAAGATCACGCCGCTGAGCTCGTCCAATCGCTTCTTCGACATGGCTGGTGACGGCTGGCAGCACCGCACCGCCTGGGCCGGCGCTGGCAACGGCATGCTCGTGCTCGACCTCGCCGGCAACGGCCAGATCACCCAGCGCAACCAGGTCGTGTTCACCGACTGGGATCCCAGCGCCAAGAACGACATGCAGGCGCTGCGCGACGTGTTCGACACCAACCACAACGGCAAGCTCGACGCCGGCGACGCGCAGTGGTCGCAGTTCAAGATCATGGTGACCAACGCCGATGGCACCACCACGCTTGAGACCCTCGCGCAGGCCGGCATCCAGTCGATCGACCTGACGCCGGACGCCTCGACCACGGCGCTGCTCGACGGGTCGCGCATCGACGGCGTCACCACCTTCACCCGCATCGACGGGAGCACGAGCACGGCCGCGACCGTCGCGCTCAATTTCGACGCCAACGGCTACGCCGTCACCCAGACGGTGACCCACAACGCCGATGGCTCGACCACCATTGACAGCAAGGCGCGCGATCGCGACGGCAGCCTCGCCAACGAGACCATCGGCGTCACCAGCGCCGACGGCCTGACGACCACCTTGTCGTTCGACTGGGACGGCGACGGCATCATCGATCAGGTGCAGACCGACGCTACCGTGGTCAATGCCAACGGCAGCCGCACCGAAACGCTGAGCGACGCAACCGGCGCCGGCGTGCTACTCGACCGCACCGTGACGACGACCAGCGCCGACGGCAAGACGATCACGATTGCGCGCGACGCCAACGGCGACGGCCTCACCGACCAGTCCGAGGCCCGCACGACCGCGGCGGACGGCAGCAAGTCGGTCGCGATCTCGAACCTCAATCCGGACGGCTCGCTGGTGAACAAGGCGACCAGCGCCAACGGCCTCACCCAGACCATCAGCACCGATATCGATGGCAACGGCGTCAACGACCTCACCACGACCGACGTCACCGTGGTCGCTGCCGACGGCAGCCGCACCGAGACCATCTCCGATAGCAACGCTAACGGCTCGCTGCGCGACCGCAGCATCACTGTGACCAGCGCCGATGCCCACACCAAGACCACGACCATCGACCGCGACGGCAACGGCACCACCGACCTGACCTCGGCTTCGGTCATGGTGGTGAACGCCAACGGCAGCACCACCACGACGCTGACCGAGACCAATCGTGACGGCTCGCTGCGCGATAAACGCGTCACCATCATCAGCGCCGACGGCCTGTCGACGACTACGCAATCGGACGTCACCGGCGACGGCGTGTTCGACTGGATCACCACCGACGTCACGGTGGTCAACGACGGCAGCCGGGTCGAGACCGTGACCGACCGCAACGCCAACGGCTCGCTGCACGACCAGACCATCACCGCCACCAGCGCCGACCGCAGGACCGTGACCACGACCCGCGACGTCAACGGCGACGGCG
>Ga0066903_100004268_pt1 | contig 12038 bp, 13 predicted proteins | sample PanSoiMetaGPlot1_FD_67491 | JGI IMG/M metagenome (GOLD analysis project Ga0066903, IMG submission 67491) | Tropical forest soil microbial communities from Panama analyzed to predict greenhouse gas emissions - Panama Soil - Plot 1 (version 2) | ecosystem: Environmental > Terrestrial > Soil >...
GATCAGCGCGTTGGTTTCATCGGCGCGATGACCAACCTCCATTTTTGCGAAAGCTGCAACAAACTACGCCTGACCTGCGACGGAAAACTTCGGCCGTGCCTTGGCAGTTATCTCGAGTTCGACATCATGAAACCATTGCGCGCCGGAGCGAGCGACAATGAATTGCGCCAATTTTTCCTCGACGTCGTCGATCGCAAACCGGAGCAGCACGATTTCCGAAATAATTATCAGCCCGACCGGAAGATGGTCGCGATCGGCGGATGAAAGAGTGACGGGTAGCACGTGACGAGCGACGAGCAATGAAGCGCTTAACTCATCTCGACGAGGCCGGAAAGGTGCAAATGGTCGATGTCTCGGCCAAGCCGATGAGCGCGCGCACCGCGATTGCGAAAGGCAAAATAAAACTTCAAAGCAAAACGCTCGATCTGATTTCGAATGATCGAATCGCGAAGGGAAATGTGTTTGCGACTGCACGTCTCGCCGGCATTCAGGCCGCCAAACAAACTGCGCATCTTATTCCGCTCTGTCATACGATCCCGCTCAGCGATGTGAAGATCAACATCGTCGCGACACGCAGCGCTGCCGAAGTCACGTGCACTGCGCGGACTGTTGGCCAGACCGGCGTCGAAATGGAAGCGCTCACCGGAGTGGCGGTCGCTTTGCTCACGATTTACGACATGTGCAAAGCGGTTGATAAGAAGATGCAGATCGCCGATGTGCGGTTGATCAAGAAAACCAAAGCGTAATGCAGATCGTCGTTGGAATTATCACCGTTTCAGATCGCGCCAGCGCAGGGGATTATAAAGATCTCGGCGGCCCCGCGCTGAAGGATGTTGCGCAGAAAAATGGATGGCAGGTCTTGTGCGAAGCGGTGATCCCGGATGATTCCGTGAAAATTCAGGAAACGGTTCGCTCTTTTTCAAAGCAAGGCTGCGGGCTGGTTCTCACCACCGGCGGAACGGGAATTGGTCCGCGCGATGTCACGCCGGAAGCGATCCGCGCCATCATGCGCGTCGAGTTGCCCGGGTTCGGAGAAGTGATGCGTGCCGAGTCGATGAAGATCACGCCCAACGCAATTATTTCGCGCAATCTCGCCGCGGTCGTGGACGACTCACTGGTAATTGCGCTTCCAGGCAAACCGAGCGGCGCTGTCGAATGTCTTAGTTTCGTCACCGGCGCGATTCCGCACGGCGTTGCGGTCGCGCAGAAGAAACCGACGTCGTGCTAAATTCTTCAGTCGGGATGAATCAATAAGTGCAGCATTTGTTTGCCGTGATCGGTGAGATGCGCATTCGAGGCCGGGCCCGCCGCGATTCCATCGATTAAGAACGCAGCGTTTCGTAAACTTGGTTTCACGTAAACCAGCTCCGGCTCTTTCACTTTTCGATCGCTCGGTTCGATCTTCAGCGGCAACCCGCTGCGGGTGAAGCTCACGATCCACGAGCGCGGCTCGTTGGCAGTGCTTCCATTCAACATCCAAGGATACGTCTTCGGCAATTCGAAGTTGCGCGACCTCGGCAGCGCTACTTTGTAAATGGGTTCTTCCTCGCCGAGGAATTGCGGAATCGTAAGCGACGGTTTTTCGCGCAACTCCAGGTAAAGGCGCGCGATGTTGAGCCCGGTGAGATTGAGCCCGTTGTAGATGCCGTGGTGGTTTGGATCTTTCGGATCGACAAAGGCGTTGTACCATTCCTGAAACTTGCGGCTGAGCATCAAATTCAATTCCAGATGCACGTGCGCTCGCTCGCGATTGATTCCAACTCCGGTGTAGCCCATCACCGCGATGTGCTGGCCGCGATGGACCAGATCGCCGGCGCGGACGTCGATCTTGCTGAGGTGTCCATACAGACTGTAATAAGGCGAGCCATCCCAGCGATGTTCGATCACGACGTATTTCCCGTAGTTTGAATAACCGGGAACCAAATTCGTGTAGACAACTTTGCCGTCAGCGATCGCGCGTAATTCATCGAGCGGCTCGCCGCGCTCGTCGCGATGCACCGGCTTAATGTCGATGCCTTCATGAAAGCGCGTGTAGACAATTCCGCCGCCGGTGTCCACCGGATCGCGCACCCAACCGTATTGGCCGCCTTCCCATGGCGTCGATTTCTCGCCGTGATAATCACGTTCGATGGATTGGTAAAAATCCGCGCCGCCACCATGAAAGATCGCGTCGTTGTCTGTCGGCAACGCCAGATCGACACCTGCCGATTCGCTTTGCGCGAATGTGCTCAACTGGATCGACATTACGGCGACAAGAGGGGCCAGGAGCGAGCGCGTCATTGGTTTTTCTTTTCTCCGATCAGGCGCCATTATTTTTTCATCCGCAAAATGCATGGTCCATTTTTTCCCGCGACGGAAGCCGCGATCAATGCCACAGTCAGGCTCGCAAAAATGGACTTCATGACCAATTGCTAGTTTTCGTGTTTAACCTGTCGATGATTCGTCCCGCCATCATTTTTTGCATCCTGGTTGTCGCCGCTGCCGGCATTCGAGCCCAGGAAAATTTGTTGGGAAGCTCGCCTACCGCCCCGCCAACGGCGACCCCCGCCCCATCGGCTTCAGGGGTTCAGACGCCCGCTCCGATCACCACGACGACCATGCAAAAGCGCGGTTTTTTCGGCCGAGTGCTCCATCCGTTTTCGTCCTCGGAGGTCCTGCCCAAGTACGAAAACCGCAAACTGCGCGGCCTGATCCTCAATCTTCAGGTGTCACCGCAGCCGGTCCGGCTTTCGGAAATTCGCCAAATGGAAGTCAAACTCACCGTAAGGAATCTCGGGAATCACATGATCAATCTCGAATTCCCAACCGATCAGCGCATTGAAGTGCAATTGCTTAACCCAGGGGATGTCGTTTTGACGAAGTGGTCCGAGAATCACGCGATCAAGGAAACTCCCGGAACCGTCCTGATTAATCCCGGCGAACACATTGAATACAAAGAGACGATCGCCACCCGCGATCTGACGCCGGGGAAAGTGTTCACCGCGGAAGTTTTCTTTCCGAAATATCCTGAGCTGAGAATCCGGCAGAAGTTCATGACCGAGCCGTGATCGGAGAAGTTAATAGTTGATGGTTGAGAGTTGATTGCGCGAAATCGGTTTTCTATCAACAATCATCTATCAACCATCAACTCTTCTCCGATTACCACACGCATCCACAAGGCCACCGCGTTCAGCCATATTCTCAGAAACTGTTGCAGCCGTGGATCGACAGCGCGCGTGAGAAAGGACTGTGCGACATCGCGTTCACTGACCACGATCGTTACCATGCTGGCGTCGATTTCGATGAGATCGATAGACTTCGCGCCGCCAATCCGGATGTAAAAATTCGGGCTGGTATCGAGCTGGATAACGACCCGGAGACGTCAGCCGCGGGCAGAAACTGGGTCGAGCAAAATTGGGAGAAGCTCGATTTCGTTCTCGGCTCGGTTCATTACCTGGACGATCCGAAGCAAATGTTCGACAGCGTGCCGGACGGCGCCGAACAATTTGTCGGACGCGACGTGAATGAAGTTTACGAAGATTATTTTCGACGCGTTCGTGAGATTGGCGTCACGGGACTTGTCGATTGTTTGTCTCACCTCGATCTCATTAAGATCCATGGCCATCGCCCGTGCGGCGATGTCCGAGCGATCGTGAATGAGACGTTGGACTTCATTCGTTCGCGAAAACTCGCGATCGAGCTCTCGACCGCTGGCTGGCGCAAACCGGTGAACGAACTTTATCCGAGCGACGACATCATCCGGCTCGCGATCAAGAAGGGAATTCCGTTTACGACTGCGTCTGACGCGCATTCGCACGCACAACTCACCGAAAATTATGATCGTCTCGCCGAGAAAATGTCGGTCTTGGGGATTCGCGAAGTTTGCGTTTACGAAAAACACCAGCGGCATTTACGCTCTTTGGAATGAACGACGAGAGAACGCGTTGGTATTCGCGTTCTGGCGTTTGGTTTTGGTTGATAATCGCGCTCGGCGCAGCGCTTCGTCTTTATCTCGTCCTTTTCACTGAGGGAACGCGGGACGTTGCGATCTGGGAACAACATGCGCGCCATGTCCGCGATTTAGGGCTGATCGGCTACTATCACGCCGACGCAAGCGCTAATCATCCTCCGTTCATTAGCGAGGCTGAGGCGCTGCTGCTGCGAGCTTCCGACGCCACCGCAATTTCATTTCGGATTTTGTTGCGCGCGCCGTTCGCGCTGTTCGATGCTGGGACAACCTGTTTGCTGCTGCTTTTGTTTGGGGCAAGTCGCTGGCGATTTGTCGCCACTGCTGCTTATTGGCTCAGTCCGCTTTCGATTATTTTCTCCGCCTACCACGGCAACACCGATTCCGCGATTGCGTTTTTTCTCGTGCTTTGCGTGTGGTTACTGTCCAAGGATCAATTGCTGGCCGCGGCGATCGCACTCGGGGTAAGCGCATGGATCAAGCTTCCGGGCGTGCTCGCGGTTCCGGCGCTGGCCTTTTTCATTGACGGTTGGCGCAGCCGCTTTCGGTTCGTCGCGATTGCCGGAGCCGTTGCGCTTACGACCTACGTTCCCGCGCTCCTTCAGGATGCGGCCATTATTTGGCAAAATGTTTTTGGATATCGCGCTCAGATTGTACACAGCACTGCTGGAGTTCCGGCCTGGGGACCGCGCGTTCTTTTCTTTTCAATCATCGCTGCCCCGCAAAAGTGGCCGCAAGCGTCTCATGCGCCGATCTTATTTTTCCTGGCGAAAGGCTGGTTGATCGCCGTCTTGTTAGTGGTTCTCCTGGTCTGGCTGCATCATTCGAAACTGGCAGTGCCAGGTCTTTGTGCGGCAATCGCAGGCAGCTATGTCATGGTCGCGACTCTGAGTGATGGTTTTTCTTTCCAATACTTTGCCTGGGCATTGCCGTTTTGGTTGTTTTTACCGCGTTGGTTCTGCATTCCCGCACTCGTGCTCGTCAGTGGTTATGTCTATTCGCTATATGGGTATCTGTGTGGCAATCCCTGGCTGCTCGGTGTCTGGGATTTCATCGGCCACCCCTACTGGCCGTCGGTGGTCATTGCGCTTCGCAATGCCGGATATCTAATCTTTCTTGCTTGTGCAACTTGGTTTCTGGTCGCGGGCTTGTTGCATGCGCGTAACCGCGCCAGTCCCGCGGTTTAGAATTCTATAATCCCGGCATTCCCATGCCGCCGGTGATTTTTTTCATCTCCGATTGGGCGATTTCTTTTCCTTGCTCGATCGCTTGCTGAACGCCGCTGAGCACGGCTTCTTCCAAAAACTCAACGTCGTTTGGATCGACAATTTGTTTATCGATCTTGATCGAAAGAATTTCACCGGCGCCGTTGGCGGTTACCTTTATTTTTCCACCGGCCGCGTTTATTTCGACCGTTTTTTCTTCCAGTTCCGCCTGCGTCTTGGCCATTTGCGCCTGCATCTGCTGGGCTTGCTTCATCAATTTGTTCAAGTTCATCGTCGCACTTCCCCTTTGAAAATTTCCAGCGCTTCCCGGATCAACGGATCGTCGGCGTAATTTTCCGATGAAGCCGCGGCAGTCGATTGCCCTTTTGCGGGCAAATTTTCGCGGACCACCAACTTCAGCGTCCAATCCTTGCCGCTCACTTCGCGCAAGAAAGCTTCGATCAGTTTCCGGTTTGTGGCCGTGCTCAAAATATCCATTGGGGATTTTTGATCGGGCGAAAATCCAAGAACGAAATGCCGACCATCGCTCGGCAGAACATGCGCTGCCGCGGCCGAGTTCCGAACAAACGCTTTCGTGTTCGGGATCCTCGCGAAAACGTCTTGCCAGATTTTCTCGGGATCGCTTTCGCCATTGGGGGTCTCCGCGACGCGCATCGCCGGAGCAGGCGTATTCCCAATGAATTTGGCTTTTGCCGACGGCGGCTCAGCGCTTAACGTTTTTTTTTCCGCCGCAGTCGTTTTGCCGTCGCGCAGTTCGCCGAGCTTCACAATCACTTCGTCGAGCGTGGCCTGGCCGAGACTCTGGATCGCTTTGATGATCGCCACTTCGGAATGCAATTTCTTGTTCGGCGCCCACTTCATCCGGCCTTCGGCTTGCGCGAACTGATCGATCAAATCGAGCAGACGGTCGTTCTCGATCAAATCCGCTTGGGTCGCCAGCAGCTTTTGCAATTCCGGATCGACATCGTTCGCAACTGCGTCCGGCTTCGCCTTAAACACGAGGAGATCGCGCAAATACGAAATCAGATCCGACATCAATCGCATCATGTCTTTGCCCGCTTCGCATTCCTGATATAGAACGTCGAGCGCGGCCGCGGTCTCGCTGCTCAAAATTTTGCCGGTCAGGTTGACGACAGTCTGTTCACTGGTGAATCCGAAGACATTTAGGACATCCTGTTCGGAGATTTTTTCGCCACAAAACGCCACGAGTTGGTCGAGCATCGATTCCGCGTCGCGCAGTCCGCCCTCTGCGCCGCGCGCAATCGCGTGCGCAGCGGCTGAATCGAGCGTGATTTTTTCCTGTTTGGCGATGAACTGGAGATGACCGGCGATCAATTTCGCCGGGATTCGATGAAGATCGAACCGTTGACATCGACTCACAATCGTGGGCAGGACTTTTTGCGGCTCGGTCGTGGCGAAAATGAACTTCACGTGCGGCGGCGGTTCCTCCAGCGTCTTAAGCAGTGCGTTGAACGCAGCCGCGGTCAGCATGTGGACTTCGTCGATAATGTAGATCTTGTAGCGCGATTTCGACGGCGCATAGCGGACGTTTTCGCGAAGCTCGCGCACTTGTTCGACGCCGTTGTTGCTCGCCCCGTCGATCTCGAGGACATCGAGCGAATTTCCGGCTGCGATTTCCTTGCAGTTGTCGCAGGTGTTATCGGGATTAACCGTCGGCCCTTTCACGCAATTGAGCGCTTTGGCCAAAATTCGCGCCGTCGAAGTTTTCCCGATCCCGCGCGGCCCGACGAAAAGATAAGCGTGCGCCAGTCGGTTTTGCGCGACCGCGTTCTTCAGCGTGCGCGACACGTGAGCTTGCCCGACCAGATCGTCGAACGTCTGGGGCCGATATTTACGGGCGAAAACCTCGTAGCTCACAAATTGATTCTAAATGCGTTGCGTCACCGACGAAAATAGAAAAGCATCGGTGAGACAAATTTGTGAATAAAACATCGACATCCGGAAGATTCTTCTCCGGGCCGGCGATCGTTCTCTACCTGGCGGGCGTGAAATTGCTTTTTCAACTGTTAACGGCCGTCCGTTACGGAATTTTTCGGGACGAACTCTATTATCTCGCCTGCGGCGAGCATCTCGGCTGGGGATACGTCGATCAACCGCCCGTGATTGCGTTCGTCGCGTGGATCGCGCGCCATCTTTTCGGTGATTGGTTGGTCGGCTTGCGCTTATTCCCCGCGTTCGCCGGCGCAGCCACAGTTTGGCTAACCGGAAAACTCGCACGCGAGCTCGGCGGCGGTGCATTCGCCCAGGTTCTTGCCGCACTCGCCGTCATTTGCGTGCCGATTTATCTGGTCCTGCATCACTGGCTGACCATGAACGCCTTCGAGCCGCTGATTTGGATCGGGTGTGTCTGGTGTATCGCTCGCGTAATCAACCAAAACGATCCGCGTTATTGGATTTGGTTTGGCGTTCTAGTCGGAGTCGGGATGGAAACCAAATACGGCATCGCGTTTTTTGTCATCGCGGTTGTGATTGCGGTGTTGTTCACACGCGAGCGCCGTTTCCTCGTCGCCAAAGAATTTTGGATCGGTGCCGTGATCGCGTTCCTGATCTTTCTGCCAAACTTGATCTGGCTCGCACGGCATGATTTTCCATTTCTCGAATTGATGCACAACATTCGCCAAACGCATCGCGACGTGGTGCGCGGTCCGGTCGCTTTTATTCTTGATCAAGCGCAGATCCTGAATCCGATTTTGTTTCCGCTTTGGCTCGGCGGATTGATCTGGCTCTTGCTCGGTCGTTATCGACTGCTTGGAATTGTTTACGTCGTTTTGCTTGCGACCTTCATCGCGTTGCACGGCAAGAATTATTACCTTGCGCCGATCTACCCGCTGCTTTTTGCCGGTGGAGCTGTCGCGTTTGAAGGAATCTCGAGCGCGCGATTTAAATGGATTCGCGTCGTTTACCTGTTGCTGCTGGTTGGATCGTTAATCGCTCTCGCGCCGACAGTTTCGCCGATTCTCTCTCCGCAAGGCGCAATCGCTTATCAAAGGAAGCTCGGGTTCGAGCCTCCGAAGGCCGAGAACCAACGGACCGGTCCGTTGCCGCAATATTTCGCTGATGAATTTGGCTGGCGCGAAATGGCTGAAGCAACGGCGCGCGTTTACAAATCGCTCTCGCCAGAAGAACAGGCTCGCACGGCGATCTTCGCCAATAGTTACGGACAGGCTGGCGCGATCGATTTCTTCGGACCGCACCTCGGTTTGCCGAAATCGATTTGCAATCATCAAAGCTACTGGCTTTGGGGCCCGCGCGATTACGAGGGCAGCATCGTGATCGTTCTCGGCAGCGACGCCACCGGCGATCGCGAACACTTTCAAAGCGTGGAAGCCGTCGGCCGCGTCGAACATCCGTACTCGCGCCGGGATGAACACTTCGATATTTTTCTTTGTCGCGGACTAACCGGCGACCTGCATCAATTTTGGCCGCGCATGAAGAATTACCATTGATGAAAAGATCGACATCATTGTTCGTAATCATGCTCTTGCTCGTTCTCGTGATCGCAAGAGCGCAGCCTCCGCCGCTGCAAGATCCTTTTCTCGATAATTTCGTTGGCGATTGGCGCGTAGAACGAAACATGGGAAAGCGCGGTGTTCATCAAAGCAGCGTGCATTGCGAATGGGTACTAAATCATCAGTTCATCGCGTTTCATTACGGCGCGGCCGACGCGAAGCCGGAATACGAAGCGTTTGTCTATATCGGTTTCGACGACGCGGCGAAGAACTACGTTTGCCATTGGGTCGACGTGTTCGGCGCAAAAGATTCGGAGCTCGGCCAAGGCAAGCTCGACGAGAATCTTCTCGGGATCGAATTCAAGTTTGGCAAAGGCGAGCTGACGAATCACTTCACGTTCGATCCGCAGACGAAGACATGGACTTCGTTGATTCGTCAGACTGAAAAGGGCGAATGGAAAACGTTCGCCGAAGAGAAATGGACCAAGAAATGACGAAATTCTTCCTCCGTTGTCACGCTGTAGCCTTGTGCATAGGCGGGTTTCTCTCACTCGTCTTCTGTCTTGCTGAGGTACACGCACGCCACCCTCAGCCGTTACCGGCAAGATCGACGTCGCAGAAGCAAGTTGTTCGCGCACGAGATCTCGGAGTTCCTTTTGAAGGGACACCGGGCCCGTTAAATGCAATTACCGATGTCGCCGGCGTCGAAGTTGGTTACACCACAATCGTCCGCGGCGAAGGAAAACTCGTGGTTGGCAAAGGACCCGTGCGGACGGGTGTAACTGCGATCATTCCCCGCGGGCACGATTCGTTGAATGATCCCGTTTACGCCGGCGTTTTCAGTTTGAACGGCAACGGTGAGATGACCGGTACGCATTGGATCGAAGAGAGCGGATTTCTCGAAGGGCCGATCGCGATCACAAACACGCACAGTGTCGGCGCCGCGCGCGACGCCGTGATCGCGTGGCGAATTAAACACGGCGCGGCGGATCCGACCGGTTACGGGTGGAGCCTGCCGCTGGTCGCCGAAACGTGGGACGGTTTTCTCAACGACACCAACGGATTTCATGTGAAAGCCGAAGACGTTTTTCATGCGCTCGATTCGGCGCATGGCGGCGCGATCGAGGAGGGGAGTGTGGGCGGCGGAACGGGAATGGTTTGTTACGAATTCAAAGGCGGCAGCGGAACCGCCTCGCGCAAGATCGAGATCAAAGTCGGCAAAGATAAGCCGACGCAAACGTTTACCGTCGGCGTTTTTCTTCAGGCAAATTTTGGTCGCCGCGCGTTGCTCACTATTGCGGGAGTTCCGGTCGGAAAGGAAATTCCCGGCACGGTTTACGGCGAAGATACTGGCTCGTGCATTGCGGTGGTCGCGACCGATGCGCCTTTGCTTTCAAATCAATTGAAACGCCTCGCGCGTCGCGTCTCGCTCGGGCTCGCGCGCACTGGAACGATATCAGGCAACGGCTCTGGCGATTTGTTTATTGCGTTTTCAACCGCCAATAAGAATTCGTGGGCGCCGGATCAGGTCACCCATTCCGTGCAAACAATTCCGAATGATTTGATGGACCCGATTTTCACCGGAGTCGTGCAAGCGACTGAAGAAGCGGTGGTGAACGCGCTGGTCGACAATCAAACCATGACCGGTGCAGACAATCATCGCGTCGACGCGCTACCGCACGACCGGTTGCGAGAGCTTCTGGAAAAATATAATCGACTCAGGCAGTGATTAATTTCGACGTCGACGAAACGGAGCGTTTGCTGGTGATCCGCTACAGCGGACAAGTCTGGCCGGACGAAACCGAGAGAGGTTTGGAGCAACTTCGAAACGGGTTGGCAAAGCTTCAATCAGGGTTTCGACTTCTCGTGAATTTGACCGATCTCGAGAAAATGGACGCGGGCTGCGCGCCGTTTGTCGAGAAGGCGATGGATCTCTGTAACGCCAAGGGCGCGTCGACCGTTGTGCGCGTGATTCCTGATCCGCATCGCGACATCGGTTTGACGATCATGTCGATCTTTCACTATGGCGGCGACGTGGAGATCATTACCTGCGAAACGCTGGCCCAGGCGGAGCAGTTTCTGCGTATTTGAGGCTTTACTCCGCGGCTGATCGATAAACGAGTAACGCCGCGGCGATATCTTCAACCGCCATGCCTAGCGACTTGAAGATCGTGGTTTCCTTTTCGCGTGGGGAAACTTTTCCAGCGAAGGCTTCGCCGAGCTCGGCATAAATTTTCGCGCCGGAAAGAATCACGTCGCCCGATTCTTTCATCGCCGCTTCGCGCGAATCGACAAACACGACACTGTTCTTCATCGCGTGGTCATCGAGCTCGCGCCAATCCGGTCGGCACGCGCCGATCGCATTCACGTGACAACCGCGCTTTAACCACGCGCCTTTCAACACTGGCGTCGTTGAACTCGTCACTGTGACAACAACGTCCGCGCCGCGCACCGCTTTTTCCGCGGAATTGACTTTCGCGCCGATTTCTTTCGCAAAGCCTTCCGCGTTTGATTTTGTCTGACTCCAAACCCGGATCTCCTCGAACTTGCGCACCAGACTCAGCGCTTCGAAATGACTGCGCGCTTGCACGCCGCTGCCAAGAATCGCGAGTACTTTGGCATTATTGGCTGCGAGAAGTTCAGTCGCCGCTGCTGAGACCGCGGCCGTGCGCATTTCGGTAATCAATCGTCCATCCATCACCGCGAGCGGCGCGCCGGTTTCCCGATCATTCAAGATGATCAAGGCCATGTGGGTGTGGATTCCCTTCGCTGCGTTCGGGGGATAGAACGTGACAATTTTCTGGCCGAGTCCATCCGGAGTCAGCGCTGGCATTATTCCATAAAAGCCGCCTGGTGGATCGACTGGGATTACTTGCCGCACCGGCTGCGTCACTTTCCCTGCTGAGAAATCGATCAGCGCCCTTTCCATTGCCGGGATCAAATCCGCCATTCGCAAATGCTTGCGGACTTGCTCCTCATCGATAAAAATGGGCGCACTCATTGAAAAGTGAATGATTTTAGTATCTAATCAGCCGCGCGGAACAAGATTAGCTTTATCCGAGGAGTAATTTGGAGGAATTCTTTCATGAATATGTTTTCAACCCGCAAATCTGAACCGCCGCCGCCACCGTCATCCGTAACGCCGTCCCAACCAAACGGCGCATCGGTTTCAAGCGCGGCCGGTGGGCTGCTTTCGAGAGGCGTTTCAATCAAGGGGTCGGTCAAGTTTAGCAACGAACTGTCGATCGACGGCGAAGTGGAAGGAGAGATCGATTCGACCGGTTCGCTAACCATTGGCGAGCACGCGTCGATCCGTGGCGAGATCAGATCCAAATCGGTGAAGGTCCGCGGAACGGTTGAGGGCGATATTTTTGCGACCGAACGCTGCGAACTTCA
>Ga0066903_100004269_pt1 | contig 12038 bp, 9 predicted proteins | sample PanSoiMetaGPlot1_FD_67491 | JGI IMG/M metagenome (GOLD analysis project Ga0066903, IMG submission 67491) | Tropical forest soil microbial communities from Panama analyzed to predict greenhouse gas emissions - Panama Soil - Plot 1 (version 2) | ecosystem: Environmental > Terrestrial > Soil >...
ACCAACCTCGTGCTCCTCAGTTGCTACACCTTCAGTTGCCACTCACTTCGTCACCTGATCGGCGGTTTCCGCGATCGTTTGGCGGGTGCTCCGGCCCGTAGGCGGGCCTACGACTGTGTGAGTTGCCTGAACCGGCGCCACATGCTGTTTGCCTGGTGCAGCCTTTTCACGGTCGCGTTCTCCGATCTTTATGTGCGGTTGTGCTCGATGGGTGTGTGGAACGACTGGAGGATCTTTTAGTGGCCGAATACATTACCCACGAACACGACGTTCTTATCATTGGCGCCGGGGGCGCTGGCCTACGCGCTGCCGTTGAGGCTTCGTCCGCTGGAGTAAAGGTGGCTCTCATTTCGAAATCCCTCCTGGGCAAGGCACACACGGTCATGGCCGAGGGTGGCATAGCCGCCGCGATGGGAAATGTAGATGACCGGGATAACTGGCGAGTTCACTTTGCCGACACGATGCGTGGCGGCCAGTATCTGAGCAACTGGCGAATGGCAGAACTCCACGCGAAGGAAGCTCCGGCGCGCGTCCGCGAATTGGAAGCATGGGGTGCCCTTTTCGATCGCACGAGCGATGGACGTATCCTGCAGCGCAATTTCGGTGGTCATCGCTATCCGCGGCTGGCACATGTCGGTGATCGTACCGGCCTGGAGATGATCCGCACGCTGCAGGACCACGGAATCCATCTCGGTCTGGACGTATTCATGGAACACACCATCGTCCGACTGCTCAAAGATGGCGAGCGCATCGCCGGTGCGTTTGGATACGACCGCGAGCGCGGACGATTTCACCTGTTCCGCGCCAAAGCGGTGGTATTGGGCACGGGAGGAATCGGAAGGGCGTACAAGATCACCAGTAACAGCTGGGAATATACGGGCGACGGCCATTCCCTCGCCTTCCATGCGGGAGCTGCGCTGATGGACATGGAATTTGTCCAGTTCCATCCCACCGGAATGATCTGGCCGCCAAGCGTACGCGGCATCCTGGTCACAGAAGGAGTGCGCGGTGAGGGCGGAGTCCTTCGCAACAGAAGCGGCGAGCGATTCATGTTCAAAGATATTCCTCCTCTCTACGCAAACCAAACCGCCCATTCAGAAGAGGAGGGCTGGCGGTACACCCAGGGTGACAAGGAAGCGAAACGACCTCCCGAACTGCTGACGCGCGACCACGTTGCCCGCTGCATCCGGAGCGAGGTGCGAGAGGGGCGCGGCAGCCCTCACGGGGGGGTATACCTCGACATCGCATGGATCAAGGAAAAAATTCCAAATGCTGCCGAACGCATCAAGAAGAAGCTGCCCAGCATGTATCACCAGTTCAAGCAGCTTGCCGACATCGACATCACGCAGGAACCCATGGAAGTGGGCCCGACAACACACTACATGATGGGAGGCGTTCGGGTTGACGCCGACTCCCAAATGTCAGACGTTCCTGGATTGTTTGCGGCAGGAGAGTGTGCCGCAGGCTTACACGGAGCCAACCGGCTGGGTGGGAATTCTCTTTCCGATCTATTGGTTTTCGGCCAGCGCGCCGGAGAATATGCCGCAACCTTCGCCAAAGAACACCCTTTAAGCGATGTCGACAATGGGGAACTCAAATCAGCGGAAACGTGGGCTCTGCAACCGTTCGAGCGGAAGAACTCTGAAAATCCATATTCTGTACAACATGCGTTGCAAGATGTGATGCAGGATCTGGTGGGGATCGTCCGCCAGGAGCAGGAGATGATGCAGGCCCTCGATCGCATTCAGGAACTCAAGAAAGCAAGTGAGCAGGTCAGTGTTGACGGAAATCGGGAATACAACGCCGGGTGGCATACCGCGCTCGACCTGTACCATCTCCTGACGGTTTCGGAAATTGTGACGCGAGCCGCTCTGGAAAGGAAAGAAAGCCGCGGCGCTCACTTCCGCGATGATTTCCCGGAAAAGAACAACCAGTTCGGAGGGTTCAACATTGTCGTGCGAAAGAGCGCCGATGGCGCAATGCAGTTTTCTCGCGAACCGATGGCGCCCTTGCGACCGGACCTGCAGCAAATCATCGAGGAGATGAAGTAATGGCGATGGCCACGTTTCGAATCTGGCGCGGAGAGAGAGGCCAGGGACAATTCCGCGATTACACCGTCGAAGTTACGGCCGGCATGGTGGTCCTCGACGTCGTTCATCAGATCCAGGCGGAACAGGCCGGCGATCTCGCTGTTCGTTGGAACTGCAAGGCGGGAAAATGCGGCTCCTGTTCGGCTGAAATAAACGGAATGCCGAAATTGATGTGCATGACGCGGCTGAACGCGCTCCCGCTCGATAAGCCGGTTACCATCGAACCGATGAAGGCGTTTCCGCACATCAAAGACTTGGTTACAGACGTTTCGTGGAACTACGAAGTGAAACAGCGCATCCCGAAGTTCAAGCCTCGACCTCCCGACGCTGAGGATGGAACCTGGCGCATCGCCCAGGAGGATGTCGAACGAGTCCAGGAATTTCGCAAGTGCATCGAGTGCTATCTTTGCCAGGACGTTTGCCACGTCTTGCGCGAGCATCACATGCAGGAACAGTTCATTGGTCCACGATTTCTCGTTCATGTGGCGGCCATGGAAATGCACCCATTGGACGTGGGCGATCGACTTCAAGACCTGAGAACTCAATTCGGCATCGGATTGTGCAACATCACAAAATGCTGTACCAAGGTTTGTCCGGAAGGCATCACGATCACCGACAACGCGATCATTCCGCTGAAGGAACGCGTTGTCGATCGCTTCTTCGACCCGCTGGGGAAATTATTTCGAGTTTTCGCTGCCAGGAAAACTTAGGAGGTCTTTATGCACTTCGAGCTGAAATCCATTTCCGTGCAGAGCATCCCCGAGGCGCTCGGGAAGGTGGAGCGCTACCGGCTTTTGAATGAACCTAAGCTAGCCGAGAGCATTTGCCTCGATATCCTGGCCGTTGTGCCTGATCACCAACAAGCGCTCATCTCTCTCCTCCTCGCACGAACGGATCAATTCCACTTGCAGGTGCCGGCAAAGGCGGCTCAGGAAGTTCTCGCCAAGATTAAGGGAGACTACGAACAAGCCTATTACGCCGGTCTTATCTGGGAGCGCGTGGGGCATGCGCGGATTCGCGAAGGCGGCACCGGAGGCGGCGCGTCCGCATATCACGCTCTCCGGGAGGCGATGACGGACTATGAGAGAGCCATCGATGTTGCTTCGCCGGGAAACGACGATGCCATTCTGCGATGGAATACTTGTGCGCGCGTGATCATGCAGAACCCGGAAGTCCGTCCCTTGCCCGATGAAGATCTTGCACAGGCTTGGGTGCGAGACGAGGCCGGTTCGAGGATTGCGGACGCATAGCCGCGAGGTCTCCCGAATGGCGGCGGAGGGAACGATTCGTTTGCCCGAGACCCCAGCAGTTACCAGCAGGCCTCGTAGGCAAAGCGATTCGACCCGCCTCATCGGCAAGGGGGCGGATGCCCTCTGATGCCCACTGTTCCCAGGACGGCTAAGTAGGTATAACCCCAAAGCCTTGCGTGAAATTCTTGCGTAGCGACTCAGTTTGGGAGCAGAATGTCCGCAACTGGGTCCCACTGGAAGGCGGGTCATTCCAACCCTACCCGCCGAGGAGTGACCATGGATGCTTCGACCCGAGATCTTCTTCCTGTCGTCGGCGGAGCAGTCGGTCTGCGCACAGCGGTCGCAGCCACGGAACCAAACGCCAAGCTGAACATCGCTGTCGTCTCCAAGGTCTATCCCCTACGTAGCCACGCAATGTTTGCAGAACGCCGCGTGAGAGTCGGAACCCGAGGGATCGAGTTTCTAGGATGATCTGGCTCTGCTCAGGTCATCCGTAGCACGAGTCGCGAGTTAACAAGAGCGGAAGAGATCGGCCCGCAAGAGCGATGCCATGAACCTTTCCGACACCATCGGGTTGCTCCTGAAAAGCAAAGAGGAGAACCGGGTTCTATCCATCGAACCGAGTCAGTCCGTGTTTGAAGCGATTAAGCGGATGGCGGAATACGCTGTTGGAGCTTTGCTCGTGATCTCCGAGGGTCGGCTCGTTGGCATCGTGTCGGAGCGTGACTACGCTCGCAAAGTGATCCTGAAGGGCCGTTCTTCCAAAGATACGCCGGTGAGCGAGATCATGACCAGCCCGGTCGTTTTCGCCATGCCTCGGCATACCGTCGATGAGTGTATGGCGATCATGAGCCGGCATCGGTTTCGCCATCTCCCCGTCTTGGAAGATGACGTCGTGGTCGGAGTGGTCTCGATCGGCGACCTGGTGAAGTGGACGATCTCTGGTCAGGCGCAAACGATTCAGGAGCTGGAAGGCTACATCGCGGGGAACTACCCTCGCTAGGAGAGTGCCATGAAGAGGACCTTTGCCATTGGCATCGGAGGCGCAGCCGGACAGGGCGTCGCAACGCCCGGCGACATCTTCGCAAAGATCTTCAGCCGCCGAGGGTTGCATTTGAATGCTTACAACGCCTATCAGTCGATCATTCGCGGCGGCCACACCTTTCTTACGATCCGCACGGGGCTGCAGCCAGTAACCAACATGGGGGACAGGATCGACTTGCTGATTCCGTTGAATCAGGACGCGATCAACCGCCATCTTGGGCTACTCAAGCCGGGCGCAGCCTGCGTATACAACGCCGACACGATCAAGCCAGGTGCTGCCGCGGAGGGGGTTCAATTGTGCCCGCTTCCAGTCTCCAAATTGGCCGATATCACGCGCAACAAAGTGGCACAGAACACCCTCGCGGTCGGAGCAGCACTGAACATGGCAGGCGTTGGGTTCCAAGCGCTGGAGGAGGTACTCACCGAGCAGTTCAAGAAGAAAGGCGATGCCGTCATCGCAGAAAACGTCGAGATCGCGCGCGCCGGCTACGAATACGCCGCGACGAACTTTAAGGCCTTCCCGTGGCCACTGCCCATGAGTCAGAACCGTTACGCCGTGTTGAGTGGAAATATTGCCATGGCGATGGGCGGTGCAGCTGCCGGAGTGAAGTTCTACTGCGCCTACCCCATGAGCCCTTCCACCGGAGTTCTGCATTGGATGGCTGCGCACGCTCGCAAGGCCGGCATCATGGTGCGGCAGGTGGAAGACGAGATTGGAGTCGTGAACATGGCGATCGGTGCAGCCCACGCGGGGGTTCGCGCGATGTGCGCCACCTCCGGCGGCGGCTTCGCCCTCATGAGCGAAGGTCTCGGCCTCTCCGCCATGATGGAGACTCCCGTGGTCGTGATTGACTGCCAGCGTGCAGGCCCTTCTACTGGCGTCCCTACGAAGACCGAGCAGGGTGACCTCTGGCAAATGCTGGGCGCGGCCTTTGGCGACTATCCTCGTGTGATTGCCTGCCCGCTCGATATTGGCGACAGCTTCAAGATCATCGCCGAGATTTTCAACATCGCCGACCGCTTCCAATGTCCGGGCATCGTTCTAAGTGACCTGCTGCTCACGGAGGGGCGGCTCAGCGTTGACCCCAAGGACCTGGACTTCGCACCGGTGATTGATCGCGGAGAACTGATCACGTCGGCGGATGCGTCTCCGAACGGCGGCTATAAGCGATACAAGATCACAGACAGTGGTATTTCGCCGCGCGCCATCCCCGGCGTCGCCGGTTTTACCCACACTGCTGCCAGCGATGAGCACGACGAAGACGGCGTTTTGATCAGCGATGAATTTACCAATCCGACCAAGCGCAGGGTCATGATGGAAAAGCGCATGCGGAAGGTCGGCGGCATCAGCGCCGCGGTTCCTCCGCCGGAACTGAGAGGGCCGCGCAACGCGGACGTCACTCTGATCGGGTGGGGATCAACCAAGGGAGTTATAGAAGAAGCGTGTGAGATTCTGACCGAACAAGGCATTCCTGCGAATCAACTGCAAATTCGCTGGCTGGTGCCACTGCACGGAGACGCCATTGTCGACATTCTCAAAGATGCTCGACATGCCATCATCGTCGAGAACAATTACAGCGGACAGTTTGCCCGCTACTTGCGCAGTGAAACCAGTTTCGTAGCGGATGGCCACATCCGTAAGTACGATGGGGAACCGTTTATGCCCCATCACATTGTCGAAGCCGTAAAGGAGCAGCTGAGCGGCAAGACGCAGCTCTCGGTTCCGGAGCATGAAGTCTTGGTGTGAACCGCGTGTAACAAAGCAGGTAGACGTCAGGTAGACGAAATTCTGATTGAGGAGAGAAAGACATGGCGACCGCCCTGGAGCCGCACTGGCACGTAACACTGGCTGACCTGAAAGGCAAGGTAGACCCCGATTGGTGTCCCGGGTGTGGTGACTTTGGGGTGCTGGCTGCGGTTGAGAAGGCACTAGTCGAGTTGCAGATTCCGAACCACAACGTGGTCACCATTAGCGGCATCGGCTGCTCGTCCAACTTTCCGGGATTCATCAATACCTACGGCATGCATACCTTGCATGGCCGCGCGCTGGCGGTAGCCACGGGCGTGAAGATGGCAAACCACGATCTCACCGTGTTGGTAACCGGTGGAGATGGAGACGGCTTCGGCATCGGCGGCAATCATTTCATGCACACCATGCGCCGCAATGTCGACCTGCTCTACATCGTCATGGACAATCAGATTTACGGCCTCACCACTGGCCAGACCTCTCCCACCAGCCGCGTGGGGATGAAGACGAAGAGCATGCCCTTCGGCAACATTGAGGCGCCCGTGAATCCCATCTCCCTGGCTTTGGCCGCAGGAGCGACGTTTGTTGCCCGCGGCTTCAGCGGCGAACAGAAGCACCTCACAGAGCTGATCAAGCAAGGCATCCAGCACAAGGGGTTCTCCTTCCTCGATGTGTTCAGCCCGTGCGTGACCTACAATCACGACAATACGTATCAGTGGTTTCGCCCGCGCTTGAAAAAGCTCGAGGATGCCAACCACGATCCTTCGAACTGGGTTGCTGCGATGGAAAAGTCTTTGGTCTGGGGTGACGAGATTCCGATTGGAAGGTTTTTCGAACGCACGGACTTGCCCGCGCTGCACGCTGCCGAGCCGGTGCTCAACAACGGTTCCCTCGTGCATTCGGAGGGTCGAGTGCCGGCTGACGTGGCCCGTTCTTTCATTCAAGAATTGATGTAGCACTCACGCCAAGGAAATGGCACGGTAACCCCGCGGGGAGATTCTTATGTATCGCAGCCTTCAAGCGAGAACCGTGCGTTGAACAGTACGCCGCCAATCTCTGCTAATGCGACTGTCCTGAGGATTGCTTGTCTCTGACACGAACTGGCGAGGCCCACTCGGTCGAGGACGGCTTCGCCCTTCTGCCATCCCGCTTGAGAGATCGTCATTACCGTCGTTGACAGCCCATCCATCCCACGCAACGAAAAATTGCGATGGATTCACCCCGCTTACTTCGCCGGCATGACTTGTGCGTTATCGAGATACTTTATGAACATGACCTCGTTCTGCACTTCGTTATACAGAAGTTCGTCGGCGGTGGCCTTCGTCATCAGGATCCCAAATCCACCAGGCCGAAGCCCACGTTCTTCGCGAACGGACATGTGGGCTACAGGTTCGGATTCTGGCTGGCCGACGGCGGCATGAGAGAGTCCCTCGAAGGAAAAGCCGGGGCCCGGGTCGGCGATGCGGAACATGAGCATTCGCGGCGATCGGACAGAAGCGATCCGAACCTTTCGATTGGGATCGAACTGGCCACCCCATTCGACGGCGTTGAGTAGCAGTTCGCGGAAGGATGAAGCGATCGTTTCGCGTACAGTGTCCGGGAGGTCAGCCTCCAACTTCATCATGAACGTCTGGATCCGCTCGGCCGCTTCGCGTGTGCAAGGAATGAGGAGTTCGACCCAGTGCGGACAGGCCGATAAGACTTCTATGAGCGGTTCCTGATCTGCGGAAAGCGCTTGTTTCGCGACTTCGACAGCCTCGCGAGGAGGGAACGGCTTGCTCAGATAATCGTAGGCTTGCTCCTTCACGGCGCGCAACAGAGTTTCGGACGTACCGTCGGAGGTCATTACGATAACCTTAGGTCGACTCGTTCCCGTACGAATGCGCGCCAGCACCTCAAGTCCTGAAAGCTCGGGCATCCAAATGTCCAAGAATACGAGGTCGTACTGCTTTTCCTGAATGGCGGTCAGTGCAGCACTGCCGTCTGCCGCTTCTGATACTTCGAATCCTGCGTTCTCGAGCAGCTTGGCGACACCGTGGCGAGTTGCGGCATCATCATCCGCAATCAAAACTCTACGTCGAGCCGGGGTTTCGTCGGACATAAAGAAATCTCGCCGATCATCGCAATCGGAATCGCTGAATACTAGTTTGCCCTGACGGTGGCGTCAATACGAACTTAGGCGTAGACTGCTCACCCTCGGAGAGCGAACATGTCTGCCCACTTACCGTTGAGACCAACTGCTCTCGATACTGAAGGGGCTGAGTTGCTTGACCTTGCCCTTGACCTAATTTGTGTGGCTGGACTCGACGGTTATTTCAAGCGGGTAAACAAAGCGTGGACAGATGTCCTCGGCTACACAAAGGAAGAATTGTTCACGCAGCCCTGGATCAACCTGGTCCATCCCGACGACCAGGCGGCATCGATTGCCGAGGCCACCAAGGTTTTTCAGGGATATAAAACAATGTGCTTCCGGAACCGCGTTCGATCCAAAGACGGTTCCTTCCGATGGATTGTCTGGACAGCGGCTGCGCCGCCGGACGGACGGTTTTTTTACGCAAGTGGTCGTGACGTAACCGAGTTGAAGCGCGACGAGGACCTTCTACTCGCCCAGTACTCCGTCACCAGAGTGCTGGCGGAAGCACTTTCCCTGCGTGAAGCGGCACCACAAATCCTCAAGAGCATTTGCGAAACACTGGAGTGGGTTGTAGGCACTGTGTGGCAACTGGACAAGAAAGAAGGGGTCTTGCGTTCCGTCGAGACCTGGCACATACCAACCGCGAATGTGAGCGAGTTCTCGGCGGCAACCCTCTCCCGAACCTTTGATCGCGGCATTGGCCTGCCAGGCCGGGTTTGGGGAACCGCTGATGCGCTTTGGATCGAGGACGTAACCAGAGATACCAATTTTCCTCGTACTCTGGTCGCTTCGAAAGAAGGCCTGCACAGTGCGTTTGGTTTTCCAATTCTACTGGGCGATGAGGTGCTGGGGGTACTCGAGTTCTTTAGTCACCAAATCCGGCAGCCTGACACGAAGTTGCTCAATTTGTTGTCAGCTGTCGGGAGTCAAATCGGCCAGTTTATCGAGCGCACGGAGGCGGAAGCAGCATTGCGACTCTATGCGCAAGAACTGGAATCCGCCAAGCAAGCCGCTGAAGATGCGACAAAGGCGAAGAGCGAATTCCTCGCCAACATGAGCCACGAGATTCGCACTCCGATGAACGCGATTGTTGGGATGACCGAGCTTGCCCTGGGTACTCCTCTGAACAGCGAGCAGCGCGAATATCTAGGCACGATCAAGGATTCTGCCGATGCATTGCTCGCGCTGATCAATGACCTGCTCGATTTCGCGAAGATCGAGGCACGGAAGTTCGAACTCGACAAGAGAGACTTTAACCTCCGCGACACTCTGGAGGACACCGTACGCCTGCTTGCCCCGCGCGCTCATCAGAAGGAACTGGAACTCGGCTGCCACATTCAAGCCGATCTGCCCGATCGCGTCTTCGGCGACCCGATTCGTCTGCGGCAGATCGTCATCAACCTTGTGGGTAATGCCATCAAGTTCACTGACAAGGGCGAAGTGATGCTGCACGTGGAGCGACAAGGTCAAAGTGAGTCGATCCTCGATTTGCATTTCTTTGTGTCCGACACCGGCATTGGCATTCCTGAGAAGAAACAGCAGACCATCTTCGAGGCATTCGAGCAGGTCGATAGTTCGACCACGCGCAAGTACGGTGGAACCGGATTGGGGCTCTCAATCTCTGCGGCACTGGTAAAGCTGATGGGCGGAACCATGTGGGTGGAAAGCAAGGTGAGACAAGGGAGCAAGTTCCATTTCACGGTGGTCTTGGAAGTGAGGAAATCAGAATCGGAAACTCTCCCCCAGGGGAGTCAGACGCTCACCGATTTGCCTATTTTGGTGGTTGATGACAACGCCTCCAACCGGCGAATCCTGAAGGAAATCCTCACGAACTGGCGCATGAAGGCAACGTTGGCCAACAGCGGCGCTGAAGCGCTGAATGCGCTTGCGCAGGGAAGTTCGTCGAACAACATTGCCCTGGTGCTACTCGATGTCCACATGCCTGAGATGGACGGTTTTAGAGTTGCCGAGCAAATTAGAAACAAGCACCAGGAGATCAAAGTGATTCTCCTGACCTCCGCATCAAGGCCCAGCGACGTTGCGCGCTGTCGTGAGCTGGGAATATCCGACTACCTCAGCAAACCGATCAAGCAGTCCGAACTCTTTGACGCAATTGTTACAGCGATGGCGGAACCCAGGCAGAAACCTGAAGTATGCGAGACCGCAGCGGCTTCCATTCAGCCTTCCGAGCGCCCGTTGCGAGTTCTGCTCGCCGAGGATAACCCGGTGAACCAGACATTGGCGATCAGGATCCTCGAGAAGATCGGCCACAAGGTGCAGGTCGTCAACAACGGCAAGGAGGCGATCGGACGGGCGCAAGGGGAAGAATTCGACCTCATACTCATGGACGTACAAATGCCCGAGATGGATGGACTTGAGGCGACAACTGCCATCCGTGCTGCAGAAGCAGGCACCGGAAAGCACGTTCCGATCGTGGCGATGACCGCACATGCAATGAAAGGCGACAAGGAAAAGTGTCTTAGCGCCGGCATGGACGGATATCTTTCAAAGCCGATTCGAATTGACGAATTGATGCAAGCAATCTCCAGAGCAGAGCAAAAAGGAAATATCAGTCGATTCCCCAAGCAGAACCCGTTTCGTGCAATTGGCCAACTCGAGTCGCTTCTCGACTCGGTCATGGGAGATCGAGTTCTCCTTGCAGAAATGGCCGAGCTATGGCTTGCAGACAGCGCAAAGCAAGAAAAACAGATCCGAGAAGGCCTTGATTCGGGCGACGTGATGATGGTCCAGAGGGCGGCTCACTCCCTCAAGGGATCGGTTGGAACATTTCAGGCCTCTGCCGCGCAGGAAGCCGCGAACGAATTGGAAGTGTCCGCCAAAGATGGCGATCTGGTCGGTGCAAAAATGGCGTTCGAAAGGCTTTCAACCCAGATTGATCTGGTCAGGCAGGATCTTCGTCGGCTCGCAGGGGAGCCCGGGGCTGCTATCGAATGATCGGATGAAACCGGGGATTGCGCGCACAAAGCCATCGATGTCCCGTTCTTATGCGACATGCTTCTTCCGTGCTGAGCTTGGCCACTCTCGACTTGGGTCTGGAACTTCCCATTCAGAATTGTGGATTGGCGAAATATTGCAATTTAACCCACAATTACAAGTGTAATCGCTGATTACGTACATGATGACCTGAAGGACAGCGGCTTGCCTCATTTTGTGAACTGACCGTACAGTCTGAAGCCAAGTATCACTAACGCGGCCAGTAGCACTGCGCCCGACGCGAGGGCTCGTGGTTTCTTCAGATATTCCTTTAGAGATTCTGTTTTATTTCTCTCAACAAGAATCAACCAGTAAAGACCGCAACCCAAGTACGGTGCCCACTCAAGAAACCCCTCCCGTGCTCCGAGCATTGCGCACAAGAACATAATCAAAGCCAAGGCCACTCTCAGCCAAAAGGGAAAGACTGTATCGCGGTTCTGATGAAACATCCGACGCTTGCATGGAATCCCTCGTGGTGGACGAGGATAGCGCCTGCCCCCTGACCGCTCCTCGGTAAGGCATGAATTGGCGAAAAACCGCGATTCCACTGATGCTCTGGGACAGTGAGAGTCTGATACGTTGGCCTTGATGAAGGCGTACAAGCAGCGTGGAATGCCCTGCGGAGCTCGATAGAACGAGTCATCGCATCGTTCAGGCACTCGGGAGAAGGACACCCAGCTTTTTATTCAGACCCTGACAATCGGACCTCGTACACCGTGGGAAGTGCATCTGAGTTGACGCGAACGAAGCTGCGAATTAGCTCAGTCCGCGAAAAGTGA
>Ga0066903_100004270_pt1 | contig 12037 bp, 14 predicted proteins | sample PanSoiMetaGPlot1_FD_67491 | JGI IMG/M metagenome (GOLD analysis project Ga0066903, IMG submission 67491) | Tropical forest soil microbial communities from Panama analyzed to predict greenhouse gas emissions - Panama Soil - Plot 1 (version 2) | ecosystem: Environmental > Terrestrial > Soil >...
AATCCGCGCGACATCAGCCACAACCTGCGAACCGTGATCATCAGCGCCGACGGCAAGCTGGTCAAGGTCTACACGGGCAACGACTGGTCACCGGAGCAGCTGCTCACAGACCTGCGGGAGCTGGGGACTCGGGGACTGGGGACAAGGGGACTGGGGGACTAGGGGACTGGGGACTGGCGGCTCCCGGACCGCGTCTGCAACTGCCGACTGTTCATTTGACCGGACTGCGGCTGCCGACTGTGCATGTCGACTGATTTCACGCCACGCGAGCGGCGGCTGATCGCGCGGCTGCGCACACCCGCGGCGGTCCAGCAGTACCTCAACGACCTTCCGTACAATCAGGAGCCTCACGGACGCGCGACGCTGCGCACCTTTCGCGGCGTGGCGCGCGAGCAGAACGCGCACTGCCTCGAGGCGGCGCTGTTCGCGACGGTCGTGCTCGAGGCCCACGGCTTCGCGCCGCTCGTCCTCAGCTTCGAGTCGATCGACGATCTCGATCACGTGATCTTCGTCTACCGGCGCGGCGGGCGCTGGGGCTCGGTCGCCCGGTCCCGCGACCCGGGGCTGCACGGCCGCAAGGCCGTTTTCGCGACGCCGCGCGCGCTCGCGCTCAGTTATTTCGATCCGTTTATCGACTTCACCGGCCGTGTCACCGGCTACGCCGTCGTGAACCTCGCGGAGGAGATGGGCGCGTACGACTGGCGGCTGTCCAGCGGCAACGTCTGGAAAGTCGAGCGCATGCTCATCGACTATCCGCACCGCCGGATCGCCTCGTCGAACCGGCGTGTGGCGGCGCTGCGCGCGCGCTACCGCGCGTTCAGGGCGCAATATCCCGGGCGAAAACCGGTGTTTTATCGAAATCGGCACCGCTGGACACGGCTGCCCGCTGAATTCAGCTACGAGGGTTGATCGGAGCGGACGGGTCGGCTAACCTGCCATACCCCACGTGGAATCTGCCGTCATCATCACGATCCTGATCGTCGGGATCTTCGCCGTGGATTTCATCGGCCGCTGGTGGCGCGAGAACGAGTGGCGCCGCAAGTGGCGCCAGCGCGACGACGACTGACATGCGTCAATCGGGTAATTGGGTAAGTGGGTATTGGGTAATCGATCGTCGGGAGGAAGCGCACAGATGGCTGAGCTCAACGATGCCACTCACGAGCGGATTCAATCCCTCTGCGCCGAAGGCGACGCTCTCGCGGAGCAGGCGAGTTATCCGGCCGCCCTGCAGAAATACTGGGCGGCCTGGGACCTGTTGCCCGAGCCGCAGACGGACTGGGCGGCCGCAACGTGGATTCTGGCCGCCATCGGCGACGCGAACTTTCTCGGCGGGGACTTCGTGGCGGGTCGGGACAACCTGGCGCAGGCGATGCGCTGCCCAGACGCGATCGGCAATCCGTTTCTTCATCTGCGACTGGGACAATGCCAGTTCGAGCTGGGCGAGCTCGATCGCTCGGCGGACGAATTGGCCCGCGCCTACATGGGAGCGGGCGCCAAAATCTTCGAGGGCGGGGACAAGTACTTCAGTTTCCTGAAGACTCGGCTCGAACCGCCGCCCGGTGGGTGGTAGCGGGAGAACAGGCAGCTAATCGAGATCGAAGTCTCTGACCGGTTTGGTGACGGGCTCTTCGCGCGCCTGGCGGAGCGCTTCCTCGAACCGCTTCGACAAGGCGTCGCCGCGCGTCTTCTCGTTGTCGACCGACTGCTGGAAGATCGCCTCGCGGCGCGCCGCCTGCTCCGCGAGAATGCGCTGCGCCTCGGTGAGCTCCGGCTTGTCGGCGCGCTCGGGTTCCTTGTGCGACACCACGCGGCCCAGGTTCGTGTCGATCACGAGCGTCGACTGGCAGCACGGGCAGGTGACCTCGAGTTCCGATTTCAACCGTGCCATCAGCGTCTCCTTCCTCCGAGCGCGCGCTCGAGGCCGAACTCGTCGAATTGCTTCGTCAGCTCGAGCGGCTTGCCGCCTGGCAGCGTCGCCGTCAGCTTCAAATCGCGGATCTGCGCTTTGCGCCAGTCGAACCGCTGGCCGAAGCCGGCGACGAACGTATCGAGCGTCGTCGTGAAGCGGCTCCCGGCGGGCACCTTCGAGGTCCGGATGCGGTAGTAGTAGTTGAGCGCGATCTCGACGTTCGTCCAATCCTGCGACGAGCGGTTGTCGACGGTCAGGATGTTGCGCTCGAGCTTGAGCGGCTCGGGCGGCGGCGTGGAGCACCCGGCTGCCGCGACGATCGTCGCGATCAGCGCGATCAGAACGGCGCGGAGTCCGAGAGCCGGCGCGCGCATGGCCACCGACTATCATAGCGTAGTGACTCAGGGGCCGCGCCCGACGCTGCGCGTCGCGACCTATAACATCCACCGCTCCCGCGGTCTCGACGGCCGGACGCGGCCCGAGCGGATCGCCGCGGTCCTTGAAGGCATCGACGCCGACGTCGTCGCGCTGCAGGAAGTCGTCGGGCCGGGGGCGTCGGACGGCGGCCATGCCGAAGAGATCGGGGCGCTGCTCGGCATGGGATGGGTGATGGCGCCGGCGCGGCAGCTGCGCGGCCGCCAGTTCGGCAACGCCGTTCTCAGCCGGTTGCCGATCGTGCAGCATCTCGAGCACGATCTGTCGTGGAAGACCTGCGAGGCGCGCCGCATGCAGCGCGTCGACATCGCCGCCGACGGCTGCACGCTGCATCTCTACAACGTGCATCTCGGGACCGCGATCCTCGAGCGCCGCCACCAGGCGCAGAAGCTCGCGGCAATCGTCTCCGACCGCCACACGAACGGACCGAAACTGGTACTCGGCGACTTCAACGAGTGGATGCGGGGCCTGGCGACGAACCTGCTCAGCGAAAAGCTGAACAGCGTCGACCTGAGGAATTATCTCAAGCGCAGGCGCACCTACCCCGGCCTGTTCCCCATCCTGCACCTCGATCACATCTACTACGCCGGGAAGCTCGAGATCGTCGGCATCTCGCTGCCGCGAACGCGCCTGTCGCTCGTCGCGTCGGATCATCTCCCCCTCGTCGCTGACGTGCGGATCGGGTAGGCAGGGATCGGGCAGGCGGGTCCGAAAGGACCCGCCCTACAGCCGCGGACGCAGGCCCTTCAGCCGCGGACGCAGGCCGGGTCCTTTTGGACCCGGCTCGCTATTCCGGTTCGAGCTCGAGCGTGATGGGCGTGGTGTCGATGTCGATGATGCTCGGGATCCGGCGCGCCTCGCGCTGCGCCTTGACGGCGCGCGCTTCCTCGTAGATCCGCTTGGGCACCGCCTGCAGATCCCACGCGATGCCGAGCGCCGCCATCCCGCGGATGATGTACCAGGTCGGATCGAACTCCCACCAGTAGAAACCGTTGCGAGCCGCACGCTGATACCGATGGTGGTTGTTGTGCCACCCTTCGCCCACGGCAAAGAACGCCGTGAGCGCGTTGTTCCGCGACTCGTCGACTGTCTCGAACCGCCGCGATCCGAACATGTGGTTCACCGAGTTGATGCAGAACGTCGCGTGCGCCAGCGTCATCGTTGGCAGGCAGAAGCCCCAGGCGAGCCACGGCAGTCCGCCGGCGAGAACGAGCCCCAGCGCGAGGAGGAGCGGCGGCACGTAGAAGAACCGATCGAGCAGCGCGAGCTCGGGCGCCTTCGAGAAGTCGCGAATCACCGGATTGTTCGACTCGACGCTGTCGTACTTCGTGTCGTTCAAGAACCAACCGACGTGTGCGTAGTAGACGCCGCTGACCATCGGGCTGTGCGGGTCGCCGTCGCGGTCGGCGTACTTGTGATGGTTGACGTGGTGGCCCGCCCACCACAGCGGGCCCTTCTGCATCGCCGACGTGCCGATGAACGCCCAGACGAAGCGGGCGGCGCGGTTCATCTTGAACGCCCGATGCGCCATGTGGCGGTGGAAGCACAGCGTCAGGCCCACGGCCCGCAGGAAGTGCGACGCCGCCCAGAGACCGAGATACGCCCACCGGAACGGGACCGCGAACACGACCAGAGCGGACGCCTGGACGAACCAGAAGATGAGAATCTGCACAAAGTTTGGAAGCACGTCGTCAAATCTCTCGCAGCGCGCGGGCGACGGGAATACGGGCCGCGCGCAGTGCGGGGAGCAGGCCGCCGACGGCTCCCATGAGCGCGGAGAACACCATGCCGAGAGCGAGGAGCGCCGGCGTGATCCGGAACTTGAACGCCAGCTCGGTGAAGCTCGTCATGTTCAGGGCGCCGGTCGACACGCCGTGCACCGGCAAAGCGAGGATACAGCCGATCGCGCCTCCGATGAGCGCCAGCGCCACAGACTCGACGAGAAACGCGGCGACGATGCGCACCCGTGAGAAGCCGAGGGCGCGCAGCGTGCCGATCTCGCGCGTGCGGTACGCGACGGCCGCGTACATCGTGTTCATCGCCCCGAACACGGCGCCGATCGAGAGAATCGTCGTGACGAAGATGCCGAAGATCCGCATCAGCGTCCCGGTCGTCTCCGACTGCCCCTCGTAGTAGTCCTGCTCCGGATACCCCTTGAGATCCAGGCGCGGATCGCCGCCAATGGTCGACTGCAGCGTGTCGAACGCCGACGGCGCAACGAGCTTCAGCGTCACCGACTGATACCCGTTGCGCTGAAACGCCGGCTGCATCAGGTCGACGTCGCCCCACACCTCGGACTCGAACGAGGCGCCGTCCGCCTCGAAAATGCCGACGATCTTCCACGAGGCGCTCCCGAATTTGAGCTCGTTGCCGAGCGCCACGCCGCGGAAGCGGGTCACCGCCTGGCGGCCGACGTTGATCTCGCGCGTCCCTGGCGTGAAGCGGCGCCCTTCCACGAAGCGGAGCGTGTTGCGGATCTCGAAGGCGAGCGGCCCGACGCCGCGCACCGGCACGTTCGCCGGCGCGCCATCGGTGACGCGCGGCAGCGCGATGATCACGACCAGCTCGGGCGAGGCCAGCGGATGGCCGTCGGACGCGCGCGCCACCTGCGGCATCGCCTCGATGATCGGCAGCTGCGAGCGCAGCACGCCGCTCACCGTCTCCGACGTCGCCCCCTTGCGCAGCAGAATCGCATTCTCGTTCGAGCCGCTCGCGACGAGCGCGCCGCGGAAGCCCTGCGCGATCGCCATCGTCATCACGAAGACGGCGACGACCATCGCGATGCCCATTGCGGTCATCGCGGCCGTGCCCCTGCGCACGGTCATGGAGCGCAAATTGTAATTAGTGATGAGTCCCATGCCTACGCTACGCGCCGGAGCGCGTCGACGATCTTCAGCCGTGACGCCGTCGACGCCGGGATCAGCGCGGCGAGCATGCCGATGAGCGCGCTCAGCGCGAGCCCGGCGGCGACGTTCGCGTTGCTGACGCCGAACGCCGGGATGAAGCCGCCCGTCAGGCCCAGCGCCTCGCCGTTGACGATGACGCGCGAGAGCAGCGCCCCCGCGGTCCCTCCGACCACCGCCACGACGAGCCCCTCGCCGACGACGAGCAGGAAGATCGTGATCGCTGGAAAGCCGAGCGTGCGCATGACGGCGATTTCCGTCGTCCGCTCGCGCACCGACATCGCCATCGTGTTGCCCGCGACGAAGAGCGTCGTGATCACGACGGCGAGCGCGACGCTGCCGAGCAGCAGGTTCAGGTTGCCGAGCATCGAGGCGAACTGCGCCGAGAACGCCTGCTCCGTGTCGGTCTTGGTCTCGTACGGCGAGTTCGCGAACTTGTCGTCGATCGTCTTGGCGACCTGCACGGCGCGGTCGGGATTGTCGACGCGCGAGACGTACCAGCCGATCTGCCCCTGCGGCGTCGACCGCTCGTCGGCGTACTTCCAGTGGAACATCATCGACTGGTTGTCCACCGCCGCGCCCCCGGCGTGGTAGACGCCCCGAATCGTGAAATCGAAGTCGCGGGAGCCGTACGTGGGAATGCCGACCTGCAGCGTCATCCTGTCGCCGACCTTGAAGCCGTACTTCTTCGCGATCCCGTCGCCGACGATGCAGCCCGTGCGGTCGTCGAGAAACGCCTTGCGCTCGTCGGGCGTCAGCTGGATCTCGGGATACATCCGCAGGTAGCTCTCGGGATCGACGGCGAACTGTCCGAAGAAGTTCTTCGGATCCTTGTAGATGCCGCCGAACCAGTTCGCCCAGGTGACGTCGGTCACGCCGGGCGTCGAGCGGATCACCTCCGTGTGCGACACCGGCATGCTGAAGATCATCGACGTCGACCGGATCGTGACGATGCGCGTCGCCGAGCTGGCGGCCGCGACCGCGTCGAAGCCGTCGAGGATGGCGCGCAGCGCGCCGAAGAGGAACACCGCCACGGCCACGCTCATCATCGTCAGGGCCGTGCGCCGCTTGCTGCGGCTCGCGCTTTTCAGGACGAGGCCAAGAAATTTCATGCGCTCACCTTCGTCTGTTCAACGAGCGTACCCTTCTCCAGATGCAGCAGGTGCGAGGCGCGCTCCGCGGCGTGCGGATCGTGCGTCACCATGACGATCGTCTTCTTGTACTCCTGGTTCAGCCGCTGCAGCAGCGTCAGCACCTCGCCCGCCGATTTCGCGTCGAGGTCGCCGGTCGGCTCGTCGGCGAGCAGCAGCGTCGGATCGGTGACGATGGCGCGCGCGATCGCCACGCGCTGCTCCTGGCCGCCCGACAGCTGACGCGGATAGTGCTTCTCGCGGTCGCCCAGCCCGACGATGCCGAGCGCCGTCATCACGTGGTCGCGCCGCTGCTTCTTCGAGAGCGACGTCAGGAGCAGCGGGAGCTCGACGTTCTCGAACGCCGTCAGCACCGGAATCAGGTTGTAGAGCTGAAAGATGAAGCCGATGTGCCGGGCGCGCCACGTCGCGAGCGCCCGCTCCGACAGCGCGCTGATGTCCGTCCCGCCGATGCGAATGGTGCCACGGCTCGGGCGATCGATGCCCGCGAGCAGGTTGAGCAGCGTCGACTTGCCGGAACCCGACGGCCCCATCAGCCCGAGGAAGTCGCCTTCGTCGACGGAGATCGTCACGCCGTCGAGGACCGGAATCTCGATCGCGTCGCGCTTGTACGACTTGGTCACGCCGCTCAGCTCGATCAACGCCATGGCTGCCTAGCTTCCCTTCACGCGGACCACGCCGCCGTCGCTCAGCGCCGCCGAGGGCGGGCTCAGGATCACCATCTCGCCCGGCACGACGCCGCTCCGCACTTCGATCTGATCCAGCCGCTCGGCGCCGAGCGTCACCGGACGCCGCGCCGCCGTGCCGGCCGTGACCACCCACACGATCGACTGCCCGCTCTGCTCGGTCACCGCGCGCCTGGGGACGAGAATCACCGGCCCGCCCGGCGTCCTGACCGCTTCGGACCCCGAGGCGGCTCCAGCCGGACGCTTCTCCTGAAACGTGACGCTCGCCGTCATCTCCGGCTTCACCTGCGCGTCGGGATTGAGAATGGTGACGCGCACTTCCACGATCGCCTTCGCACGATCCGCCGAGGGAAAAATCTGCCGGAGCCGGCCGCGGTAGACCTGATCCTGATACGCCTGCAGCTTCACTTCGGCCGGCATGGCCGGCGTCAGCTTGGCGACGCCGTTTTCGCTCACCTCGGTCTGCACCTCGAGCTCGCCGAGATCGGCGATCGTCGCAATGGCGCCCCCTTCGCGCGACGCCTGGCCCTGGACGCCGAACGGCGAGACGGTCTCGCCGACCTCCGCGCGCTTCTTGATCACGACGCCGTCAAACGGCGCGCGGACATTCGTGTTCTCCAGCGCCTCCTCGGCCACCTTGACGCGCGCTCGAGCCGAGGCGATCGCCGCCTCCGCCGACTTCACCCGCGCCGCCGACACGGCGGCCGCGGCGTCCGCGCCGGTGAGCGCGGCGGTCGTCGTAATCCCGTCTTTCATCAACTGCCGCTGGCGTTCGAGGTTACGCACGTCCTCGTCGCGCGCCGCCATCGCCTGCGCGAGCTGGGCGTCGGCCTCCGCGACCGCCCGCCTCGACGCCTCGAGCTGCGCCTCGATGTCGGCGTGCTCGATGTCCGCGATTACCTCGCCCTTCCTGACGCGCGTCCCTTCCTCGAACTTCAGATGCGCGATCCGGCCGCCGGTCTTGACGCCGACGTCGCTGCTGTGGCGCGCGACGACGTAGCCGCTCGCGACGAGCACCGGCAGATCGGGCGATCCGCCTCGGACGGCGGCGATCTGCGTCACGCGCGAAACCTCGACCTCCGGCGCGCGCCGCTGCGCGATGAACGCCCGCGCCCGGGGATAGCCCGCGGCGGCCGACGCGCACACGAACAGCAGAAAGGTCCAGAGGACCCAGCGGCGGCGCGGCGCGGCGTCACGATTGATGCGCAGCCGGGCGAGATCGCCGGCCGGCGATTCAGTGTGAATTGTCACGGGAAAAACAGGATCTTACCGCGAACGGACGGACGCCGGAACGCTAGCCTTCTTCTTCGAACTCTTCCTCTTCCGGCGGACCCAGACGCGTCGGCGGGCGCAGCGCTTCACGGTAATCGAACAGCGGCACGTCGCGCACGTGCAGCGGCAGTCTGCAGGCCGGCGATTTCTCGTCGACGACGACCGTCACGGGACTGCCCTCGACGCCCTCGCGGAACGTGATGCGGCAGCCACAGGCCAGACGCGCGTGCGTGAACCCCTTCAACATGTCGCCCGATTATACCCTACAGGAGCGACTTGATCTCCTGTTCGAATCTGTCCTTCGACGACAGCCCGACGTGCTTCGCGCACACCTTGCCGTCGCGCGAGATGACGACGGTCACCGGCAGCCCGAACATCGGTCCGAACGCATCATCCAGATCGTCGCGCTCGTTGCCGTCGAGGACCGTGTAGTTCATTTTCCACTGCTGCACGAACGGCCGCGCCTTCGCCGCCGTGTCCTCGGTCAGCACGCCGACGACTTCCAGGCCGCTCTTGCCGTACTTGTTCTGGAATTCCACGAACCACGGAATCTCGATCTTGCACGGGCCGCACCACGTCGCCCAGAAATCGAGCAGGATCACCTTGCCCTTGAGCGACGAGAGCTTCACTTCCTTGTTGTTCAGGTCCTTCAGCGTGAAATTCAGGTTCGCCGGCTTGGCGTTGGCCGGGCACGCGGACGTGCCGGGCGCGGCCGACACCTCGTCGTGGCCGAACGGCCATTCCGGCGCCGCGGGCAGCGTGAGCAGCGCAAGCGCCAGCGCGCCAACCGTCGCAATCGCCCAACGCAGTTTCATAGTCAAAGGCTCCGTGGGGGCTGGGGGACTTGGGGACTGGGGGACTCCGTTGGCCCCAGTCCCCTAGTCCCCTAGTCCCCTCCGCATCAGTGTAACGCCGCCTGGACGAATGCCGCCATGCGTTCGACGTCGCGCCGCGGCTCGCGGGCGACGAGGACGAACGTCCGCTTGTTCGCGCACCAGATGGCCGCCTCGTGGCCGAGCACCTCGACGAGCGCCTGCGCGCGCTCGGTGTGCGGCAGCATGAAGAGCGACACGGGATGGCCGTCGTGGCGGTACATGATGTGGGCGACGCGCCCCTCGCCGTACAGGCACGGGCGGGCGCCAACCAGCTCCAGCCCGGCCGTGGATGCGTTCTCCGGCAGGTGCATCCGCCAGTCGAACCCGGACGCCATCGTCTGCTCCACGGCCGCCGCCGGCTGGTGCGTGCCGAGCGCCGAGTTCATCGCGAAGCACTTCGTGTGATCGGCGATCAGCTCGGCTGCCAGCACGCGCGCCGATTTGTCGGTCGCCTGATACAGGAAGGCGCCGCCCACGACGCCGACCAGCGACGCCGCCAGCGCATACGGAGCGAAGCGGACCGGCCAGGTCGAAGGGACTTGGGATTGGGGATTCGGGATCCGTGGTTCGGGGTTCACCGTTCGGGGTTCGGCGACGTTGGTTGCCGGCTGTGAGTTGCGAGCTGCGAAGGACGCGCACCGCAGATGGAGCGCGTCAGGGGCCTGCGCCTGGCAGAGCCCCGAGTGCTGCGCGCGCATCAGATCGTGCACGGCGCGCTCGGCGGTCACACGGGAATGACACGGCGCGCAGAGGCGCAGGTGCTCCTCCACCGCCTGAGCGTCGGCCCCGGTAAGCTGGCCGTCGACGAACGGCGTGACGAGCGGATCGATCGAGTGACAGTTATGCATTGACAGGCCGCATGGCTTTCAGTTTGTCGAAAAGCAGACGGCGGCCCCGCGAGATGCGCGACATCACCGTCCCCACGGGAATCGAGAGCATCGAGGCGATTTCGGCGTACGAAAACTCTTCCACGTCGCGTAACCAGACCGCCTGGCGGAAGGCGTCGGGCAGCTCGTCGATGGCGGCTTGCAGATCCGGGGCGAGCGTTTCGCGGAGAAGCAGAGTTTCGGGAGTTTCGCCGGCGCCGGCGGCGCGGCCCGCGGGCGGCGGGGCGTCGGCGGCACGATCGACGAAGTCGCTGTCGATGGCGACGGCGTCGCGAGCGCGGTCGCGCGCCCGGTTGCGGGCCGTGTTATGGAGGATCGTGAACAACCAGGCCCTCAGGTTGGTGCCGGGCTCGAATCGATCCGCGGCGCGGAACGCTTTCAAATAGGTTTCCTGCACCAGATCCTCGGCGTCCGCCGACGATCGCGTCAGCCGCAGCGCCGCCCGATAGAGGCTGTCGAGCGACGCGAGCGCTTCAGCCTCGAAGGCGGGCGACACCAGACGTAAACCCTTGTCAGCGGGCATTTATTCCTTGAGCCGTCGGTAGTGCCAGTTGCAGTCTGAAACTGCCGACTGCCCACCGTTCGAGGCCAGTATATCCCTCTGTCCCCGGCAGGCGTCGCCCCTCGCGCCCGTGAGAGGACAATAACGACGCGAAACGGGGGAAAAGCCGAGCATGGCGTTTGCAGGTGCGTCCGGGTCGACAGTAAGATCGCAGGCGGTTTTCCTGTCCCCTGTCACTTTCGAGGTACGTCCTTATGCGCACCCGCGTGCCGCTGTCCCCGCTGGCCGCCGTCCTCGCCTTCCTGTTCCTGACCCACGCGACTGCTGCCGCGGCCCAGACGCCGCTGATCCCGTACTTCGGGAAGAACAACGTCCACTACGACAAGTTCGAGTGGAGCATCTATACGACGGACCACTTCGAGATCTACTACTACCCGTCGCTCGAGCAGCATCTCGAGCGCATCGCCGGGTACGCGGAGAGCGCGTATCAGCAGATCAGCGCCGATTTGAAGCACGACCTGTCGTTCAAGGTGCAGCTGATTCTGTTCAAGACGCACAGCGAGTTCGAGCAGGAGAACGTCGATCCGGGCGCGGGGCAGGAAGGCGTTGGCGCGTTCGCCGAGCCGATTCGCAAGCGGATCGTCGCGCCGATTGACGACCCGCCCGATCGACTGTACGGCCTCATCGTTCACGAGCTGACGCACCAGTTCGAGTTCGACATCATTCCGCAGGGGCTGATCCGGCGCAGCGTGCCGCTGTGGGTGAACGAAGGGCTGTCGGACTACGAGCGCGGGCAGTGGGAGCCGCTCGATCTGATGGCGGTGCGCGACGCGGCGATCGCCGACATCATCCCGAAGATGACCGAGCTCGAGGGCTACGGCACGGCCGGCCCGTCGCGGCTGATCTACAACCTCGGACACGCGGTGTTCGAGTTCATCGAGGCGAAGTTCGGCAAGGAAGGCATCCGGCAGTTTCTCTTCTCGCTGCGCAAGAGCGTCATCGGCGGCGGCGAGGACGCGTACGAAGAAGCGCTCAAGATGAAGAAGGACGAGTTCGACCAGAACTTCGAGCGCTACCTGAAGGACCGCTTCAAGCCGTTCCGCGACAAGGAGCGGCCGGCCGACTATGGGCGCGACCTGTCGCCGAACAAGGAGAAGACGCATTACGCCGAGGCGCTGTCGATCGCGCCGTCGCCCTCGGGCGATCTCATCGCGGCGATTTCGGTGAACCGCAAGGATCAGGAGCTCGACATCCTGCTGCTGTCGTCGAAAGACGGCTCGGTCGTGCGCAACCTGACCAACGGCTTCGACAAGGACATGGGGTTCGAGCATCTCGTGCAGATGGGGGTCGATCAGGCCGCGAACCCGTGGATGGGATGGTCCCCGAAGGGCGACCGGCTCGCCTACTTCGTGCGCAC
>Ga0066903_100004271_pt1 | contig 12036 bp, 14 predicted proteins | sample PanSoiMetaGPlot1_FD_67491 | JGI IMG/M metagenome (GOLD analysis project Ga0066903, IMG submission 67491) | Tropical forest soil microbial communities from Panama analyzed to predict greenhouse gas emissions - Panama Soil - Plot 1 (version 2) | ecosystem: Environmental > Terrestrial > Soil >...
TCCCGGGCTCGTTTATCTATCCAACTCCCGCGCGCATTCTTCCCCGGTACGCTGCTGCGGGTCGCAGGCCTGTTTCACTTGATCGGGCGTGCGGCCGCGCAAGCGCTCCGTGTTGCTGGTACAGGCGGTGACGATCTGAAGGGTCACGGCAAATGCGGCCGCAAGGGCAAGAGCGGTGCGGTTGAGGGTCCGGGGAGGGTGGCGGCGGCGGCCCGTTGCCATCGGGCCATCTTACACCCGATGCGGCGCGCGTACGTTCGGTTCTCTAAAGCTCAGCCGTGATCTTGCAGCACCTGAACGGCCTCATCCAACAGCTTGGCCGGCCGAGTCGTATAGGTATACGCAATACCGCCGATGACGAAGATACCGAGCAAGATGACCACGAGACCGAACATCGCCGGATAATCCCGGCGGAGAGATTTGGATTTTGTGAGCATTGGAATCCAGCGCTTCCCTAGGCGCGAAGGGGTAGCGCCGAACCGATGAACCGAGCCTGAACGAAAATGTGATCGGTTAGATCAATTTCGCATCAGAACGAGATATTTATCTGATTTTGCTTGTGAATTTAAGGCAGCGATTTTGGCGCTTGTGCACGGGCTTTTGTCGCGGCGCTCAGCCTCTCGGCGTTGGTGCTTGGTGCACCGGTTGAGTTCGAGCCAAGCTGTGCTCATCTCGCAGCGTCGGCTTGTGAACCTTGCCGCTGCCGGAGAGTGGCAGCGGCGTCGTTCTGATCTCGATCGAGCGCGGCACCTTGTAGCCGGCAATCAAGGTCCGGCAGTGCGTGCGGATCGCCTCAGGATCGAGCTTGGCGTTGGCATGCGCCACCACAATCGCGTGCACGGCCTCGCCCCAGCGCTCGTCCGGAATGCCGATCACCGCGACTTCGCCGACGCCGGGGAATGCCGCAATCGCGTTCTCGACTTCGGTCGAATAGATGTTCTCGCCGCCCGAGATGATCATGTCCTTGAGCCGGTCGACGATAGTGATGAAGCCGTCATCGTCCATCTCGGCCGCATCGCCGGTGTGCAGCCACCCGTCGCGCAGCGCGGCCGCGGTTTCGGCGGGTTTGTTCCAGTAGCCCATCATCACGTTGGGGCCGCGGATGACCAGCTCGCCGACGCTGCCGCGCGGCAGCTCGCGCCCTTCGCCATCGACGATCTTCACCTCGCAATTGAGGATGCCGTGGCCGCAGGAACGCATGCGCGCGCCCGCGATAGCTGGAACCCGCAGATCGAACGGCAACGCGGATCCAATCGGCGCGAGTTCGGTCATCCCCCAGCCGTGCAGAAACAGTGCGTCGGGCCAGAGCTCGACCGCGCGCCGCAATGTCGCGTCCTGCATCGGGGAGGCGCCGAACTGGATTTGCCGCAAGGCGGTCAGATCGAATTTCGCGGCGTCGGGGTGATTGACCATCATGGCGATCATCGCCGGCACCAGGGTGACGTTGGTGACCCGGTGGCGTGCCAGCGCGCTGAGACATGCCTGCGCGTCGAACTTCGGGATCATCACGTGGGTGCCGCCCACCATGGTCATCGCGAAGGTCGCCATGCCATCGGCGAGATGGAACATCGGGGCGGCATGCAGATAACGCGACGTGCGGTCGTAGCCGACCAGCGCGATCGCGTTCATGGCGTTGCTGATTAGATTGTCGTGGCTGAGCATCACGCCCTTGGCTTTGCCGGTGCTGCCGCTGGTGTAGAAAATGCCGGCGAGGTCGTCGTCGCGCCGCTCCTCGTCCTGCGCCGGCGTTGCCTTTGCGATCAGCGCTTCATAGCTTTGCCAGCCGGCCGGCGGCGTTGCACCGAGATGAATCTTGGCCGTCAGCGCCGGCACGCCCTGCGCCAACATCGGCAGGCAGGCGTCGTCGCAGATGAGAACTTCGGGTGTGGCGTCGTCGAGAATGTAACGGACCTCGGCGGCGGCGAGCCGGGTGTTGATCGGAACCAGCGCACCACCGGCCCACGGAACCGCATAGTGAAGTTCGAGATAGTCGTCGCTGTTGAGCGCGAGAATCGCGACGCGGCCGCCCGCGCTCAACCCGGCCGCGCGGAGGGCGCCGGCAAAGCGCATAACGCGCTCGAAGATATTGCCCCAGGACCGCGTGCGTTCGCCGTAGATCGTGCCCTCGCCGCCGCGGCTGATCTGCACCGCGCGGCGCAGCCCCTGGGTGAGATAGCCGTGCATGGTTCTACATCTCGACGCAGACCTTGCCGACGTGGCGCTGGCTCTTGAGGTGCTTGAGCGCGGCGCGCAGCTCGGTGAGCGGGTACGTGCGGTCGATCACCGGCCGGATGGCGTGCTGCTCCATGGCCGTGATCATGGCGGCGAGCTGGCCGCGATTGCCGACGGAAATTCCGCGCAGGCGCGCGGCCTTCATGATCAGGACCGCGAGGTTGAGATCGTGCCGGGCGCCGCCGACGACGCCGATTATGCTGATGGTCCCGCCCATGCGAACGGCGCGGAACGATTGCGCGATCGTGCCGCCGCCGCCGATTTCGACCACGAGATCGACGCCCTCGGGTACATGCTGCAGCACGCTCTCGCCCCACTTGGGGTTGTCCGCATAGTTGATAACGTGAGCCGCGCCGAGAGTGCGCAGCTTCTCGAGCTTCGGCGCGCTCGATGATGTTGCAATCACCTGCGCGCCGGCCGCGCGCGCAAACTGCAGCGCGAACAGGCTCACCCCGCCGGTGCCCTGGGTGAGGACGCTTGACCGGAGGCCGATGCCGCCGGTTCCGATAACCGCGGCCCAGGCGGTGAGGGCTGCGCACGGCAGCGTCGCGGACCTGACGAAGTTAAGATGCTTCGGCCCACGCACTATCGCATCCTGGTCAAACACCCGGTATTCGCACGCGACGCCGTCGACCGAGCCGCCGAGGCTCGTCGCGATCCGACGCTCGGTCGGAGGTCCCGCCTGCCATTCAGGAAAGAAGCAGCCGACCACGCGGTCGCCCACCCGCCAGTCCGCAACTTCGCTGCCGAGCTCCACGATCTCGCCGGCGCCGTCGGAGAGTATCACAAGGTTCTGTTTTTTCTGCCGCGCCCCGTAGCCGCCCTCCACCACCACCAGGTCGCGAAAGTTGAGCGAGGCCGCGCGTAAGCGCACGAGGACTTGGCGCGGGCCGGGCTTCGGCTCCGGCCGCTCCACGATCCTGATGTTGTCGAGCGAGCCGACGGCCTCGAGAACGGCGACCTTCATGTGACCGGCAGCCTTGCGTTGACGCAGAACTCGTTTCTTTACAACAGCATTGATATTACTAGGGCTTCCAAAGCAAACGCCAGCAAGCCTACAATTCCACCAACGCTGCGGTTCGCGCTTTGACCCTCTATGCTCGCAGGATGAAACGCTTGGGCCGTTCCGGCTTTAACTACCGGTTCACTGCGCCCCCGATCGGGTTGTCCAATCGAGCAGGCCATACAGGAAACCATGCACATCATCGCATTTGATCCATTTATCAAACAATAACAGTAAGCGGGGCAGCTCTCGATCGCCTCGAACTGCCTGCTAAAGCCTCGCGGCGCGTTGCTACGGTCCGGGCAGGGGATCGTGGCACTCGCGCTTGCCTACGACGGTCCCATCGGAAGGCTGGAAAGGCGTTTACTCCGTGCGATGGCTGTGCCCATATATTACAGCAGCAAAAAGAAGAAAGAAAAACCGGATTTGTTCAAATGAAATTCGCATTATGCCTGCTTGCCGCGTTCGCGACGCCGGTTGCCGGACCGGCGCAACTCCCTGTTTGTCGGCCGAATGTGAACATGCAATCGCCGGTCATACCGATTCCGCCGGTAATCGTACCGCTGAAAGCAAGCCAAGCAGCGCGGGAACCAATCGACTATTGACCCGTCTCGCCGACGCGGCCGCACCCGACTGTCAATGCTCACAGACGGGGCTTCTTGGCCCGGTCTGCCGTCCGCGCACGTAGCCCGGCTATAGGGCGCGTAGCCGGCGACGCGTAGATCACTCCTTCATGTTGATTGGTCTTGGATCGATGGCCCGGATCACTCGGCCATCGGCGACGGCTTCGCGCGGATCGAGCGTGCCGATTTCGTCGGTGTTCAATTCGAGCAGGTAGACGGCGGCGCAGCGGCGTCGGCGGCTGCGATAGGCGCGCATCCCAAGGGCCACCTTGGTCAGCCGATCGAGCATCGCGAGCCGGTTCACTGTTCCCCGAATGCGAGGTTCATGATCTCAATGAACGCGTCGTAGACGGCTTCGGGCTTGAGGATGGTGCCGAGCTTCCGGCGCAGATCAGCATCAGCCTCGGCGACGGCGGCAGAACTGATCCATTGGCCATCCGCATCGAAGGCTAGGCAGCGGTAGCAGCGGACGAGGTTTTCCCGCGCAGCTTTCGCGCGCGGTATGGACTTAGCGGACATGAGTACGGTTTTCGGTGATGTCCGCTTTTCGGGGGTACAGCGGACATTTGGACGTGGGGCGATAACGTCCTCTAATCACCCAAAGGACGCCAACGGTCCCGAGAAGCGCGAACCTTTACGCAACGAGGCTGGCGTCCAAAACGCCGGGGGTGTATCGAAGGTGCACGTCGAAGGTGCGGTCACTCGGGAAGGTTCGCCGTCATCTCATTCAGCCAGGCGTCATCGACCCCCGGCAGAGTCTTCAGCTCTCGCCGCGCCTCGGTCTTGGCCTGCGTGCAACATTCGATGACGTGCGGGTCGTCAGCATCGGCGGCCTGGCACGCGAACTCCAGCCGGATTCCGTTCGGGTCGATGAAGTAGATGCCGTCGAGTCCCGGCATCTGTGGTATAGGGCCGATATAGGTGATGTTGTTGGTTTTCAATCGCTGCTCGATTTCGCGGAACCGCTTCGGTGTCACGACGAACGAGCAGTGCTGCATGCTGCCGATCGCGTTGCGGTTGGCTGCTGGCTCCTTACCTTTGGGAATCTCAAAAAACGCAATTGTGCTGTCGTTACCCATGTCGAAGAAATAGTGCCGGATTTGCTCGTAGGGCGGATTGCCGCGATTGCCCTTGCCCGTGCCCAATCCGGGCGGGACCTTCAGCGCGTGAATTAGCGGCATGCCGAGCACGCGCGTATAAAACTCAGTGGTCTTCTTGATGTCGTCGGTGCACAGCGCAAGATGATGAACGCCGCGCGCGAACGATGCCGCTCGCTTCGACGGCACACGCTTCGCTGATACGCGCTTTGTCGACGAGCTTTTCTCCAAAGTTTTCTGCATCGGACTCCTCCCGCTCAGGCCGGCCGCTGATGCGGCGCTCGCAACTATTCGTCGGTTGCGTAACAGGGGTCTGCTGGCTATCCTTTCTAATAACCCAAAAACTGTCGGGATGGAAACGATGTCGGTGTTACAAATGTCACGCGGGGCCATCGCTGCTACTGTTCTACTGGCACAAGGCGCGGTCGCTTCGGCGCAAGACACGATCAAGATCGGCGTCATTACCGACCGAGTCGCTAGCGCCAAATTCTACGCCGAGCCAGTGACTCGCGGCGTCGAGCTCGGCGCGAAGGTGCTTAACGATAACGGCGGTGTACTCGGAAAGAAAATCGAACTCATCATCGAAGACGATCAGAACAAACCGGACGTCTCGGCCGCGAAGGCGCGCAAGCTCGTCGATGACGGGGTTGTGGCGATTATCTCGAATACCGGCTCTCCGGCAACGCAACAGGCCCAAACCGTCTCACTCGAAACCAAGACGCTGCATCTGACGCCTGCCAACAGCGCTGATACGCTGACGACACAGCTCGCCGACCCCTATTTTTTCCAGACCGGCCCGCTCGCCTCGATCCAGCTTGCGACGTTGATGGCCTACACGAAGTCGCGTGGCTTCAAGGAAGTGGCGATTGTGCGCGACAACAGCGTGCTGTCGCAATCGTTCGCGGACTCGTTCCGGAAAGGCCTCGAGAAGGCCGGCATCAAGATTGCGCTCGAAGAAGTCATCCCACAGGGCGCGACCTCGGCCGTTGCCAATCTGCAAAAAGTGCGCGCCGCGAAGGTCGACGCGATCCTGCAGGCGGGCGTCCTCGGCCCGGAAATGCTGCAGTTTTTCCGGGCCTATCAGCAGCTCGGTATGAAGGATCCCATCCTCGGATCCTATAACCTGAGCATTCCCGCTTATCTCACAATGGCGAAGGATCTAATGGACGGCGTGGTGTTTGTCGACGCCTTCGACATCGACAAGCCCGAAGCAAAGGCGTTCACGCAGGCCTATGTCAGGGAATATAACGAGCAGCCGAGCAGCCTGCCAGCCTATGGTTGGGATGGACTCCGGTTGATAGCCCAGGCGATCACCAAGGCCGGCTCGCTCGATAAAGAGAAGCTGCGCGACGCGATGGCGTCGACGACGAATTTTGTCGGCGCGATCGGCGCCAAGGGTACATCCTGGGGCTTTCACGACGGCAAACGCACGGGCTTCGATCCGCAGGGCGCTGTCGTTCGCATCATCAAGGACAACCAGCATGGCCCCGTGGTGTATGCGGGCCAGAACTAGCGCTGGTCGTATTGCCTGACGGCGAGGAAGCCGATGGCGGATCTGCTGGAGCTGGTCGTCAGCGCGACCGCGTCGGGCTGTATCTACGCTCTCGTGGCGCTGGCTTATCTGCTCATCCTGCGACCGACGTCGGTCATTAACTTTGCGGTCGGCGAGTGGGCCGCGACCGGTGCGTTCATTGGCGTCGCCGTCCAGACACCGCTGGCCTGGCCTGGCCTTGATGGGCCCTATTGGCTGGCACTGCTTGCGGTGCCCGCGATTCTCGGCGTGCTGGGTTGGCTGGTGGATGTGCTCACGGTCAGACCGCTGATCCGACGGGGCGCCAGCGTCACCAGCCCGATCCTCGCGCTTCTTGGCGTGCTGGTCATTTTTCGTGAAGGCTTGACGATAGTGTTTGGCGCCGACCCATTGCCATCGCCCCCGCCGTTCGGATTCAAGCGTATCGCCTTCGGCCCTTTCGCCGGCGTATCGCAGCAATTCTTGATCGTCGCCGCGACATTCGTGCTGTTCGCTGCGACCTGGCTGTTCTTCGAGCGTACGCTCTGGGGGCGTGCTTGCGAGGCAGTAGCGCTCAATCGCCGCGCCGCGGCGCTGATGGGCATCAATCTGCGCCGCGTCACGACTTTTGCCTTTGTGTCCGGCGCCGCGGTCGCGGGGGTTGCTGGCCTGCTGATGAGCCCGCTCACGTCGGCGCATTACCTGATGGGCCTTCCGTTGGCGATCCAGGGCTTCACGGCGCTGGTGATCGGCGGCGTCGGGCGCATCGAGGGCGCGCTGCTGGGTGGATTGGTGCTTGCCTTTGTCGAGCAATTCGGCGCGCGCTATTTACCGATCCCGTCCGGGCTGATCCTCGGATTTCCGTTCGTGTTGTTGATGGTGTTTCTGTTCTTGCGGCCGAGCGGCTTGATCGCACCGCGCGAGGCGCGTTGATGCGCGGAACACGAAATGCTCTCGCTTCGCTGGTTGCGATATTCGCCGCGTCGGCACTGGCGTTCTGGCTCGGCGGCTACGCTACCGACGTCTACCGCAAGATGCTCATCTGGGTGGCGCTGGCACTGAGCTACAATTTTCTGTTCGGTATCGCGGGACAAGTAACATTCTCCCACTTCGCATTCGCCGGCATCGGCGCCTACGCAATTGTGATCCTAGCGCACAAGCTAGCGCTGCCGTTCGCCGTTGCGTTTATTCTGGCAATAGTACTGTGCGCCGTGCTGGCGTTCATCGTTGCGCTACCGTCCACGCGGCTCGAAGGCTTTTATCTCGCGTTGGCCACGCTCGCGTTCTCGCAGCTTGTCCTGGTCGTAATCAGCGAAGGCGGTGATCTCACGGGCGGCACCGGCGGCATTGCCAATTACCGGTTGCCAAGTGTGCTTGGATACGCGATCCGCGGCCCGTGGTATACGATACTGCTCGTGCTGCTTGTCGCATTCACGCTATGGACGCTGCGGCGGCTCGACGATTCGGTCTTCGGGCGCGCCTGTCGCGCAATCCGCGACAATTCGGTCGCCGCCGCCGCGATGGGCGTCGATGTGCGACGCATCAAGGTTCTGGCATTCACGCTGACGAGCACGCTTGCGGGGCTTGCGGGTATCGCCTATGCCTATATCGACAACGTCATCAACCCACCGGTGTTCGGACTCGAAAACATCTTTCTACTGCTGTTCATGATCATCATCGGCGGCGCCGGCAGTCACATAGGTGCGATAGTCGGAGCCGTATTTCTCTACCTGGCGCCGTTTGTGTTGGAGCCGATCGTCGGCCATGGTTTCCTGCTCGTGTTCGGCGTGCTGGTCGTGCTGACCATTTTGTTTCAGCCGTCCGGCCTCGCCGGTTTGCTTAATCGGCGGTCTGTGAGAGTCGCGACGTGACGGACGAACCGCTCATGTCGATCGGTGGTCTGACCAAGCACTTTGGCGGGCTGATTGCGGTCGAAGATCTTGGGCTTGACCTGTTTCCAGGCGAGATCCTCGCGCTGATCGGGCCGAACGGCGCCGGCAAGACCACGACCTTCAATCTCATAGCTGGCGTGTTTCGCCCAACGGCCGGATCGATCGCGCTAGGCGGCGCGCGCATTGAAGGGCTGCCTGTGCATCGGATTGCCGCGATGGGGCTGATGCGGACGTTCCAGCACAACATGCCGTTCGCCGGAATGTCGCTCACCGACAACATCCTGGTCGGTTGCCATACGCATTGCCGCGGCAGCCTGTTCGATATCCTACTTGGCCGCCGCGGTTTTCGTGACCAGGAAGCTGCAGCGCGCCATCGCGCGGCGGAACTTGTCTCATTCGTCGGCTTGCAGGATTGCCTCGATCGGGACGTAGCGACGCTATCATTCGGCGAGGGCCGGCTGCTGGAGCTCGCTCGCGCATTGGCTGGGGAGCCGAGGGTCATTTTGCTCGATGAGCCAGCCGCCGGCCTGACGCAGCCGGAGATGGCGCGCCTCGGCGCGGCGATCCGCGATATTGCGGCACGCGGCATCGCCGTACTGCTGATCGAACACGACATGCATTTCCTGCTTCCACTCGCGCAGCGCATCATCGTCATGAATTTTGGTCGCAAGATCGCGGAAGGCGCGCCGGATGAAATCGTGCGCGACCCCGATGTGATCGAGGCGTATCTCGGCGAAGCAGTGGGCGGGGTGGCGATGAGGCCCAGTGATGCTTGAAGTCGCCGATATCACCGGCGGCTACGGCCGCGCCGACGTGCTCGAGCGTGTTTCGTTGCGGATTGCGCGGGGCGAAGCCGTGGCGCTGCTCGGCCCGAACGGTGCGGGCAAGTCGACGCTGATGGCAGCCCTGACCGCGACGCTGCCGCGCCGCGCCGGGACGCTGCGGTTTGCCGGCCGCGACCTCAGCCGTGCCGCCAGCCACGATCTCGTTGCTGCCGGAATGGCGCTCGTGCCCGAAGGCCGACTGATCTTCACGCCGTTCACAGTACGCGACAATCTGCGCCTTGGCGCGATTGCGCTCGCGGGGCGCGGTCGCCTCGCTGAGCGCCACGATTACGTGTTCAGCCTGTTTCCGCGGCTCGCGGAGCGCGCGTCGCAACGCGGCGGAACCCTGTCCGGCGGCGAGCAGCAGATGCTGGCGATCGGCCGCGCGCTGATGTGCAAGCCGAAGCTGCTGCTGCTCGACGAGCCTTTTCTCGGGCTTGCGCCGATGATCGTGACCGAGATTGTCGCAGCTCTGCGCAAGCTGCAGCGCGACGGCCTCACCATCCTGCTCGTCGAGCAAAAGCTCGACATCGCGCTTCGATGCACCAGCCGCGCTTTGGTGATGCTCAAGGGCCGACTGGTGCTCGAAAGCCCAACGCACGAGCTCTCGCAGCGACAAGACCTGCACGACCTGTACTTCAAACTGGCGGCGCCGAACCCGTAACCCATACGGGGCTGGATTCCGCGCGGCAGGGATGCTGTTTTGAATGTTGAATCGAGAACACATGAACTAAGATGATCGCAACGAACACTTAGGAGGAAACATGGCCAGCAAGTCCGTTCCTGCGGCGCCGTCCGTTCTCGGACTGCATCACTCCGCGTACCGCTGCCGCGACGCGGAGGAGACCCGCCACTTTTATGAAGACGTTCTCGGCCTACCGCTCGTCCACGTCGTCATCGCCGATCATGTGAGTACCGGCAAGAGCGCACCATTCGCGCATGTGTTCTTCGAACTGGCGGACGGGTCGTGCATCGCCTTCTTCGATCTCGGCGACAACGTTGCCGCGGAGCCGTCGCCAAACACGCCCGCGTGGGTCAATCACATCGCATTCAAGGTGCCGTCGATGGAGGCGCTTAACGCGATGAAGACGCGGCTTCAGTCGCACGGCATCGAGGTGGTTGGGATCACCGACCATGAGTTCGTCAATTCGATCTATTTCTTTGACCCGAACGGCGTGCGCCTCGAGTTCACGACGCAAGTCGTCGGTGACGACGCGATCGAGGGTTACGCGCGCGACGCGCATGGCGCTCTAAAGGCGTGGAATGAGAAGAAGGCGCAGCTGACCCGCGAGGCGGTAAAAGCCCACGTCTGATGGGCCTATGACCAGACCTAAGATCGAGTGGGACCGCGTCCCGGTCGTCATTACGTTTGCCGAACGCCTCCGCATGGTGGAGACCTACGGCTTTGCCGGCAGTCAGGGTCAGACTGTGCTCGAGGGGCAGCAGCTACTGCCGCGCGGCCGGCCCTCGGACACGGTGTTCCTATTCATGCATCCCGCCACCACGTTGAACATGCTGCCGATGCCGGCGGCGTTGGCCGATGCTGGCCTGCACGTCCTGTGCGCCGGCAGCCGCTACGCCAAGAACGACAGCGCGCTGATCATGGAGAAGGTCTGCTACGACCTGGGGCAGTACGTTCGCCACGCGCGCGAGGGCCTCGGCTATCGCAAGGTGGTTCTGGTCGGCTGGTCCGGCGGCGGCTCGCTGTCGCTGTTCTACCAGGCGCAGGCGGAACACCCGACCATCACGGCGACGCCCGCCGGCGATCCCTATGACTTGACGCAGGCCGCCTTGCAGCCGGCCGACGGCATCATCTTCATCGCCGCGCATCTCAGCCGCGCCGAGACCCTGACCGAATGGCTCGATCCATCGGTGCGCGACGAGCTCGATCCCGATAACCGCGACCCTGCGCTCGATATTTACGCGGCCGACGCGGTCAACAAGCCGCCGTTTTCGGCTGAATTCGTCGCAACCTTCCGCACCGCGCAGCTCGCGCGCAACCGCATGATCTCGTCGCGGGCGCGCGAGCTGCTAGAAGCCTTCGCGCGTCGGAACGACGGCGAGGTGGAGCGCGGCTTCGTCGTTCACCGCACCAACTGTGACGTGCGCTGGCTCGATCCTGCGATCGACCCCAACGGGCGCAAACCGGGGTGGTGCTTTCTCGGCGACCCGCGCGTCGCCAACTCCGCGCCCGCCGGCCTCGCGCGATTCTCGACCCTGCGGTCTTGGCTGTCCCAATGGTCCTACGATCATTCGAATACCAAAGGCAGGGACAACGCTGCGCGCATCGCGTCGTGCCCAGTCGTGCAGATTGTCAACGGCGCGGACGACGCGGTCCCGGCGACCCACAATCCCGCGATCCGCGCCTCGCTCGCGACCAAGGACAAGGAATACATCGAGATCGAAGGCGCGACGCATTACTACCTCGGCCAACCCGACGAGCTCGCCAAATGCATTGCCACCGTGACTAACTGGAGCCGCCGCAAGGGGCTGTTGGCCTAGTGCAGACCACAAAATGAGCCACACCTGTGTAACCCGGATACCAGAGCATGGATGCGCCCTATCTCTATATCGTGAAATTCTGGGTCCACCCCGACAGCCGCAAGGCCGTGATGGACTGGCTGGACAAAGGCCACATGGCTGAGGTGGTGGCGCAACCGGGGTTTCGCTTCGTGCGGCGGGTCAATCTCGAAGAGGCGTCCGACGACGGCTGGAGCGCGCACATAATGATCTATGGGCTTGAATCGAAAGCGGCGCTGCAGCGTTATGCCGACGGCCCGGCCCCGGCCAAGTTCGCGCAGGAGCGCAAGCCGTTCGAGCATCACCTGCGCATGGAACGCGCCTCCGGCGCGGTC
>Ga0066903_100004272_pt1 | contig 12036 bp, 10 predicted proteins | sample PanSoiMetaGPlot1_FD_67491 | JGI IMG/M metagenome (GOLD analysis project Ga0066903, IMG submission 67491) | Tropical forest soil microbial communities from Panama analyzed to predict greenhouse gas emissions - Panama Soil - Plot 1 (version 2) | ecosystem: Environmental > Terrestrial > Soil >...
AAAGCCCGCGATAGTCCGTCATCTGTTCCCCCCAATCTTTCTTCGCGATGTTGACGCCGGCTGCCGCCGATGAAACAGTAACAGTCAGGTCATATGATGACCAGATGACTGGGGGTTTGGCCAGCACGCCGAAGGGCGCGCGGCAACAAAGCGGGCGACGATGATGTGGGGAGGATTGTATGGCCGCCGATCCGAGGGCGCGCCGGTGCCTTGCTGATCCGAGCTTGGGGTCGGCGCCGCAATGAACGTCGAAGCTGACATCATTCCCGTCTCTGCGGCCGCATCAGGGCGTGCGCGGGCGGATGGCGTGCTCCAGCTCGTCGACAGGTTGTCGGAGTTGTTGCTCGTCGCCGCGCTCTTGGGCGAACTCGGCGTCGTTCTCGCCAACGTGGCGGCACGGGTCTTTTTTCACCAGTCATTTCTTTGGGCCGACGAGATTGCCCGTTTCACGCTTTCGATTCTCGCCTTCGTCGGCGGGGCTGTCGCCTATCGCCGCCGCGAGCACGCCTTCGTGCGCATCCTGTTGAAGCTTGCGCCGTCCGTGGTCGAGCGCGCTTGTCTCGCTTTCGCGGACGTTCTGGTCCTCTTCGTCGCCGGCGTGACCGGTATCGGCTCGCTCGACTTCATCGCGTCGAGTTGGGCGGAGCGGACGCCCATCTTCCAGGCGCCGGCGGCGCTGATCGCATTGCCGCTGCCGGTCGGGATGCTGCTCATCGCCCTCTACGCGCTCACGCATCTCGCGCGTGACCACGGTCGAGCCGCGCTTTGGGTGAGCGCCGCGTTTGCCGCCCTCATGGCTCTGTTGGCAACGACCCGCGACGCCTGGATCACATGGCTTGCCGGCGATGGCGCCATCGTTGCCGCGCTGACGCTGTTCTTCGTCGCGATTTTTGCCGGTGTTCCCGTCGGCTTTGTGCTGCTGCTCTCAACCGCCGCCTATCTGTGGGCGACCGGTACCGCCTCGATGGTCGCGCTGCCCCAGAGCATGGTCAATGGCACCGGCAATTTCATTCTTCTCGCGATCCCGTTCTTTATCCTCGCCGGTCTGATCATGGAGCGCGGCGGCATCAGTGTTCGTCTGGTTCGTTTCATTCAGCTTCTTGTCGGCCATCTCCGAGGCGGACTGCTGCAGGTGACCGTTGTGAGCATGTACATCGTGTCCGGACTTTCGGGCTCGAAAGTCGCCGATGTCGCGGCCGTCGGCACAGTGATGCGCGATCAGCTGCGCGAGCGGCATGGCGCCGACGAAGGCGCGGCGGTGCTCGCTGCGTCGGCCGTGATGGGGGAAACGGTGCCGCCCAGCATCGCCATGCTGATCGTCGGCTCCATCACCAACGTCTCGGTGGCGGCGATGTTCATCGGAGGCTTCATGCCGGCGGCGGTGATGGGGCTGTGCCTCATGCTGCTCATCTATTTTCGCGCCCGCCGCGCCGGAACGGCGCGTCTGCCCCGCGCCCCGTCGGGTCAGGTGGTGCGAGCGGGGATCGGCGCGGTGCTGCCGCTGCTGATGCCGGGCATGTTGCTTGCCGGCATTCTGCTGGGTTGGGCGACGCCGACCGAGGTCGCTGCGCTTGCCGTCGTCTATGGGCTCGCGCTCGCCGTGTTCGCTTACCGCGCGATGGATCTCGCAAGCTTGCTGCGGACCGTCGCCGACACCGCCGCGCTCTCCGGTGTGCTGCTCTTCATATTTGCGGCCGCCTCGGGCTTCTCCTGGTCGCTGACGGTTGCCTATCTGCCACAGCGCCTCGTCGCGCTGCTGCATGCCGTCGGCAACAGCAGCGAGATTTTCATGCTGTGCTCGGTGGCGCTGCTCGTCGTCGCCGGGGTCTTGCTGGAGGGCCTGCCCTCGCTCAACGTGCTGGCGCCACTCCTGCTGCCGATTGCCGGCAAGCTCGGCCTGAGCGGGCTGCACTACGCCTTGGTGCTGATCATCGCGATGGGGATCGGCGGCTTCATGCCGCTCGCGGGTGTGGGCTTCTACGTCTGCTGCGCCATCATGCGCTGCGACGTCGAGGCCGCCTCGCGTGCCATGCTTCCTTATCTCCTGGTGTTGCTCGCGGGCTTGCTGACCGTGGCTTTCGTGCCGTGGTTTGCGTTGTTCCTGCCGAACTATTTCGGCTTTCACGGATGAAAGGGAGGAGAGCCATGGATCGCAGAGCGTTCTTGAGAACCGGCGCTGGTATCGCCGGACTGACATTGGGCGCGCCTTATGTCGCGCGCGGGGCTACGCCGATGACGCTGCGTTGGGCGCACTTCGCACAAGAGGACCATCCCGCGAACGTCGCCGCCAAGCAGTTTGCCTCGCGTGTCGAGACGCGAACCGACGGTGCGATCAAGATCAATATTTTCCCGAACAACGTGCTGGGCGGCCCGCCCGAGCAGGCCCAGCAGATCAAGCTCGGCACCATCGACATGGGGCTGCCAACGCAGGGCCAATTAGACAAGTACGACATCGCTTTTGCCGCCGTCATGCTGCCCTTCGTGTTCGATGGTCCGGCGCACGTGTTTCGCGTGCTCGATGGTCCGGGGATGGCGTGGCTGGCGCCGCTGGCGGAGAAGCAGGGCTTTATCCTGCTGCGCAACTGGGACTATGGCTTCCGTAACGTGACCAACAGCGTGCGGCCGATCAACGCGCCCGAGGACGTCGCCGGTCTCAAGCTGCGCACACCCCCCGAGCTGCAGATTCAGGCCTCGATGGAGGCGCTCGGCGCGATCGTGCAGGCGATCGCTTTTCCAGAGCTTTATCTGGCGCTGTCGCAGAAAGTCGTCGACGGCGAGGAGAACCCGATCGCGGTGATCTACTTCAACAAGTTCTACGAGGTGCAAAAGCATCTCGCGATCACCCGTCATATCTACAACAACATGATCCACACGGTCGGAATCAACACCTGGAAGAAGCTCACGGGGGAGCAGCAGACGATCTTCCGCGAGGAGAGCGCGACCGCCGGCGATCTCATGCGCAAGCTCATCGCAGACGACGAAGCCGAACAGATCAAGAAGCTCGAGGCTGCCGGGCTGGCGGTCACGCGGCCCGATCTCGCGCCATTCCGCGCCAAGATGGACCCCGCCTACAAACGCATTGCCGACTACGCCGGCGAAGCCAACGTGAAGAAATTTCGTGACATGGTGGAGGGGGGGCGCAAGGGTTAGCAGAGGCGCGCCGACAACCCTCCGTGTCACTCCGGGGCGCCGCACGAGATCGGTGGCGCGCCCCGGAATGCCGCATGAGGTCAAGGCGCATTAAGGAAAATGGCTCTCCGCGGCATCCGCAGCCTTGGTCTTACACCGGCGGGCGGGTAGAAGTCTCCCTATGAGGGACCCCGAGGCAAAGTCGTCATCGGAAAAACCAGGGACCAAGCTGTCGGCGGTCGACGACGCCGGCCTGATGCGCCTCGCAACGATCATCGTGCTGGCGTTGGTCGCCTTGCGGCTTGCGTTTGCCGCCGTCATGCCGCTCGCCGCCGATGAGGCCTATTACTGGCTTTGGTCGAAACACTTGGCCGGCGGTTACTACGACCATCCGCCGGCGGTCGCCTTTGTGATCCGTGCCGGCACCTTCCTTGCCGGCGACAGTGAGCTCGGCGTGCGGCTCGTCTCGATCCTGCTCGCGCTGCCGATGACCTGGGCTGTGTTTCGTGCCGGCGAGATCCTTTGCAATCGCCGTGCCGGTGCGTGGGCGGCGATTTTTCTCAACCTGACCCTCATGGCCGCCGCCGGGACGCTGATCGTCACCCCCGACGCGCCGCTGATGGTCGCCGCTGCGTTCGTCCTGCTCTTTCTCGCCAAAGTGCTCGCGAGCGGCGATGGGCGCTGGTGGCTTGCGGTCGGTGCCGCAGTGGGACTTTCGTTGCTTTCGAAATACACCGCCCTGTTCTTCGGGCTGTCCATTCTGCTCTGGCTCGCGCTCGTCCCCGATCTGCGGCGCTGGTTCCTGTCGCCGTGGCCTTATCTCGGTGGGCTTACCGCGCTCGCGGTGTTCGCGCCGGTGATCGCCTGGAACGCCGGGCACGAATGGATATCGCTCATCAAGCAGCTCGGCCGTGCGCGCGCGGACGAGTTCACCTGGCGCTATCTGATCGAGGTCATTCCCGTGCAGCTTGCCCTTGCGACGCCGCCGGTCTTCCTCCTCGGCGCGTCCGGTCTGATCGCCATGGCCTACGGCGAGGGCGGTACCCGTCCGGCTCGGGTTTTGCTCGGCGCGATGATCTGGCCGCTGTTTGCCTATTTTCTCTGGCACTCATTGCATGCGCGCGTCGAGGGCAACTGGTTCGGCCCGATCTATCCCGCCTTTGCGATCGCGGCAGCGGTGGCCCTCGAAGAGGTCGAGTGGCACGGAGCCATGCGATCGCTCGTCGCCGTGTGCCGCTCCCTAGCGATCCCGTTCGGGTTTGGCATTTTCGTGCTGGCAGGGCTGCAGGGGTCGTTCGGCCTGATCCCGCTGCACCGCGATCCCACCGCGCGCCTCCTGGGCGCGGGATGGCGCGATCTCGCGGGTGAGATCGAAGCCGCGCGCATGCGCCTCGGCGCACGGTGCGTGATCGTCAATAACTATGGGCTCGCGTCCTGGCTCGCGTTCTATTTGCCGCAGGCACCGGTCGCACAGTTCAACGAGCGCGCGCGCTGGATCAACATGCCGGAACCGCAGCGCGCGCTGTTCGCCGACAAGGTGCTCTATGTCGGTGACGCTAATATCGACGCCACCGATACGTTGCGCGCGATCTATTCTCGCGTCGAGCCGCAGGGACAGTTGTCACGCCGACGCGGAGACGTCATCGAGACCTACCGCCTCGATCTCGCCCAAGGGCTCAAAGCTGATCCGCTCGATCGCTCACCGCCGCCGGAGCTGTTGCGCTAGAACAGCGGCGCGCCTGGTGGAGCGGATTTGACATTCGCTGCCCGCCTGGCCGCGAGCCCGTGAAGCGATGTCAAATCCAAAGCTCCACTAGCACTTATGGTTGCTAGTGGTCCTTTGATTCTAACATTCGCAACAGAGCCAGCAGCAAGGAATGCGAATGTTAGAATCGGACCACTAGATGCTCGACGTCGATACCGACGCGCTCGCACACGAGCTCGGCGATGCGCTTGCGATGGCAATGGGCCACTTCGCGCTCATAACAGAGCAGGCACACGCGTTTGCCAGACTTTACGATGCCGGTAAGCTCGTCGAGCTCGGCTTGCCCGGTCGGAGTCGCCAAGTGCGCCTCGTAGATCCGAAAGAGGTCGTCGAGCCTGCCGGCGCGGGCAGCGAGCCGCCCCTCTTTCGGCGTACCGAGGCCTCGCAGGTGCAGGTAGGCGATACCACGCCCATCGAGGCCGGCAGCAAGCTGTCGCTTCGAGAATCCCGGACGACGTGACGCCGCGACCGCGCGGGTATCAATGACCAATCCAACGCCCGCACGTCTAAGCTCGTCGAGGACCGATTCCGACGTTGCCTGCTGATAGCCGATGGTGAACAACGTAGACATAGTCGCGTAGTAAATTTTCAACCGATGCGCGCGCGGCCGCAGACCGCCGTCGACGTGTCCTAAGTCTATTCGACTGATCGATTCATTGAAAACGAGACCGAGTTCGAAATCGGTCAGAGTTTTGCTGCCGCCGACGAGACCGCGCGGAGTGTCGCATCCGCCGATTAGGCTTATACCCAGTAACGGCCGGTACCGCCGATGACGACCACGATCAGGCCGAGCGGCAGGTTGATCATGATGATTTGGCGGATCAGGTTGAGGCTCGCAGCGGCCTTGGGCCATTCCTGCGCATCGACGGCACGCTTGAACGCGAGCCACGGCCCGTGAAACAGCCATGCAAATAGCGCGACCATGATCAGGCCAAGCCCCTGCATGACATTGATGTAGAGCGGCGCATGGGCAAACCCGCCGAAGCTCGTGATCAGCATGAAATAGCCGCTTGCGAGCAGGAGGAGCACGGACGCCCACACGAAGGGAAGAAATTTTGCAAAGAAATCCCGCCACAGCCGCAGCCGTTGCGGCGGCTCCAGCGGTCCCGCCGCCGGACGCAGACAGACATAGGCCGCGAACATGCCGCCGACCCAGATCACGGCGGAGAGCATATGGAAGGCGAGGGCGGCGGTGAGCAACATGGCGGGCTCAGAATGTTTGGGATAAGGCTCGCAATGACCTTAGCACGTGCCGTCGGCCAGAGTCAGCGTGCAAACCGCTTGATCGTCACTTGCTCGCCGATCTCGAACGACATGAGGTCCTCGCCGACCACCAGCGGCCCGTCATAGGTCTCGCGCGTCTCCGCGATGAGGGCATCGAGCGTTACCGGCGCAATATGCTCGCTCGCGATCTGCACGATGTGGGTGTAGACCGCGAGCTTGGGCGCCGCTTTGGAAAACACGAGGCCGGCTTCGTGCGGGCTCGTGTGGTGGCCGATGATCCGCTGAATGAACTCCTCGCGCATCAGCTCGGGCGGTGCGGCGGCGACTTCGTGAATGAGCAGGTCAGCGCCGGTGCTGTGCGTGATGACGTTCGGATGGAACCGCGTATCGCCGGAAATGACGGCCGCGCGACCGTCGTATTCGATGCGATAGCCGAAGGCCGGCTTGATCATCTCTCCGTGGTCGACCTCGAAGGCGATGACCTTGACGCCATTCGCCTCGTAGACCGGTCCCTCATCGACGAACTCGTCGACCTCGACGCCAATTCCCGCGGGCTTGAGCTTTTCGTCTGCGATCCGGATCTTGATGTCGAGAGCGTAGGCCCGCTCCAGGTTCTCCATCAGATTTCTGGCGCCGACCGGACCGATGACTCGAAACGGTTTGCTGCGGGTCCCGAAATGCGATTGCAGCCAGCCCGTCAGCCAGATGTCCGGGATGCCCGAGGTATGGTCGGAATGATAGTGTGTCAGCAGCACAGCGTTGATACGGCCGAGGGGAACGCCGAGCTGATAAAGCCGGATGGCGGCGCCGCGACCGGCATCGAACAGGAGTTTCTGGTCCCCCGCTTCGACAAGCGTCGCCGGACCAAAGCGATCGGGGCTCGGGATCGGCACGCCGGTCCCAAGCAGTGTGACCTTGAAATCGCATACCGTCATTGTTGGGGCATCGCCTCGGAATCGCCCCCCACCCGCTCACAGAATTCGCAGCAACGGGCGTTACAGCCGAGAAAAAAATCTGTGAGGTCCGCCTGGCGGAATAGATGATTCCGGGTGGCGGAACTATGCTGGGCGCAAGCGTATCGCAGGGGTGCCATGGCGGACAAGACGACCATCCGAGGTCTGGAGCGAGGGCTGCGCGTATTGCAGGCGTTCCAGATGAAACCGGATCTCAGCTTGCAGGACATTCATGCGATGACGGCTATTCCGAAGCCCAGCCTCCTGCGCGTGCTCGCGACGCTGGAGAGCTTCGGCCTGATAACGCGCCGCCTCGTCGACGGTCGCTACCGCATGAGCACCGTCGCCAACACCAGCGCACGCGCGCCGGATCGATACGACCGGGTCGCTGAGGTCGCCGCGCCGATTTTGCGGCAGCTGTGCCGCCGCGTCGCGTGGCCATCGGAGCTCATCGTTCCCGCCGGCGATCACCTCGAGGTGCGGGAATCGAGCCGGGCGGAAACGCCGTTTCCCATCGTGCTCGTGGGGCTTCGCCACAAAGTCAGTTGGCTCATGAGCGCGGTCGGGCGAGCCTACCTTGCTTATTGCCCCAGCAAGGAGCGCCAGAAGATATTCGCGCTGCTGCAGAAATCCCAGCGGCCGGAAGACCGGCTCGCACGTGATCCCAAACGCTTCGACCGTATCCTCGCGGAAACCCGTGCCCGCGGATTTGCCGTCCGCGACCCGTCATTTGCCGGAGGCCCCTTGGATGGGCCGATCGCCGCCGACGGGCTCGCGGCGATCGCGGTGCCCCTGCGCGGCAAAGGCCTGTTGCATGGGGTGATCAACATGACGTGGTTGCAACCGGCCTACAGCATCGATGACTTTGCCGCCCTGCACTTGAAGGATCTCAAGGGCGCCGCTGCCGAGATCGTGCAGGCGCTTGGACGTCACGCTGCGCGATCGGCGATGCGGGTTAGTCAGGCGCGCGATGGAGCTGCCGATGCCAGCGATTGATCGAGGCCCGAGTGGTCGATACGCCTGAATATCCAGACATGAAGGGCAAGGTCGCGCTGGTCACCGGCGGCAGCAGCGGCATCGGCCTTGCTACCGCGAGCGCGTTTGCCCGCCAAGGTGCGGTGGTCGTTATTGCCAGCCGAGGAGAAGCAGCCGCAAAAACAGCACTCAAGGTCCTCACAAAAGCGGGAGACGCACAATGGCTTCCGGTCGATGTTGCAGACGGAAAGTCGGTGGCTCGGTTGATCGATCGCATCATGAGTGCGTATGGCCACGCAACGGCGGCAGCGGTGGGCGCACGGCCCCCGTCGCCAAGATGTCTGAAGGCGTTTGGCGTGCGACCATCGACGGATATCTGACATCGGTATTTCTCTGCATGAACGCGGAGATACCGGTGATGCAGAAATCAAGCGCCGCGGTGATCGTCAACAATGCTTCCGTCGATGGATTGCGCGGCTATCCGTTTCCGGGAGGCGCCGCCTATTCGGCAGCAAAGCATGGGGTCATCGGTCTGACGCGCAGTGCAGCGCTTGAGCACGCAGCGCACGGTCCCCGCATTTGCGTCATCTGCCCTGGCTGGATCGACACGCCCCCGGTGGCGAATTGGATGAAGCGCGACAAAGACGTCGCCAAGGCCATTATCGGGCAAACGCCCCGCGGGAAGATCGGCCGCCCGGACGAGATTGCCGCCGCAGTCCTCTGGCTCTGCTCCAAGGCGTCTTCATTCGCGGTCGGCACGGTGCTAACGGTCGACGGTGGATATACGGCATGAATGCGCTGCTCGCCGGGCTCTCCGCGCCGTCTCAGGCAATGTGGCGGCGCTCGAGATTGCTCTTTTGCGCAAACGTCAGCCTGTCTCGCGGAACCGGCCGGCCGAACAAATAACCCTGCCCATAGGTGCAGCCCGCAGCGAACAACAGTGCGCGTTGCTCCTCGGTCTCGATGCCCTCGGCCGTCGTTGCGATACGCAGGCTGCGTCCGAGGCCTACCACCGAACACACGATGGCGCTGCATTCGGCGCTGCTGCCGAGCTCCTCCACGAACGACCGATCGATCTTGATCTTGTCCCATGGGAACATCTTCAAATAGCTCAGCGAGGAATATCCGGTGCCAAAGTCGTCGAGCACGACGGAGACACCGGCGTCTTTGAGCTCATGCAAAAGGGCGATGTTTTCGTCGGTCTTCTGCAGCAGCACCGACTCCGTAATCTCGAGCTCGAGCCGCTCTGGCGGCAATCCGGCGTCCCGCAACGCGCGCGACACGATGCCAACCAGGTCCCCGTTGCCGAACTGGACCGACGAAAGATTGACGGCGAGCCGCAAATGGGGAGGCCACGAGACGGCTTCGGCACATGCCGTACGCAGCACCCATTCGCCGAGCTCGGGCATCAGACCGATGTCCTCGGCGACCGGGATGAACCGGTCCGGCGCGATCATGCCCATGGTCGGATGCTTCCAACGCAGCAGCGCCTCCACCCCGCACGGCTTGGACGTCATGAGTTCGACCACCGGCTGGTAATACACCTCGAATTCGGCGCGGGCGAGCGCGTGGCGCAAATCGTTTTCCAGCGTCAGTCGGATTTGGGCTGTCTCTGCAAGGGCCGCCTCGAAGACACAGATCCGGTTGCGGCCCGCCGACTTGGCTCGATAGAGGGCCAGATCGGCGTACTTCATGAGCTGATCAAAATTGGTGCCGTGCGCAGGCGCGAGCACGATTCCGATGCTGGTTCCAATCGTGACGCGATGGCCGGTAAGCTCATAGGGGGCGACGATGGCTTCACAAATACGGCTCGCGAGCGCAAGGCCCGATTGATCGTGATCGTCCGCGGCGCGCTGGAGAATTGCGAACTCGTCGCCGCCAAAGCGGGCGACGAGGCCATCGGCGCCGACGCAGTCCTGCAGTCGCTGCGCCACGGCAGTGAGCAGAGCGTCTCCGACCGGATGCCCCAGTGAGTCGTTCACGTGCTTGAATTGGTCAAGGTCGAGCAGAAGGATCGAAAACGGCGCGGCCGTGTGTGACGCCTGTGCCAGCGCATGATTGGCTTGTTCCGCAAACAGCACGCGATTGGCGAGCCCGGTCAGCGCGTCATGCCGGGCCATGTGGTCCGCTTGCTCGGCGGCGCGCACGCGCTCGGTGATATCCTCGACGATCGAGAGCAGGTGCTCGGGGGCCCCCTTCGCGTCACGGATGATCAGCTTCTTGGTCGAAATGACGTCGTATCCGCCGCGCGTGACGTGCAGCAGCGGGCCGGTATATTCGAAGCCATCGTGCTCGAGCGCGTCGTGTTCCTGCGCCGCGAGCGCTTTCCCCACTTCAGGCCCGAAAATCTCGCCGGCGGTGCGCCCGACGATTTGATCGCGGGGCAGGCCGAAGAGATCTTCGCCCTTGGTGTTGGTCAAGAGGTAGCGGCTGTCTTTGACATTCTTGACCGTAATGGCCACGGGCACATGGTTGATGACCGTATCGAGAAAGCCCTTCGTTTGTCGGAGCTCATCCTCCGCCCGCTTGCGCTCGGTAACATCGATGCCGGCCACCAAGGTCGCCGTGCGCCCGCCATAATTGAGTGTCCGTGCCTGCACCAGCACGTCGATCACCGTGCCGTCGGCCTTGATATGGCGCACCATTCGATTGGAGCGGCGCGAGCCTTCGGTCTCGCGCGCGGCTTGGCGGATCATCTCCCGACCTTCGGGGGGACGCAGGTCGAGGACGGTCATCCCCAGGAACTGTTCGCGGCTATAGCCGTAGTGTGCGACGGCGGCATCGTTGACGGCAAGGTAGCGAAAGGTCTCGTGATCCCAGACCCACATCGGCTGGGGATGGTTGTCGAACATCATGCGGAACGATGCTTCGCGCCGTCGCAAGTGGCGCCATATCCACCAAAGTGACGCTCCCGAGAGTGACAGGACCAGGGCAAAGATCCCCACCAGTGTGGCGCTCTTGCGGACGTCGCTGCGCCAATCGGCTAAGTAGTGGTCGCTTGCCATTCCGGCCAGGACAAAGTACGGAGCGCGCGATAGAACGCGGTAGGAACTGGTCCGCTCGATCCCGTCCGACGTCCTCCCGCTGTGAAAAGTTCCGCTCGGCTTGCCGGAATTGATGAGATCCGAGAGCTCCTTCGACACTTTGCGATCACCAATGGTGCCCGCGCGCCCCTCGATCGGCGGAAAGCGTGTCACCATGCCGAGATTCAAATCGCGGATCAAGGCAATGCCGCCGGGACCGAGATCGAGCACCGACAGCAGCTTGGTGAAGTGATCGACGAGGATGGCTGCCGCGATTACGCCTGCGAAGGAGCCGTCCGGATGTTTGAACTTGCGCGATAGGACGATCACCCATTTGTGGCTGACGCGGCCGAACAGCGGCGGGCTGACGATCAATCCGCTGTCGACGTGGCCTCGATGCGTGGCAAAGAAATCGCGATCGCCGTACGTGGCGGGGCCTCCGTCGCGAACGCCGGTTCCCGCGATCAGCCGTCCTGTTTCGTCGGTGACGCGAAGGCCGTCGAGCTCGGGAATGCGTGCAACATCGGTCGACGTCAATCGGTCGATCGCTTCCAGGTCGAGGCGCCCTTTCGTCTGCAATTGCTTCTGAAGATCGTCGGCAAGGGCGAGGACGATCAGATCGATCTTATCGAAGCTCGACGTCACCTCTTGATCGATGCTGCTCACAAAATTGCTGGTAAGGCCTTCTACGCCACTTTCGATGCTGCGCTTCTTTTCGGCCAGAAACAGTCCTGTCAGCACAACAAACAAAGCAATGATCAATGTGACGACAACGGCGATCGTCGCGCCACTGCTCAGCTGCCGCAATCTCCCTAGAATCGACATCGTCGTCTTGGCCGACGTCCCACTCACGGACAGGAAGGGATGAATTTGAGACAAGTCATGCCGATCGAATATGGAATTCGTGCAAAAGTCGGCGGCGACATTGTTCGGAATGCCTTAACCAATTGGACACCTTGTTGGGGGG
>Ga0066903_100004273_pt1 | contig 12036 bp, 6 predicted proteins | sample PanSoiMetaGPlot1_FD_67491 | JGI IMG/M metagenome (GOLD analysis project Ga0066903, IMG submission 67491) | Tropical forest soil microbial communities from Panama analyzed to predict greenhouse gas emissions - Panama Soil - Plot 1 (version 2) | ecosystem: Environmental > Terrestrial > Soil >...
CGTGATCTCGCAGCGGATGGTCAACCAGCGGCTGGCGCCGACGACGATGGAGCCGCGCGGCGTGGTGGCCCACTTCGAGCCCGGCAAGGGCACGATGACGATCTGGTCGTCGACGCAGAACCCGCACATCCTGCGGACGTTCATCGCCGCGCTCAACGGGCTTGGCGAGGACCAGGTCCGCGCGATCGCCCCTGAGGTCGGCGGCGGATTCGGCGCGAAGATCAACATCTACGCCGAAGAATACGTCGCGGCGGCGCTCTCGAAGCGCCTTGGCGTGCCGGTCAAGTGGGCGGAAGATCGCTCCGAAGCGTTCGTCGCGACGACGCACGGGCGCGACATCGTCGGCTACGTCGATCTCGCGGCGAAGCGCGACGGCACCGTGATCGGCCTCAAGCTGCGGCTGATCGCGGACATCGGCGCCTACAACATGCTGCTCACCGCGGCCATCCCGACGCTGACGATGATGATGGCCAATGCGACCTACGACATTCCGGCGATCCGCTGCACCCTGACCGAAGTCTTCACCAACAAGACGCCGACCGACGCCTATCGCGGCGCCGGCCGCCCGGAAGCAACCTATTTCGTCGAGCGCGCGATGGACATGCTCGCGCGCGAGCTGAACATGGATCCCGCGGAGCTGCGCCGCAAGAATTTCATCCAGCCGAACCAGTTTCCCTTCGCGACGCAGACCGGCGCGGTCTACGACTCGGGCGACTACGAGAAGGCGCTCGATCGCGCCTTGCAGGTCGCCGAATGGGATCGGTTGAAAGCCGAACGCGACGCCGCGCGCGCGCAAGGGCGGCTCGTCGGCCTCGGCCTCGCGATGTACGTCGAGGTCTGCGGCATCGGCCCGTCCGCCGGGCTGCCGACCGGGGGATGGGAACACTCGCAGGTCACCATCGAACGCGACGGCCGGATCAGCGCCACCACCGGCGCATCGCCGCACGGACAAGGCAACGAGACGACGTTCGCGCAGATGCTCGCCGACCAGTTCAGCGTGCCGTTCGAGCACGTCACGATCCTGCACGGCGACACCGGCGTGGTGAAGCAGGGCATCGGCACCTTCGGCAGCCGCTCGCAGGCCGTCGGCGGCACGGCGCTGCACATGGCCGGCGCCAAGGTGAAGAAGAAGATGGCCAGGTTCGCGGCCGCCCTGCTCGAAGCCCACGAGGACGATCTCGTCTTCGAGAACGGCACCATCGGCGTGAAAGGGGCACCGGCCTCGGCCAGGACGTTTGCGTCCGTCGCGGCGTTTGCCTATCGCCCTGTGCCGCTGCCCGAGGGCCTCGAGCCCGGATTGAGCGAGGAAGCGTTCTTCGAGCCGCCGAACAACACCTATCCCTTCGGCTGCCACATCTCGATGGTCGAGATCGATCGCCAGACCGGCGAGCCGACGCTGCTGAAGCTCGTTGCCGTCGACGATGCCGGCCATCTCATCAACCCGCTGATCGTGGAAGGCCAGATTCACGGCGGGCTGGCGCAGGGGGTCGGTCAGGCGATGATCGAGGAGGTCGTCTACGGCGACGACGGTCAGCTGCTGACCGGTTCGTTCATGGACTACGCCATCCCGCGCGCGATCGACTTTCCGCGGTTCGAGCTGGAGGCGACGGTCACGCCGACGCCGGTCAATCCGTTCGGTGCGAAAGGCGTCGGGGAAGCGGGGACGCTCGGCTCGACGCCCAGCGTCGTCTCGGCAGTGGTCGACGCACTGGCCGACTTCGGCGTCAAGCACGTCGACATGATGCTGCGGCCCGAGAAACTGTGGCGGATCATCAACGGAGGTCGATCGTGATTTCGACAGCGTTCGAGTACGCGCGCGCGACGTCGGTCGAGGACGCGCTCGCGAAGCTTGGCGCCGCCGGCGACGGCGGCAAGCTGATCGCCGGTGGTCACAGCCTCGTCCCGCTCATGAAGCTGCGCTTGAGCGAGCCGGCGACGCTGATCGACATCTCCCGCATTCCCGGCCTCTCCGGGATCCGTACCCGGGGTGATTCGATCGAGATCGGCGCCGCCACCGTTCACCATGACGTCGCCGCCTCCCCGGTGCTCCAGCAAGGGTGTCCGATGCTCGCGGAGACGGCCGCCGATATCGGCGATCCGCAGGTCCGGAATCGCGGCACACTCGGCGGCAGCCTCGCGCATGCGGATCCGGCCGCCGACTATCCGGCGGCGATGATCGCGCTCGACGCCGACATCCACATCCAGGGACGGAGCGGGTCGCGAAGCGTCAAGGCGTCGGACTTCTTCCGCGCGCTCTTCACCGTCGACCTCAACCCGAACGAGCTCATCGTCTCCGTCTCGTTCAAGCCGGTGAAGTCCGCGGCGTACGCGAAACTCCACCAGCGGGCGTCCCACTTTGCGATCGTCGGCGTGGCCGCCGCGCTGCAGGTCGGAGGGGGCGTCATCCAGTCGGCGAGCATCGGGTTGACCGGCGCACAGTCGCACGCGACCCGGCTGTCGGGGGTCGAGCAGGCGCTCACGGGCAAACCGGCGTCGCTCGACAACATCAAGGCGGCCGCCAGGAATGCCGGCGCCGCGCTCGACGATCTGAACGAGGACATTCACGCCAGTGCCGAGTACCGGCGGGCGATGGTGGCTGTCTTTACCGAACGCGCGCTGGCAGGTGCGCTCGCGCGCGCCTAGGGGGGCCGGCGCTGGCTCGCCGCGGCAATTAAGAATCAGGAATTCTTACTTCTTAATTGCCCGGCGCAGCCAGCTTCGACTGCAGGCACGCGAAGAACTGGTCCATCATCAGCTTCGCGGCGGCGCCGATCAGCCGCTGACCGACGCGGGCGATGGCCCCGCCGACCTGCACGCTCGCGTTGACGTCGACGATCGTCGTCTCGCCCTCGGGTCGCAGCGTGATCGCCGTGCTGCCGTTGACGAAACCAGGGCGCCCGTGGCCCTCGACGAGCAGGCGATACGAGGTCGGCTCCACCTTGTCGCTGACAGCGACGCTGCCCGAGTACTTTCCGGTGATCGCCGCGAGGCCGACGGTGAGCGCCACCGTGTAGTGATCCTCTCCGGCCTTCTCGAACCGCTCGCAGCCGGGAACACACGAGGAGAGCGCGTCGGGGTTCATCAAGAGCGCCCACACTCGAGCGGGCGGGGCGTTGAACGTGTAGGACGAAGAGAGTTCCATCGGTGGCTTTTTGCGTCAGCCGAGCGTGTTCAAGTGTACGGCCAGATCGGCGAGATCGTTGAGCGTGCGAGCCGGCAGGAAGTCGTCGACGAACGGCAGCGCCGCCTGCAGGCCGCGCGTCAGCGGCGCGTATCCGACGGTGCCGACCAGCGGGTTGAGCCACACGAGCCGGTGAGCGCTGCGCTGCAGCCGGGCGATCTGCGCGGCCAGTTCGGCTGGATCGCCGCAGTCCCATCCATCGGAGACGAGCAGGACCACCGCGCCACCGGTGAGTGTGCGACTGGCCCACTGCCGGTGAAATTCCCTGATCGCGCGGCCGATTTGCGTGCCGCCTGACCACTCCGGCACTGCTCGCGACACCGCGGCGAGCGCTTCGTCCGGACTGGCGGTGTCGAGCTGGCGCGTGATGCGGGTCAGCTGCCTGGCGAAGAAAAACGTCTCGACCCTGCGATACCGCGACGCCACCGTGTAAGCGAAGTGCGTCAGCAGGCGTGAATACCGTTCCATCGAGCCGCTGATGTCGCAGAGCAGTACGAGCGGACGCGGTCGCGTCCGTCGCACCCGGCGGGAGAGCGTCACGACGTCGCCGCCGGTCCGGCGGCTGTCGGCGATCGCGCGGCGGAGATCGAGACGCGGACCGCGGCCCCGGATCCATCGGCGCGTGCGCCGCTGGCCTGGCGTCCAGATCAACTGCGCCAGCGCCGCGGTCGCCTGCGCGAGCTCGGCCGGCGTCAAGGTCGCGAAGTCCTTCTCCGCGAGGCCACCGGCCTCGCTCCACGTCTTCAGAGCGCCCGGTGTCGTCTCTGCGTCTTCGGCGTTGGCGTCTGCGATCGACCGGCCGGTGTCAGCCATGTCGATCAGTTCGGCTGCCGCCGTTGCGTTCGGTGTGCCCTCGCGCGGAGGACTCGACCGATCGACGGGGAAGGTCTGCGCGCTCCAGAACGCCGCGAACGCACGATCGAAAATCGGCATCTGCTCCGGTCGGTGGACGAGCAGCGCGCGGCACGCGTAATAGACCTCCGCCCGCGAGGCGAGGTCCACGTGATCGAGCGCGCTGATGACGTCGAGGAGCCGTCCCGGGTGAACGGCGATGCCGGCGCGGCGGAGGAAGCGCCCGAAGATGAGCAGGTTGTCGAGCAGACGGGACATCGCGGGTGGCTCCAGCAAGTGCCATCAAGAATTTGGAATGTGGAATGTGGAATTCGTAGCGATGTTCGAGACGTTCAGGTAATTCTGATCCTCCGTCTCGATTGAACACAGGTATGAATTCTCGTCAAAAATTCCAAATTCTCAATTGCAGCGCGCAGCGTCTCCCTCACGCCGGCGTCGGCGTCCGTGCGATCGCCCGATCGAGGAGCTCGGCGACGCGCCCGCCACGCAGCGCGTCGAGATCCTCTTTCGCCTTGAGGACGACGCCGAGTGTTTCGGCCACCGCCTCGGCGTCGAGCGTATCGCGATCCAGCGCGACGAGCGCCATCACCCAGTCGATGGTTTCGGAGACGCCGGGCTTTTTGTACAGGTCGGCGCTACGCATCTCCTGCACCATTGCCGTCACACGCTCGCTCAGGCGGGCCGGCGCCCGCGGCGCGTGCGCCCGCACGATCGCCAGCTCCTTCTCGAACGACGGGTAGTCAATCCATTGATAGAGACAGCGGCGCTTCAACGCATCGTGCACCTCGCGCGTGCGGTTCGAGGTCAGCACGACGATGGGGCGCTGCGCCGCACGCAGCGTGCCGAGCTCCGGGACGGTGATCTGGAACTCGGCGAGGAGTTCGAGGAGAAAGCCCTCGAATTCTTCGTCGGCGCGATCGATCTCGTCGATGAGGAGGACGGCCGGGCGTGTCCGCTGCGGATCGATCGCCTGCAGCAGCGGGCGCTTCACGAGAAACGCCTCGCTGTACAGCTCGCGATGCGCGCTGTCGCGCGTCAGTGTGTGCGTCGCGTCGAGGATGCGCAGCTCGAGCAGCTGCCGCGTGTAGTCCCATTCATACAGGGCGTGGCCGACGTCGAGCCCCTCGTAGCATTGCAGGCGGATCAGGTCGGTGGCGAAGGCCGCGGCCAACGCGCCGGCGAGCGCCGTCTTTCCGACGCCGGCCTCTCCTTCGACGAACAGCGGCCGTTCGAGGCGCAGCGCGAGAAACAGCGACACCGCGAGACCGCGGTCCGCTACGTAGCGATGCTCGGCGAGCCGACGCTGGAGATCGTCAGTCGATGTGGGAAGAATGGTCGTGGCCTCTGCAGGCGAGCGCCAGGAAGTATAGCAGTGCCCCGCGGTCCTCGTCGGGAACTCCCGTCACCGTGACGGTTGATCGTCCGGCAGCCCGAACGCGATGATGTTCGATCCCGACGCCACCGCGACGAACTGCCGGTTGTCGAACAGGTAGGTCATCGGCGACGCCTTCCACAGCTGGCTCGTCTGAAAGCTCCAGAGCGGAGCGCCGGTCGCCGCGTCGGCGGCCATCAGCGATCCGCTGTCCTCGCCGAAGATCACGATGCCGCCCGCGGTGCTGAGCGTGCCGCCCCATGAATCGACCGCTCCGGTCTGCGGCAGCTCCCAGGCGATCCGGCCGGTCTGAATGTCAATCGCGCGCAGGACGCGCTGCGCCGGCTCGTCAGGGGCCTGCTTGAACGAGCCGCCCATGAATCCCTTGCCGGCCGCCCACTCCATGTCCTCGCGCGTGAAGACGCCGCACTTGTCGTTCGTCTGCACGTAGTACAGGCCAGTCGCCGGATTGAACGACGTCGAGTACCAGTTCGATGCGCCGTCGAGCGACGGGCACACGCGGATCCCTGCGAGCGTCGGCTCCATGTTCGGGACCGTCTTCGGCCGGCCATCCGGCGTGAGGCCGCTGGCCCACGTCACGGTCTTCGCGTATTGCTTGCCCAGGAGGAAGCTGCCGTCGGTGCGGTCGAGCACGTAGAAGAACCCATTGCGGTTCGCCTGCACGAGCAGCTTGCGTGGCCGGTTCTGCCAGACCGCATCGATCAGTGCCGGCGTCTCCTGCGCGTCGTAGTCCCAGACGTCGTGCGGCGTGAACTGAAAGTGCCAGCGCAGTCGGCCGGTCTTCGCGTCGAGCGCGACGATGGAATCCGAGTAGAGATTGTCGCCGCCGCGATCGTCGCCGATGAGATCGGGCGATGGATTGCCGGTCGGCCAGTACACCATGTCGAGCTCCGGATCGTAGGTGCCGGTCAGCCACGTGGTGGCGCCCGGATGATCGATACCCTTTCCCCGCCAGGTGTCGGCCTTCGATTCTCCCGGGCGCGGCACGGTCCAGAAGCGCCAGGCCTCCTTCCCGGTGGCCTGATCGAAGGCGGCCACGAATCCGCGAACGCCTTCGTCGCCGCCGGACGTCCCGGTGACGACGAGCGTGCCGACGGCGAGCGGCGCGCCTGTGGCGTTGTAGTTCTGGTGCCAGTCGGCCATCTCGGTCTCCCACAGCAGCGCGCCGGTGAACCGGTTCAGCGCGATCAGGTGCGCATGGTCGGTGACCATGAACACACGGTCGCCGGCGACGGCGACGCCCCGGTTGATGCCGCCGGCCGCATTACCGACGAGGTCCTTGGTACGGGGACGCTGGTAGTGCCAGATTTCACGGCCGGATCCTGCGTCGAGCGCATAGCACTCGTTGGCGGCAGTCACGTACATCACGCCGTTGACGACAACCGGGGTGACCTGAAGGCGCGAGGTCGTCGGCACGCTGAAGATCCACTTCGGCACCGTCCGCGCGACGTTGCGCGCCGTGATCTGTGCGAGCGGGCTGTACCGGCTTCCGCTCGTCTGGCCGTTGTAGGACGGCCAGTCGGTTTGCGACGTGACAGACCGATACCGTTCACCGGACTTGCGCAGCAGATGCAGTCGGCGGTCGTCGCCGAGCAGCTGCAGATCGAGCGCGCTCCGATTGAGCGCGAGACCCTCCGCGACGCCGCCATCCGTCAGCGAGACCTTGATTCGCTGCGGCGCCGAGCCTGATCGCGGCCGCAGCGTGCGCAGATAGTGGATGACGTCAGCGGTTTCCTCAGTCGAGAAGTTCGCAAACGACGGCATCCCCGACGCGGGCAGGCCCTGTGCGAAGAGCGCCGAAAGATCGGCATCGGTCCGCGCCGGCACGCGCGTCGTAATCGCCGGCCCCAGCTCGCCACCGTTGCCATCGGTGCCGTGGCAGCCGGCGCAGCGGCTGACGAAGACCTGTCGGCCGGTATCCGGCGTCTGGGCCCGCGCGACCAGACCTGACAGGATCACGAACATCACGATCATCGCAGTCATGTAACGCCTCATTCAATCGGCCGGATTATGTCCGAAAGCTGCGAATCTCCGCGCAGAAAGTCGACAGCTTATCGTGAAGCGGCCTGTATCATGCGCGCCGGCAGTGCGATGACGACGCGTCCGCGACCCGCGATCACGCTGGCGCTCTTCCTGGTGTCGGTCGTTCCAGGCGCCGGTCAAGGTGTTCCCGACAATCCCGTTCCAGTCATCACCGCGGTATCGCCAGCGCCCACCGTCGGCAGTCCTGCCACGACCGTGTCGGTCAGCGGCGACGGTTTCGTGCCGTCGTCGATCGTGCAATGGAACGGCGTTGACCGCGCCACGATGTTCGTGAGCAGCACGCTCCTTCGAGCGGCGATCCTGGCAGCCGATCTCGATCTGCCCGGGTTGGCACAGGTCACGGTCGTCAATCCACGACCGGGCGGCGGCTCGTCGGCATGGCTGCCGGTGCCCATCATCGATGCGCCTGCGGTCACGGCCACGCCGTTCGTCTCGGGTCTGTCGTTGCCGCTCGAGTTTGTTCAGAATCCCGCCGATCCGTCAGTTCAATTCGTCGTCCAGCAGCAGGGCCGCATCCGGACCATCGTCTCGGGCGTGCTGCAACCCACCGACTTTCTCGACCTGACCGGCATCGTGCTTTCAGGCGGCGAACGTGGATTGCTCGGCCTGGCTTTTCCCCCGAACTATGCCGTGAGCGGCCGCTTCTACGTCTACTTCACGAATCAGGACGGCAACATCGTCGTCGCGCGGTTCACGCGATCGGCAGGCAATCCGCTGGTCGCCGATCAGTCGTCGCGATTCGACCTCGAGTGGACGAGCCTGTCCGGGGCGCCGGTCGGATTCATACCGCACACAGAGTTTTCGAACCACAACGGTGGTCATCTCGCATTCGGACCTGACGGGTTGCTCTATATCGGCGTTGGCGATGGCGGCTCCGGAAACGATCCGCACAACAACTCGCAGAATCCCGCGCTCCTGCTCGGGAAGATGCTGCGGATCGACGTGAACGTTTCCGATGCAGATACGCAGGGTTACGTCGTCCCGGCAGGCAACCCGTTCGCCGCCATGCTGCCGGTCCCGACGCGACGTGAAATCTGGGCGTTCGGTGTGAGGAACCCGTGGAAGTTCAGCTTCGACGAAGGACCCGGTGGAATCAGCGCCCTGGTGATTGGCGACGTCGGCCAGGACGCCTTCGAAGAGATCGACTACGAGCCGGCCAACCGCGGCGGCCGCAATTACGGGTGGGTGCGTCGCGAGGGGCTTCATGACAACGGTGGCGCTCCCCCTGGCGCGAGTGTACCGACGCCGGGCGCCCCGACTTCGCTGACCGACCCGATCTTCGAGTACGACCACACCGTCGGGCAGTCGATTACCGGCGGCTATGTCTATCGCGGATCCGCGCTCGGCACCTCCTTCAACGGCCGCTACGTCTTCGGGGACTTCATCCGGGGACGCGTCTGGTCGATCGCGCTCACGGTCGATCCAGTCTCGGGTGAGGCGACGGCGTCGAATCTGATCGAGCACAGTGCGACGCTCGGCGGCGCCGCGGTCGGAAACATCAGCAGCTTTGGTCGCGATTCGCAAGGGGAGTTGTATGTCGTCGGCTACAACACCGGCGCGATCGTGAAGATTCGGCCAGTCGATGCCGTGGTCGCCAATCCGACGCAGGTCGTGCCCGGCGGCGCCGTTGGCGTCACGGTCGTGGACGGATCGGCGAGCAGCGGAGACGAGGTTCGTCTCTACCTGGCAGGCGTGCCCGACGCTGGTGTGCCGATCGCGACGAAGCATCTGAACGGGCTGCCGACCCCTCCGGCCGCCGGTGTGGGCAGCGCCGTCGTGACCTTCACGTTGCCGACGACACCAGGCGTCTACGAAGTCCGGCTGTTCGCGAACGGCAGCGCGACGGCGACGGCACGTACGACGATCACGGTTGCCGCGACGGCCCCCGATCCGCTGCTCGACGAGCAGTGGCATCTCGCCGACAAGAACGTCGAGTTCGCAAGCGCGAACGTCCGTCCGGTCTGGCCGATCACGCGCGGCGCCGGCGTCGTCATCGGCATCGTCGATGACGGCCTGCAGCGAACGCATCCGGATCTGCAGCCGAACTACGTCGCCGCGCTGTCCAGAGATTTCGTCGACGGCGACACCGATCCGAGTCCGATCACGCTCGGCGACTGTTCGTCGTCCGCAAACTGTCGCGGCACATGGGCAGCCGGCATCGCCGCGGAAGCCGGCGACAACGGCATCGGCGGAAGCGGTGTCGCGCCGCAGGCGTCGCTCGCCGGCATTCGATTGAGGGGTCCGGCCGTCAGCGACGCGACCGAGGCCGCTGCGTTCACGCACCAACTGCAATCGATCGCCATTGAAAACAACTCGTGGGGGCCTTCCGACCCTGACGCGACGCTCGCCGGTCCGGGGCCGCTCGCACGTGCGGCGATGGCAACCGCGGTGGCGGCCGGCCGCGGCGGCAAGGGGCGAATCTTCGTGTTCGCAGCGGGCGACGGTCGCGCGAACGGCGATCAATGCAACACCAACGGATATGCGAACAGCCGCTTCGCGATCGCTGTCGGCGCGGTCGACGATACCGGGCAGCAGACGGCATCGAGTGAATCGTGCTCGGCGTTGCTCGTCTCGGCTCCGTCGAGTGGTCTGCCGCCGTCAACGCGCGGTCTGACGACGACCGATCTGGTCGGCAGCGCGGGCGGTGATTCGACCGATTACATCGCATCGTTCGGAGGAACGGCGGCGGCCGCGCCGATCGTCAGCGGCGTCGCGGCGCTGATGCTGGCGCGCAACCCGGCGCTGACCTGGCGCGACGTGCAGCACATCCTCGTTCGCAGCAGCCGGCGCGTGAATGCCGGCGATCCGAGCTGGACCGCGGCCGCCTTTCCGCACAGCGAGAAGTACGGATTCGGGCTCGTCGATGCCGTCGCCGCCGTCAATCTTGCCGCCTCGTGGTCGAACGTCGCCGTGGAGAGTGCGGTCCCCGTCGTGACGCACTCGGTGCAACTCGCGATTCCCGACAACAGCGCCGCCGGCATCGCCGACACGATCGTCGTAGGCGCCGGGCAGACGGGATTCAGCGTCGAGCACGTCGAGGTCGAGTTGAGCGTAGCGCATGCGCGTCGCGGCGATCTCGAGGTGACGCTCGTCTCGCCGTCCGGCGTCGTCAGCCACCTGGCGACGGTGCGACCGGCGGACACGGGAGCAGACTTTACAGCGTGGCGGTTCGGGACGGTTCGCCATTGGGGCGAGTCGGCGGCGGGCACGTGGACGTTGAGAGTCGCGGATCGCGCGGCGGGCACCGTCGGCACGTTGCAGAGCTGGACGCTCAGGATCTTCGGCGTTGCGGCGGCAATCGTGGTCGAGCCGCCGGCACCATCTCCACCGCCTTCCCCGGCTCCGTCGGCGCCGCCGTCCGCTCCGCCCCCGGGACCGACGCCTGCGCCGTCAGCGGCGCCCGGTGCGCCCGCCGGGCTCGTCGCGTCAGTCTTCGGACCGACCGTTGTCCTGACGTGGAGTGCAGGAGGGGGCGCGACAACCTACGTCCTGGAAGCGGGATCGTTTTCGGGTGGCACCGACGCGATCGTGTTCGATACGGGAAGCGCGGCGACATCATTTGTCGCAGCCAGCGTCGCGCCGGGCAGGTACTTCGTTCGCGTCAGAGGCGCCAACGCGTCGGGAACCGGTGCGCCGTCGAACGAGGTCGTGATTGTCGTCGGCGGCGGGACCGCGCCGGCAGACGGACCGCCGGCGCCGCCGACGTCATTGGTGGCCGTCGCGAATGGTGCGACCGTGACGCTGACGTGGAACCGGCTGCCTGTCGGCGGCGCGCCGGCGTTCTACGTGATCGAGGCCGGTTCCGCGCCTGGCGGCCGCGATCTCGCGACCCTGTCGACCGGCACGAGCGAGCCGTCGTTTGCCGCGTCGGGAATCGCCCCCGGCACCTACTTCGTCCGCGTCCGCGCGGGCAACGCGTTCGGCATCAGCGCGGCGTCGAACGAGGCGATTCTCGTGGTCGGCGCCTCGGGTCCCGGTCCATGCACCGTGCCGCCGGGCGCACCCGGCCCGCTGCAGTTCGCAGTGACGGTCGATACCGTTTCGCTCGCATGGGACGCAGCGAGCGGCGGGCCGACCAGCTATCTGATCGAGGCGGGCTCTGTGTCCGGCGCAGCGAACGTTGCATCAATCGACACGGGCTCGACGGCGCGCTCGTTGACGACGTCGAACGTGGCCGCGGGCACCTATTTCGTTCGCGTTCGTGCGCGCAACGCGTGCGGGACCGGCGCAGCCTCCAACGAGGTCACCGTTGTTGTCCGCTAGTAATGCCGGTACACTGCGCTGCCGTGGCGCTCTTTCATCACATCGACGTGCGGGTGATGTGGCCGGACACCGATCCCGCCGGCATCGTCTGGTTCGGTGTGTTCTTCCGCTATTTCGAGAACGCCGAAGAGGATCTCTACCGCCGTCTTGGCAGTGATCGCACGAAGCTGCTGCAGTCGCTGAGGGTCTTCATGCCGCGCACCTCGGCGCAGTCGCGATTCCGATCGCCGGCGCGGCTGGGTGACGAACTGTCGGTCGGCGTCGGCGTCGGCGAGATGTCCGGCGCGCGCATCGGCTTCGCGTT
>Ga0066903_100004274_pt1 | contig 12035 bp, 13 predicted proteins | sample PanSoiMetaGPlot1_FD_67491 | JGI IMG/M metagenome (GOLD analysis project Ga0066903, IMG submission 67491) | Tropical forest soil microbial communities from Panama analyzed to predict greenhouse gas emissions - Panama Soil - Plot 1 (version 2) | ecosystem: Environmental > Terrestrial > Soil >...
GCACGGGATCGACGAAGGACGATCGAGCATGCCCGGCGCGTGCTATCCTCGCTCCATGCCTCCTAATTGATCCCCGTATCGCCGAAATCTCCTGCTGTACCTGCCATATCACGTCCTCGCCGTCGAGGGCGTCATGCATGGCGTCTACCTCCTCTGGTGGGTTCAGGAACGGCATGTCTCGCCGGCTGCGGTCGCCGTCGTCCTGGCTGCGGGGGATCTTGCGCTCACGGCCCTCGAGGTTCCGACAGGTTGGCTGGCTGACCGCTACGGCTATCGTGCCTCGCTGATCTTCGGTTCTGCCCTGCAGGTCGCCGGCATGCTGTGGTGCTGGCTCGGTCGCGGCATTCCCGGACTGCTCACCGCTAGCCTGCTCGTCGCATGCGGCGATGCGTTCAGGTCGGGCGCCGATCAGGCGCTGCTGTACCGGTCCTGTCTTGCCCTCGATCGCGAGGCCGACTTTCAGGCGATCGAAGCCAGGACGCGGGCGGCAACGCTCTCCGCCCTTGTTCTTCTCCTGGTCACCGGCGGTGCCATCGTTCACAGATGGAGCTACGCCGCCGGCTGGATTCTCGAATCGATCCTCTCGGCTCTTGGACTGTGCGTGGCGTGCGCCATGACGGCCGCGCCGCCAGCGATCAACGTCTCGCGGGGTGAAGCAACATCCGAAACCACGAGTGCTGCACCGTCGCCGACACAGCGGCACACGGCCGTTGCGACCCTCGCCGCAGCGATTGCTCCCGCATCGTGTCTCGGTGGGATGGCGGTGGCGTTCGCGTTCTTCGTTCAGACATCGGGTTGGGCCGACGTTGATCGTGCGACGACCCTGGTCGGCGTTGTTACGCTGGCAGAAGCGGCGGGGGCGGTGCTGGCGCAGCGGGTGGCTGACGACATGCGCACTCGGCTGGTGCTCGCCGGCGTTGGAATCGGCTTGCTGACGATGGCGCTTTTACATCCGACGGCTTTGATTCCCGCCACTGTCGGTCTTTCATTCCTGTCAGGTGCTGCGGAGCCGCTGCGCGCGACGGCCATTCAACGCCTGACGTCGGATAACGCGCGCGCCCGAGCGGCGTCGATCGCCAACGCATGCGATAAGGTCGTCGCAACACTGGCGCTCATCGTCGCCGGTTCCCTGCAGCGTCGACGATAGAAGCCGATCGGCGGCTGCTTCCGTGTTCTTGTTCGCAGGCATCGTTCCGCCGCCGCCAAGAGAGTGTGTCATGAACCAGGTCGCACGGCTCGACGCTTCGGCATCGCGGATCGACGACTCAGTGAGTCAGCCCGTAAATCATGTAGTTCACGCCGAGCTTGTACGCTTCATTGGACGCGTCGACCGGAAAGAGTCCCTGACCCGACCACTCCCAGTACTCCGGCACGTCGTTGTCATAGTTGGCCACGACGAGGAGCCGCCTCGAGGGATCGTTGCCCTCGAAGATGCCGTAGTAGCTCGGCCGGATGTGCGACATCGGGTGGACGATCGCGTCGATGTCCTTGATCGGGAAGAAGGTGTTGAAGATCTGATGCGAGCTGTCGAGACGCACGAGGCGGCCGTCGGGGAGCACCCGGCGCATCTGCGCCTCGAAGTTGGCCCACTGCTTCGCCCCGTCGAAATCCTCGAAGATCGCGAAGCCGCCCTTCAGCAAGTAGGCGCGAAACGACTCTGCTTCACGGTCGGTAAGGTTCCAGAACCCAGGCTCCCACATGAGCGCGACCGGGTACTTGAACAGATCCGGATCGTCGAGCATCAGGATCTCGTTGCCGTCCTCGTGGATGTCGAGGTAGGTGAGCTGGCGGATGATCGCCGAGAGGTTCTGCTCCGCGCGCGGGTAATCGTGATTCCACGCGTATTGAAAGGCAGGACCACCGCGTGCCGACGGAAGGTCGGCGCCCCAGCGCAGCCGGACAAGCGTGAACCGGCCGTCGTATCGAATGGGCGCTGAGTAATGACCGCGGGCCCGCGCATCGTTCTGAGGTGCGTTGGACGAAGGGCCGGAAAGCATGCCGGCAAGAAGAATCAACAGCGCGCGCCGCACATGGTCATTATGCCAATACATCGCGCCACGTGACGAGGCTCGCGACGCCAGGTCCCTCCAGTTCGACCGGCTACCGCGATTGGCCGCCCACCGAACGGCGTTTCGTGACCCGCGCGTAGACGTCATAGCGCAGGTGACGCCCACATTCGACGGTTCAGTACAAGCCGGGAATCAATCGTCCTCTGACCTGCTGACGATAGCGGTCGAAATCGGCGTAGGCTCCGCTGAGCCACTTCTCCTCCTCGCGGGTCCGCAGGTCGTAATAGATGAAAGCCGCTATAACAACGCCAACGCCAAGCAGAGAGCCGACCGACAGTTCAAGGCCCAGGCCGAGCAGGACATAACAGCTGTACACGGGATGGCGAACGAGCGAATAGGGACCGGTCGTGACCAGCTGCCCCCCGGCGATTGGCCGTGTCCACGGCGAATGGCTTTTTCCAAGAGCGCGGTATGAAACGACTAACCCAACCAGGCTGGAGGCAAGCAAGATGCAGCCTGGCAGCAGGAACACGAGGTGAACCGCCGCATGAGAGACGAATGGCGCAACCAGCAGACCCAGGGCGATGACGCTTTGGACCGTGAACCACAGTCTTCCGGGCTGGTGCATGCGAAACTCGTGAATCGGGCGTTAAAGGACGACGTTAAACTGCAGCCTTGATGCAGCGGTGGCACTTGTTCGAGTTCGGCGACTTGCGATGGTTTCCAAAAGTACTTCGTGACGCGGAAACAGCATACCTCGCCACGAGTTATCGATTCCTGCGACCACTGCCGCGGCTGTGGGCGGAGAAGATCTCGACGGTTCTCGATCCCGGAGATCCGGCGGTGATCGTGGACTTGTGCTCAGGCTCTGGCGGCGCCATACCGCTGATCATCGAAGAACTCGAAAGGCGCGGTTACAATGTGCGCGCGACCCTGACGGATCTTTACCCGAATCCAGATTCCGGCGCGCAGTCTCTGACCGGTCCACCGTCACGAATCGTGTGGCTGACGGAGCCCGTGGACGCGACACGAGTGCCGCATCACCTTCTGGGTGTGCGGACTATGTTTTCGGCATTTCATCATTTTCGTCCTCCGGCCGCCAAAGCGATCCTGAAGGACGCATTCGAACGCCGTCGCCCGATCTGCATTTTCGAAGCTGGGTCGGGTACTCTGCTCAACTTCGGCATGGCGCTGGGCGTGCCGTTCGGCGTGCTCCTTTTGATGCCGTTCGCGCGGCCGTTCCGCTGGAGCTACTTCGTCTTCACGTACCTGATTCCGCTGACGCCACTCATCCTCTTCTGGGACGTCATCGTTTCGTATCTGCGCTTCTACTCGCCGGAACAGATGAGGAAGCTGACGGAGGACCTGCAGTCGCCTGATTACCGTTGGGACATTGGCGAGATGCAGGTGCGCGGCATTCCTGGTGGGCTGCCGTACCTGACTGGTCGGCCGCTGGCGTCCGGATAGTCATCGCCGCTGAACGCGTCAAGAAGGCGCATGGGCATTGCGCTATCGGTCACAAGTGCAAATAATCCGGCGGTGCGGACTCTTTGCGGACCACAAGCATTCAGGACAGGAGGCTCCCGTGACATCACTCAACACGTGGATCGCATTGGCGATGGTTTTTGCCGCGGCGCCGGCCCCGGCACAGACGGCTGCTCCGGCGGCGCAGGCGAACTGGTGGTCTCAGGCTGGCGGCGAAAGCGGACCGGAACGCGTCGTCTGGGCGGCGCAGAAGACGCCGGAAACGCCCTACACCGGAGTCAACAAGCCGATCTGGCATATCGCCGACATTCTCAAGTCGCACCAGGGACAGGCGCGCTGGGAAGAAAAGGTGGTTCTGACGCGCGACTTCGACGGTCGTTACGTCCAGATGGCCCCGGGCGACAAGGCCAAGTGCCTGTTCTACGCCGACGACCGCGTCTTCGGATGGGTCTACAGCGGCGCGGTGAAGATGACAATCGACGGCCAGGAGCCGAAGGTCTTGTCGAAGGGCTGGGCGTTCAACGTGGCACCACGCCTGTCCTACTGCATGGAGAATGTCGGCACCGAGCCGGTCGTGTATTACCGCAACACACCCGCCGCGCAGGTGCCGTCCTATCCGGAAAGCGAGACGCCGACGCCCATTCCCGGCTACAAATATGTCAAGACCAAAATCACGTCGACCGGAGGCTACGACTCATTCAACGTGCCGTTCTTCAATGTGACGGAGTATGGCGATTCGAAGCGCACGGGCGAGCGCTTCCTGTATGACGGTCATACTTCTTCCAACTTGAACATCGGTATGAACCTCACGGAGCTGCCGCCCGCCACCAACTGGGGTCACTGGCACGCCAACATGGTGGAGCTGTGGGTCAATGTTTACGGCAATGTCTGCGCGCTGATCTCAGGCGTCGGCGTAGTCCACGGCGAACTGGGCGACGTGATCAATGCCAACGAAGAACGTTGGCATCGTGCCACCAGCTGCCCGAACACCGGCAAGAGCATACGAATGGCGATGACACCGCGGAGCAAGGAGGGGCAGGTCCATTATTACCAGGTCGACCAGCGGCCCGGAGGGCAATAGGTCAGCCGGAACACAACAGGCCGATCAAGTCTCATTGGCCGTGATGCAACGTTGCGGTACTGATGACGCCTTTAGCTCTGTCCGAACAGAGGCCGCAGTATCATCGGATCACGTTCATGCTCGGACGCAGCCGACGGGCGTGCCGTGTGGCGATCGCCGCGATCCTCCTCGCGCTCGCGCTGAGTCCGGTCGCGTTTGCGCAGTTCGGCTTCGGACTCGTCGGCTGGCCGTACAAACCGCTGCCCAATACTCCGTACGATGGCCGGTTCACGTTCGTGCGCGTGCGCTACGACCCCGCGCCAGGCGGATTCTGGCCGGGCCGGCGTCCCTCGTGGATTCACGGCTACCCGCTCGCCGAGAGCAACCTGATGAAAATCATGAACGAGGTGAGCTTCCTCAACGCGCACGAGGAAATCAACACGGTCACGCTGGACGATCCCGAGCTGTTCAGGTATCCGATCGCGTACATCATCGAGGTCGGCTGGTGGACGGCGACCGATCGCGAGGCCGCCGGGCTGCGCGCGTATCTGCAGAAAGGCGGGTTCCTGTTCGTCGACGACTTCAAGCCGCCCGGCTGGCGCGGCGGGTACGGCGGCGGATGGGAGCCGTTCGCGGAGATCATGCGGCGTGTGCTGCCGGACGTGCAGTTCTTCGACCTGGACTCGAACGATCCGGTGTTTCACACGTTCTTCGAGATCAACGATCTGGATCATTTTCCGCAGGCGTACGTGTCCGGCGATCCCGTGTTCAAGGGGATCTTCGAAGACAACGATCGGCGCAAGCGTCTGATGGCTATCATCAATTACAACACCGATGTCTCCCAATTCTGGGAGTGGTCCGGCCGCGGGCTGCGTCCGTTCGATCAGACGAACGAAGCGTACAAGCTTGCCGTGAACTATCTGATTTACGGCCTCACCCACTGACGCGCCTGCGGCCCGAACACGCGCCCGCCCTCGTCCTTCGCGGACGCGCTACTTGATCACCTTCACGACGAAGTAGCTGACCGACTTTGGTACTTCCTTGAACCAGTGTGGGATGCCCGCTGGAATCACGAACACATCGCCTTTGGCGACGTGATGCGTTTCTCCGCCGGTGATATCGGTTCCGAGCCACTGATCGGGCCGCGTCGTCTTGCCGCCGACCATTTTGCCTCCGAAGGCGAACGTTGCCTCGCCTTCGAGGATATAAAGGACGTCGGTCTCCTTGTCGTGGACTTCCACCTGCCCGGCTTTGTCGCGGTGACTGCCTTGAACGATCAAGTCCGGCCTCGTCACCAGCGTGCCGCCTTTCGCAAGCGCCTCCGCGACCTTCGCGGGGTCGACGTGAATCCCAGCGGAAGGGGCGTTTTGCTGTGCGTACGCGAGAGCGCCAACGGTCAATGCAGCGAGTGCCAACCAGAGCTTCATCGTGCCTCCTTCATGAGCAGACTGCAGGTTATCTGGTCGAGCGATCGGTTCCTGTGCTCCCCTTGAGCAATTCCAGCAACTCAATCGGCAGCGGAAAGATGATCGTCGAGTTCTTCTCCGCCGCAATTTCAGTCAATGTCTGGAGATACCGGAGCGTGATGCTGAGCGGCTGTGATGCGATGACGGAAGCGGCCCGGGCCAGCTGGTCGGAGGCTTCCAGTTCGCCTGCGGCGTGGATGATCTTCGCCCGCTTTTCCCGCTCTGCCTCGGCCTGCCGCGCCATCGAGCGCTGCATGTTGTCGGGCAGATCGACATGTTTCACCTCGACTGCCGACACCTTGATGCCCCACGGCTCGGCGTGCTGATCGAGGATCTGCTGCAACTGCTGGTTCAGTCGGTCCCGCTCTGCGAGCAAGTCATCGAGCAGCGCTTGTCCGAGCACGCTCCTCAACGTGGTCTGCGCCAGCTGCAAGGTCGCGTACTGATAGTTCTCCACCTCGACGATGGCGCGCCGCGGATCGATGACGCGGTAGTAGAGAACGGCGCTCACCTTCACCGACACGTTGTCGCGCGTGATGACGTCCTGTGGCGGCACTTCGAGCGCGACCGTGCGCAGGCTGACCCGCACGATGCGGTCGATCGGGGCAAACACGAGGATCACCCCAGGCCCCTTGGGCTGTGGCAGCAGCTTTCCGAGGCGGAAGATCACGCCACGCTCGTACTCCGCCAGAATCTTGACCGAGCTGATGATGTACAGGGCGACGATGAACACGACGATCATGACTGGCGGCATCACCATCAGAGCACCTCGCTCGCCGGGTCTCAGGCTTTACTCACGGTCAGCGTCAGGCCATCTACTCGGACGACCGTGACGGGATCGCCCTCGGCGATCGGTTCGTGCGCGGTCGCCGTCCAGATTTCGCCATGTGTCGTCACGCGGCCGGCCTTGCCCGGCTCGATCGGCGTCAGCGCACGTCCTTTTGCGCCGATCATGCCGGCGATGCCCGTGACTGCCTCACGCCGTTGCGACGCGACGCCGAGACGGACCAGCACAGCGGCGATCCCGGCGACGGCAGCAACGATCGGCAACACCAGGCCAGGGCTGAGGCGCAGTTCCGGCACGTCAGCGTCCATCAGGATCATCGAGCCAAAGAGAAAGCTCCCCAGGCCGCCGGCGGTGAGCAGCCCATAACTCGGAATCTTGAACTCCAGCATCAGCAGCACCACGCCAAACCCGATCAACAGTACGCCGGCGTAGTTGACCGGGAGGATTTGCAGCGCGAAGAACGCCAGCAGCAGACAGAGGCCGCCCGCGACCCCGGGCAGGACGGCGCCGGGGCTCCACAGCTCGATGGTCAGTCCCAGCGTGCCGAGGCTGAGCAGGAGGTACGCGACATTCGGATGGGCGATCGCGCTGAGCACGCGCTGCCGGAACGTCATGGCGATCGAGGTCGTGCGCGCGCCGGCGGTGGTCAGCACGGCCGTCGTCCCGTCGAACCGCATCACCGTTCGGCCGTCCAGTTTTTTCAGCAGATCGGGGAGGTCGGCCGCCACCAGGTCGATGAGCGGCGGCGTCGCGTGCAGGGCTTCTTCGTCTGTGAAGGCGCGACTGTTGTTGACCGCCTCCTCCGCCAGGTCGACGTTACGATGACGTCGCGCGGCGAGCGTGCGCGCGTACGCGGCGACGTCCGCCGCCGCTTTTTTGGCCATCGTCTCGTCGATCTTCTCGCCGTCGCCCGAAACCGGGTGCGCCGCGCCGATGTGCGTGCCGGGCGCCATCGCCGCCACGTCCGCCGCGATCGTGAGCAGAAAGCCGGCCGACGCGGCGCGCGCGCCCGACGGGGCGACGAAGACGACGACCGGCGTTTTCGCGGCCAGCATGTGCGTGATGATGTCGCGCGTGGAGTCGACGAGGCCGCCCGGCGTACGCAGCGTGAACACGACGAGTGCGGCGCCGGCGCGATCGGCGCGCGCCATCGTCTCGATCATGTAGTCGGCTGAGACGGGATGAATGATGCTGTCGACGTCGGCCGAGTAGATCATGGGCGGATCGGACGCCGTCGGGACGGGCACGGCGACGGCAGACGATAGCGCCGTGCAGATGAGCGCCCCGACCGACAGCCACCTCAACGGCGCGCGGACGAACAGGAACCTGGGCATTGGACGATCGTGCGTACTCTACGCTTCTCGCGGCGAACGCATCGGGAAATCGATCTCGGCGGGATCAGCACGCCGAAAACGGTGGATGACGGCCACGGGAGTCACTACGATCGCGCGATGCCGGATTCAGTGTCGGTGACGGCCCCGTCAGCGTTCGCCACGATCCCGGGCGGCTGGTTCACCATGGGCACCGATCGTGGCCATGAGGACGAACGGCCGCCGCATCGCGTCTGGGTCGACAGCTTCGAGCTTGCCATTTTTCCTGTGACCCGCGACGAGTACGGCCGCTTCGTGGCCGCGACAGCACACGAGGTACCCGTCGAGTGGTCACATCCAGCATTTGCCCGCGCAGACCTCCCAGTCGTCGGCGTCAGCTGGTCGGACGCCGTCGATTACTGCGCGTGGCGATCGGCGCAGGAGGGCCGGGCCGTGCGGCTGCCGACGGAAGCCGAATGGGAGCACGCCGCGCGCGGACACCAGGCAGCGCTGTTCCCATGGGGTGACGTGATGCCCGCCTGGATTCCCAACGGCGGGCGAGGTCCTTTGGCGGCGCCGTGGCCGGTCACGCTCGGCGAGCCGACCGATTTCGGTCTGTACGGCATCGCGACGAACATCCACGAATGGTGTGCCGACTGGCACGATACGAACTACTACAGCCGGTCACCCGAGCGAAATCCAAAGGGTCCTGATGCCGGCATGCGGCGTGCGTCGCGCGGCGGAGCGTGGCGCCACGCGTACACGATGTGCCGTGTCACGCTGCGGAGCAAGCTCGACCCCTCCCTCCGCTACAACGACTACGGCTTCCGCCTTGCGCGGAGCCTGTGAGCGCCAGGAAATTTCCGAACAGGCAGTCAAGGCGCTGGAATCCTGACGGGGCTCCGCACGTGTGCCGCCAGCGTCGCGATTCCGGCGGCGTATGCTCGTCGATGCTCCTGCGTCCACGGCGGTCCCGATGGGCGACCAGTGCTGCTGACGAACGACTCGATCACCTCAGTCGTCACGCCGAGTCGCTCCGCGGCCCGTGCTGCTTCCTGGCCACGCGGGCACGAATGGACCTCGAGGCCGAGGTCACGCGCGGCGCCGCACATGGCCAGTTGATACATGACGCCGTCCGCGGCGCACTGCAGACGATACGATTGCCACACGGCCGCCACCGACGCGGGAAGCGCGGGGAACACAGGCTGGCGGATCGCCAGAGCGACGACGGCATACGCCGGCGACAAGTCGCTGACCACACGGGCCAATTCACGTGAGCTGCACGCCGCGATGGACCGCTGCACGCGTGCAATCAGGGCGTTGGCTTCGTCCTCTCGCATGCCGATCGAGTCATGGTGATACGGCAGCGTCGGCAACCCTGGCTCGATGAGCGTCAGGCGGCGCCGCGCGATGACCACAGGCCTGTGGTCCGGCGCCGCGACGCAGACGACATGCGCCCATCCAGCGTGCTCGGCCACGCTGATGACACAGGGAGCGGCTCTCATCTTCGTCTGACCCGTTTGTTGCGATGCGCCAGATATGGCGCAAGGGTGGCGTCGAGATCGTCGCGCAACCAGTCGGCCGCGGAGCCTTCTCTATACAGCGTCCAGGCGAGGAACGACCCGCCGAGCGTGACTTCGATCATCCGGGCGAGTGCCTGCACGTCGGTATCCACACGTAGCTCATGTGCGGCGATGGCATCGGCGACCAGCTGTTCGTAGTGCGCGCGCGCGGCTCGCGACATCCGCAGCAGATGCCGACGCAGCGCCGGATCGGCCAGGTCATTCTGGAGATATGCAAGGTTGCGAACCGCGGAGCGTGGCGAGTCGGCCAGCTGCGCATACACGGCCGTGACGGCCCGCAACGCCGCCAGCGCCGACGAGGTTCGCGGGCGAGGGACGGGCACACCCAGGTCACCGCTGGCAGCGGCGTAGCGCGCATGTGCCAGCTGCAGCGCGCGCTTCGAACCAAACCGCTGCACGAGCGCGCCAGCGGTGACGCCCGCCTCTGACGCGATCTCGCGCAGCGTCAGCTCCGCGGGCCCGCGCCGCTCCATGACGCGCACCAATGCCGCGAACACATCGGCGTCCTCCGCCTTGCGGCGTCGTGGACTCATCGCCCGCTTGACAATAGCTAAACACACGTTTAGTTTTAGCGCAACACGACATCGCGAACATGACGAAGACGAAGTCATCCAGGGCGCCACTGACGGGACGCGTCGCACTCGTCGCCGGCGCAACGCGCGGCGCCGGCCGCGGAATCGCTCGCGCACTGGCCGAAGCCGGGGCGCGCGTCTATTGCACCGGCCGGAGTGTGAAGGGCAGGCCGTCCCCGTACGGCCGGCCCGAGACGATCGAGGAAACCGCGGCGATGATCACGGCCGCCGGCGGGAAGGCGATCGCCCGCCGCGTCGATCACACGATCGAGGCCGAGGTGAAAGCGCTGTTCCGGCGCATCATGCGCACCCACAAGCGCATCGACATCGTCGTCGACAGCGTGGCGGGCGAGGATCCGCTGATGGGCACTTACGGCTTCCTGTGGAAGGCCGATCTCACGACCGCCGATGCGATCTTTCGACAGGGCCTGACGTCACGAATCATCACGGCGAAGCACGCCGCACTGGCCATGATGCCTGCCCGGCGCGGCCTCATCGTGGAGGTCACCGAGGCGGACATGATCGGAGGCGGCGGCAATCCGATGGCGCAGGCCGTGAAGATGGCGCAGAAAGTGCTGCCGCTGCTCTGGGCCGCCGAACTCGCGCCGCACGGCATCACGGCGACAGCGATCACACCCGGTTTCCTGCGCTCGGAAAGAATGCTGGAGTACTTCGGCGTCACCGAGAGCAATTGGCGTGAGGCCGGCAAGAAGGATCCCAACTTCCTGCAGTCCGAATCACCGTTGTTCGTCGGACGCACGATTGCCGCGCTTGCGGCGGACCCGAAGGTGCAGAATCGCACCGGGATGCTATTCGGCTCCTGGGAACTGGGACGCGACTACGGCGTCACCGACTACGATGGCCGCCGCCCGGACTGGGGCCGCCACAAGATCGACTTCTCGACGCTGCCGCCAACATGGATCGATCTCTTTCGCACCGGCGCCGACTTGGAGGTCAAATGGTTGACGACGATCGCGGCTCGAACCAGAAGGTTCCGGGCAATGATCCCGGCGTAGGCGGTGTATTCCGTCCTCGCTCCTTCACTTTGTAAGAAGTTTCTTAAGACCTTCCTGCTCGTCTGATGACGTTTCGCACGTCTTCGGTTCGAGCCTGGAACACACGATCTCCGATTAGAGCTTTTCCATTACTACGTAGTGTCCGCCTTCAGGCGGACCCGGAGAAGTCCGGCTAAGCCGGACACTACGGGCTCCCCGCGTCTGTCTATTACAATCGCACGGTCCCGAGCCCGGACGGCGTATCAGCACTCGGTCTTCCCTTGCCAGCGTCGGTCACGGAACCGGAGAGTGAGCATGCGAAGTCTCACGAACCGCCTTCGTCTGTCGTGGCTCACCGTTGCAGCGTTTGCGGCGTTCGTGGTCGTCTCCCTGATCGGTCCGGACAACGTCGGCGTGGCGCACGTGCTCTTCGCCAGCAACGCCGACAGTTTCAAGGCGCTGTTGCTTCGGCAGGGAGAGGTGACGCTCCGGTTCGAAACGGTCAACCAGCTCCGGGCGCAGCTCGCCGCGGACATGACATTTCTCGTCGCCTACGGCCTGCTGCTGCGCGCGTCAATCCGCGCCCTGGCAAGGCCGCCCCTCGCCCGATTTGCGCCAAATGGTCCCATCATCGTGATGATCGCGGATGCGGCGGAAAACGTGTCCGCCCTCAAAATCCTCCGGACGCTCGGCGAGCAAACGGACGCGTCGCAATGGTGGTTCGTTGTGATGAACGTTGCGGCGGCGACGAAGTGGCTGGTAGCTGGC
>Ga0066903_100004275_pt1 | contig 12035 bp, 7 predicted proteins | sample PanSoiMetaGPlot1_FD_67491 | JGI IMG/M metagenome (GOLD analysis project Ga0066903, IMG submission 67491) | Tropical forest soil microbial communities from Panama analyzed to predict greenhouse gas emissions - Panama Soil - Plot 1 (version 2) | ecosystem: Environmental > Terrestrial > Soil >...
GGCGGCGCGCCGAGCGAGCAGCTGCAGCGCTCACTTGGCTCCGGCGTGATCGTCGATACCGGCGGGCTCGTCGTTACCAACAATCACGTCATCGAGGGCGCGACCGAGGTCAAGGTGTCGCTCGCCGACAAGCGGGAGTTCGAGGCCGACATCGTGCTCAAGGATCAGCGCTCGGACCTCGCGGTGTTGCGCATTCGTGGCCAGAACGAGCGGTTCCCAGCGATTGATTTCGCTGACTCCGATGCGCTGCAGGTCGGCGATCTGGTGCTGGCGATCGGCAATCCGTTCGCCGTCGGGCAGACTGTGACCCATGGCATCGTGTCGGCCGTGGCGCGCACCCAGGTCGGAATCACCGACTATCAGTTCTTCATTCAGACAGACGCTGCGATCAACCCCGGCAACTCGGGTGGCGCGCTGGTTGATATGACCGGCAAGCTGGTCGGCATCAACACCGCGATATTCTCGCGCTCGGGCGGCTCACAGGGCATCGGCTTCGCCATTCCGGCCAACATGGTTCGCGTCGTGGTGGCCTCCGCCAAGGGCGGCGGGAGCACGGTGAGGAGGCCCTGGCTCGGCGCGCGGCTGCAAGCGGTGACGCCCGAGATCGCCGAGAGTATGGGGCTCAAGCGCCCGACGGGTGCGCTGGTCGCTTCTGTGACGCAGGGAAGCGCAGCGTCTCGCGGCGGCTTGCGCACCGGTGACCTGATCATTTCGATCGATGGTCAGGACGTCGACGACACCAATGCGTTTGACTATCGCTTCGCAACCAAAGCGCTCGGCGGCACGGCACGTCTTGGCATCGTTCGCAGTGGTCGCGAAACGACCGCCAATGTGATTTTGGAAACGGCACCTGAGCGAATCCATGACGAGCTGACCATTGGCGCACGCTCGCCTTTTACGGGCGTGAAAGTGTCGAGCATCTCGCCCGCCCTTGCGGATGAGCTGCGGCTCGACCCCTCGGCCGAGGGCGTGGTGGTGCTCGATGTCGGCAACGGCTCGCCGGCGCAGAGCTTCGGTTTCCGCAAAGGCGACATCGTGCTTACGGTCAACAATCAGAAGATCGCCAGTCCTCGCGATCTCGAACGCGCGACGGCGCAGCAGAGTCGGGTCTGGCGCATCACCATCAGGCGCGGCGGACAGCAGATGTCGGTCGTCTTGAGCGGATGAGCCCGCGCGCGACCCGCGGCAGCGGACCGAGCCTGTTCGCGGCGGCAGGCCTCGATCGCGACGCGCCGCGGCCGCTCGCCGACAGGCTGCGGCCGACCAAGCTCACCGAGGTGGTCGGCCAGGATCATCTGCTCGGGCCCGATGGCGCGCTCACCCGCATGCTGGAGACCCGCACGCTCGGCTCGCTGGTGTTCTGGGGGCCGCCGGGCACTGGCAAGACCACGGTGGCCCGTCTGCTGGCTGAAGCGACCGAACTGCATTTCGAGCAGATCTCCGCGATCTTCACCGGCGTCGCCGATCTCAAGAAGGTGTTCGACGCCGCGCGCGCGCGGCGCGAGACCGGCACCGGCACGTTGCTTTTCGTCGATGAGATCCACCGCTTCAACCGGGCACAGCAGGACTCCTTCCTGCCGGTGATGGAGGACGGCACGATCGTGCTCGTGGGAGCCACCACCGAGAATCCGTCGTTCGAGCTCAATGCGCCGCTTCTTTCGCGCGCCCGAGTCCTGGTGTTCAAGTCGCTCGATGCGGCCGCGGTCGAGAAGCTCCTCAGGCGGGCGGAGACGATTGAAGGAAAGGCGCTGCCGCTCGACGAGGATGCGCGTGCAGCGCTGGTGCGGATGGCGGACGGCGATGGCCGCGCCGCGTTGACGCTCGCCGAGGAAGTCTGGCGCGCCGCCCGCAAGGGCGAGACCTTCGATGCCGAGAAGCTCCAGCAGGTGGTGCAGCGGCGCGCGCCGATCTACGACAAGTCGCAGGACAGCCACTACAATCTGATCTCGGCGCTGCATAAATCGGTGCGCGGCTCCGATCCGGATGCTGCGCTCTACTATCTCTGCCGCATGCTCGACGCTGGCGAGGATCCGCTCTATATCGCGCGCCGTGTGGTGCGCATGGCAGTCGAGGACATCGGGCTTGCCGATCCGCAGGCGCTGGTCATTTGCAACGCGGCCAAGGACGCCTACGATTTCCTCGGCAGCCCCGAGGGCGAGCTCGCGATCGCGCAGGCCGTGATCTATGTCGCGACCGCGCCGAAATCGAACGCTGCCTACCGGGCCTATGGCGCCGCCATGGCGGCCGCGAAAGAGGGCGGCTCGCTGCTGCCGCCCAAGCACATCCTCAACGCGCCGACCAGGCTGATGAAGTCGGAAGGCTACGGATCGGGCTACGACTATGATCACGATGCGCCGGAGGCGTTCTCCGGCCAGGACTATTTCCCGGAAGGGCTGGGCCGAAAGCAGTTCTACGATCCGCCCGAGCGCGGCTTCGAGCGCGAGATCAGGAAACGGCTCGAGTATTGGGCGAAACTGCGGAAGGACAGGGCGACGTGAAAGAGTTCGGGTTCCTGCGCGTCGTCATTTGTCTGTTGTTGGTGAGCGCAGGTGCCGCTTCTGCTGCCGAGCCCGCCGAGGGGCGCTGGGCACTCGGGCCCTTCGCCTGCGACGGCGATGCCTTCACGAAGCCGGAGACGCCGCTCATCGTGCAGGCGCTATCCGTGCGCTGGTACGATGCCAATTGCAGCATTGTGTCGAACTACAAGGTGAACCAGACGCTCTATCTCCAGGGCCGTTGCAACATCGCCGGCCGTACGGACACCATCCCGATCATGCTGGAATGGCTGCGCGGCGATCGACTGCGCGTCGGCTGGAACCGCGAGCCGATCCAGGAGATGCAGCGATGCCGACAACCCTAGCGAAGCCTTCCCCTATTTCCCCGTTTTGATGAACGCCAGAATCTGATCGCTCAGCAGCGTGTCCGAGGTATTGATCGCGTAAGACTGCGACATGTGATTGTGCTTGGGCTGCAGCAGCGTGCGGATGCAGCCGCGCGAACTCGCGCACATCGCGCTTTTCAGCTGCTCGAGTTGCTCGACCATCCAGGGTGGATCGAGCTCGGCTGCGTTGGCCATGAACGGGATCGTGCTCTTGACCAGGCCAGGCAGGGCAGAGCGTTGCGCATAGAGCGAACGGTCGGAGCCGAAATAGGCGGCGCGGCTTTCGCCCTCCTCCATCCTCATCAGGTCGTAACCGCCGGAGGAGAACATCGCGCCCGCGAGCGCCTTCGACGCGTGGAATTCCGGATGCCCAACATAGATCGCCACGTGGGTGGCGCCGGCGGAGTGGCCCATGAGATAGATGCGGTTGGCATCGCCGCCATTGGCCGCGGCGTTGTCGGCGGCCCAGCGCACTGCCATGGCGATGTCCTCTTGCCCGGCCGGCCAGGGCGCCGCCGGTGCCAGCCGATATTCAATGTTGACGCCGACCATGCCATTGCGGTTCGCCCACAGCATGATGTTGTCGTAGAATGGGCTGTCTGGCGCGCGCTTGGTGCCGCGCACGAATCCGCCGCCATGCACGAACATGAAGACCGGGCGCGCGGAGCCGCCGCCTTCCGGCACGAACAAGTCGAGCGTGTTGCGCTCGTGCGGCCCATATTTCATATCGCGGGTGACCTTGACGCCCGCATAGGGTTCCTTGGCGTGCATCGGCGCATAGAGCGGCGCGGTCTTGGCGGGGTCGCTGACCCGGCCGATGGCGGCGATCTGGTCGATAAGCTCGGGTGGTACTTGGGCCAGGGCCGGAGTGGCGACCGGGGCGGCAACCAGCAGCCCGGCGAGCGCGGCTAAGGCGGCATCAATGCGCAAGACATCCTCCCATCTGGCCCGGCGTCTGGTCTGCGCCGACTGCTATTGTGGTTGCACGGATCGTATGGTTTCGACGTAGGGTGTCAAGAAATCTGGGGAATCATTGGAGGTGAATGTGCCACGAGGCGGTAGCGGGCCCCGGCAACCGGGCGGCGGGCGGCAGATTGCCGGACCGCGCGATCAAGATCGCGGCCGCCGCCACGCGATGAGCCGTCATGCCCAGGCGCATGCGCAGCGAACCTCGAAGGGTGGGGGCCCCGGGCCGGGCCGACCGTCGGTCGAGGGCCGCCCTCGCCGGCCAGTTCAGGATCACGGTGCGAAGCCGCTACCGGTGGTCGTTCCTACCACTGTGCAGACCGTCGCGGTCACGCCCGACGAATCCGGCATGCGGGTCGATCGTTTTCTCGAGGCGCGCTTCCCGGGCCTTTCGTTCTCGCACATCCAGCGCATCATTCGCAAAGGCGAACTGCGGGTGAACGGCAAGCGCGCCAAGCCGAAGGATCGCCTCGCGGCCGGGCAATCGGTACGTATTCCGCCGCTCAAGCTCAATGACGAGCGGCCGCGTACAGGCAGTAACGAGGCGGATGCCAAGAGCGATACTAAGACGCGGGACTTCCTGCGCTCGATCACGCTGCATGAGGATGCCGACGTGCTGGTGCTCAACAAGCCGATGGGGCTTGCGGTGCAAGGCGGCTCGGGCACCACGCGCCACATCGATGGCATGCTGGAAGTCTTGCGCGCACCTGGGCCTGATGGCCAGCGTCCGCGTCTCGTCCACCGACTCGACAAGGACACGGCGGGTTGTCTCCTTGTCGCCAAGACGCGCTTTGCGGCCGCAGCACTGGCGAGGTCGTTCCGCTCGCGCTCGGCGCGCAAGATCTACTGGGCGCTGGTCGCGGGCGTGCCCAAGCCTGCGCAGGGCCGCATCTCGACCTTCCTCGCCAAGGAGGAACGCGAGGACGAGTCGATCATGCGCATCGCCAAACATGGCGACGAGGGCGCCAGCCACGCGGTGACCTATTACGCGGTGGTCGAGACGTCGGCACGCACGCTCGCCTGGCTGTCGCTTAAGCCGGTCACCGGCCGCACGCACCAATTACGCGCGCATATGGCGCACATCAATCATCCAATCGTGGGAGACCCGAAATATTTTTCGAAGGAAAATTGGGAATTGCCCGGCGGCATGCAGAACAAGCTGCACCTGCTCGCGCGCCGGATCGCAGTGCCGCATCCGCGCGGCGGCACGATCGACGTCACTGCTCCGCTACCGTCCCACATGCAGCAATCGTGGAATCTGCTTGGCCTCGACGCTACGCGCTACGATCCGATTGTCGAGGCGCCGGAGGAATGAGATAAGGTCATTTAGGCTGATTTGCGCATGCGACTTGAGGCGTTAGAAAAGAAGGCATAGGTAGCGGAACTTGGTTTGCGTCGTGATCGTACCTAATTGAGAGGACGTATTCGGGGAGGAGGTCTGCCATGATCCGCCTCTACAGTGCATTGGTCGTCTGCTTGCTTGCCGGGCAACCTGTCTTCGGCCAATTTACTCCGCCGCCAGTGCTTAATCCCATTCCGGCGCCGCTGCCGCCGCCCACACCGCCGCCGATCATCAATGGCCCGCTCGGACAAAGCCCGCCGCCCGGAGTCTACTATCCACCCTCGCTCCGGACGCACAGTGACCGAACGATTCAGTGTCAGCATGAGGGAAGCAGCTACGGATTGCGTGGCCGCAAGCTCCAGGCCTATACGCGGTCCTGCGCGAACGCGAATTGACTGACGGGATGTCCGGGCTCGCGCGCAAGTTTGCGCAGCCCGGGTAGGCTAACCTGCGCGCCACCAAGCGTTTGTCGGCACGTTGAATATGTGCGCGGCAAGTGAGTCATTTTGAGAGAGAGAGATTTGTACCATGACATCTCGAGAACAGTTTTTTGCGATATTTCGTGATCTCAAATGGATCATTGCAGTGTCCCTGGTTATTTCGGTTGCTCTTTACCTGCCAGATCAAGTCCGAGAACTCTATAGAATTTCTGCCGCCGACGCCGGATGGATGACGGTAAGGCAGTTTGTTGCGGTTACTGTTATTGCACTATTCATCTGGGGCGGGGCGCTCCAGATCGCGACTGAAAGCTCCCGACGGATAACTCTCGGCACACAGCCAAACTTCGTACTTCGCCTTATTCCGGTACTTGCTGGCGCGGCACCGCTTCTTGCCGCAGCTTTCGCGCAGATCGTCTCCCGGCCTGATACGCGTGCGCTGACGAGGGAGGAGATTGCTACTTTGCGGGAGGTAGGAAGCATTTTTCGGATCCAGGAGAATGCCCTCGAATTTGACAAGACAATTCTTTGGCTCTGTTTTGCGGGCTATGTGATCATCGCGTTCTTGTTTGTCGCGTTTGCATGGCACGCTGGCAGGAAGTTGCGCGTGTTTTCGCTAAGGGCGAATGCGCACTACTTCTCTCGCCTGCCATTTTTGCTTGCAAGCATTTGCTTAATTGCGCTGGCGACCGCAATTTTCGTGATCGTGCCGGATAAACCTGCTCAATGGCTAGAAACTTTTGGTGTCGTTGCAATTTTTACTCTTTGCGTTGTCTCTTTCTGCATTCATATCTCGCTGTTAACGATCGATCACAGGTTTCCGTTCTTTCCCGTGATTTTTGCGGCAGCCATCGTCATTGCCTGGTTCGACCTTAACGACAATCATCATATCCGCGCATTGCCAACGAGTTCCGAAAAGGCTGATCCGATACCTCGTCGTTCTCTGGCTGATGTTTTTCCCGAATGGCTTGAACAGAGGCGCTCGAAGAGCGCAGTGGAAGAGGAGTTTCCGGTCTTTGTGGTGACTGCGCAAGGCGGCGGCCTCTATGCCGCACACAATGCCGCTACGTTCTTGGCGCGCATGCAGGATCTCTGTCCAGCGTTCCGTAACCACTTATTTGCGATCAGCTCAGTATCTGGTGGAAGCGTCGGAGCGACTGTATTTGCAACCGCCCTGCACGCCTCTGATCTAGAAGCAGAACTCAACGAACGTAAATTAGATGCACAAACCCCGCAGCAGTGCGCGACGATCACTCAGTTCCTCGCGGGCGCGAGCAGGGTGTCAAACTTGGATCAGGCGGGTATCATAGAAACAAAGGTGCAATTGGCACTATCGACCGACTATCTGTCCCCTCTGGTCGCAGCGTCATTGTTTCCGGATTTCACGCAAACATTCGTTCCAGTTCCAGTTCCCGCCTTTGACCGTGTACGCGCCCTTGAGGTCACGCTGGAGAATGCAGCAGACGAAATGTACGTTGGCGCACAAGGTTCAAAGGACAATCTCCTGAGAATGGATTATCAGGCGCATTGGAAGCCGGACAATTGGCTGCCCGCGCTGCTGCTGAATTCCACCGATGCTGGGAGTGGCAAACGCGTTGTTATGTCGCCCTTTGACTTTAACGCGGCCAATCCCAGGGACACCGACCTGTGTATGCTGGCCAACCTGAAGCGTCCAGAACCCAATTCGGATCAACGGGTTCAGAGCTTTGCTTTGAGCTTTCCTCTCAGCGCGGCCGCCTTTGTAAGTGCGCGATTTCCGTGGGTGACGCCTGCCGCAACAGTGACAATCGACAATGATTGCATCACGCAACAACACAAGGCGCGTCTGGTTGACGGTGGCTATGTCGACAATTCCGGCGTTGAAACCGCGCTCACCCTTATCGATGAAATGGAGACTATTCGGCGGAGCCAAAATCTACCCAAGTTCCGCGTTTATCTCATCTCGCTCGCCGGCGGCGACTTCCCGGACCATGGGCCATTTTCATTTGACGAACTGATGGAGCCCATTCGCGCGTTGCTCGGTGGAAGGACATCGCGTGCCTATATTGCACTTAACCGAGCTGCCTCTCGGGATGCCGTCAGGGAGTCTTTGGCTCCTGTGAAGCCTGAAGAGCGGACCTTCAGGAGTTATATCAGGACGGACCTCAAGAATTATTTCTATAATTTGCCGCTCGGTTGGGCGCTTTCTGAGAAGACGCGAGACATAGTATTTCTCAACAGCGGGCGATTCTGGGATTGTGATCCAGACGGCTCCTTCTCGCAAATCCGTAAGCATCTGAGCAATGCGGATTGCATACAGCTTCAGATCCATCACTTGCTCAACAACTCCACGAAGTCCGCGTTTGAGCAACAAGATATCAGCCAAAGGGTCTCCTTGTTACTGAGACAGGCCAAAGCTTCAGAGGGCCAAAGACCGCAGAAGGTTGACCACCAGCGTCTTTTGGCGTGCTACGAGCGAAAGTGGTTTCACGAGCGGGGCCGCCGCAACTATTTGGAGGCTCTTGAAAAATGGAAGAACAGTCCGCCCTCAACCGGCAAGCTGACGGAATTTCCCGCCTATCGCCAGCAATACATCGCTTACTATCAGAGTGAGCACGTTCGAGCATTATTGTCTGAGTGGGACCAGTTGCCAGAGAACGACAACCGCGTCTTAGCGTACCTGCTTGGCTCCATTTCATACGATAGTTGGGACTTCGCTCGGACCACGGAGAATCTGTCGTTTTCAAGCGTAAGCCAGATCCCTCTCGCCTGGCGTAATCGAATTCAGAGCGTGAACGCTAAACGCAAGGAGGAAAAGAAGGAGCCTATTCCAATCGAGAGTCTTCTGAACAATCCCAGAAATTTGGCAAATATTGTCTGGGGTTCAAGTGGAAATATTTTTGGCAACAAGGAGTCGGATGATGGCTGGAACTTCCGACCGCGCGGCATCTACCAAACCATTGGCCGTGAACAGTATCAACGTCTCAATAAGGACATGCCGCGACTCTACCCAAGCCTTAAGCTCGATTTCATGAGGTTTCCTGATGCGGTGTGGGATCGCACGATTTCGGCGAAAGTCGCGTGGACGCATTTTTATTTTTGGCCATACCCGACTAAGTCGGGCCAGTACCGGACGCTCGTCGATCTCGTGAAAGACAAGGCATATGTTTGGAAGGATGTCCGCGCGACCCAGGCCGACATGGACCGTAGCGATCGGGATCAAGAGCGTGTGGCCGAACTAAGTGATATGTTCATGGCGTGCATCAATGAGGCCCTGGAAGGGAACGCGAGGGCCGTTGGCGTTAAACAGTGGCTGGGATTGCCCGAATAGCGCGCGTGGCTTCAAGAGAGGTGCCTTCTTAATCCTAGGACTGAACATCCAGACGCCGACCGGGTCCATAGGTTGGGCTAGCCCGGCCTCGGCGCCGTCCATTCTGCAGGGGCGTTGTCCGCGCATAGCGCGGCTCATTGTTCGGTCCAATTAGCAAGGCGCCGCGCTAACTAACCTACGAGCCGGGGCCACACAGCGCCGCGGCTCTACCGAAGAGCCGCGTTGATCTTGTCGAGCGCCGCCGAGCCGGGGCTCAGATCCTTCTCGCCGAGCACATTGAGCGGTGTCGCCACCGTGTTGAAATGGGTGTGCAGATCTTCCGGCTCGCTGTCGACGTAGAGAAGCCCGGTGACGATCTGGCCCTTGGCGGCGTGCTGCTGCAGGAAGGTCATGGCGCCGATGCGGTCGTGGGCGTCGTAGTCAGCCGAGACCTTCTTAAGCACGAGCTTGGAGCCGTCGTGCTGCTCGACCACCTCGACCGAGCCGGCCTCGTAGGCGACCGCAATAGGCGCGCGACCGGTGATGAAATCGAGGCGGTTTACCGCCTCGTTGTGCTCGCGCACGTAGTCGAAGCTCTTCGTCGATCCGGTGTGATTGTTAAAGGCGACGCAGGGCGAGATCACGTCGATAAGGGCTGCGCCCTGGTGCTCGATCGCCGCCTTGATCAGCGGCACCAGCTGCTCCTTGTCGCCCGAGAACGAGCGTGCCACGAAGGTTGCGCCAAGCTGCAACGCCATCGCTACCACGTCGATCGAGTTGTCGGCGTTGATGATGCCGCGCTTGCTCTTGGAGCCGCGGTCGGCAGTCGCGGAGAACTGGCCCTTGGTGAGACCGTACACGCCATTGTTCTCGACGATGTAGACCATGTTGACGCCGCGGCGCATCGCATGGGCGAACTGGCCGAAGCCGATCGAGGCGGTGTCGCCATCGCCAGAGACGCCGAGATAGATCAGGTCGCGGTTGGCGAGGTTCGCGCCGGTGAGCACCGAGGGCATGCGTCCGTGCACGGAGTTGAAGCCGTGCGATGCGTTGAGGAAATAGTCCGGCGTCTTCGACGAGCAGCCGATGCCGGAAATCTTTGCAACGCGATGCGGCTCGATCGCGAGCTCGAAGCAAGCCTCGATGACCGAGGCGGTGATCGAGTCATGGCCGCAGCCGGCGCACAGCGTCGAGATCTTGCCCTCGTAGTCGCGATGCGTGTAGCCGAGCGCGTTCTTGGGCAGGGACGGGTGGTGGAATTTGGGCTTGGCGATGTAGGTCATGAGACCACCTTGCGCAGCGGCGTGACTTTCAGCGCCTCGAGGTCGTCGGCGATCTCGCGGGCGATGAAGCGGGCGGTGATTGGCGTTCCGTCATAGTGCAGGATCGGAATGAGCCGCACCGGATCGATGCCGCATTCGTTGACGATGAGCGAGCGCAGCTGCGCATCGCGGTTCTGCTCGACCACGAACACGTAGTCATGGTCGGCGATGAAGTCGGGAACGTCCTGGTGAAACGGGAAGGCGCGGATGCGCAGCATGTCGAGCGGCCGGCCCTTGGCCTCGATCATGTGGATCGCCTCGTTCATCGCCGGCGAGGTCGAGCCGTAATAGATCACGCCATATTTGGTGGGCTTGTCGGCATTCTTGCGAATGGGGCGTGGGACTAGACTTTTGGCGGTCTCGATCTTGCGCAACAGCCGCTGCATGTTATCGGCGTACGGCGCGCCCTCCTCGGTGTAGCGGGCGTAGCGGTCGCGCGAGGTGCCGCGGGTGAAGAACGCACCCTTCGTTGGATGTGTGCCCGGATACGTGCGATACGGGATGCCGTCACCGTCGACGTCGAGATAGCGGCCGAACTCCTTGCCGGCGTCGAGGTCGGCGGCGGTCATCACCTTGCCGCGGTCGTATTTGCGGCTGTCGTCCCATTTGAGCGGCCGGCACAAGCGCTGGTTCATGCCGATATCGAGATCGGTCATCACGAACACCGGAGTCTGCAGACGGTCGGCGAGGTCGAACGCCTGCGCGCCGAACTCGAAGGCTTCGGCCGGGTCCTCCGGCAGCAACAGCACGTGCTTGGTGTCACCATGTGACGCATAGGCACAAGAGAGAATGTCGCATTGCTGGGTGCGGGTCGGCATGCCGGTCGAGGGGCCGGCGCGCTGCACGTCGATCACGACGGCGGGGATTTCCGCGAAATAGGCAAGGCCCAGGAACTCCTGCATCAGCGAGATGCCGGGACCTGAGGTCGCCGTGAAGGCGCGGGCGCCGTTCCAGGAGGCGCCGATCACCATGCCGATCGAGGCCAGCTCGTCCTCGGCCTGCACGATCGCGAATTTGTTGCGCTTGGTCTCCGGGTCGACCCGCAGCCGCCGGCAATGACCGGTGAAGGCTTCCGCCACCGAGGAGGACGGCGTGATCGGATACCAGGCGCATACGGTGGCGCCGCCATAGACCGCGCCGAGCGCGACTGCGTTGTTGCCTTCGATGAAGATGCGATCACCGACCTTGTCGGCCGGCTTGAGGCGAAGGCCGATCGGGCATTCGAGGTTCAACAGCGCCCAGTCGCGCCCGAGATGCAGCGCGTGCTTGTTGGCGTCGAACAGCTTCTCCTTGCCTTTGAACTGCTCGCTGATCAGCTTTTCGATTGCCGACACGTCCATTTCGAGCAGCGCCGAGAGTGCGCCGACATAGATGATGTTCTTGAACAGCTGGCGCTGGCGCGGATCGGTATATTCGCGATTGCAGATCGCGGTCAGCGGCACCCCGATGACATGGATATCATCGCGAAACTTGGACGGCGGCAGCGGCTTGGTCGAGTCATAAAGAAGATAGCCGCCGGGCTCGATCGAGGCGATGTCCTTGTCCCAGGTCTGCGGGTTCATCGCCACCATGAGATCGGTGCCGCCGCGCGCGCCCAGATGGCCAGCCTCGGAGATGCGCACCTCGTACCAGGTCGGCAGGCCCTGGATGTTCGACGGGAAGATATTGCGCGGCGCCACCGGGATGCCCATGCGCAGCACCGAGCGAGCGAACAGCTCGTTGGCGCTGGCGGACCCTGACCCGTTGACGTTAGCGAAGCGGACGACGAAATCGTTTACGCTGCTGATTGGTGCTTTTG
>Ga0066903_100004276_pt1 | contig 12035 bp, 12 predicted proteins | sample PanSoiMetaGPlot1_FD_67491 | JGI IMG/M metagenome (GOLD analysis project Ga0066903, IMG submission 67491) | Tropical forest soil microbial communities from Panama analyzed to predict greenhouse gas emissions - Panama Soil - Plot 1 (version 2) | ecosystem: Environmental > Terrestrial > Soil >...
AATCACCAGATTGCTTTCCGCGATGCATTTACTGCAAAGCAGGTGCCACCGAGTAGTCCCTTGTTCTCTGAAGGTTGCGACTACTGGTCGACGGCCGGGTGCAGCAAAAACCTTACAAATCCAGTTTTTGCGCTAACCCTCCAGATAGCATAATAACAATCCGCTTAGAACGTTGTTACGGACGCCACTCGGCTCGCAGAACAACTGTTCTCGACCAGAGAGTCCGGACGCTGATCGGCCAGATCCTTCTCTGAACCGGAAATGAGCCGCCCACTTTGATTAAATCAGGTGGGCGGCCCAAGCATCATTGGCTGAATGATATTCTTGCTGACCCTCGTTAGCCCTCAAGAGCCGGAAATGCCTTACTCCTTCTTGGATGAGGCTATGGCCTTTGAGATGTAGCCCATCATTTCGCGCATGTTCGACGTGTCGTAGCCGTGAATGGACTCCTCTTGCTGCCAAACCTGGCTTGCCGCCTTTGCGATTCCTGAGTCGCCGCCGGTGAATTCACTGACCAAACCCATCCATCGCCGGGCAAGCTCCTGGACCCGGTCGCTAGTTGGGTCAGTGCCCTTATCCATCTCGGAGCGAACTTCAGCGATAAGCTCGGGCCACTCCTTTCGCTCAACCTGGCGAATTCGTTCTGTCCCGATCGCCTCAGCGCGTGCCTTGAGTTCTTCCTGTTGTTCTGCAGTAAAGTATTTCAGCATTCTGGTCACCTCTATCGTTTGAATTAACTCCGTCACGGAGATATCCCCGGTTGAATCGAGTCTTTGGGCGATGGCCTCGAGCCGAAGGCACAAGCGCCTCTGAGCTTCAATTTGGTCCTTGAGGCGCTCGACGTGAAGCTGAATCACGTTTCGTAGCGAGAAACCTGGCTGAGTGGTAGATCGCCGAATCTCGTCCAGAGAGAATCCGAGTTCGCGCAGCGAGACTATCTGCTGCAAACGAGCGATGTCCCTCCCCAGATACAGCCTGTGCCCTGACCGCGTTCTATACGACGGGGTCAGCAGCCCAATGTCGTCGTAATACTGAAGCGTTCGAACCGTCAATCCGGTGCGCTTGGCCAGCTCCCCAACCTTCCATTGTCCTTGCATCGAGCCTTCGCCCCTTTTCATTAATTCCGACGGACCTGCCGTCTCACTTGAAATCTACAACCTCACGTTACGTGATAAGCAAGCCCAAAAATTCATTAGCGAGATAGCTAATTATTTTCCTTGACTTTATCTAGCGAATCGGCTAAATATATTTCCTGTTCGAGGGAATGTGTTTGCATGACTTCAGAGACAATGCACAAACAGTTGTGCGTCCAATCGGTGGTCGGAGGCTTAATGGCGCGCATATCGAACACCGCCAAAAACCAGCGAGGACAAATAGATGGCCAGGCCAGTAACAGTACTATGTATTTATCGAATCGTGCCGGGAAAGGAACAAGACTTTGAGCAGATTCTTCACCGGCATTGGTCGACCCTCGACCGAGCCGGGCTAGTGACGCCCGAACCGTCCAAGATCTTCCGTGGCTCGGGCAAGGACGGTAAGACTTCATTCATCGAGATCCTGCAATGGAAAGACGAAAAGGCGTCGGATGTAGCTCACCATAGCCCCGAGGTGATGGCAGTATGGGAGCCGTTGGGCGCCCTCGCTACTGGAATGGAGTTCATAAACATCGAGCCGGTAGTCTAAGGTGGAAAGGTTCGACGCCAGCCAGCGTCTTCATGAAGTCAATGAAGTCTTTGCCGCCCTCGCTCATCCTACTCGCCGGCACATATTGCTGGTGGTGAGGTTTCGGGGCGGATCGATGACGGCTGGCGATATTGCTCGGCGTTTTAGCTGTTCATGGCCTACCACGAGCCGCCACCTGCGTGTGCTTGAAAAGGCCGGGCTAGTGACTCATGAGAAGGAGGGCCGCACCCGCGTTTACAGAATTAACAACGAGAAGCTGGACCGCGCCCGCGAGTGGCTTCGATGGTTCGAAGCCTCGAATCCACAATGGGAAGACCAACTTACCAGGTAATCATTTCTCCTGCATTAACCGTGATCGTGCCACCTTCCCGGCGGCAACACAACGTCGGGTAGTGTTACTTTAAAGCATTCGTCACAGTCAGGAGTGGTAGGGATTGGGCTTCCAACACCAAACTTAGGAGAAATCGTGATGATCATCGGCGCCCATTCGATAATCTACAGCAAGGACCCGGATGCAGACAGGGCCTTCTTACGCGACGTGCTCCGCCTCACTAGCGTCGACGTCGGCGAGGGATGGCTCATCTTCGGATTACCCCCGGCCGAAGTTGCCGTTCATCCTGCTGATAAGAACGACGTCCATGAGTTTTACTTGATGTGCGACGATATCGAGGCGATGATTGCCTCTATGAAACAGCGCGACATCTCCTGTGGTCCAGTACATAGCATGGGCTGGGGAGTGCTCACGCATTTGACCTTGCCCGGCGGCGGAAAGCTTGGCGTCTATCAACCACGCCATTCCCGGCCCAGGCCGATGAATGTCAGCAAGCCAAATAAAAAAGGGGGGATATCAACCGCGAAGAAGCGCGCGAAAGGCTCAAGCAGGGCCGCTGTTTCGAGAGCATCAAAGAAAGGAACCAGGCGTTAGCGCTGCTATCAAGACACCGGATGCCGACTCTGGGACAACGGCGGGCCGGGTCCACGGGCATTCGCCCCGGCACTCTATTGTCAAACCACCTGGGTCACGTTCAAGAGGTCTCGAGGGCAGGCTCCCGTCACGCCCCCTAGACGAGCCTACCGGCCTGCTCCAGAGCAACCAGCCGCCGCCTAAGATATGACTGCTCTACCGCATTGTTCGTTAGCGTAATTGCCTTCTGATAGGCTAGCGCTGCATCCTCACTACGGCCCAGCCGTCGAAGTATGTCTGCGCGTGCGGCGTGGAAGAGGTGGTAATTCCCCAGCTCGCCGGTAAGTCCAATCCGATCCATCGAAGCAAGGCCCTCTTCAAGTCCCTCCGCCATTGCCACCGCTACCGCGCGATTCAGGGCTACGATCGGCGAAGGAGTATGAATCAGTAGCTCATTATAGAGCGCCAGGATTTGAGGCCAGTCCGTTTCACCGGGAATGCTTGCTTCGGAATGGACTGCGGCGATTGCGGCCTGCAGTTGGTAAGGGCCGACGCGCCGCATCCTGAGCGCTCGGTCGACAAGCTTGGAACCTTCGGTGATCTGGTTCTGATCCCACAGCGAGCGGTCTTGTTCTTCGAGCGGAACCAGGTCTCCGCTACTGTTTGTTCGTGCATCTCGCCGCGAATCCTGTAGCAACATCAGAGACAGCAAACCCAACGACTCGGGGTCATCGGGTAAGAGGTCGCAAAGGATCCTGCCCAGGCGGATCGCCTCCGCGCACATTCCGCGCCGAATCAGGTGCTCACCTTCGGTTGCTCCGTAACCCTCGTTGAACACCAGATAGATTACAGCCCGAACCGCCGAAAGACGCTCCGGCAGCCGGTCCGGCGCCGGCACTTCAAAGGGGATGCCTGCATCGCGGATCTTTCGCTTCGCCCGTACCAGCCGCTGCGCCAACGTGGGCTCGGGAACGAGGAAGGTCCGCGCGATCTCTGGCGTGGACAGTCCGCCCAGAGTGCGCAGCGTCAGAGCGACCTGCGCCTCCAGGTTTAGGGCGGGATGGCAGCAGGTGAAGATCAGACGCAGGCGATCATCCGGAAAACTCTTTGATATCGTATCCATTGGTGCCTCGTCATCCGACCCTCGCGATTCGATCTCATACAAGAGCTCATCTTGCTTTTCGCGCCGGGTCCGCTCCCTCCGCGCGTAGTCGATTAACTTGCGGTGGGCAGCTGCGGTAATCCAGGCCGCGGGATTATCGGGAATTCCTTTCTTGGGCCATGACGCGAGCGCCGCCGCAAAAGCGTCCTGCATCGCCTCTTCTGCCCGGTCAAAAGAGCCCGATAGACGGATCAAGGTGGCGATGATGCGCCCTGATTCCTCTTTGAAGACCCCCTCGACGGTATTCGGCAGATCACCCATTTTCGTTTCTTCTCGTGCGACGCGGTGCGGCATTGCAGCTGTTCAATCGGGCAAGTGGCTTCGACCGCGTTCAATTCTCACCACTCACGCGCGATTTTCGAGTCATCCCCCTTTAGGGGCGCCCGCTGATCATCCGGATCGGACGGATTTCTACGCAGCCCTCCAAGCCGCCGCAGGCTGTGGGTATTTTGGATGCCCATTCGATCGCCTCGTCCAGGTTCTCGCAGTCAAGGATGTAGTATCCCGCCAGGTGCTCCTTTGTTTCGGCAAAGGGACCGTCAGTGACCAGCACCTTGCCGTCCTGCATGCGAACCGTCGTCGCAGTGCTCGTCGACTGAAGCGGGTCCGCGCCCCTCAGTATGCCCCGCTTACTGGTTTCAGCCATCACGGCTGCGTGACCGGCGCTTATTCTTGCCATCTCCTCAGCAGATTCTCGCGCCACAACATCCTCGTGGGTATATATCAAGAACATATATTGCATAAGCCTCTCCATCTTTAATTTGTACCGGGAAACTGAACATGTTAGCAACCACCCCGTTTCGAGGTTCCGGCCCAGCCCGTGGGAGCCCTTGTCCAGATTCAGGCAAACGGCGTCTCCAGTTGAATTCTCCACGTTCAGTGGTACGACGTTTGACCAAACCGGAAATCGACCTCCTCCCCGCAGGCGCGCACTTTTGTGCTTGAGCCCGCCTGCATCATCTTCAAGTGCACCCTCTTCTACGAATGATTGTGACTTTGGTGGAGAACAGAATGCCGGACCGGACCTAGGCTCGCTTGTGATATCTGGCCAGTTGCCATAGCTTGAGCAGATACTCGACGTCCCATTCTGCGCGATGCCGCCTCGGGCAAAGCCTTCGAGCCTCGTCTTTGAGGACCTGGATCTTGACAAGGCCCTGGGTCCGGCCGGCCAAGGTCGGGCAAATCATCTGAACCAGCAACTCGTCGACATGACGCACCTCGAAGCAGGATCGGTCCCTCCCACAGGCCGAAAAAAGAGTCGTAAGCCATGCCTTATCGAACGTTGGAGCATCGGTGTATAAAATCTCGCTGGAGAGCTGGCGGGTCATGAGGTCACAAACCATCTGTGGAGCAACGCCTTCCGCGACCAATTGCCGCCTCGAGATTCCGTGGACTTTTTCGGACGCCGCATCCCAATCAGACCACGAGCTAATTGAGGCGGGCGAAATCAGGTATGTCTCAATAGCTCCTGACTTTAGGCTCCAGGCTACTTCAATGGGATACGAACTCGGCGACAAACTCGATGCCTCGAAGTCCAGAAATGCGGGCGCTTCATTCATCGAGAAGGTCAACTTTCTCAACGGGCTCCGGAAACTCCAGGCTTGAACCCCGTCGTAGTGAACTGATAGTATCACAGTTCCGGGGGCGATAGTGTGAACGCTATCGCGAGTTGTTGAACCTGAGGAGCGTCCTTCCTCTGCTTGGAAAGTGCTTGAGGTTTCATTCTCTTTCCGCAAAGCTTCGGAAGTTCCTTTTAACTCGATCAGGAGCTATAACATGAGTAAGAGAATCTATGTTGGGAACTTGCCGCATCAAGTCACCTCTGATGATCTAGCAGATTTGTTTGGCCAGGTAGGCGAAGTCGAGTCGGCCACGATCATTACAGATCGTGTTACCGGGCAATCAAAAGGATTTGGCTTTGTAGAGATGAGCAATGAGGATGCCGAAAAAGCCATCGGGCAGTTGAATGGAATTGAACTCAATGGACGACCTCTCACAGTGAACGAAGCTCGCCCTCGTCAGGACCGAGGTGGAGGTGGACGAGGCGGTTATGGAGGAGATCGACGTGGAGGCGGCGGCGGCGGCCGGGGCGGCTATGGCGGTGGTGGTGGCGGCGGCCGAGGCCGAGGCCGGTACTAACCAGAATCCGGGCAAAGGAGCGACCCTGGCCCGCTTAGCGGGCTGGGGGCCCCCTGAGTTTGTCGACACAAAGTCAATTGGGTATCTTTCGGAAAATCGCATCTTTGAATCAAGAATCCCCTGGGATCATCCCTTCAATACAACCTTACCGGGTCGATTTTATCCTCAGACCCCACAGACTGGACCAAGATCCAGCTAACAGGAAGAGGTTATATGGCTGTCCGTCTTTTCGTTGGGAACCTTCCCTATGATACTAGCGAGTCGGAGATAAGAGAGTTCTTTGCCCAGATCGGCCCCCTCTCCTTCGTATCTCTCCCGGTCGATCGGGAAACGGGCAAGCTCCGCGGTTTTGCGTTTGTCGAATACCCGGATCGCAACGACGCTGAGAGCGCCATCAGGCGATTCGATGGGCAGTCGTTCAAAGGCAGACGCCTCGCCGTCAATGAGGCTCGAGAAAGAGAAAAAGGCCCTGGACTAGGCGCACCCCGGAGGCCAGCAGCTCCGCGGATCGATTCCGGCCCGGGTCCTACCCCTACGCCACCAGCTCCATTTCCTAAGGGCGGTGCAGGATTCGGTCCAGACGCTCCGCCGAAACGCGCCCGAAAGAAACCTAAGAAGGGAGGTGACATGGAGCGCCGGCCCAAAAAACCGATTCCCGAAATTACGAGAGGACAGTATTTCGGGGGTGACGAACAAGATTCGGATGACCAGTTCCAGGATGACTTGTTCGAGGACAACTTCGCGAGCCGGCTGGGTGGCGATGAGGACGAGGAAGATATCTAACCAACAAGGATTTCCCTGCCAGCCTCCTAAGAGACAGTTTGGAGCCTGGTCGATGGTAGCGAGGTTCAAAATCTATGGCAAAAAGATCCAAACCCACATTTCAGAAGAAGGAAAGAGAAAGAGCAAGGATGCAGAGGCAAAAGGACAAAGAGGCTCGCCGGATCGAGTCTCGAGAGCGCAAGGCCAACGAGACCCCGCGCATTGGCGACGAAGACCCCGATATAGCCGGAATACGGCCCGGTCCTCAACCCCTGCCAGAGCAATGGGACTACTCGAAAGAAGGCAATTGAGCGGAAGGCCAGAACGGTTGTATAATATAAAGGTAAATAAATGGATGGGTGCAGGCTTCGGCAAAAAATGGAGTAATTTAAGTGATACTATCTGTTGGAAAGAAGGTTGTGTACCCCAGTCAGGGTCCATGCCGGATCGATCGCATTGTTAAGAAAGAGATAAACGGTAAGGCCGTAATGCTGTATCAGTTGGCCCTTTTGGATGACAGTGGCAGCGAACTCTTCATTCCCGTCGATAAGACACCCTCAATGGGCATTAGAATGTTGCTGCAAAAGTCTGAGGTCCCAAAGATAATGGCTTGTCTCAAGAAGCGAGCTGCCTCGGCTGATAGTTGGAAACAGCGAGCCATTGATAATTCCAAGCTCCTCGCCTCGGGATCGGCATTCGACCTCGCTGAAATCGTCTGCTCGTTGACCGATTTGAAGCGTAGGAAGGGACTGTCGGCTGCCGAGATTCGGACGCTTGAGAAGGCCTGGCGCCTCCTGGTATGCGAAATCTCCGAGGTTACTGGTCAAACCAAGCCTATCACTGAAGAGCAACTCGAAAAGGCCCTCGGCGCGGGCGCTGTTGTTTAGGCCCTGCTAGATTCGAGTTGCCTATCCAGCTCAGGACTAAATACTATAACCACACGTACCTCGCCCGACTGAACGTCATGGCCCGCAGCCAGGCGCCTTTAGTCACTGCGCATCAGTATCCAACGCTGGAAGAACGCCAGCAGAGCTCTCGAGGCGGCGACTCACAACGGCGCGGCCCTGCTCGGGATGAAAGCCAAACTCGGAAACATCGCCCGGGATACTATACTGACATCACCGCACCGGCCGCCGATCCCCTTGTCGACATCGACGTGGTGATCGGCAAAGTGAGATGGGTGATTAAGGGCGGGCAGTCGTTGCTCCCCTACCTGCGAACACGGAATTCCTTGAGGAAACTGTCTAGCTAGCTTCTTTGGCTCCAACCGGCAATCCATCCTTACGTTCAAAACGCACAAACCAACCCGACTTTGAGCATCCCCCTTATGCAGGGGTGTGATGTTTTTCAATTTGCTCCCACTATAGCTGAACGCGATTTTTGAGAATCAAGGATCGGCTGTCGAGCTCCTTAGAGGTCGTTGCGCGACGGCTGTAAGAGAAGGAACCGAAGCAGGTATTTGCCCCGAACGCTTGGGGCCGCGATTTGAATCCGTATTCCCAGGAAAGGAGTGACTATGAAGATGATTGTCTTCCCTCGCTGTCTTCTCGGCGTTATAGCCCTGGCGGCTATGGCGAATTTTGCAACAAGCAGTCCGGTGTACGCGAGAATGCCGGCATTGCGTTCTAATGGCGCGCAGTCTCAGGCCGAATACTCGCCCGAGGAACTTGAATTGTTACGTGCCAAACTTCTTAGCCTTGTGGATGCCGTCAAGGAGATGGCCGATCTCTTGCCGGATGGTTCCAAGGACGCTGAAAAGCTTGAAAAAACCAGGAAGCATTTTGAACAACTGTCAGCCAAGGAGCTCGCGGGCCTTCGCAAGGCAATAGATCCTTCCACTATAGATTCGGAGCGCATGTCCAGAGCGCGCCAGACTCTAGCTGATTATAAGGTCAGCCAGCTTGGTATCGCTCAGCGGATATCTCGCGCCAGGCAAAACGCGGCAAACGGGGCCCTCGCGCCGGCAAGTGCCGGCTTCCCGGTCGCCTCACCGTTTTGCGGACCGGACCGCCTTGGTACCGAGCAGATCCTGGCCGCTGATGTAATTTGGTTCCTCGCTGACCTGATTAGAGAGGAAGCGCAAGACGCCTGCAAACAAGAAGTGGTGGTCGCAGGTGAAGGAGGCAACACGAGCCTGGTATGTGCCGTGGCCGATGACATCTGGGTTGTAGCCAAGTCCGTTAACTTTGGGCTTCACTTTTGCGATGATGACTTCACCGGGACGATTGCTGACACGAGCTATGCTCGGCTCGACCATATCCACACAGACCTTGAGAACAGCGTTGCCAACGATAATGCCAACACCACCAGGATTATGAACAACAGTAACAGCAACACTGCCAGCATAATTTCGAGCGCCAACAGCAATACAACCACCATTACTACGAATGACAACGCCAACACGGCCACTATAACCGCGGCTATAGCTAATGCTGTGGCCACTATCACTGGCAGTTCCAGCTCCACTCAAACCCAGCTCAGAGACCTCATCCTGCATACGCAGATCGAGGCTGACCTGGCCAGGGATCAAGGGAGTGTGCCAGTCGCCCTCTACGAGGTGCCGGCAAGCTCTGGCGGGCTGCTCGACCAGGTGCGCGCTATCGTGGTCCAGGCCATCACAAATGTGCAGGCGGCTGGAGGCACCGTAGGCACGGCCCAGAGTTTCTTGACTCAGGGAGATGCGTCCAAGGCCGCAGGCCAATTCAAGGCGGCTTATGATGCTTACCGTAAGGCGTACCAGATGGCAGCGAAATGATTCGGTCGGGCATCGTGCTGCGACCGCCAAGTGTTCTACCGGGCCAGTTCCCGGAATGCTTTGGGCCGCCCTTTGCCAAACGGCACTCGGCGGCCCGCCTGTCGTCAGATCGATACGCTTTGTTTGACCGCGGCGCCCATGTGTGACTACAATCCTAAGCTGCAAAAGCCATTGCAGGTTAAAGATTGGAGTCTAACAGCCGGGCATGAGAGAAAGAAATCGCGAGATCAACCGAAGACAACAACGCCAAGCTAAGCGCAAGAAGATACGCAAGAAGCTTGAAGCTGCAACAACCGACCAGGAGCGAACTCAGCTCCTGCAAAGGATCCGGAAGACAATCCCCAAATATACTCCGGAAGCCTGAAAGGGCCTCGCCCTCAGCACTCTGAATAGCCGCAAGCGTGGCAGCTCTGGCAGCCTTCTTCTCTTACAAAGGCCGCGTCGCCGCAGCTCGGGCAGATGTCTGCCCAGCTCGAGGCCGCCTCGGACTGCTCGCCGGCCGCCGGGTGCTTTGCTCTGCCCTCAACTCCCATCACAGATCCCTGGCCGGCTTGTTCGTTGCCATAGGTGACACCGAGGAAGTTTTCTGCCAGCGCCTGGCCGACTGCGTCGGGTAACGACAAGACCTTACGCTTGCCGAACCCGTATGATCGTGCCCCGCCGATTCCGGTTATTTGCTTTACTATCTCGCGTACCCGCTCGATTGGCGAGACCGGGCTCGCCATTCGCAGGATCAGTGACATCAACCGGCCCATCGCTTCGGCCATTGCCTTTATGTCCGACCCGGCTTTTCCTATTTCGACAAAGACCTCGAATGGCTGCTCTTCCTCGTCTTCGTTCATTGTTATGTGGGCGGTCCCCGACGGAGTCGCCTTGCTCACCGTGTAGCCCCGTCGTTTATAAGGCCGCGGGCGAACCTTGGGCTGCAGGCCTCCGTTAGCGCGCACCAGTTCAGTGCTCGAGTCCGACCCGGCCACATCTTCCGCCTCGACTTCGGAAATCCTTTTCTCAGCATCTCGTTGGTCTTGCGCTGGTATCGCGTCGCTTCGGTCCAGGGAGAGCAGCGCTTCTTTCTGAGCTGCATCTCGTGATCGCTCGCTTACCGCCTTGTCTTCTTCCTTCAGGTTCAGCACCTGCGTGTCTCTGGATCCGTCGCGGTAGATGGTTCCACCCTTGCAGCCGAGCCGGTAAAGCAGTTCATAAATGCGGCGAGTTTCTTCTACGGTATACGAGTTCGGAAGATTGCACGTCTTTGAAATTGACGAATCGACCCATCGTTGAATAACTGCTTGAACCTTTACATGCTCTTCCGGGGCAAGATCCATCGCGGTTACGAAGTAACCAGGCAGTGTCTCTGATGGATGAGTTTGCTGCCACTCTTCAACCACCTTGACGCGCTCTTCGTGTTTGCCCAGCCTTGACTTTCGCAGATAACTCCAAAAATAGAACGGCTCGATGCCGGTCGAAGTGCCCACCATGGTTCCGATGGTCCCGTTAGGGGCCTGAGTCAGAAGCGTCACATTCCTTATGCCCTTTTCGCGGACGGCATCTCGAACATCATCGGGCGTGCCCCTCATATACCCCGATTCCAAAAATTTGTCAGCTTCGAACAATGGGAAGGGCCCTTTCTCGGCGGCGATATCAGCCGATGCATGATATGCCTCGGTCGAGATGAACCTGTAGAGCCGGTCTATGAACTGTACCGATTCTTCCGAACCATATCGTATTCCCAGCCTTATCAACATCTCGGCCAGCCCCATCGTATTGAGTCCAACACGGCGCTCGGATTTCTGTTGTGCATAGTTCTCTTCGAAAAAGTATGGCGTGGCATCGATGACGTCATCGAGAAACCGCACTGCGTACCTGACCGTTTTGCCCAGATCGTCCCAGGCCACTTCTCCGTCCACAACGAACTTGGAAAGGTTGACTGCTCCCAGATTGCACACTCCAAAACCTGGTAGAGGCTGCTCGCCGCAGGGGTTGGTGCAGCCAAGGTAGCCAGAATCATAGTACCAGGAGTTTGACATCTTGTTGGCGCGTTCGAGAAAGAACACACCGGGCTCAGCCGATGACCACGCCGATTCGACGATCATATTCCACATCTGTCTGGCTTTGATCGTCTTATAAACTATGAACGGTTTTCCGGCCGCCTGCCATTTCTCCAAGTTTCCGTCCCAGGAGTCTTCATAGTCGGGCTCTGATGTATCCGGAAAGACCAGGTCCCAGTCAGCATCCTTTTCAACGGCATCCATGAACTTGTCAGAAATGCCCACCGAGATATTCGCGTTGGTGATCTTGCCCATCTCTCGCTTTGAATTGATGAACTCCAAAACATCCGGATGCCAGCAATTCAATATCAGCATGAGCGCACCGCGGCGCGATCCACCTTGTTCTATCAACCCGGTTACAAACGAATAAAGCGCACCCCAGGAAACCGATCCCGACGAGCGCCCATTGACTCCTTTCACGTATGAGTGGCGCGCCCTCAGACTGCTCACATTGATCCCCACTCCTCCGCCGCGTGACATGATCTCCATCATCTGCGACAGGGTATCGACAATTCCCCTGCGGGAATCTTTGGGAGATGGAATAACGTAGCAATTATAAAAAGTTAACTGCTGATCAGTTCC
>Ga0066903_100004279_pt1 | contig 12031 bp, 10 predicted proteins | sample PanSoiMetaGPlot1_FD_67491 | JGI IMG/M metagenome (GOLD analysis project Ga0066903, IMG submission 67491) | Tropical forest soil microbial communities from Panama analyzed to predict greenhouse gas emissions - Panama Soil - Plot 1 (version 2) | ecosystem: Environmental > Terrestrial > Soil >...
TGCGGTACCGCGAGATTGCGCGCGAGATCCTCGAACATGGCCGTACGCTCGGGATCGACGCCATGCATTGCCAGGAACCTTTCATAGGTCTGCGGCGACGGCTTTGGCTCAAGGTCCGCCGCCACGATATCGAAGACGTCGTCGAAGTGCCGGTGGATGGCGAGCCGCTGGATAACGGCATCGGCGTGCTTGCGCGTGCCGTTGGTCAATATGAGCTTTCGTCCAACAATCTTCTCCAGTGCGGCACCCAGCACCGGGTCGGGTTCGAGCGGCGAGTGATCGATCTGATGGACGAAATTGAGGAAATCGTCGGGCTCGAGACCGTGTTCCGTCATCAAGCCGCGCATCGTCGTACCGTAGCGCTTGTAGTAGTCCTTCTGTACCCGAAATGCTTCGTCGTGCGTAACGTTGAGAAAGCGCGCGATGTATTCGCGGATGCGCTCGTCAACCTGCTGCCACAGATTGAGGTGATGCGGGTAGAGCGTGTTATCGAGATCAAACACCCAGGTCTCGACATGGGAGAAGCCGCGGGGCGTGGGTCGCACGGATGCATTCGCTGACATGGGCGGGTTGTAGCCTAAATTCCCAACAAGAGTATCAACCGCTGACGCGCAATGTGGCCTCGCCCTATCTGTCGTTGGCCGCGATCTCTGTGATCATTTTCTTGAGAATCGCCTCGGCAAAGGCCTCGTAGCTTTCCGCGGCGATCATGAAGGCGCCGGGACCGCCGATGACGTTGTCGGAATAGTAGCGATCCAAATAGGGCTCGAGCGTGAGGATCGGCAGACCATTGATGCCGGCGCCGGCGTTGACCGCATCGTCACGGGCAAGGGTGACCAGCCGGCCGCTGTTATTGGAACCGTCGCCGGAAATATCGATGACGCGACGCGTCCCGCGATAGGGGCTCGCCGGAAACAGCTGCATCGCATAATCGATGGCGCCGCTGATCGAGGTCCCACCGCCGAAAAGCTGCCTCGGTGCCATCTCGATCGCCGCCGCCAACGCATCGATCGACGCCTCGTCCCTCACCAGCGTCCAGGGAACCACCTGAAGGTGCAATTGCGGTCCCGTCCACTGCACCATGGTCACAGCGATCGTTCCCGTCGCGCCGGCGGAACGGATGGCGCGCAACACTCGCGGATTGCGGAACGCCGCGGCGTAACCCTGCTTCTGCAGCTCAAACCGGCGTTGATCGACGCTGCCGGACGCATCGACCGCGAGCACGAGCTGAAGATCGACCGCGGTCTGCCCCGACGCGCGGCCGCCGGCCGCGAGCAGCAGAGCGCAGAGGAGAATGAGCCGAACAACCCGCATGCAGAATAATTCCGCTCAGCGCCAAGGACCGACGCCGCAACTGACTAACACCGCGCGAACCTGTTTGATTGTCGTCTCACCGATGGATCAACGTGCCGGCGCCCTGATCGGTGAATAACTCGACCAGCACCGCGTGTGGGACCTTGCCGTTCATGATGACGACGCCCTCGACGCCACGGTCGAGGGCATAGATGCAGGTCTCCACCTTCGGGATCATTCCGCCGGCGATGGTCCCGTCGGCAATCAGGCGGCGGGCGTCGTCGACGGAAAGCTCCTTGATGAGACTTTTCGATTTGTCGAGGACACCCGGCACATCGGTCAGCAGCAGAAAGCGCTTTGCTTGCAGTGAGCCCGCGATGGCGCCGGCAAAAGTGTCGGCATTGACGTTGAAGGTGCCCCCGTTGGCCGCCGCGGCGACCGGCGCCAGCACCGGGATGAGCTCGGCGCCGAGCACCGCGTCCAGCACGCTGCGATTGACCTGATCCGGCTCGCCGACAAAGCCGAGATCGACCACCTTCTCGATATTCGAATCGGGATCGACGACCGTGCGGGAGACCTTGCGCGCGAGGACCATGTTGCCGTCCTTGCCGCAAAGCCCGATCGCCCTGCCGCCGGCGGCGCTGACATAGCCCACGATTTGCTTGTTGATCGAGCCGGCCAGCACCATCTCGACGATCTCGAGCGTCTTGGCATCGGTGATCCGCAGACCGGCCGCGAATTGCGACTGCACGCCGGCCGTCTTCAGCATCGCCTCGATCTGCGGCCCACCGCCGTGCACCACGATCGGTTTCATGCCGGCCTGCTCGATCATGACGATGTCACGGGCGAACTCGCGCGCCACGCTCTCGTTGCCCATGGCGTGCCCGCCATATTTGACGACGACGATCGCCTGATCGTAACGCTGCATGTAGGGCAGCGCTTCCGACAGGATCCGTGCCTGTTCGAATGGGTTGATCTCCGCGGGCTTATTCATGATGCCTTCTCGAGGGTTTCAGGCTAGTGCCCGCTTTCCGAAGTTCGTGACACCTGGCAGCACTCTCGCGCACGAACTTCGGAAAGCACAGGGCACTAGCAAATATAAGGTTCTGGTGCCGCTTATCGATTTGAAGTTCCTAAACGCGCGTGCGGCAACCGATGTAGGAACTTCAAATCGGCGGCACCAAGAGAGGCACTTCTAACCGATATCGGCATCGGCCGACAATCGCATCAGTCCGTCCGTTCCGCGAGCAGCCGGGCGATCGCTGCCCGTAACTCCGGGATTCCGGTGCCGCTGCGAGACGAACTCGTGATGAGCTCTGGATACGCTGCCGGATGCTTGGCAAGGGCGGCTGCGGTCGCGGAGACGCACGCGGCAAGCTCGCGCGCCGGCACCTGATCGGCCTTGGTCAACACGATCTGATAGCTGAGCGCCGCGACGTCGAGGAGTTCGAGCACGTCGGCATCGGCGGTTTTGAGACCGTGGCGGGCGTCGACGAGGACGTAGACGCGCGCAAGATTGGCGCGTCCCTTCAGATAAGCATGGATCAAACCGGTCCAGGCCGCGATCTTGTCCTTCGGCGCCTTTGCGTAGCCATAGCCGGGCATGTCGACGAGCACGAGGCGCGCGGGGCCGCGGAAGAAGATCAATTCCTGCGTTCGTCCTGGCGTATTGGATGTTCGCGCGAGGGCCTTGCGCCCAGTGAGCGCGTTGATCAAGCTCGATTTCCCGACATTCGAGCGGCCGGCAAAGGCGATCTCCACGCCTTGCATCGGCGGCAGCGCGGCAAACACCCCCGCGGCCGCGATAAAGCTCCAGTCCGATGCAAACAGCCGACGCCCAGCTTCAATCTCTCCGGCAGCGAAAGCAGGGGACATCGGCCGAACCACGCATCGTCAAAACGTCCTAGTGGAGCGGATTTGACATTCGCTACCGAACTGGCCGCGAGTCCGCGAAGCGAATGTCAAATCCAAAGCTCCACTAGCACTTATGATTTGCCAGTGGTCCTTTGATTCCAGGCATTCGCAAAAGAGCATGCCGCAAAGGGATGCGAATGTTAGAATCGGACCACTAGGGATGGCGCCTTACAGCTTCGGTGGCTTGATTTTCGAAAGCAAGTCTTTGAAGGCGTCGGCCTGACCCTTCAGCCTGCTTTTCAGAGCCTTGCCCATCACGGGCAGTGTCGTCCCGAGATCGCTCCCCAATGCCTTGAGCCGACCGGGCAGCCCCCTGAACTTTGACAACGACGCCGAGATGTTGTCCCACAACTCGATCTTGACGCCGTTGCGCCGCATGATGATGCCCTGCTGCGTCACGGACAGCGTGTTGTTCCAAGCCCAGTAGATCACCAGACCGGCAGAGAAATTGGCCAGCATGAAGGTGAAGATCACCGGCATCCAATCAAACACGATCTTCTGCGCGGGATCCGGAGGCGGCGGATTGAGCTTCATCTGTACCCACATGGTCACGCCCATGACCAGCGGCCAAGCGCCCAGATGCAGGAATGACCCGATCACCGGCACAAGCGTTGGATCAAATGGAAGCAGGCCGAACAGATTGAAGACCGTCGTCGGATCCTGGGCGGAGAGATCGTGGATCCAGCCGAAGAACGGCGCGTGCCGCATTTCGATGGTGATGAACAACACCTTGTAGAGCGCGAAGAATACCGGGATTTGAATGGCGATCGGCAGGCAGCCCGCCACCGGATTGATCTTCTCGCGCTTGTAGAGCTCCATCAGCTCCTGTTGCTGCTTCACCTTGTCGTCCGCATAGCGCTCGCGGATCGTCTGCATCTGCGGCTGCACCGCCTTCATCTTCGCCATCGATGCGTAGGACTTGTTGGCGAGCGGGAAAAACATCCCCTTGATGACAACGGTCACGAGCAGGATCGCGACGCCGAAATTACCCACCTGCGAGTAGATGAGGTCGATGAATTTGAACAGCGGTTTGGTAATGAAATAGAACCAGCCCCAGTCGATCAGATAAGAGAACAGTCTGATGCCGTAGCGCTTCTCGTAATCGTCGAGCAGGCGGACTTCCTTGGCGCCGGCAAAAAGACGCGTGGTAGTACTCACCGATGCGCCCGGCGCAATCGTCTGGCCGCCGGCGAGATAGTCGGTCTGATAGGTCTTGAGATTGCCGACCACATCGTAGGAAAAGCGCGCCTGCAACTGCGCGTTCTTGTCCGGAATCAAGGTCGCGGCCCAGTATTTGTCGGTGATGCCGAGCCAGATATTGTTGACGTCCTTGAAGGCAACCGTCTTCTTGTCCTCGATCGCCTTATATGTCTCCTGCTTCACGCCGTCGTCGCCGAATACGCCGATCAGACCCTCGTGCAAAATGTAGTAGCCAAGCGTTTGCGGCGTGCCGTGGCGGGAGATCAGCGCGAACGGATAGAGCGTGACGGGCGCGGCACTCTTGTTGGCGACGTCGTCCTTGATCGTGAACAGGTACTTGTCGTCAACCGATATGGTCCGCCGGAATTCCAGACCCTGTCCGTTGTCGTAGACGAGCGTCACCGGTCGGTCGACGCCAAGAGCGCCGGAGCCGACCTGCCGCCACACCGTGTCCGCGCCGGGAAGCTTGACGGTTGCGCCCGGCGCACTGACCCAGCCAAGCTCGGCGTAGAACGGAGCGGGGCTGCCTGAGGGCGACAACAGCTCAACGGCCGGCGACTCCGGATCAACGGTATCACGATACTGGACCAGCGACAGATCGTCGATGCGCCCGCCCTTGAGCGAGATCGTGCCCTGCAGACTCGGCGTCGCAATCTCGATCCGCGGCGACGCGTCCAGGGCCGCCCGACGCGACATCTGTTGCGCGACCGTCGGTCCGGATTGACCCGGCAATTGTGGAGCGCCGGAAGGAGCCGTCCCCGGCGCCGGCGTGGTTCCCGGTGCTGTCGTGGTTCCCGGTGCTGTTTGCACCTGCGACTGTTGCTGTTTCAGCGCCGCTTCCTGGCGCTGCCGCTCCATTTGCGGAATGCCGACGAAATATTGCCAGGCGAGCAGCACGAGCCCCGACAGCACGATGGCAAGGACTGTATTTTTGTTGTCACCCATGTTGCGTTGCTCTGATCGTCAGCCGATCGGTCCTTTTCCTTGCGGGCGCCGACCGTTTTTCCCCGGCTTGGCGCGATTCTCGCCCCGATTTGTGCAGACGACCAAGCGCGACTGCGAAATCGTCGACCAATCGCTCAAACGGCAGATCGAGCGCGGAGCGGCGACCGATCAGCACGTAGTCGGTTCCCGCATGCAGACGCCCCGCAAGCGAAAGCCTCACGACCTCACGCAGTCGTCGCCGCACGCGATTGCGTTCGACCGCCCCGCCGACCTTTTTCGACACCGTGAAGCCAACCCGCGGCGGCCCCTCGTCTCCTCGATCGCGGGCCTGTAGCACGAATGCCGCAGCGGGGATTTTGGCGCCGCCCGCTGCCGCCAGAAAATCCGCCCGTCGCTTCAAGCGTTCCATGCGAAAGTGGCGGGCTGCCACCGCCCCATCAGGCGCTGAGGCGTTTGCGACCGCGCGCACGGCGGGCATTGACAACCTTGCGGCCACCCTTCGTCGCCATCCGGGCACGAAACCCGTGGCGACGCTTGCGCACCAGCTTGCTCGGTTGATAGGTCCGCTTCACCGGTCTGTTCTCCGCTTATTGCGGCATATGGCCCAATCATTGCCGGCCAAGGCATCGAGAAATCCGACGCCGCACCCATCGCCGCATTCAGGCCGCCAAGGCCAAAGTTTGGGGGCTTATACGAGAGGCCGCCCCGCCTCGTCAATGCAACCGGCGTGCCGGCGTTAACCGGTTTTAAAGGCACTTCGCTACGCATGGTTGTCCGGTGTCAAATCGCAGTGATCGCAGGGCCAGACCGCCCGGCCGGTGATGTATAGATGCCATGATTGACCCGCAATGGCATGCCGCAGGGCCTAATGTCCGCTGTTCGTGAGCCCGAGCCTTCGCCTGGTGGGCCTTTCACACGCCTGCGCCGGCTCGTTCCGCTGACATTTCTGGTCATTCTGGCCGCCGCGGCGATCGCCATAGGCTGGCATCGCCAGTTGTCGCTTGAGACCCTCATGCGACATCGGACCGCGATCGAAACCTTTATGTCCGCCCACCAAGCGATGGCGATCGCGACGTATTACCTTCTCTACGTCGCAGTCGTCGCACTTTCGATTCCCGGCTCGGCCGTTCTCACGGTTTCCGGCGGTGTCGTCTTCGGCACCCTGGTCGGTGGGCTGCTGACGGTCATCAGCGCGAGCACAGGAGCAACGATCGTGTTTCTGGTCGCGCGGAGCGCGACGGGCGAATTCCTGACCCGCCGCGCCGGCGACCTCGCGCGCAAGCTGACCGGCGGATTCCACCAGGATGCCTTTACCTATGTGCTGTTCCTGCGGCTGGTACCGATCTTCCCCTTCTGGCTCGTCAACCTCGTGCCGGCACTCTGTCAGGTCCGGGTCGCGACCTTCGTCGTCGCAACCGTGATCGGCATCACCCCCGCGACGTTCGCGTTCGCGTTCTTCGGCGCGGGTCTCGACGGCGCCATGGCAGCGGAAGAAGCCGCGTTCACAACCTGCATCGCCGCGGGGAAAACCGATTGCAGCCTGCACTTCGATCTCGTTACGGCAGCAACTCCCCAGCTCATCACGGCGCTCTTTACCGTCGGCATTGTTGCGCTCGCGCCCCTTGCCGCTAAACACTTCAAGCCGCGGCGCGCGTTGGAGCGAGGGTGACGATTTGAGTCATTCCTCACGCGCACCCCAGGCCTTAGAACCATCGCATGGTCGAACTCCTCAAGCCCGATATCTGCGTGATCGGCGCCGGCTCCGGCGGATTGTCGGTCGCGGCCGCGGCGGCGGCGTTCGGCGTGTCAGTGACCCTGATCGAGAAGGGAAAGATGGGCGGCGAGTGCCTCAACACCGGCGGCGTGCCCTCGAAGGCGCTGATTGCAGTCGCCAAGCGCGTGGCGAGTATCGACAACGCTGCTGCCTTCGGTTTGGTGGCGCAGCGGCCAAAGATCAAATTCGCGGACGTGCACCGCCGCGTGGAAAATGTGATTGCGGCGATCGCACCGAACGACTCCCAGGAGCGCTTCACGGCGCTCGGCGTGCGCGTCATTCAAGGCGTCGCACGCTTCAAAGATCCTGAGACCGTTATTGTCGAGGACGAGGACATCGCGGTGCAAGCGCGCCGCTTCGTCATCGCCGCCGGCTCCTCGCCTGCCGTGCCGCCCATCGACGGTCTCACGAGCGTCCCGTTTCTCACCAACGAGACCGTGTTCGATCTGAACATCTGCCCGAGGCATCTCATCATCGTCGGCGCCGGCCCGATCGGGCTCGAGCTCGCTCAGGCCTTTCGCCGTCTCGGCGCCGACGTCACCGTCCTCGAGACGGCCGTAGCGCTGGCCCAAGACGATCCGGAATGCGCCGACATCGTACTCGAGCAGCTCGCGCACGAGGGGGTGGTCCTGCGCGCGGGCTTCGCGATCAAGCGGGTCAAGCGCGGGCGCGGAAAGATCGAGGTCGTTGTCGCCGGCGAAACGGGGGAAGAAACGATCGAAGGCAGTCATCTTCTGATCGCAACCGGACGCCGACCGAATATCGACGGTCTTGATCTCGACGCAGCCGGCATCAAGCACGAAGGCGCCGGCATCGTCGTGAACAAGGAACTCAAGACCACCAACCGGCGAGTCTACGCCATTGGCGACGTCGCCGGCGGTCCTCGATTCACCCATATCGCCAACCATCACGCCGACCTCGTGGTGCGCAGCGCGGTGTTGCGCCTGCCCGCCGCTGTCGACTATGACCTGATGCCTTACGTCACCTATACCGATCCCGAGCTTGCCCAAGTCGGGCTGACCGAGTCCGAAGCAAGACGGCGTCGCTATACGATCCGCGTCCTGCGCTGGCCGTTCGAGGAGAACGATCGGGCCCAGGCGGAAGGGACGACGAAAGGCTTTATCAAGGTGATAACCACCCGGCGCGGCCGTATCCTCGGCGCCACTATCGTCGGCGCGGGAGCAGGCGAGCTGATTGCAACCTGGACACTGGCCATCGCCCAGCGTCTGAGTGTTCGGGCTTTTATCGGAACTGTGATTCCGTATCCCACCCTTGCTGAAATCGGTAGGCGTGCGGTGTTATCCTCGTACAGCCGTCGTTTGACGAGCCCCATGCTGCGGCGCATCATCGGGTTGATACGTCGTTTTGGTTGAGAGTTGCCGGTTGGGTAAACACGAACGCAGCCAGTTCCTTGGCGTGCAAGCCGCGGGTGTGTCGACGCCCGGTCGGGGGAGGGTACGCTTTGGCTTGTCCGCCAAGCTCCTGGTCCTCACCGTCCTGTTCGTGATGATGGCAGAGGTGCTGATTTACGTCCCCTCCATCGCCAACTTCCGCATCACCTGGCTTACCGACCGTTTGGCCGCCGCCCACACCGGCGCACTGGTTCTGGAAGCCTTGCCCAAGGGCGATGAGGCGCCCCCGGAAAGCCTCGCGCGCCAGATCCTAGCCAGCGTCGGCGCCGAGGCGATCGTGATGAAAACCGGGCAGCGGCGTCGCCTGCTCGCGCTGTCGGAGCTGCCGACGTCGCTGCGCCACGAGGTCGACATCCGCGACGTCCCGGCGCATCGCGCCATCATGGCGGCGTTCGACACCATGCTCCTGAGCAAGGACTCCGACTACATCCGCGCCGTCGGGCCGGCGCCGATGGGCGGCCAATTCGTCGAAATCGTGCTCAAGGAGGGACCGCTCCGCCACGCCATGCTGCGCTATTCGCGCAACATCCTGCTGCTGTCGCTCTTGATTTCCGGAATCAGTGCGGCACTCGTCTACCTCGCTCTGCATTACCTGTTCGTGCGCCCAATGCGCCACATCACCGCCAACATGATCGCGTTCCGCGAGGACCCGGAGGCGCCCGCATCCAGCGCGATCGATCCCGCGCGGGCTGACGAGATCGGCATCGCCCAGCGCGAGTTCGTCACCATGCAGAACGAGATCACCTCGATGCTGCATCAGAAAAACCATCTGGCGAACCTCGGGCTCGCGATCTCCAAGGTCAATCACGACCTGCGCAACCTCCTGACCTCGGCGCAGCTCTTTTCGGAACGATTGGCCGGGCTGCCTGATCCGCAAGTGCAGCGCTTCGCGCCGAAACTCCTGCGCACGCTCGAGCGCGCGATCGCCTTCTGCCAGGCGATCATTTCCTACGGGCGCGTGCAGGAGCCCCCGCCCGACCGGCGCCCGGTGCCGCTCGAGGCGCTGGTGGAGGAGGTGCGGGAAACCGTCGGTCTCACGTCCGAAGGACGCATCGGCTCGCAGGTTGCGATCGCGCACGACCTCATCGTCGACGCCGATCCCGATCAGCTTTATCGGGTTCTGCTCAATCTCGTGCGCAATGCGACGCAGGCGCTGGAAACGCGCGCGCCCAACGATCCGGTCCGCGACCAGATCCGCATCAGCGCGCGACGCGAGGGGTCGGTCGTGACCATCGAAGTCGCCGATACCGGGCCCGGCCTGCCGGACAAGGCCCGCCAACATCTGTTCGAGGCGTTTCAGGGATCGACCCGGACCGGCGGTGCCGGCCTCGGCCTCGCCATCGCGGCCGAACTCGTGCGCGCCCATGGAGGCGAGATCAACCTCGTCGATGGCAGCGGCGGCACGACGTTCCGCATCACCATTCCCGACCGCGCGGTCGGGCTCGAGCAGCGGCGGCGCGAGCGGGCGCAGGCTTAGGGCGACGGCTAGACTTACAAAATTCCCCGCAATTCAAGAGTTTGACCCGGCCCGTCTTGCCAAGCCCATGCGAAGGCTATAGCTATCCGCGGTTCCGGTTCTGCGCTTCCGCAGACCGGCCAAAGCGCCCGCAGCTCAGCTGGATAGAGCACCAGACTACGAAGCGGAGTGGCGTTTCAGAGATTTCAATCAGTTAGATAGTTTTAGGCAGTGATTAGGCAGTTGGTTTTGGCCAACGCGTGTAAGCAAGAATGTAGATCACGATTACCATTCCGATAATTGGCGGGAAGAAGCAGAGAATGAGCCACCACAGGCTTTTCCCTGTCCTGCGCAAAATCGTAAACATCGGAAACGCGACGAAGATGCCGATGATTGCAGCGGGAATGAATGCTGCTACGTCAGGCGGGATGTAGTTAAGCAGTTCGAGCATTGGCAGTTTGCTATTACTAAGTAATCGGCATCATCTTGATCTGTATATATCCGTCGTAGTCATTAGCGAGTTTCTGGATTTTCTGTGTAGGTGCACCGCAATCAGTTAGGATTTTAATTCGTTCCTGGAGTGTCGGTGACTGCTCAACTCCGTTAAAGAAAATCCTTGCCGCTGGCACGTGTGTGTATTGCTTCTTTTTCATAGACCGAGACGAACCAAAATTGTCGGCAGTAGCCAGACGACCATACCGCCAAAGATAGCGCCACTTGCGTATGCAAAGAGCCAAGCTCTATCGAGGTCGTTCATTGCGGTCATCATAGCACGGCGTGCCAGAGTGTCGCTCCGGGGGTGTGTACAGCATGAGAGCATCAGAGTGGCGCTCTGGCTGCTCTCGGGTACAAAAATGCCTTTACCGGTGCAGAGTTGCCGCTCTTGAGTTTGGGAATTAGGCAGTGAATTAGGCAGTGCGACCCCGTTTTGAGGGGGTTTGGGCGGTGGTACAGGGTAGGCTTGTTCTACGAGGCAACTAGCTGTAGGAACTGCGTTCTCCAAAGACCGATATGGTCAGCGCCCGTAGCTCAGCTGGATAGAGCATCAGACTACGAAGAAAAACGGCCGCGTGAGATTTCAATCACTTAGAGAACTTTGGGCAGTCATTGGGCAGTAAGTTTTGCGCGAGCTATTATTCGCGACGGGAGTACCAGCGTCCGGTGTCCAGCTCTTCGGACACTGCCATAAATGCAGCATGAATAAGAAGCACGCGCTTTAGATCGGGAATGGTGTTCGAGCGTCGTATCACCTCACAGATAGCTTCGCACTCGTCTTTGGGAAAAAGAGAAATGGCGCGTTGCACCTCTGCTCTCAGCAATTTTTGTGCATCATCGAGCGGCCCGAAAGTCTCAGGTAACTTCATTGAGCTTCTCTCCCAGAAGTTCGGGGTTCTCGTAGATGTTGCCGATGACTTCGCGGTGCTGCTCGCCAGGCATAAAGTGTTTGAACTTTTCGTCAGCACACCAAAACCCAGAACCAAGAAATTCCACCACGCGCTTTCGCGGTGGTCGGTTCACAGTGTCGCGTAAAATGTCGCCCTCATAAATCTCCTTTCCATTTCTGTCGCGCAGGCCAGTGAACTGCATGTGGGGCATTGAGAAGGCGTTTGAGTATTTTGAGTGAGAAGAAGTAGGTGGGCTAGCGAAGGCGTCCGTGCCGATGAAGCCCCAGACCCTCATTCTTAGTCCATCCCATGCTCTGAATTTGATCTCACGCATGTGACGCGAAGTATAGCACGCGAGCACCAGAGGCCGGTTCTGAGGTGTGGACAGCGAATAGTTGTCTACCTTCAACGGTATAGGACTGCGATGGAACTTTTGGGCAGTAAATTGGGCAGTCCGTCGTCGTTTTGGCTTCGTTTTTAGAGGTTTTGCATAGGTATCGAGAAAGAGACTTGCGCGTTGTAAGCGTTTGAGGGAAAACGCTTCCCCTCTGGTCGACATGGTCAGCGCCCGTAGCTCAGCTGGATAGAGCACCAGACTACGAATCTGGGGGTCGGACGTTCGAATCGTTCCGGGCGCGCCATCAGCTGTCGG
>Ga0066903_100004281_pt1 | contig 12030 bp, 5 predicted proteins | sample PanSoiMetaGPlot1_FD_67491 | JGI IMG/M metagenome (GOLD analysis project Ga0066903, IMG submission 67491) | Tropical forest soil microbial communities from Panama analyzed to predict greenhouse gas emissions - Panama Soil - Plot 1 (version 2) | ecosystem: Environmental > Terrestrial > Soil >...
CAGGTGCTGATCAACATCCGGCCGGTCGTCGCGGCGATCAAGGAGTTCTTCGGGTCGAGCCAGCTCTCGCAGTTCATGGACCAGACGAACCCGCTGGCCGAACTCACCCACAAGCGCCGCCTCTCGGCCCTCGGCCCCGGCGGTCTGAGCCGGGAGCGGGCGGGGTTCGAGGTGCGCGACGTGCACACCTCGCACTACGGCCGCATGTGCCCGATCGAGACGCCGGAGGGCCCCAACATCGGGCTCATCTCGTCGCTCGCGACGTTTGCGCGCGTGAACCCCTACGGGTTCATCGAGACCCCGTACCGCAAGGTGCGCGACGGCCGGGTCACGCGGTCGATGGAGTTCCTGACTGCCGACGACGAGGAGAAGTACACGATCGCCCAGGCCAACGCCAAGATGAACGCCGAGGGCAAGCTCACCGAGTCGCGCGTCACGGCGCGGCGCGGCAGCGCGATCGTGCTGGTCCCGCCCGACAAGATCGACTACATGGACGTCTCGCCGAAGCAGATCGTGAGCGTGGCGACGGCGCTCATTCCGTTCCTCGAGCACGACGACGCGAACCGGGCGCTCATGGGCTCCAACATGCAGCGTCAGGCGGTCCCGCTGCTGCGGACCGAGGCGCCCCTCGTCGGCACGGGAATGGAGCACCGCTCCGCGGTCGACTCCGGCGCGGTCGTGGTCGCGCGCGAGGGCGGCGAGGTTCTGAGCGTCACCGGCGACCAGATCGTCGTGAAACCGGATCGCGGCAAGGAGCGAACGTACAAGCTGGTCAAGTTCCAGCGCAGCAACCAGGGCACGTGCATCAACCAGCGGCCGATCGTGGAGGCCGGGGAGCGGATCCAGGTCGGCGACGTCGTCGCCGACGGCCCCTGTACAGACCAGGGGGAGCTCGCGCTCGGCCACAACGTCCTCGTCGCGTTCATGCCCTGGGAGGGCTACAACTACGAGGACGCGATTTTGATCAGCGAGCGCCTCGTGCAAAAGGACCTCTTCACGAGCATCCATATCGAGGAGTACGAGGTCGAGGCGCGCGACACCAAACTGGGGCCGGAAGAGATCACCCGCGATATCCCGAACGTCGGCGAGGAGGCCCTGCGCGATCTCGATGAGCGCGGCATCATCCGTATCGGCGCGGAGGTGCGCAGCGGCGATATCCTGGTCGGCAAGGTCACGCCGAAGGGCGAGACGGAACTGACCGCGGAGGAACGGCTCCTGCGCGCCATCTTCGGCGAAAAGGCGCGCGAAGTCCGCGACACGTCGCTCAAGGTCCCGCACGGCGAAAAGGGCAAGGTCGTCGCGGTCAAGGTCTTCTCGCGCGAGGTCGGCGACGAGTTGTCGCCCGGCGTCAACCAGCTTGTCCGCGTCTACGTGGCGCAGAAGCGCAAAATCACGGTCGGCGACAAGATGGCCGGCCGGCACGGCAACAAGGGCGTGATCAGCAAGATCCTTCCCGCGGAGGACATGCCGTATCTGCCGGACGGAACGCCGGTCGACATCGTGCTCAACCCGCTCGGCGTGCCGTCGCGGATGAACGTCGGCCAGGTGCTGGAGACGCACCTCGGCTGGGCCGCGCAGTTGCTCGGCTTCTACGCGGAGACGCCGGTGTTCGACGGGCCGCGGGAGGACGAGATACGCGGGCTCCTCAAGACGGCCTCGGAGACCGACGAGGGCGCGCGGGTGCACGTCGACGAGACCGGCAAAGTCCGCCTCTTCGACGGGCGGACGGGTGAGCCGTTTGATCAGGAAGTCACCGTCGGTCAGATCTATATGATGAAGCTGCTGCACCTCGTGGAGGACAAGATCCACGCGCGGTCCACCGGCCCCTACTCGCTCATCACGCAGCAGCCGCTCGGGGGCAAGGCGCAGTTCGGCGGGCAGCGGTTCGGCGAGATGGAGGTGTGGGCGCTCGAGGCGTACGGCGCGGCGAACACTCTCCAGGAACTGCTCACCGTCAAGTCCGACGACGTCGTGGGCCGCGTGAAGACCTACGAGGCGATCGTCAAGGGCGAGAACATCCAGGAGCCCGGGGTGCCGGAGTCCTTCAAGGTGCTCGTCAAGGAGCTGCAGAGCCTGTGCCTTGATGTCAAGGTCCTGAGCGAAGATCAGAAGGAGATCGAACTCAAGGAAATCGAGGAAGACATCGCCGAGACGGCCCGCGCGCTCGGCATCAACCTCGAGGGCGAGGAAGCCCTCGTCGAGGAGTCATAAAAGCCGATGCAGGACGTCAACAACTTCGACGCGGTCAAAATCGCGCTGGCCTCCCCGGATCAGATTCGTCAGTGGTCGCGGGGCGAGGTCAAGAAGCCGGAGACCATCAACTACCGGACGCTCAAGCCCGAACGCGACGGGCTGTTCTGCGAGCGGATCTTCGGCCCGACCAAGGACTGGGAGTGCCACTGCGGCAAGTACAAGCGCATCCGGTTCAAGGGGATCGTGTGCGACCGGTGCGGCGTGGAAGTCACGCGCGCCAAGGTGCGCCGCGAGCGGATGGGCCACATCGAGCTCGCCGCGCCGGTGTGCCATATCTGGTACCTGAAGGGCGTACCGAGCCGCATCGGCCTCCTGCTCGACATGTCCCCGCGCGCGCTCGAGCGCGTGGTGTACTTCGCGGCCTACGTCGTGACCGACCCCGGCACGATCAAGGGGTTGAACCGCGGCCAGCTGCTCACCGAGGCCGACTTCCGCGAACTGCGCGACAAGCACGGCAGCGGGTTCCATGCCGGCATCGGCGCGGAAGCGATCAAGGAACTGCTGCGCGACCTGAACCTCGACCAGACGCAGAAAAAGCTGCGCGCGGAGCTGAAGACCGCGGGCGGCCAGAAGCGCATGAAGATCCTCAAGCGGCTCGAGGTCGTGGAGGCCTTCCGCAAGAGCGGCAATACGCCGGACTGGATGATCCTCGACGTCGTCCCGGTCATTCCGCCGGACCTGCGGCCGATGGTCCAGCTCGACGGCGGCCGGTTCGCGACCAGCGACCTCAACGATCTGTACCGGCGCGTCATCAACCGCAACAATCGCCTCAAGCGCCTGCTGGACCTCGGCGCGCCCGAAATCATCGTGCGCAACGAGAAGCGGATGCTGCAGGAGGCCGTGGACGCGCTCATCGACAACGGCCGGCGCGGGCGCCCCGTGACCGGCCCCAACAACCGGCCGCTCAAGTCGCTGTCCGACATGCTGAAGGGTAAGCAGGGGCGGTTCCGCCAGAACCTGCTCGGCAAGCGGGTCGACTACTCGGGCCGCTCCGTCATCGTGGTGGGGCCGAACCTGCGTCTGCACCAGTGCGGGCTGCCCAAGGAGATGGCGCTCGAGCTCTTCAAGCCCTTCGTCATGAAGAAGCTCGTCGACCGCGGGCTCAGCCAGAACATCAAAAGCGCGAAGCGCATGGTCGAACGGGCGCGGCCCGAGGTGTGGGACGTGCTGGAAGAGGTCGTGCACGAACACCCCGTGCTGCTCAACCGCGCACCGACGCTGCACCGCCTCGGCATCCAGGCGTTCGAGCCGGTGCTGATCGAGGGCAAGGCCATCCAGGTGCACCCGCTCGTCTGCACGGCCTACAACGCCGATTTCGACGGCGACCAGATGGCGGCGCACGTGCCGCTGTCCGCCGCGGCGCAGGCCGAGGCCCGGGTCCTCATGCTGTCCGCGTACAACATCCTGTCGCCGGCGTACGGCCGCGCGATCACGTCGCCGACGCGCGACATCGTGTTCGGCTGCTACTATCTCACGCTCGAGCGGCAGGGCGCCCGCGGCGAGGGCAAGGTGTTCAGCCGGCCGGACGAGGTTGTGCTGGGGTACGAGAGCGGCGTGCTGGACCTGCACGCGAAGATCAAGGTGCGGCTCAGCCACGACGGGGAATTGGTCGAGACAACGGTCGGCCGGGTCATCTTCAACGAGGCGATCCCGGAGGAACTGCGGTTCATCAACGAAGTCTGCGACCGCAAGATCCTCTCGCAGATCGTGTCCGAGGCCTACAGCCGGCTCGGGTCCACGAAGACGGTGCAGCTGCTCGACAGCATCAAGGACCTCGGGTTCCACTACGCCACGGTCAGCGGCAGCGGCATCGCACTGTCCGACATCGTGATCCCGAAGGAGAAGGACGAGATACTGGGCAAGGCGGACAAGGAAGTCGACGCCATCGACACCCAGTATCGCCGCGGCCTCATCACCAACGAGGAACGCTATCTCAAGACGGTCGACGTGTGGACCGACGCGACGGAGACCATCACGCGGCGGATGCTGAGCACGTTCGATCCGTTCAACCCGCTGTACATGATGGCTCAATCCGGCGCGCGGGGCAACATTCAGCAGATCCGGCAGCTTGCCGGGATGCGGGGACTCATGACCGACCCGAGCGGACGGATCATTGAGCTCCCGATCAAGGCGAACTTCCGGGAAGGCCTCACGGTCCTCGAGTACTTCATCAGCACGCACGGCCAGCGCAAGGGGCTCGCGGACACCGCGATCCGGACGTCCGAGTCCGGCTACCTGACCCGCCGGCTTGTCGACGTCGCGCAGGACGTGATCGTGCGCGAGGACGACTGCCATACGACCTCCGGCGTCGAGATGACGCCGGTCATGGACGGCGCGCAGACCGTGGTCTCGCTCGGCGACCGGATCGCCGGGCGCGTCGCCGCCGAGGACGTGCTCGCGCCGCGCAGCAAGAAGGTGCTCATCGAAGCGGGACAGGAAATCGACCAGGCCGTCGCCGATGCGGTCGAAGAGGCCGGCGTCACGTCGGTCGTCGTCCGGTCGGTGCTCGCCTGCAAGACCCGCTTCGGTATCTGCGCCAAGTGCTACGGCCGCAACCTCGCAACCGGCAAGCTCGTGGAGATCGGCGAGGCGGTCGGCATCATCGCCGCGCAGTCGATCGGCGAACCGGGCACGCAGTTGACGATGCGGACGTTCCACACCGGCGGCGTCGCCGGCTTCGACATCACGCAGGGGCTGCCGCGGGTCGAGGAACTCTTCGAGGCTCGCCGGCCGAAGGGCCAGGCCGTGATCGCCGAGATCGACGGCAAAGTCGCGCTGTCGGAGAGCAAGGGCAGCCGCGTCATCACCCTGAGCGGCCGCGACGACGAGCGCGAGTACCCCGTCGCCTACGGGGTGCGGGTCCGCGCGGCCGAGGGCGACAAGGTTTCGGCCGGCGACCAACTGACGGAAGGCTCCGTCAACCCGCACGACATTCTGCGGATCAAGGGCCTAGCCGCGGTCCAGGGCTACCTCGTGCAGGAGATCCAGAGCGTGTACCGCTCGCAGGGCGTCGACATCAACGACAAGCACATCGAGATCATCGTCCGTCAGATGCTGCGGCGGGTGAAGGTCGAGGAGCCGGGCGGCACGGAGTTCCTGCCCGGCGAACTGGTGGACGTGTTTGCGCTCGAGGAGCAGAACGCCCGGGCGATGGCCTCGCGCAAAGAGCCCGCGACGGCGCGGCCGGTGCTGCTCGGCATTACCAAGGCCTCGCTTGCGACGGAGAGCTTCCTGTCGGCCGCCTCGTTCCAGGAGACGGCGCGCGTGCTCACCGACGCGGCGACAAAGGGGAAGGTCGATCCGCTGCTCGGGCTCAAGGAGAACGTGATCATCGGAAAACTGATCCCGGCCGGGACCGGCATGCACCGCTACCGGTCGATCAAGGTGGCGGTCGAAGGGCTGGCGTAACCCGCCGGCCCCGAGGCCATACGGCGGGCCCTCGCGCGGGCGAGGGCCCGCGACGTTATCAAGGGAACCGGCCCCTACAGCGCCTTCCAGCCAAACTTCTCGAAGTCGATCCGCCCCGCCCGGCTGAACCGCACGCCCTCGCGGCGGAGAAGCGCCCGCTGCAGGACGTATCCGCCGGTGGGCCGCCAGCTGATCTTCCCCTGCGCGTTGACGACGCGATGCCAAGGCACATCGTCCGGGCAGGCGCTAAGCGCCCAGCCGACCGTGCGCGCGCCGCGCGGCACGCCGAGCGCCCGGGCGATCGCGCCGTAACTCGTGATCCGCCCCCGCGGGATCCGGCGCACGAGGTCGTACACACGGTTGAAGAATGGGGACCTGCCGCGCGCCGCCCCGGAAGGGACCGCGTCCCATGGAGCCAAAGGGAAAAATCCCGTTGTGGCTCTGGCCGTCCTCTTTGCCATCTTCCTCGTGGGCACGGCGGCGTGGCGCCTCATCGTCGATGCGATTCACCGCGGGGTGATAGAAGGCCTCGCGCTTTCGCCCGGTATGGCCGTTGTGGACATCGGCTGTGGTTCGGGCCGTCTTACCGTCCGCATGGCCGTGCGGTCGGTCTCGCCGGCGACGTGGTCGGCATTGACATCAGCCCTACATAGGCAGGGACGACGGGCTACCACCGGGTAAATTCGCTCTCCCTACACGCCCGTCGCGACGATAAACGGCGCAGCGCATCGCGGTTGACCGCGCGCGGGATGGAGCGTCAGCGATGCGGGGCGTTCACAAGGGAGGCGCACGATGCCAGACGATTCCCCCGAGCGCGAGGCCCGTCGGGCGGACCGGACCACCCCCGGGTCGCCGAACCGCCTCGCGTCGCCGTCGGCCATCGGCGGCGCCGAGGTGCGCGCGCCCGTGGCGGGGCGATTTGGCGAAGTCCTGACCCCCGAGGCGGTCTCGTTCGTCGTCGCGCTGCATCACGAATTCGACCGCCGCCGTGAAGCGCTGCTCGCCGCCCGCGCGGAGCGCCAGACGGCGGTCGCCGCCGGGCGGCTGCCCGATTTCCTGCCCGACACGCGGAAGGTCCGCGACGCGCAATGGACCGTCGCGGCGGTGCCGCGCGACCTCGCAGACCGGCGGGTGGAGATCACCGGGCCGGTCGATCGGAAGATGATCATCAACGCCCTGAATTCGGGGGCGAGCACCTTCATGGCCGATTTCGAGGACGCCAACTCGCCGACGTGGGACAACGTCATCGGCGGCCAGGTCAACCTCATCGACGCCGTACGCCGCACGATCACGTACGCGGGACCCGAAGGCCGCGCCTATCGGTTGGCGGACAAGACGGCGACGCTGATCGTGCGCCCCCGCGGCTGGCACTTGCCGGAGACGCACGTCCGCGTGGACGGGCGGCCGATCTCCGGCAGCCTGCTCGACTTCGGCCTGTATGTCTTTCACAACGCCCGCGTCCTGCTCGAGTGCGGCACGGGACCGTATTTCTATCTGCCGAAACTGCAGAGCCATCTGGAGGCCCGGCTGTGGAACGACGTCTTCACCTTTGCCGAGGAGGCGCTTCGGATTCCGCGGGCCGGCATCAAAGCCACGGTGCTCGTCGAGCATATCCTGGCGGCGTTCGAGATGGAAGAGATCCTCTACGAACTGCGGGACCGTTCCGCCGGGCTCAACGCCGGTCGCTGGGACTACATCTACAGCCTCATCAAAACATTCCGCGATCGCTCCGACTTTGTGCTCCCGGACCGTGCGCAGGTCACCATGACGGTGCCGTTTATGCGCGCCTATACGGAACTGCTCGTGCGCACGTGCCACCGCCGCGGCGCGTACGCGGTCGGCGGGATGGCGGCGTTCATCCCCAACCGGCGCGATCCCGAGTTGAACCGCATCGCGCTCGGCAAAGTCCGCGACGACAAGATCCGTGAAGCGACCGACGGGTTCGACGGCACGTGGGTGGCGCATCCGGGGCTGGTCGACGAGGCGATGCGCGCGTTCGTGGGCGTGCTCGGCGCGCGCCCGCATCAACTCGATCGCCGGCGGGACGACGTGCAGGTGGCCGCGCGGGACCTGCTCGACGTGCGGGTGCCGGGCGGCTCCATCACGGACGAGGGGCTCCGCACCAACGTGCGCGTCGGCATCGAGTACCTGGAATCATGGCTGCGCGGGAACGGCGCCGCGGCACTGTACAACCTGATGGAAGACGCCGCCACCGCCGAGATCGCGAGATCGCAGGTGTGGCAGTGGGTTCGCCACGAGGCGCGCCTCGGCGATGGACGGCCGGTGACGGCGGACTTGGTGCGCGCGATCGCCGATGAAGAGCTCGCCGGCCTCCGGCAGCGCCACGGCCGGGCTTACGATCTGGGGCGGTACGGGGACGCGCGGGCGCTCTTCGAACAGGTGGCGCTCGCCGGCCGGTTCGTCGAGTTTCTCACGCTCCCGGCCTACGAGCATCTTGCGTGGAAGACCGAGGGCCGCCCCGCAGGATAGTCGCCGCGGTCCTGGAACTTCCGGCGAAACCACGGGGCGAGGGTGCAGGGCATGGCGACCACCCCACAGGCGGATGCCAGCGCGGAGCTGCGCATCTGGCTGCTCGGCGGCTTTCGTGTGCGCGCGGGCTCACGCGAGATCGATCCGGCGGCGTGGAGGCTGCGGAAGGCCAAAAGCCTCGTGAAGCTGTTGGCGCTCACGTCCGGCCACCGGTTGCACCGCGAACAGGTGATGGAGACGCTGTGGCCGCACCTTGATCCTGCCGCGGCATCCAACAATCTCCGCAAGGTGCTGCACATCGTCCGCCGCACGCTCGAGCCGGGCGCCGCCGGCGAATCCGGTCGATACTGCAGAGTACAGGACGACGTCATCAGCCTGGCCGCGACGGGCGGGGCGTGGGTCGATGTCGATGCGTTCGCGGCCGCTGCGGGCGAGGCTCGGCGCCGCGGCGACGCCCCGGCCTACCAGGCGGCCCTCGATCTCTACGCCGGCGACCTCCTGCCCGAGGACCGGTACGAAGAGTGGTCCACGAACCGCCGCGACGCGCTGCATCAGGAGTCGCTCTCGCTGCTCGCGGACCTCGCGGCGATTCACGAGTCCGAGCACAACGAGGCGCGCGCCATTGAAATGCTGCAGGCGCTGATTGTGCGTGATCCCGGGCGTGAAGAAGCCCACCGCAGTCTCATGCGGCTGTACGCGCTGAGCGGCCAGCGGCAGCAGGCCCTGCGCCAATATCAACTTCTGAAGGAATCGCTCAGCCGGGAGTTCGAGGCGGAGCCCGACGAGGCAAGCCGGCGTCTGTACGAGGACGTGCAGGCCGGGCGTTTTTCACAGGCTGAATCGGCGGGTCGGAAGCGGGCCCGGCCCCGTCCGGATTTTCGGGCCACAGGGCGGACGAACGTGCCGCTGCCGTTGACCAGTTTCGTGGGACGGGTTCGAGAGCTCGCCGAACTCCGTACTACCATCGTCGATTCGCGCCAGTTGACGTTGACCGGCGCCGGCGGCGTGGGCAAGACGCGGCTCGCGCTCGAAGTGGCGGCGCGTGTGCTGCAGGACTTTCCAGACGGCGTGTGGGTTGCGGACTTGTCCGTACTCGCCAATGCGTCGCTGGTCCCGCAGGCCGTGGCCGCGGTGGTAAACGTCCGCGAAGAAGCCGGCCGCTCGCTGTCCGCCGTGCTGAGCGAGTATTTCCTGGCGAAGCACGCGCTGTTGGTGCTGGACAATTGCGAGCACGTCGCCGGCGCGTGCGCGCAGCTCGCGGAGCACCTCCTGCGCCGGTGTGCGGACCTCCACGTGCTGGCGACGAGCCGCGAAGTGTTGGGTATGCAGGGCGAACTGGTGCATCGGGTCGCGTCCCTCTCGGTGCCCGACGCGCGGCGGCCCTGTCCGGTCGCGGAATTGGGTCAATTCGAGGCCGTTCGCCTGTTTGTGGATCGCGCCGGCCTGAGCCAGCCGGGGTTCGGCCTGACCGACGAGAACGCGCCGCTGGTCGGCCGCATCTGCGTTCACCTCGATGGGATTCCGTTGGCGATCGAACTCGCCGCGGCACGCCTCAACGCCCTGCCCGTGAACGCGATCGCGGCCCGCCTGGACAGCCGGTTCCGGCTGCTGACGGGGGGAACGCGGACCGCGCTGTCGCGCCACCAGACACTGCGCGCGGCGATGGAATGGAGCTACGATCTGCTGGCCGAGCCGGAGCGCGCGTTGCTCCGGGCTCTCTCGGTCTGCGCCGGAGGATTCTCACTCGACGCGGCGCAGGCCATCGGGGCGACCGACCACGCCGATGAGATGGATGTGCTCGAATTGCTCGGCCGGCTCGTCGACAAGTCGATGGTGCAGTTGGAGAAACCGGCCGCCTCGGCCCGCTACCGGCTCCTCGAGACCGTGCGCGACTTCGTGCGCGAGAAGCTCGTCGAGGCGGGCGAAGCCGATGCGGCGCGGCGGCGGCATGCGGCGTTTTTCCTGGGGCTGGTTCGGCGGGCCGAGCCGGAACTGCGCGGTCCGAGGCAGGCGTCGTGGCTGGACCGGCTCGAAGCCGACCACGATAACCTCCGGGCGGCCCTGGAGTGGTCGCTCAGCCAGGAAAGAGACGAGACGGGACTGTGCCTCGCCACGGCGCTCTCCGGCTACTGGCACGGGCGCGGGTACCTGAGCGAAGGACGGGAGTGGCTGGAGCGGGCCCAACGTCACGGGGACGAGCGCCCCGCCGCCTTTGCGAATGTGCTGGTCGCCGCCGCGCGCTTGGCGTTTGCACAGGACGACTTTGAGCGGGCGGTCACGCTGCTGGAACGCGCCGTCCCGCTCGCGCGGTCCCAAGATCCCGAGGCACTCATGCTGTCTCTCGCGTGGCTGGGTCACGCGCTGTGGCATCGCGACGACCGGACCCGCGCGATTGCGCTGTGCATGGAAAGCCACGCGCTCTGCCGGTCCGCCGAAGCGGGATGGACCGCGGCGGTCACGCTCGCGGAGATCGCGACGGTCGCCCTGCACGAGGGAGACCCCGAGCGGGCGATCCCGCTTCTCGAAGAGAGCCTGGGTCTGTACCGAAAGGCCGGGGATAGCGCCGGAATTGCCCAGTGCCTTCACCAACTCGGCGTGCAGGCGACAAATCAAGGGGAGTACGCCAAAGCCGCCTCGCTCATGCAGGAGGCCCTGGAACTGCAGCGGCATCTGGGACGGAAGCCGGCCGTGGCGGCGTCGCTGCTCCGCTTGGGCCGCATCGCGCTGCTGCGGGGACAATACCGGGAAGCCATCGCGCTTCTCGAGGCCGGCACGGCCCTCGCCGATGAACTCGGCAAGACGTGGGACGCTCCCTACCGGAAGGCAAGCCTCGGACTCGCCGTGCTCGCCACGGGTGATGTGGCACGCGCCGCCGCCCTGTTTGAAGAGAGCCTCGCCGTCCGAGAGGCCGCCGGTTACAGGGGAAGCGGGTCGTACCGGGCCGGATCCGCCGACGCGCTGCTGGGGCTGGGTATCGTCGCACGATATCGCGAGGAGTATCCGCAGGGGCGGCGCCTGCTCGAGGACAGTCTCCAGTCCTTTCGGGCGGCCGGGGACACGGAAGGTGCTGCCACGGCGCTCTATCAACTCGGCCTCGTGGCCCATACCGAGAACGACCTTGAACGGGCGGCGGGAGCGCTGCGGGAAAGTCTCACGGTGCGGCAGGCGCGGGGAGACCGGCTCGGCGTGGCCGACTGTGTGGAAGCCATGGCCGCGGTCGTTCAGCGGCGCGGGGCTCTCGAGCGATCGGCGCAACTCGTGGGATTGGCCGCTTCGTTGCGCGAGGAAGTCGCGGCCCCGCGGTGGGCGATCGATCAAGTCAGGTATGACCGCGAACTCGCGGCGCTTCGTGCAACCCTCGGTGAGGAAACGTTTGCCGCCTCGTATGCCGCCGGCGTCGCGTTGACCTTCGCCGACCTCGAACAAACATTCGCGGTAACCGCCGCCGACACGGCATAGCCGGCTGCGGTTCGTAAGGGTCCCGAACTCTACAGAACCCCGTTCGTCGTGTGTCCGGTTCGTGCGAACCCCCTGGGAACGGCCTGGAAACGTCCCGACAACAGCTCTTTTCTATGGTTGGCTCAAGACACAACCGGAGGGGCTGAGACAATGGGCATCGGTGAATTGGGACTGCCAGGCGGCAAATGGCTCGTCGCGAACTGCGGCAAGTTTCCCAGCGAGAAAAACTGCAAACTTGTCATCATGGCACCCGTCGCGCAGCGGGAAGACCTGATCGACGCGGCAGCGGGGCACGCCGTCGAGAGCCACGGCCACTCGCGCGGCGCCGCGCTGCGAAAGGAAGTGGCGGAGTTCCTCGACACGATCGAACTGTAGGCGCGCCACCGCGGTCAGATACGATTCGGCATCCTGAGCGGGGGG
>Ga0066903_100004282_pt1 | contig 12028 bp, 6 predicted proteins | sample PanSoiMetaGPlot1_FD_67491 | JGI IMG/M metagenome (GOLD analysis project Ga0066903, IMG submission 67491) | Tropical forest soil microbial communities from Panama analyzed to predict greenhouse gas emissions - Panama Soil - Plot 1 (version 2) | ecosystem: Environmental > Terrestrial > Soil >...
ACGCGCGAGGCCGTCACGCACTGGAGCATGACGATCTCCCGGCTCCATCGGCCGCTCAGCCGGCTCATGAAGACGCAGCTCGAGCAGATCGACGCGCTCTCCGTCCTGGGCGTCCGCGCCTGCGTCCGCGGCTGGGAAAACCTCTCGGGCCCGTGCCGCCGGAAAGGAGGCTTCGTCACCGAGGAGGCGCTGGCCCTCATTCCCGAGGACGATCTCGAGGCGCTCTCGGAGCGCTGCCTGGTGCTGCGGGAGGTCAGCGCGGACCAGGAACCAGACTCCGCATCGCCGTGACCGTCGTGCGACGGCCAGAAGATTTCGCCGGCGGCGATGCGCCTCCCGACGGGGGAGAGGGCTGGCGGATTGGGAGCCAGGTCTACCCGACGAATCCCAAAGGACTGCTGACGCGGGATGACGAGGAGATGGTGCGGATCTGGCTCTGGACGCGTGTCGGGGACTTCGGCGGCGCGCGGCCGTTGCCGGATCGCGGCGGCATCCAGGACCAGGCCGCGGTGATGCTGGACGCCATCCGCATCATGGACGACGCGCTCTATCAGCTCACCAAGCAGGAGAAGGCCCCCTAAGCATGGCCTTCACGCTCGAGTTCCGGATGGCGATTCGCGGGCGGCTCGAGGAGTACGGCGATGCCGTGGCGCGCGCGAACACGAGCGCCATCCGGACGGCCACGAACCGGCTCAAGAACGAGGGCCGGAAGCAGATCGTCGGCGCGCTGCTCTCCAAACGCCTCGCGAACGCGCTCCGCGGCACCGTCACCGGCAGCGGCGGCCAGGACATCACGAAGCGCGGCGTCGATCCGAATCCCCTCGGGCGCGTCTTCTCGAATGCGCTGGTGAAGCGCCAGGGCGGCACCGTCGATCTCATCAACGTCTTCGAGACGGGCACCGTCGTCATCCCGAAGCACGGTCAGTTCATCGCCGTGCCGACGAAGCTCGCCGGCGGCCGGCGGGCGCGGCCGATGAGCAGCTATCCGCCGGGGACGTTCCGCGTGTTCTTTCCCAAGCGCGCGCGGCGCGGCTCGGGGCGCTTGAATGCGCCGCAGATGATCGCGGTGCACAAGGCGCGGAAAGAGGTCTGGTACATTCTCTTTCGGAGCGTCCAGATCCGGAGCCGGCTCCGGCTTGAGCCGCTCTACCGGCGGATCGGCGCGCAGATTCCGGCCTTGCAGGACCGCGCCTGGCAACGGCAGGTCCAGCGCCTCGAGCGGAGCCTCTAGATGCCGCAGACCAACTACGAATACAAAACGACCGGCGGCGATGCCGTCACGCGGCAATTCGACGAGATCGCCAACGCCGCGAAGCGGACGCAGCAGGCGATCGAGCGCAGCTCGCGGGCCTCCCAGCAATCGCTGGATCTCCTCAACAAATCCGTCCAGACGCTCCAGGGCACCGTCCAGGGCATCGCGAGCCAACTCGGCGGGCCGCTGGCCCGCGGGCTCTCGGTCCTCTCGGAAGCCGGACCGATCGGACTCGCCGTCGCCGGCATCACCGCGATTGCGGGCGTCACCGGCATCGCCACGCTCAAGGCGGCGCAGTACGCCGACGAATTGCTCGATACCTCCGATGCGCTCGGGATCAATGTCGAGCGCTACCAGCAATTGATCTTCGCTGGCCGGACCCTCGGCGTCAGCCAGGAGAATATCCAGCAGGGCCTTACGCGGTTCGCGAAGACGGTCGGCGATGCCGAGCGCGGCCAGGGCCGCTTCGTCAAAGCGCTGTCCATCGCGCAGCCTGAGCTCCTGAAGATGCTCGCGGGCACGGGCGACACGACGGAGAAGCTCGACGCCTTCCTCGCGACGCTCTCGAAGGTGCCCGATCAGGCACAGCGGGTGTCCCTCCTCGTCAACGCGCTCGGTCCCCAGTTCGCCAAGTTCGCCGGCACGCTGCACGACGGCGCCGGCGGGCTCGCCGATCTTTCCCGCGAGGCGCAGGCGAGCGGCAACGTCCTCAGCGGCTCACTGCTCCGGCGCTCGGCCGAACTCTCCGATGAATGGGACAAGCTCAGCGGCACGCTCAAGAATGAACTAATCGCAAACCTGCTCGAGCTCGCGCCGCACATGCTCACGATCGTCGAGCTGACGGAACGCTGGCTCAAGGTCTCGCGCGAGCTCCGCGAGCAACAAGGCCTCGCGCCGCAGCTCACAACACTCGGACAACAAGCCGCCGAGAGTCCGGCGGGCAAGCGGCTCGCCGAACTCGAAGCCGAACTCGATGCCGCGATCAAGCGCCGGCAGGAAGCGAGCGCAGCGGGGCCCCTCGGCGCGGCCTTCGTTGCCGGTGGCCGAACGCCGGATGAGATCACGGCGGAAATTCTCGGCATCCAGAAGGTTCGAGACAACTATGTCGAGCAGCAGACCGCCGCCGAGCGCGCCGGGAAGGCCGCTCAAGAAGCCGCCCAGAAGGGCATGCTCTCCGTCGAGGACTACAACCGCGTCCTCCAGAAGCTGAAGCCGCAGGTCGACCAGATCTGGGAGACCGCGAAGGCGGACGTGGACAAAGTCAATGCCGCCGTCGCCGCCGGCAAGCAGGGTATCATCGGCGCACCGACGATCGCGCAAGGCGAGGCCGCGAAACTTCGCATCTGGGCCGATGCCCAGAAGAAGGTCGATGAGCTCACGCGCAGCGCGGTGGATGCGCACAAAGAGCTCGCGCGCGGGCTCAAGGAGACGGGCGACGCGACCGATGTCCTGACGGATAAGACGAAGCAGCTCTCCGAGGGCGTCCTCCCGAAAGAGCTCGATCTCACCAAGGCCGTCAATGCCGAAGCGGAGAAGCGCAAAGAACACCTGATCGACCTCGCCGAGAAGACCGGACTCACCGGCGACGCGCTGAAGGCGCTGGTCGACCAGATCAACGCCAGCGTCGAGGCCTGGCGGAAGGCCACGATCGCCGAGAAGGAGGCCGCGGCCGGCGCGGAGCGGAACGCGAAGGCGCAGAAGGACGCGGAGGAGCAGCTCAAGCGCAGCGAGAAGTTGACCCAGGACTTGAGGCAGGCCGTCGCGGAATCCGCGGCACCGCTCGATAGCCAGGCCGACGCGGTCGCGAAGGTCAACAAGAAATGGGATGACTACTTGGAGCGCATCCACGGGACGACGCATGCGCTCGGCGAAGCCGTCCCCGCCGTCGTCGGCATGGACGAAGCGCTCGTCGCCCAGGGCCGCGCGAATGACCTCGCCCGCCTGCATGCCGAGGAGCTGAACAAAACCCTCGAATCCGTCTTCGGGCGGTTGAGCGATACCGTCGATCAGTTCTTCACGCAGCTCACCAGCGGCACGGAAAAGGGCGCCGATGCCTTCAAGGCGTTGGAGAAATCCCTCGAGCAATCGCTGATCCAGATCGGCCTCGATCTGGTGAAGAGCGGCATCAAGGATTGGCTCACGGGCGGCGGCACCGGCACGAGCACGGGCGGCGGCAATCTCCTGAGCGGCTTCCTCGGCCTCTTCTCAGGCGGCGGCGGGAGCACGGCAGCAGCCCCGGCCGTCGCCGGGGCCACCGGCGAAACGGCCTCGACGCAAGCCGTCACCGCGGGGGCCCAGAAGGCGGCATCTAGCCTCTCCTCCCTCGCCGGGGAACTCACCGCGTTTGCCTCCATCGCGGTGTCGCTCGGGCTGGCACTCCGGAGCAGCGTCAGCGACGCAGCGGCCATCAAGCAAGCCACGTTGGGAACGGGACAGGCGCCCTCGAATGTCTTGAAAGGCCTGTCCGTCGGTGGTGCCGTCGCGGGCGTCGGCATCGGGGCTGGTGTCGGAGCCGGCATCGGCAGCGTCGTGCCAGGCATCGGCACGGCGATCGGCGCCGGCGTCGGGGCTGCGGTCGGCGCGGCCTTGAGCACTGCGATCAGCCAGGCGGTCTCCAAGTCGACCGTCGCCGGCATCAACGAGGGCGTCAAGAAGGGCGTCTCCCAGGCCAAGCTCGAGGAAACCGTCACCAGCAAGCTCCAGCACAATCTCGTCCTGAACATCCTCTCGCTCTACATCGGGAACTTCATTGCCTCGGCGCTCGCCGGCGGCTTCCTGACGCCGGACATCAATCGCATCTTCGGGAAGATGCTGCGCCAAATCCTCGGCGCCGAGGGCGGCGGATTCTCGACGGCGGGGATTCCCGTCGGTTCGACGAGCCAGTTCGGCCTCGGGGCCTTCGCCGGCACCGCAGGGCGCACCGGGCGGATCATCGCGGAGTCGATCGGCGCGGGCGGCGAGGCCTTCGCCGGCGAGCGCCGCGAGCAGTTCATCTCGCTGCTCCTCGGGGCCGCCAAGCAGCGGATCAAGGAGACCGGTGAGGATGCCGCCAAGATTCTCGGCGAGGAGCTCGCGACGGCGTTCGGCGGGAGCTTCCTCGAGGCACTGCGGACAGTCTTCAAGATGGGCATCGAGCGGCGGACGCAAAATGTCCAGTTCGTCGCGGGCCAGTTCACGAAGGCGGCGAACCTCTATGGGCTCAATCTGCAAGTGCAAGGCGCCGCCATCGAGCGCGAAGGGAACGTGCCCGGCACGCGGGCCATCAAGGCCTCCCAGGAGGCCGTCGGGAAGGCCTTCAGCGCCGCGCTGGCCGACGGGGCGCAGTCGGATGCCTTCCGGAAATCGCTCGCCGGCTCCGTCCAAGATGCCTTCATCGCCGGGGCGTCGAAGGCGCTCACGTCCGGGCCCTTCGGCCAGTACTTCGCGTCGCTCTTCTCCATCTCCAATGCGCCGGGGAGCCGCCGCCGCCGCCGGTTCCGGCGCGCGAAGCGGCGCGGCGATACGGGGGCCGAGCTCCAGATCCTCTCCGAGGAATTCCAGTCCGACGTCAGTGACTTCGCCAAGCTGGTGAGTGATCCCGCCTTCGCGCGCGCGATCCAGGATTTCAACGACCAGCTCCTGCGGCTCCGCGTGAATGCGGCGCTCGCCGCCGGGGACATCCATGGCGCCGCTGATGCCATCGAGGCGACGCTGGCGCCGGCCATCCAGCTCGTGAAGGACATCGCCGAGGAGGCGGCGAGCCTCCGGAGCCGTGCCGCCATCGCCGGCGCCGAGCCCGGCTTCCAGGCCCAGGCGGCGAACGTCCAGGCGCTGACCCGGCGCCGCCAGGATGTCGAGCAGCAGTTCACCGCGCAGTTCGGCGCGAGCCTCGCGGATTTCGGCCGGCTCATTCGCGGGGATTTTCCGAAGGACTGGACGGCCTTCCTCCAGAAGGGCCTCGTCGCCGCCGACGTGGCGCTCCGCGATCCGACGAAGCTCTTCCCGGCCTTGAAGGAGTTCGCCGAGGCCCGGATGGACGAGCTCGAGGCCGAGCTCGACCTGCTCCGGCAGCTCCGGGACACGTTCAAGCAGGCCCAGCAAGCCTTCGACGCGCTGCATGACCAGGCGCAGCAGGCCCTCGGAACCTACGATAGCGCGGCGCGGGCGCAGGAGAAGGTTGCGAAGGCGCAGAAGGCCGCTGCCGACATCACGGCGGCGGGCGGCGGCGAGTTCGCGCGGGGGCTCGTCCAGCATCCCGAGATGATCGCCGATCTGACGGCGGCGCTCTCGGACGCGATGTCCGCCGTCACCGAGCGCCTCCAGTTCTTCCAGCAGGCGATCGACCAATCGACGGAGCTGGTGAACCAGGCGAACGTCGCCCGCGGCGGGGCCGACGCGCAGGCGCGCATCCTCGACGACATTCTCCGGCGCCTTCCCAGCGAGCTCTCACAGGCCCTCGGTACCGGGCCCGGCGACGAGACGGCGACGTCCAAGGCGCTCCAGGATCTCTCGACGGCGATCCAGAGCGAGAGCCAGCGTCTCCAGTTCTTCCAGCAGGCCGCGACAACGTTCCAGGGGATCGCGGACCAGGCGGACATCGCGCGCCGGGGCCGGCGCGGCGCCCGCGAGCAGCTGGCCGACACCCGCGGGCAGATCGAAGCGCTGCTCCCGCGGGCGCTCGCGGGCTCCATCAATGCCTTCGACCAGCTCCAGCGGCTTCTGCCGCAAGCGACGCAGCTCGCCGGGCAGGGACTCACCGGCGGCCGGCTCCGGCAGTTCGAGCGCTACATCCAGCAGATCGCCGAGACGCTCGCGCATTCGGCGACTGCGCAGGCGACGACCGCGGACAAGCAGCTCGAGCTTCTCGGGAAGAATGCCGAGGCGCTGCGGCTGAGCGCCGACGGGAAGACCGAGGCGGCGCGGAAGCAACTCCTCGCGCTCGATGGCCTCGCGAAAACGGCAGGCATCGCTGCCGGGGCTGGGCTCAGCCTGACGGACCTCGCCATTCTCACCGTGGAGGGCGACCTGCATCAGTTCGTCCAGGATATGGCGCCGGTGCTGGATTACCTCGGCGATCAGGCCGCCGAGAACATGCACAACGACTTCAACCGCATCGCGACGCTCCTCGGCGAGGGCCAGGGGCCCGATTCCCCCATCTACAAGGTGCTCACCGAGGTCCGGAACTCCCTGCCGCAGGGCCGCGCGAGCGGCGGCCCCGTCACCGCGGGCGAGAGCTACATCGTCGGCGAGCGCCGCGCGGAGTTCTTCACGCCGGCGCAATCAGGCGTCATCTCGAATACGCCGCCGGTCTCGACCTCGCATAGCTTCAACGTGACGATCACCGTGAATCCGCCGCCGTCGATCAGTCTGGCGCAGGCGAGCGAGTACGGGCGCTCGATCGCCGATCCCGTGCAGCGCCAGGTCGTCGCGACCCTGAACCGCATGAAGACGCTCAAGAAGGTGGCGTGATGCATAAGGTGAGCCAGCAGACCATCTGCAACATCCTGAAGGGCCGCCGCTGGCGGAGCGCCTAGAATGGCAATTGAATATCCTGCTTCGATTCCTGACCTTTTGGTCCGCTTCGGGTTGAATCCCCTCTCGTTCGCCAATTACACCGACCTCCTGCGCGAGCTCCAGGCGCTCTTCAATACCGCCGGGACGAATCCGCAGGGCACGGGCGGCACGATCGATGGCCGCCTCGATGCCATCGAGAGCATTCTCAATCAGCCGGCCCTCTCCGTCATCGTCGCCGATGCCACGCCGATCGTGAATCTCACGCCGGAGACGCCCTTCTCGAACGGGAGCTATCTCGTGCCGGCCAACGGCCCGATCATCGGCCGCGTCTTTCGGGTGAGCGCCGGCGGCGTCATGTCGACGACCTCGAGCGGGCCCGGCACGATGACCTGGCGGCTCCGCTGGGGCAATACGACGAGCGGGCCGCTGCTCGCGGAGTTCGTGTCGCCGACGCTTGCCACCAGCCTCGCCAACCAGGGCTGGACGGTCGAGGCCCTGGTGACGGTGCGGACGATTGGGGCATCGGGGTCGGCCTCGGGCTGGGGCGCCGCGCATCTCGGGGTCTGCGCCCCGTCGGGGACGGTGAGCAGCGTCGCCAACAACGTCGTCACGGCGGCGCCGACGATCAACACGACCGTCGCCACGCCGCTCACGCTGTTTGCCAAATGGTCCGTTGGCTCGGCGAGCAATACGATCACGCTGCGCAATTTCCTCGTCGAGCAGGTGAACTGAGTGGCGACGCTCCTCACCAACGCCTACCTCAGTCGCCCGTCAGTTCTTTGGTGCTGGGATCTCTACTGGGAGTCGAGTTTTCCGATTACGTTTCCCTGGACGTTCGATGTCGCCCCGCTGCACGTGTCGACGACCGATCTCTACATGGTGGGGCCGCCGGACGTGCTCTACGAAGAGCGCCTGCTCGAGAAGCCGACGGTGACCTTTCAATCGACCGATAGTTTCGGCGGCCTCGAGGAAATCGATCAGGTCCGCTTCCGCCTCCTGGCGACGGCCATGGGCCGGTGGAAAGTGCCCTTGCCGGTCGGGGGCGGCTTCGACCCGACGGGCTTCGATCCCGCCGGTTTCGATGTCGCCGCGGGCACGGCGATCGGGACGCTGCTCACGCCCCTCGGCCCCTACAGCGATCTCCATGCCTGGGTCGCGGCTGAGCATCGGGGCAAGCTCTGCATCGGGCACCTCGTCACGCTCAACACCCAGGGCACGGTCACTGCGGTGACATCGAATGTCTTTCGGGGCGAGCTGCTCGCGCTCGCCGACGATCCCGCCACGGTGAGCGTCGTGGCCCGCGCCTTCGACCTCTCGACGTATACCGAGCTCGTGCCCGAGGCGATGGTGACGACGGCCTGGGCACCCTACGCGCCGAGCACGTCGTTCGGGCGCGTCGTGCCGTTTGGCATTGGGATCGGGCGCCGGATCCCCTGCGTGCCCGTCAAGGCGATCGCCGAGATCGATTCGTCCTACACCGCGACGTTTACCGCGAGCTTCAGCGCCGATACGCTGACGATCCTCGATCATGGGCTCAACACCGGGGATGGCCCCTTTATCCTCTCGTCGACGGGCACGCTCCCCGGCGGCCTCGCCCTCGGGACGGACTACTGGGTGATCATCGTCGATGCCGACACGCTGCGCCTGGCGACGCATCTCGGGTATGCCTTGGTTAATACGTTCGTCGACATCACCGATGCCGGCACCGGGACGCATACCCTCACCGGCGGACTCCCGGCGAGTCTCTCGGAAGACTACGATCTCGTCGTCGGCACGGGCAACGTGGGCATCGTGCGGATCTGGGAGGACGAGGCGGCACAGGGGAGCACGGCCGATAGTGTCCCCGACGTCCCGGTCACGTACCAGATACTCCATCGGACCTATCGGCCGACCGGGCGCTATCTGACTGCGGTCCGGTTCCAGGATCAGCTCGACGGCGTCAGTGTGACCGCCGACGTGCTGCGCGTCTATCCCGACGTCGACGACAACGTGGTCGCCGAATGGAAATGGCTGACCGGCTTCCGCGACGATGTCGGCGCCTTCACCGCAGTCGCCGCGCCCGATGCCTCCGAGATCGCGACGACGGGCGATCTTGTGCCGACACACCAGGGTTACGGCCTCGGCGGCGTGCTGCTGAACGGCAACAAGTGGCTCGATGCCCAAGGGAGCGGTCGTGCGATGGCGCTCGAGACCTTCACGCTGGAGCTCGAAGCCATTCCCGCCCTGACGAGCGCAAGCCTCCAGGCGAGTCTCGTCGCCGCGCCCCGGTGGCCCGATAGCGTCAATCATCCCTGGCATCTCTTCTATGACGAGGATCTCCAGCGCTTGCTCGTTCAGGTCTTCTTTCAGGACGGCTCGAACTGGACGACGAACACGCCGACCGGCAGCGTGCCGCGCGGACGCCCCTTCCGGGCCGTCCTCCGACGCGACGGCGCCGCCGGGAAGACCGAGCTCTTCATCGGCCGCGTGGTTTCGATCACCGACACGCGGGCGAGTCCGCTCAAGTTCGCCGGCGGGATCGACAAGCCGCTGCGCCTCGGCGGCCCGTTTGGCTTCCGCGGCACCCTCGGCTACGTCCGCTACTCGCGCGTCCCGCGGACGCAGCGCGAGATCGATGCCGCGTTCTACCTCTGGCGGCGCAATCCGATCGAGTTCTGCCGCGAGCTCCTCGCCGATGCCGGCCGGCTGCTCGATGGCAGCTCGTTCGACGTCGCGGCGGCGATGCTGGACTCGATCGAGGCCGGGACGCTGCGCTGCGATGGCTGGCTGATCGAGCCGAACGAGCTCCGCGCCGCACTGACGGCCTTGATTGCCTTTCGCGATCTCGCCTTCTCGATCGGCGCGAATCAGTTGCTCGCGGTCGACGTGCCGCAACCGCTCGCCGCCCTTCAGGGGCAGTTCGGGCATGGGGACGACTATGCGAATCTCCTCGAGCTCCCGACGCGCGTGCGGGCGTCCTTGACCGAGGTCGTCGGACGCCTCGTGCTCCACTTCCGCCGACCCCGGAATCAGACCGGCCCCTTCGGCGGCTATGCGATGGAGCTCGTGCGCCCCGTCACCGGGATCGGCAAAGACGTCGTCCTGGAGCTGCCTTTTGTCGATCAGGCGCCGGCGGCCGATTTGATCGGCTCCTTCCGGGCGAATCGGATGCGGACGCGCGATCAGCTCATCACGACGAAGCTCGGCCACGAAGGGCGCTTCGTCACGAAGGGCGGCGGCCTACGCCTGAATGTGCCGACGATGGGCATTACGGCGGTCGATCTCGAGGCGCTCCAGGTCGTCAAGGGTGCTGAGCAGGTTACCGTCCTCGGCGTGCCGACGAACGATCAAGATTTCCTCTACACGCCGTCCCAGCGCTTGCCGATCGATCCCGTCGACCGGACGTTGCAATTGACGGATCTCGGGAACGCCCAGAGCCTCTCGGCCGTGCTCGCGAATGGGCGCCTCACCCTGAAGATCATCCTCGCCGATGGGCAGATCTTGCGCCCGATCCGCGCCGGGCTGCTCCAGTGGCCGACGCTGGTGGGCGCTCCGACGCCCTGGGAGGCCGTCGATGACATCACGCCGGACGATGCCACGAGCTACGTCGAGGACGCCGTCGGCCAGCGCTTCGAGCTCTTCACATATCCGCAGATCACGCCGCTCCCGCACATCGATTCCTTGACGGTGAAGGCCCGCCTCCGCGCCGTCAGCATGTCGATCCCGGTCCCGATCGTCGCTACCTTGCAGCCGCAAGCCTATCCGCGCCCCATGCTGACGTCGCTCCCGACGATCTGGTCGGTCACGACCGCCGGCACATGGCAGGATTTCAGCTTCGATTTCCCGCAATACACCTTCGGCGACCCGCGGCCCTGGACGATCGAGGACGTCAACGGCGGCGGCGGGATCTCCGCCGGCGTCTACATCAACGGGCTCTTCCCGAGCGGCGGCGGCAGCGTCCAGATGACGCAGGTCCAGCTCTGGGTGAATCAGCGCCGGGATGTCTTGCCGACGGGCTACGTGCTCTACTGGATTCGCGGCCCGAGCGTCAGTGCCCCGCCCGCCCCCGCGGAGAGCGATGTGCCGAGTTTCCCCGCCGCACTCGATCTCGCCCCGCAGGTGACCGATCTCACCGGGACCAGTGGCGACACCTACTGGATCTGGGCGGGCATCTACGACGAGTTCGGCCGGCGCATCTCCTTGATCGGCCCGACCTCGGTCGTGATTCCCTGAGAGGGACGCAATGGCGAATCAACAGGTCGCAACGGTCTTTCTCCAGCCCTCGAGCGTCAGTGCGTCGCAGGAAGGGACGAACCATCCCGCCACCAATGCGACGCTCTTTCCGAAATGGCGGCGGACGGCGCAGTCGACGACGACCGCGTCGCCCTGGACGATCACGCTCAACTTCGGCGCCGCAGTAACGCCACCCGGCTTCTTTCTGAACAACGCGAATTTTAGCCTCATCAAGGCTGCCGTGTCCCCCAATGGCTCGACCTGGACGGAGCTCTATGCGGGCGCCGGCGTCTCGCTCGGCACCGACGACCGCGTACAGCCGCGGCGCAAGCAATGGTTCCCGAGCTCGGGCTGGCTGACGACCTGGAACCATCAGTATTTTCGCTTGCAGGCCTTCACCCTGGACGCCGGCGCGAGCGTCTTCGAGCTCGGCGCCCTCGCCGTCCCCCAGGCGCTCACGACGGCGACGCGGAACTTCGGCCCCCCGGACTTCACAATCCGCGAGCCGCTGACGCGCCTCGCCTATCCCGGCGGCGGCAGCGAGGCGAACGTCGAGGGGGTCCCGCTCATGGCCTACGATCTCGTCTTCGGGCCCAACTTCAAGGACGCGCTGCCGCAGCTCCACGTCTTGCGCGCGATCGGGCAGAATCTCCCGTTTCTCTACTACGAGAATCGGGGTGACCCGACGCATGCCTACATCCTGCAACGGCTCGCCGAGGTGAAGTTCGCCGAGACCTTCTCGACGCTCACCGCAACGCCCTGGACGCTCGAGGAATGTGTCTAGTGCCCCACGTGGACGGCACGGCCTGGTGGAAGGCGACGCCGTACCAGATCGCGTCGGTGCCCGAGGACCTCGGGGATATGCTCCCCGGCCAGGCACCGACGCAGAAGACGACGCATCTCCCGATGGCGCGGATCGCGGCGGCCATGCTCGTCGATGCCGTCAAGTGCCTCGGGCTCCCGCGGGAGCATCGGATGTATCGCGAGGCCGTCACCTATCTGCTCGGGCCCGACAACGGGGCCCCGATCCCCTGCGACATCGCGTGTGCGCTGGCCGGGATCGACCGGGAG